>Ga0194112_10011990_pt1 | contig 10653 bp, 5 predicted proteins | sample TA2MahC400mmetaG_FD_146191 | JGI IMG/M metagenome (GOLD analysis project Ga0194112, IMG submission 146191) | Freshwater microbial communities from Lake Tanganyika, Tanzania - TA2015016 Mahale Deep Cast 400m | ecosystem: Environmental > Aquatic > Freshwater > Lake | place: Tanzania: Lake...
AGAAGAAAGCCCGCCCGGGCCAGGTAGCCGACATCCTCCAGGAGGGACATGAGGAACAGAAGGGGGATGAAATAAGGCAGGACGATGGCCAACCCTCCGCCCACTCCCTGCGTCAGGCCGTCGGCCAGATGAAACCCCAGGCCGTCGCCCAGGCTCCTGGCGAGCAGGCTCCGCAAGGCCTGGAGAGGCCCGAGCAGCAGGTTTTCCAGGAAGTTGCCGGCCAGAAAGATGACGAAAAAGAACCCCAGCAGAACGGACAGGAGCACCCCGTATCCCAGAACAGGATGCATGATGATCCCGTCGAGCCTCTCCACGAGCGTCAGTCCGCGCTCCCGCTGAACCCTGGCGCAATCCTCGAATATCTTCAAGGCCAGGTGGTGGCGCTCGGCGGAGACGACCTCGTAGGCCGGCTTCCCCCTGGCCTCCTCGAGCTCCCGGCGGACCCGGAGGAGGACGGCGTTCAGCCGCGGGTAGGAAGAGGCCAGCAGACGGTTGAAATAAAGGTCCCCGGCCTCGATCATTTTGATCGCGGTGAAACGCGCGTTCGCCGAGAGGGGAAAATCATCGGGCAGGGATTTTTCCAGCAGGTCGACCCGCGATTCCACGTCCCTCGACCAGCGCGGAGCGGGCGGGGCGCCGCCACCCGCGTCGACGACCTCGAAGGCCCGGGTCAGAAGCTCCTTGATCCCCCGTCCCCGCGAAGCGACGGTGGGAACGACGGGCAGTCCGAGGGCGTTCTCGAGCCGCCGGGGGTCGATGCGAATCCCTTTTCTTTCCGCCAGGTCGGTCATGTTCAGGGCGATGACCATGGGCAACCCGAGCTCCATGAGCTCCAGGGTCAGCTCCAGGCTCCTCCCCAGGATCGAGGCGTCCACGACGTTGATGACGACGTCCGGCCGTTCCTGGAAGAGATGGGCCAGGGCGACTCTTTCCGCGGGCTCCTGGGGGTTGAGCGAATACGCGCCCGGCAGGTCCACGACGTTCAGGACCCGGCCCTCGACGTTCACCCGGCTGTGGGTGTGTTTGACCGTCGTCCCGGGGAAGTTCGACGTCTCCGCTTTCAGCCCGGCGATGGAGTTGAAGAGAGTGCTCTTCCCGCAATTGGGCTGGCCGACGAAGATCAGTACGGGGGCTTCAGCGCTCATCGGGAAGCTCGACGACGATCTTCTGGGCGACTCCCCTTCCCAGGGCCAGGGAGGTGTTCGAAGCCAGGTTGCGCACGAGAACGGGCCCCCGAAGAATCGCCTGGGATTGAAGCTCTATGACATCCTCGATGTGCAGACCCAGAGAGAAGAGCCTCTGCCTCACTCCCTGGCCTCCGTCTATGGACACGATCTTCAGGGGGACTCCGGAAGGCGCCTGGGAAAGGGCCATAGTCCTGGAATTCTTTTTTCTATTCTCTGTCATGAAGGCTTTCTTTATTGAGAATAATTCTCAAATAATACTACGCCACGTTTCCCCAAAAATCAAGCTCCGATTTCCCCGGACCTTCCGGAACGCCGGCCGCGCTTGTATCCCCCGGACCGGACTTGGCCGGCCGGCATGGAGGAGACAGGGAAGAAAACAGCTCGAAAGAACGTCATAAAAAAGAAGGGATGAGTTTGCAGTGTCCCGAAAAACGGGCATCTTGACCATTTCATATGAATATGATAGGATTAATGAGTATAAGTCGGTTGCGTTTGGGGGGCGGATTCTTCTCCGGCCCCTTGTCCAGTTCAACAGCCAATGATTTGAACTCTCCAGGAGGAACATCATGCCATTCCGCTGGAAAACCGCCATCCTGGCCGTCCTGGTCGCGGCCGCCTCGGCCCCGGCCCTCCCCTCGATGCAGGAAGAGGACGCCGTCCTCCGCCTGTCCCTGGAGGACTGCATCGCCAAGACCCTGAAGAACAACCTCGACCTGGCCGCGGAGATGCTCGAGCCGGAGCTGGCTTCCGTTTCGGTGACGCTGGCCGGCGAGAAATTCATGCCCTCCCTATCGCTAAGCTACACGCAACAGGACCAGAATTCCGCCTCTTTTTCTTTCCTGGACGCATCGGAAAAAGTCTCCACGCTTCAAAACGAATCGTCCCTGCAGCTCTCCCAGGTCATCCCCACCGGGGGGAGCTTTACGGCCGGACTGTCCAACTACATGACCGACACCAACAGGCGGTTCCAGAGCATCAACCCCCGCTACGGCAGCACCCTGCGCTTCACGTTCAGCCAGCCGCTTCTCCGTGATTTCGGGTTCAAGATGAGCCGCCGGGAAATCATCCAGGCCAAGAACTACCGCGATATCTCGGAGCAGGCTTTCGCCAAGTCCCTTGAGGACACGGTCTACTCCGCCGAGAGCGCCTACTGGAGCCTGGTCTACAGCATCGAAAACCTCAAGGTTCGGCAGCAGTCCCTGAAGCTGGCCCGGGAATTGCTGGAGAAAAACAGGGTCGAGATCGAAGCCGGCGTCCTCCCGCCCATCGAAATCCTGACCGCGGAGTCGGACGTGGCCACCCGCACGGCGGACATCCTGGAAGCGGAAGCCATGGTCAAGAACAGCGAGGACCTGCTCAAGACGATCATCAACCTTCCCGCCGAAAGGAGAGACGCCGATGCGGTCCGGATCGTCCCCACCGACAGCCCGTCCGTCACCGGCGAGGAATGCGTCCTGGAGAGCTGCCTCCGGACGGCCATGGAAAAGCGTCACGACCTCCAGGCCTCGAGGATCGACCTCCGGAACAAGGAGCTGGGCCTGAGCCACGCCCGGAACCAGCTTTTTCCCGACCTCCGATTGCAGGCCACCTACTGGAGCCCTGGAATCTCGGGCGACCAGATCCTCTATGAGGGCGGAAACGCCCTGACCGGGCAGATCATCGGCACGATTCCCGGTCCGAGCAGCGACGCCTTCAAGGACGCCGTCCGCTTCAAGTACAAGAACTGGGCCGTGGGCCTGACCCTCAATTACTCCCTGAACAACGTCCTGACCCGGGCCTCTTATGCCCTCTCCAGGCTCAGCCTCGACCAGGCCCGCCTGAGGCTCAAGAACCAGGAGCAACAGGTCTTCCTGGAGGTCAAGACGGCCGTGCGGGCCGTCCAGACCAACGCCCAGCGTGTCGAGGCCTATCGTTCGGCGCGGGAGCTGGCTCAGAAAAAGCTCGAAGCCGAGGAGGAGAAATTCAAGGTCGGCCTGAGCACGAACTATTTCATCCTCCAGTATCAACGGGACCTGGCCGCGACCCAGATCATGGAGCTCAAGTCTAAAGTCGATTACAATATCTCCCTGGCCAACCTCAAACGCGTCCAGGGCATAAGGCTGGAGAACAGGCTTCCCTCTCTCGGCCGTCGCCTCGTGGAGATCAAGGATCGGGTCGAGGGCTTATGACCGACGGGAAGCAACGGAGCAAGAGTGATCCCATGAACGGAAATTTCAAGCAAAAATTCCTGACCAAAAAGAACCTGGCCCTGGCCGCGGGCGTGCTCGTCCTGGGCTATGTGGTCGTCCGCATCCTCCTGGCCGTCCTGGGCTCCGGCGGAAGCGCGGGACGGGGCCCCCGGGGTTTCGCCGTGGCGGTCGAGGTCGCCCCGGTCGAGACGGGATCCCTCAGGGATGTGGGGCAGTTCGCCGGAACGCTGGTCCCCAAATCCGAGATCACCGTCGCCCCCAAGATCTCGGGAAGGCTGAACCGCCTTCTGGTCGATATCGGGGATACGGTCGGACGAGGTCAGCTCGTGGCCGTGCTGGAGGATGAGGAGTATCAGCAGCAGTATCTCCAAGCCGAAGCGGACATCAACGTCGCCCGGGCGAACCTGGAGGATGCCAAGAGCTCGCTGGAGACGTCCCGCCGCGACCTGGAGCGGGCCCGGACGCTCCATCAGAAGGGCATCCAGTCGGACCAGCAACTCGACGCCGTCGTCGCCCAGCACGAAGCCCAGGAGTCCAGGCAGAAGGTGGCGGCCGCTCAATTGGCCAACAAGGAGGCGGCTTTGGAGACGGCGCGCGTCCGCCTGTCCTACACGCGCATAACCGTCACCTGGGAGCGAGGGAGCGACAGGCGGTATGTCGGCGAGCGTTTCGTCGACGAGGGCGCGTTGCTCTCGCCCAACACCCCCCTGCTGTCCATCATCGAGCTCCACCCCCTGACGGCCGTCGTCTTCGTCACGGAGAAGGATTACTTCCGCCTGAAACTCAACCAGAAAACCGCCGTCGCCAGCAGCGCCTTTCCCGGCCGGACGTTCGAGGGCCGGGTCGTCAGGATCGCCCCGATGTTGAAGGAAGCCTCCCGGCAGGCCAGAGTGGAGATAGAAATCCAGAACCCCGAAAAGCTCCTCAAGCCGGGGATGTTCATCAACACTCAGATCGAGTTCGCCCGGCATGAGAAAGCAACGATCGTCCCGTTCAGCTCGCTGGTCAACCGGGACGGCCGCCGGGGCGTCTTCCTCGCCGATTTCGTGGAGAACAAGGCCCTGTTCACGCCGGTCACGGTCGGCTTCATCGAGGGCGAGAAAGCGGAAATCCTCGACCCGCCCCTCCCCCCCGGCCATGTCGTCACCCTGGGCCATCATCTCCTGGAGGACGGGGCGAACATCCTCCTCCCCCAGAAGGAGTCCCCCGCCGGAAAGCCGGAGGGCAAGTCGCCGGGGAAAAAGCCCCGCAGCAAGTAAGGTCCGACCCGGAGGAACGTCATGAACATCTCCGATTTTTCAATCCGCCGCCCCGTTTTCACCGTGATGCTGATGCTTATCGTCGTGGCCGTCGGCATCGTGTCCGTCACCCGTCTGCCCATCGACCTCATGCCGGAGATCAGCTATCCCACCCTCAACGTCATCACCTCCTACGCCAACACCGGGCCCGAGGAGATGGAGCAGATCATCACCCGGCCGATCGAGGAGGCGATGAGCGCCGTCCCGGGCGTGGAGGAAGTCTTCTCCGTTTCCTCAACGGGCAGCAGCACCGTGCGGGTCATGTTCGACTGGGGAACCGACCTGGACGCGGCGGCCGATGACGTCCGGGAGCGCCTGGACCGGGTCGTTCCCCGTCTGCCCGAGGAGGTCAGCCGGCCGATGCTTCGGAAATTCGACCCGGCCATGTTCCCCATCCTGATGCTGGGCGTCGTGAGCGACCTCGATCCCATCCAGATCCGCCGGCTCATCGACGAGCAGATCTCCTACCGCATCGAGCGCGTTCCGGGGGTCGCTTCGGTCGATATCTTCGGCGGCCTGACTCGTGAGATTCAGGTCAATCTCCTGACCGACAAGGTCAAGGCGCTCGGCCTGTCCCTCGACCAGGTCATCAACAGGATCCGCCAGGAGAACATCGACCTGCCGGCGGGCACGATCGAAAGAGGGAATTACGAGGTCATGGTCCGGGTTCCCGGCATCTACACCAACTTGGATGAGATCCGGGATACGGTCGTGGCCTTCCGCGGGGGCGTCCCCATCCAGCTCAAGGAGATCGCCGGCATCGAGGACACGCACCAGAGGATCACCCGGGTGGCGAGGATCAACGGCAAGACCGGCACGCGGATCGCCGTCTACAAGCAATCGGGCAAGAACACCGTGGCCGTGGCCGAGGGCGTCCTGAGGGAGGTCGGAATAATCCAGCAGGACCTGCCCCAGATCCAGATCGTCTCCATCAGGAACAGCGCCCAGTACATCGAGAACGCCATCAACAACGTGAGTTCGGCGGCCCTCTACGGAGGCATCCTGGCCATCCTGGTTCTTCTCGTCTTCCTGATCAATGTCCGGAGCACGCTCGTCATCGCCACCGCCATCCCCATCTCGATCATCGCCACCTTCGGCCTGATCTATTTCGGTCGATTCACCCTGAACATCATGACCCTGGGGGGGCTGGCCCTGGGCATAGGGATGCTCGTGGACAACGCCATCGTCGTCCTGGAGAACATCTATCGCCATCAGGAAGGCGGCCTTCCGCCCCGCCGGGCGGCGCTCCTCGGCACCCAGGAAGTCTCGGCGGCCATCCTGGCCAGCACGCTGACCACGGTCGCCGTCTTCCTGCCCATGGTCTTCGTCCGGGGCATGTCGGGCATCATGTTCAAGCAGCTGGCCTACGTGGTCACCTTCTCCCTCCTCTGCTCGCTCGCCGTGGCCTTGACGCTCGTGCCCATGCTCTCCAGCCGCATCCTCCGCCCCGTTTCGATAAGCCCGGCCGGAGCCGCGACAAGAACAGCCCGGCTTGCGGCTTCCGTCCGTCGGGGCTTCGTCCGCCTGGAAGACTCCTATAAAAAAATGCTGCACTACGCGCTCAACCACCGCTGGCAGGTCCTGGGAGCCGCCGCCCTGCTGCTGGCGGGAAGCATCGCCCTGGTCGGCCTGATCGGCAACGAATTCCTCCCCTCCACGGATGAGGGCGAGGTCCAGGTCACCGTGGAAATGGAAGTCGGGACGCGGCTCGGAGTCATGGACGCGAGGGTGGCGGCGGTCGCGGACATCGTCCGCCGGGAGGTGCCCGAACTCGAAAGCATCGAGGAAAGCGCCGGCTCGGGGGGTTGGCGCCGGGGCGCCACCACGGGAAGCGTCACCGTCCGGCTCGTCCCCAAGTCCAAGCGATCCCGGGCGAGCGAGCAGATCGCCTTCGACCTTCGTCGGAGCTTGACCGACATCCCGGGAGTCATCATCCGCACCCGGGCCGGCGGAGGACAGTTCTTCATGCGCGGCGGAGGCGGGCAGGAAAGGATCCAGGTCGAAATCCGCGGCTACAACCTGGAAACGGGCGACGCCCTGTCCCAGCAGGTCAAGAAGATCGTCGAGGGTGTGCCGGGCGTGACGGACGTCTCCGTGAGCCGCGAGACGGGCAACCCCGAGGAGCTGTTCGTCATCGACCGGCAGGCGGCCGCCGACAGGAAGCTGACGGTGACCCAGATCGGGGAGTTGATTCAGACCGTACTGACCGGCCGCCAGGCGAGCATGTTCCGAGAGGCGGGGCAGGAATACCGGATCCTGGTCAAAGTCAAGGACTCGGAGCGTTTGGAAATCAACGACATCCTCGACTTGACCCTGACCAACTCCGACGGCGCCCAGGTGAGCCTCCGGAACGTGGTCGAGGTCCGCCCGCAGCGCGGCCCCCTCCGGATCGAGCGGCGCGACCGCGAGCGGGTGTTCACGATCTCGGCCGATTACGCCGGCCGCAAAATGAGCGACATCCTGGCGGACATCAGGGCGGGACTCCGCGCCGTGCCCATCCCCCGCGATTTCAGCATCGGCTTCGCCGGAGACTACGAGGAGCAGAAAAAAGCCAACCGTGAGCTGCTCACCAGCATCATCCTGGCCCTGCTGCTGGTCTACATGATCATGGCCATGCTCTACGAATCCGCCCGGGATCCGTTCATCGTCATGTTCTCCGTGCCCCTGGCGGCCATCGGCGTCATCCTCATGCTCTTCCTGACCAACACGACCTTCAACGTCCAGTCCTACATCGGCTGCATCATGCTCGGCGGCATCGTGGTCAACAACGCCATCCTGCTCGTGGACTACACCAACCTTCTCCGGCGTCGGGACAAGATGCCGCTGCGCGAGGCCGTGGAGGAAGCCGGCCGCCGGCGCCTGCGGCCCATCCTGATGACGGCCCTAACGACGATCATGGCCATGATCCCCCTCGCCCTGGGGCTCCAGGAGGGCGGCGAGGCCCAGGCGCCTATGGCCCGGGCCGTCGTGGGCGGCCTGATCAGCTCGACGCTCATCACCCTGGTCGTCGTGCCCGTCGTGTACTCCCTCTTCGAGGGCCGTTCGGAGAAAAGGAAAAAGAAAGCCTGAGGCGCGCCCGAACCGCGGCGCGGGGTCCGTTCGAGAAGCCCGAAGAGTAGAGCCCCGCCCCGCGAAAGGCTCTATGACGAATTGTGTGGTGAATTCTAGTCTGAGGACATAAGCTCACGCTAAAGGATCACACAAAACTTCATGGAGCCCCCGCCAAATTGACATCCGGGGGTCGTTCATGTATAAGATATCAAATGTTAAAGTGGCTTCTTAGAAAAATCTTCGGCACCCCGGACGAACGCCTCCTCAAGAAGCTCAAACCCCTCGTCTCCGCGGTCAACGACGCCGAGCCCCGCATCCGAAACCTGAGCGACGCGGACCTGCGGGCCAAGACCGCGGAATTCAAGGAAAAGCTCGACCAGGGAGCCTCCCTGGACGACATCCTGGTCGAAGCTTTCGCCGTCGTCCGGGAGACGGCCCGGCGCAAGACGGGCATGCGTCCCTTCGACGTCCAGGTCCTGGGCGGGGCCGTCCTCCACCAGGGCCGGATCGCCGAGATGAAGACCGGCGAGGGCAAGACGCTCGTCGCCACCCTGCCGACCTACCTCAACGCCCTGGCGGGACGGGGCGTCCACATCGTCACGGTCAACGACTACCTGGCCAAGCGCGACACGGAATGGATGGGGCCGGTCTACACCGCCCTGGGCCTGAGCGTCGGCACGATCCAACACGGCCTGGACGACGCCGCGCGGAAGCAGGCCTACGGCTGCGACATCACCTACGGGACGAACAACGAGTTCGGGTTCGACTACCTGCGGGACAACATGAAGTTCCGGCTGGGCGACCTCGTCCAGCGGCCGCACCATTACGCCATCGTCGACGAGGTGGACAGCATCCTCATCGACGAAGCCCGGACGCCGCTCATCATCTCCGGGCCGACCGAGGAGTCCACTTCCCTGTACTACAAGGTCGACAAACTCGTCCGGCGTTTCGGCCGCGACAGGCATTTCAAGGTGGACGAGAAGAGCCGGACCGTCTCCCTGCTGGAGGAGGGGGTCGAGGAGGCCGAGAAATTCCTGGGCATCTCCAACCTCTACGACCTGAAGAACATGGACCTCATCCACCACATCAACCAGTCCCTCAAAGCCCACCACCTCTTCAAGCGGGACGTGGACTACATGGTCAAGGAGGGCAAGGTCATCATCGTCGACGAGTTCACCGGCCGCCTCATGCCCGGCCGCCGCTACAGCGACGGGCTCCATCAGTCCCTGGAGGCCAAGGAGAACGTCCGCATCGAGGAGGAATACCAGACCCTGGCCTCGATCACCTTCCAGAACTATTTCCGCATGTACAAGAAGCTGGCGGGTATGACCGGCACGGCCAAGACCGAGGAAGCGGAATTCCAGACGATCTACAACCTGTCGGTCGTCGAGATCCCGACCAACAAGACGCTCATCCGCCACGAACATCCGGACCTCATCTACCGCACCGGCCGGGAAAAATGGCAGGCCGTGGTCGAGGAGATCCTGGAGGGCAATCAAAAAGGCCGGCCGGCCCTGGTGGGCACGGTGTCCATCGAGAAGTCGGAGAGCCTGAGCGGCCTGCTGCGCAAGCGGGGGATCAAGCACGTCGTCCTCAATGCCAAGTACCACGAGCAGGAAGCCCAGATCATCTCCCAGGCGGGCCGGATCGGCTCGGTGACCATCGCCACCAACATGGCCGGCCGCGGCGTGGACATCCTGCTCGGCGGGAACCCGGAATTCCTGGCCCGGGAGCAGCTCCGGCGCGCCGGCCTCGACCCCCTGAAAGCCGCTCCCGAGGAATGGGAGCGGGCCATGAACGCCGCCCAGGAAGTCACCCGGCGGGAGCACGACCAGGTCATCGAACTCGGCGGGCTGCACATCATCGGCACCGAGCGGCACGAGGCGCGGCGGATCGACAACCAGCTCCGCGGACGCGCCGGCCGCCAGGGCGACCCCGGCTCCTCGCGCTTCTACCTCTCCCTGGAAGACGACCTGATGCGCATCTTCGGCAGCGACCGGCTCTCGGGGCTCATGGCCCGCATCGGCATGGGCGAGGGCGTGCCCATCGAGCACAAGCTCGTCAGCCGGGCCATCGAGCGCTCCCAGAGGCAGGTCGAGGGCCAGAATTTCACCATCCGCAAACACCTCCTGGAATACGACGACGTCATGAACAAGCAGCGGATGTCCGTCTACGGCCGGCGCCGGGAGATCCTGGAAGGCCGGGACCTCAGGGAGGACATCCTGGAGCTCGTCGAAACCCTGGTCGACTGGTTCCTGGAAAGCCACGCCCACAAGGACAAATCCCCCGAGGATTGGGAGGTCGAGGCGCTGAAGAAGGCCGTCCTCGCCCAGTTCGGGCTCGACCTCGACTCCCTGGGGATCGACTGGGAGGAGATCGTCCAAGACGAGCTGCGGGAGAAGCTCCTCGAGCGGCTCAAGAGCCTCTACGAGGAAAAGGAGCGGCTCCTGGGACCGGGGCGGATGAGGGAATTCGAGCGCATCATCATGCTCCAGGTCATCGACACCCAGTGGAAAGACCATCTGCTGGGCATGGACTATCTCAAGGAGGGGATCGGCCTGCGGGGCTACGGCCAGCGCGACCCCCTGGTGGAGTACAAGAAAGAGAGCTTCAACATGTTCCAGGCGATGCTCGACCGGGTCGAGGAGGACGCGATCCGCTACCTCTACCTCCTCCAGCCCGTGACCGAGCTGGAAATGCAGGAGCGGCGGCCGCAGCGCTATTCGTACGAATCCCCCCAGAGCCGGCAGCCCCAGCAACAGCCCTATCAGCAGCCCCACCAGCAGCCGGCGCCGAAGATGCGGGAGGCGCGCTCGCTCATCCCCAGCAAGAAGAGGAGGCGCTAGGGAACCGTCTCCGGAGGAGGACGAACTATGCTCGACATCGAAATCAAGGAAGGCCTGACGTTCGACGACGTCCTCATCCTGC
>Ga0194112_10011998_pt1 | contig 10647 bp, 8 predicted proteins | sample TA2MahC400mmetaG_FD_146191 | JGI IMG/M metagenome (GOLD analysis project Ga0194112, IMG submission 146191) | Freshwater microbial communities from Lake Tanganyika, Tanzania - TA2015016 Mahale Deep Cast 400m | ecosystem: Environmental > Aquatic > Freshwater > Lake | place: Tanzania: Lake...
ATAACTTCTTTTGGCGCGTCAGAGATATACCCATTGAGCAACAGAAATCCAAGAAAACCGACCGCCCACCACCCGATGGCCAATTCTGAGCTGCCGATTTTCAGACGAGCATGTATCCCTGCCCTCGTTAGTAGCATCTTTATGGGTTTCAAGTGCAGGGCAAAGATACTGAGGCCCGCTACCAATGAGAGAGTAAGACCGTCAATCGCTAGCCTTATCCTAGCAGGCCCAAATCCAGGGCTAGGGTCGATCCCAAGTTGTTCTGCTGCCAGAGCCACAATGATGATCGCCAGGCCCATTAACGCCAGTACTGCCTGGATGAACACAATCCATCGACTAAAAAGCTGTTGGGTGGAAAGGCCCAGAGCGAATAAGACAAGACAAACTGCGACCATTGGCATTTCTACGAACTGTACCAACAGGCTTAAAATACTCCACGCAGATGCGTGAAAGGGCTGCCTGAGACCCCAGGCATTGGGCGACGTGTAATACCATAGTAAAGAGGTCAGTTGCCATGCCACGATAGCTGCGATGGGAGCCGCAATCACGAAGATGTTCGCGAGGATTCCAAAGAGTGACTTCAAGGAACGCCTTGTCCTATACTGATCTACCAAGTGGATCAGCAAGATGGGACCACAGATCACCACAGCAAAGGATGCAGCGGTTGTGCGAGCCAGTGCGCTTAACGATACAAGAACGGCAAACCCTCGAACCCAGCCCAAGCCGGGATGCATTAGAGCGTTGATCAGACAGAGCGCAGCCGCGCCCAACAGCAATGCAGATTGATAATCGGCAAAGCCCGCCCCGATGCCCCACCGCTCACTGGCAAGCCCTGGAAGGGCGCAATACAGAGCCATAGCTCCTACCGAGTAGGCTACGCTGCTCGTCCGCCGATACACCGTCCAGCCCAATAGCCCCAAGAAAAGTACGAAGGCTGGCATGACGATCAGGAGATGCGCGTGCGCCCAGCCGAGGAGTTTCGGCGATAGGACACCGAGCACAACGCTCTGAAGAAGGTGACGCTCTCCCTGCACGATTGCCTGCCACGCGGCACGCCATAATCCAAGGCGCTCGATAGACGATAAGAAGATCAGCCTGGGCCAGTAAGAATAGGCCGCCTCCTCCACCCAAATCGGCTGGGTTTCGTACAGAGTATGCATCGTGTAGTATGCCGCGACCCCCACTGCAGACGCACAAGCAGTCGCAACTATCGCAACGATAATTTGTGGTCTGTCAGCCAGATTACCCTTTCCCTTCATCAATGCTTTTCCCCATGCGTTGCTATTGATCAGCCGAGCCACAACATTGGCAATGAGTAGATTTTTGTTGGACATCAGGCTCACTCTCTTATCTCATCATCGCATCGAAGACCTAACCATGACATTTCCAGCACCTTACGATGTCTTGCTGTGCCAGGACGAACGAAGACGAAGTTCTGATTTTCGTATGAGAACCGATTCTGCTCAAGTTTAAATAACCGTTGCTGCACCCGATCAATTTCCCATACCTCATATCCACGCTGCCGCATCCAATCTATCACTTCACTGATTGAAAGATTCAGCGGTCGATAGTTCTTCTCAGCAAGCTCGCACAGTATGGCCAGGTTGCTTGAACGTTCGATCAAGCGTTTGCCACCGCGCAGAACGTGCCCCTCGTACCCCTCAACATCTACCTTGAGGAAATCCAACTCCGAAATCTTGTGTATCTCCGCATACTCATCGAGTGAGATGCTATCAGCCTTTTCGATACTCACCACCTGACCGCGCTCCGTGTGACCAAGACTGCTAAGACCACTCTCACGATTCACAAACAGCTCGACTTTGCCGCTTGTCTCTTCAACCGCCAGACGATTCGGTGTTACATTCGAGGCTTGGTTGAGAAGAATGTTTCGCAAGAGTAGTTCATACACACAAGAGACAGGCTCAAACGCGTGGACAGCGCCTAGGCCGCCTATTAATTGAGACGCTAGTAAGCTGTAAACACCAATGTTGGCCCCCACATCAAAAAACACATCGCCCGGCTTAACCAGTCTCTTCACGATGGCAAGCTCGCATGGCTCAAACGGCACACCAAAGTAAAGATTACCTCCCTCAAGCTCACAAAGATTGACCCATAGACGCAGACCCTCATTGAGTGCAGCAATCTCCATGACTCTGCCACCCGGCGGATATATGTACCGTCGCCACCGAAGCGACTGCGAAAGGAGTTGGCCTTTCTTTATCGGATCTTCAGTTTTCAAAGCATGTTGATACACACGTCGCAGGATGGATCTACCGAGGGGTCTAAGGAGAGTTGCTACACCCCCCAAGACATGACCCTTCATTCCCACAGCATAATCTCCGTCCAATCTTCCTTTTACCATGTCCGCTGGTTCACCAATAAGTCTGATAATCTGGTAGATGGTCCAAGAGATTGGGATTGTTGAGCGGTCGTTTGGATCCCACGAACACGGCTCTATGATTTAACTTCTTCAAAGGAATAGCCCAGTCCAGATCAAAGTCCGGATGGCGCGGCTGCGTTCTAGTGACATAACCGTAACCCCAAAAAGCCCTCAGCTTCTCCATGATCCACGGACGACTAGGCCGGCATCCTATGCCCCCTGAAGCTTGATCAAGTGAGCCACTTTCCCGGATCGGATGTACGCTAATGTGAGACCCTGGAGTGACACACGTCTCCAGGAGGATCATCTCGCGGCAGACGCTTGCTAGTGCCTTCAGTACTTTTTCCGGGTCCGACAAATGATAGAGCACTCCGTAGGCGTAGACAATATCAAATTGCTCAAGTCGGCCATATGCATCAATTTCTTCTAGATTCAGTAATTCGACACGACGCATCGGGTATCTACGTCTCATCTCGTTAACGTTCTCTATGCGGCCATCCGTTGAAAGAACACTGCAACCGAGATCTTCAAAGAACTTAGTATGTAAACCAATGCCAGCCCCAACCTCCAGAACGCTCTTATTGGCAATAGGCAACCTCAAGGAAGCAAGGTGGGCTTGACGCGCGTTGTTGATTGCGAGTGCTTGATCTCTAAGAAAAACGGCAAATGAATCCGCGTTGCATGCAGTACCCGCTTGTGCCATCCGACGCCCTACTTGCTCGATCAGGCTTCCCAACCGCTGTACAGCGAGCAACACCAAAGCTCTCATATTGGTGCCACCTCACTCTGCCCTGAAGTCACTTTTTCTCACCTCAGCAATCTCGAATCTTCCATCCACATTCAGAATACCTTGCCACTTCGGCGGCAACCCAGTTTCGTTCTTTGGCAGAATGGTCAACTTGGGCATTGCATACCACTCGTCGTGGCACATACCTCCTTGATTGGCGGTGATGTGCAGTTGATATTTGCCCGGACGTAAAGGAAGGTATGGTAAACTAAACCGAATTGTGTAGGTACCCGGGGTCAGATCGACGTACCCATCGTCTTGGTCTTTGCTACGCATTGCCCATATTAGATTCCCATCATCGGAGCGCATAACAATTCCAAAATATCCTTGTCGAACAAGCTGACGAACAACCAATTGAAAGCAAAAATCACAGGGTTCTTGTGTGAAATGAGAATGTTTTTCGCCTTCCGAGTTCGAATTGACCCACCAGGTGACGAAACCCATGGCGCCGGTGAAACTTCGTTCCGCGCTTGGTGCAACATCTCTCTGGCTTGACATAGATTCGTAATAGGCATTAACTACCGTGGCTGTGTCTCCTGCCATCACGATCTTCCCTGATTCAAGCAAATAGGTACTGTTACACAATCGCTGGATAGCACCCATATTGTGGCTCACAAATAGGATCGTGCGACCCTGTTGGCTGATATCATCCATCTTTCCAAGACATTTCTGCTGAAACGCTGCATCCCCCACTGCCAGCACCTCATCCACCAGCAGAATCTCCGGCTCCAGGTGGGCCGCCACGGCAAAGGCCAGGCGCACGTACATGCCGCTGGAGTAGTGCTTCACTGGCGTGTCAATGAACCTCTCAATCTCGGCAAAGGCCACGATCTCGTCAAACTTGCGCTCAATCTCCGCCTTCTTCATCCCCAGGATGGCGCCGTTCAGGTAGATGTTCTCCCGCCCGGTTAGCTCGGGGTGAAAGCCGGTACCCACCTCCAGCAAGGAGCCCACGCTACCGTTGATCTCGGCATAGCCTTCGGTCGGCTCAGTGATGCGGGAGAGAATTTTGAGCAGTGTGGTCTTCCCCGCCCCATTACGGCCAATAATGCCCACCACCTCGCCGCGCTTCACCTCAAGGGAGACATCTTTCAAAGCCCAAATCATCTCGTTCAGTTCGGCAGCACCCGTTGCCTGACCGCGCAGCAGCTTGCCGGCCCGACGGAAGGGCGACGCGAACGCGTCGGTCAAAGTATCTCTCAGCGTCCTGTAACGCTCCTGTTTGCCACCGATGCGGTATTGCTTGCTTAGCCCCTCAACTCGAATGGCTATGTCGCTCATGCTCTCCCCTTACACCACGTCCGCAAACGTCTTTTCCATCCGGCGGAAGTAGTACGCCCCACTGATAAGCAAACCCAGCGCAGCCAGGGACGAGGCGATGATAACAGGCCCTGGGGCTGTGTTCGTACCAAGCAAGGCCCAGCGAAATCCCTCTACAACGCCTACCATCGGGTTAAGGCCGTACAGGGTGCGCCAGGGCTCAGAGAGCAGGCTGCTGGGGTAAGCGATGGGCGTGGCAAAGAGCCAGAACTGGGTCAGGAATGGAATGGCATAGCGCACATCGCGAAACTGCACATTCATAGCTGAGAGCCAAAGGCCCACACCCAGGGCAGTCACCAGGGCCAACAACAGCAGCAGCGGCAACCAGACCACGTTCCACGTGGGCACAATACCGAAGTAGAGCATCATGCCCAGCAGCACGATGAAGGCCAGCACAAAGTCCACGGCACCGGAGATCACACTGGAGATGGGCACCACCAGGCGGGGGAAGTACACCTTCTTGATCAGATTGGCACTGCCGACCAGACTGTTGGACGACTGCCCCAAGCCGTTTGCAAAGAAGGTCCAGGGGACCAACGCCGTGTAGCTGAAGATCGGGTAGGGGATACCGTCTGAGGGAATCTGTGCCAACCGGCCAAAGAAGAGGCTGAACACCACCATGGTGAAGAATGGCTGGATGATGGCCCAGGCTGCACCCAGCACGGTCTGCTTGTAACGCACCTTGATGTCACGCCAGGTCAGGAAGTAGAGCAACTCGCGGTATTCCCATAACTCGTGCAACTTCAGGGAGACCCAACCGTGTGAAGGTCGGATAACGGTCGTGGGCAGTTCAGAATCCAATCTAGAAAGCGACGCCACTTCAGCCCTGCCGCCCTTAACAGCTTTGCGCACAGTCATGCAGATAGGTCCTCCTCCAGGCGAGCTACAATGTGACATGCCGCTCGTCCATCACCAAAAACTGCTGGTGGTGTCTCGTGGGGCCACTCACGGCCATTGACCGCATTCACAATCTCTGCGCGATTCGTCCCCACTATCATATTCCACCCTGCGTTAACTGTCTCAACAAACTCCGTTTCAGGGCGGAGTGTCACACATGGCACCTCGAAAAAATAAGCTTCCTTCTGGATTCCACCGGAGTCGGTCAGGATTAATCGGGCATTTTGCTCCAACATCAGCATATCCAGATACCCCACTGGCTCTATGAACCTCGGATTGCGGATTGCGGATTGCGGATTGTTCAGACCGAACTCGGCCAGCCGCTGGCGGGTGCGGGGGTGGATGGGAAAGATGATAGACTCACCGATCTCATTAAAGGCCTCCAGGATGTTGCGTAGATTGTCGGGGTTGTCCGTGTTGTAGGGTCGGTGGACCGTTGCCAGCAGGTAGCCCTTGGGCTTGAGCCCCAGATCCTGCAGGATGGTGGATCGCTGGCGGGCGATTTCGGCAAACTGCAACACAGCATCATACATGGTGTCGCCTACCAGATGCACACCTTTGGTGATTCCTTCACGGGCCAGGTTATCCACTGCTGTCTGGGTAGGGCAGAAGAGCAGGTCGGAACAGTGATCAGTAAGTACCCGGTTGTGCTCTTCCGGCATCTCCCGATTGAAGGAGCGTAAGCCTGCTTCCACGTGGGCCAGCGGGATGCGCAATTTACAGGCAGCCAGCGCCCCGGCCAGCGTGGAGTTGGTGTCCCCGTAGACCAACACCCAATCGGGCTTCTCAACCAGCAGTACCTCCTCGATGCGCATCAACATCTGGCCCGTCTGCCAGCCATGAGGGCCAGAGCCTACCCCCAGGTTGTAATCCGGCTCCGGGATTTCCAACTCCCGGAAGAACACCGCCGACATGTCATCGTCGTAATGCTGGCCGGTATGCACCAGCACCTCGGTATGCCCGGCTGCCCGCAAGGCTTTGCCCACCGGCGCGGCCTTGATGAATTGCGGACGGGCACCGACGACGCTGACTACCTTCATTTTCACCTGCCGATGCCGATTCCACGATAGATGAAGTCCGCTCGCCTCGCTTCCTCAACTGGAAAGACGTGCCGGCCATCCACCAGCACCGGCGTGCGCACCGCCTGGCGCATCTCGGTCAGGGAAAGCCGCCGGTACTCCTCGTGGGCCACCATTAGAACAATGGCATCAGCGCCCTTAACTGCTTCCCCAACATCCCGCACCAGCAACACCCCTGGATTCGCCGATTCGCTGATTCGTACCCACGGGTCGTGTACTACCACCTCCGCACCCCATTCCTTCAGCCGGGCAACGAGAGAGACGCTGGGTGAGTTACGGGTATCGTCTGAGTTCTCGATGTAGGCGTAGCCCAGGATAGCGACCCTGGCCCCCCGGATGGCCCTCCCCGCCTCTGCCAACACCTCAGCCACTAGGTCGGCCACGTGCTGCGGCATCTCATCATTGATGGCCCGGGCGGCCGGGATCAAACGGGGCTCAAAATCATCGCTAGCATTAGCGATGAGCAACCACGGGTCCTTGGGGATGCAATGCCCGCCTACCCCGGCTCCTGGCAGGTGCATGTCCCGATAGGGGCTCTTGTTCACCATCTCCCGCACCCGCCACACGTCGGCGTTTAGATCCTCGCACAATAGCGCCACCTCGTTGGCGAAGGCGATCTGTACGTCCCGGTAGGCGTTCTCCGCCGTCTTCACCAGCTCGGCGGTCAGGCAATCGGCGACGTCCAGGTCAGCGTGCACGATGTGGCGATACAAGGCCACCGCCGCCTCCGCAGCCTGCGGCGTCATTCCTCCCACCACCCGATGACAGTTCTCGATATTCGCCAGCAGCTTCCCCGGCATCACCCGCTCTGGGCAGTGCACCAGGAAAAAGGATTGCAGATTGCAGATTGCAGATTGCAGATTCCTTGATGAGTGATGAGTGACGAGTGACGAGTGACGAGTGGTGTGGGCTTGAAGGCCGGAGGCTTCTTCCAGCAGTGGAGCTACCAGCCTTTGCATGGTGCCGGGGGCCAGGGTGGATTCCACGATGACCAGGGTATCGGGTTGGAGGTGGGCGCCCAAGGAGGTCAGGGCGGAGCGCAGGGCCTGGTACTCCGGTTTCCTCGTCACCTCGTTCACCGGCGTCTCCACGGCAATGAGTACCACGTCGGCCTCCCGGCAGGCCGCGTAATCGGTACTGGCCCGCAAGCGCCCGCTGGCCACCACCTCGGCCAGAAGCTCAGCCAGGCCCGGCTCTTTACCCTCGATGGGGCAGATGCCCCGATTAATCTGTTCCACCTTCTCGGGATTGCGCCGGATGCCCACCACCGGGAAGCCAGCCCGGGCGAACAGGCAAGCCACCGGCAGCCCTACGTAGCCCAGGCCCAGAACCACGATCCTGGCCGTCTTGTTCTCTACGGCCTGGACCAGTTTAGCCAACATGTCGTCATACCCTCCAGGTTTCTACGTCCATAGCTCGATGCTCCAGGCCAGATCGTACCAAGGCCAGAGCAGCACGTAACGCCGCCAGCCCATCTTCGCCGGGCACTGGCACGGGTGTATCCTGGTGCACACTGCGCGCAAAGGCCTGCAACTCAGCCTTGAGGGGCTCCGCTTTGCTTACAGGGAAGCGGATCATCCGCCCCTCGCTGACGCCTTTGAGCAAGCTCATCTGCTCCCATTCCACGGCCAGGGCGTCCTGGTTTTCGTAGAAGTAGAGGTCCTGGGTCAGATAGTCCACCAGGAACATCCCCTTCTCGCCGGTGACCGTCAGTTCCCGAATCTTGGTCGGCGTTAGCCAGTTGATGTCCAACAGGCCAATCGCCCCGCCGGAGAGCCGCACCGTCCCGGCCAGGATATCCTCGTGCGAGCTGTGGATCTCCCGCTCTGTCTCCGCGTACACGCGTATAATCTGTTGCCCGGTCAGGTAACTGGTAATGTCCAGATCGTGGGTGGCCAGGTCAACGATCACGCCCACGTCACGTACCCTTGCCGGGAAGGGGCCCAGGCGTCGGCTGCGCACCTCGAAGACCTTGCCCAGTTCGCCCAGGTCTAGCCGGCGCTTGAGTTCCTGCACCGCAGAGTCGAAACGCACCACGTGCCCAACCATCAATTTGCGTCCCAGTTGCGCAGCACGCTCGATCAACACACTGCCCTGTTCCACCGTAGCCGTGATCGGCTTTTCTACCAGCACGTGGCAACCGGCCGTCAAAGCATCCAGGGTAACCGGAAAGTGATCTTCTGTAGGGACAACAATGGAGACCAGGTCTGGCTTTTCCCGGGCCAGTAACTGCTGATAATCGGCGTAAGCTTTGGTCAGATAGTCACGGGCCACACATTCGCCGTTTTCCACACACGCATCCGCCACAGCTACCAGCTCAATCTCCGGGATTTCCCTGTACACGCGGGCGTGGTTGCGCCCCATGGCCCCCACGCCGATGACCGCGGCTCTAAGCGTCGTAGTGGGTGTCATAGCTTGTTCACCTCGGCGACAATAGTCTCCAGGTCGGTCTGGCGAAGTTGGGGGTGTACCGGCAACGAAATGACCTCCTGTGCCGAGCGTTCAGCCACCGGCAGGGTCACTTCACCCACGATCGCCCGTATGTAGCCTTGCTGATGTGCCGGCAGCGGATAGAAAATGCCTGTGCCAATGCCCGCGGCGTTGAGCTGCCGCACAGCCGCATCACGGTCACGGCCGCCGTCCACACGGATCGTGTACTGGTGCCACACGTGGCCATAGCCGGCACGCACTGCAGGCGTGATTACGCTGGTGATGTGGGCGTTGAGGTACGCAGCGTTAGCGCGGCGCCGGGCCGTGAACTCCGCCAGCCGCTCCATCTGGGCTAGGCCGATGGCGGCATGCAGGTCGGTCAGGCGGAAGTTGTAACCAAGCATGTCGTGGTAGTAACGGCGTTTCATGCCGTGGCTGCGCATCAGGCGACACTGCTCGGCAATAGTGTCGTCATTGGTGGTGATCATGCCGCCCTCGCCGCACATCACGTTCTTGGTGGCGTACAGGCTAAAACAGCCCGTGCCGAAGCTGCCCACCGGCTGGCCCTTGTACGTTGCGCCGATGGCCTGGGCGGCGTCCTCAATCACGGCCAGGTTGTATCGCTGGGCGATGTCCAGGATGGCATCCATAGCGCACGGGTAGCCGTAGAGGTGCACCGGCATAATGGCCTTTGTCTTGGGAGTGATGGCCGCTGCAATCAAGGCTGGATTGATGTTGAATGTATCTTCTTCAATGTCCACGAAGACCGGTCGCGCCCCGGTGTAGAGTATGCTGTTCACCGAGGCGATAAAGGTGAAAGACGTGGTGATGACCTCATCACCCTCCCCAATGCCGTGCGCCAGGAGCGCCACGTGCAGTGCCGTCGTGCCAGAAGATGTGGCAATGGCGTGCTTGGTGCCGCAGATAGCGGCAAACTTCTCCTCCAGTTGTGCCGTGCGTGGCCCTTGTACCAGCATGCCGGACTCCAGCACCTCCAGGACGGCCTGCTTTTCCGCCTCGCCGATGAACGGTTTAGAGATCGGGATCATAGTCATTCCTGCTGCTTAACCAGCCGCATATAGTCAGCCTGGGGAATCAGAATCTTAGTCTGACACTGGGGACAGCGCATGGACACGCCATCCGATGCGCCCTCTGGCATGTCTACTATCTCCGTCAACTTTTCTCCGCAGGGGCACACAAAGCCGTGCAGCCATGCTGGATTCCCATAGACCAGCCCATAGTCCGGCACGTCGTGCGTCACCACTGCCCCGGCCCCCACCAGGGCAAATCGCCCGATGGTCACCTGGGGCAACACCACCGCCCCCGCCCCTACAGAGGCACCGTACTTGACCAGGGTCTTGCCCGCTTCCCAATCAGCATCTTGCTTCAGGTCGCCAGCGGGCGTGATGGCCCGGGGAATTCTATCGTTAGTCAGACAGGCATACGGCCCGATGAAAACGCCATCCTCCAGGGTCACCCCGTGGTAAATGGAAGCATAGTTTTGAATCTTCACCTTGTCACCGATGATCACATCTCGGTCAATGTAAACGCCTTTGCTGATGATACACCCGCGTCCGAGGCGAGCCCCTTCTCGCACCTGAGCCTGGTGCCAGATCTTCGCCCCCTCACCGATCTGAGCTTCCGGCGATACCTCGGCCGTGGGGTGGATCATCGCTTCGCACGCCAACTGGTAGGCCTCCAGCTCCTCAGCTCCCCCGCCCTTCCCCACTCCCCTGTATAAGATCCCGTTCCGC
>Ga0194112_10012006_pt1 | contig 10640 bp, 7 predicted proteins | sample TA2MahC400mmetaG_FD_146191 | JGI IMG/M metagenome (GOLD analysis project Ga0194112, IMG submission 146191) | Freshwater microbial communities from Lake Tanganyika, Tanzania - TA2015016 Mahale Deep Cast 400m | ecosystem: Environmental > Aquatic > Freshwater > Lake | place: Tanzania: Lake...
GTTATGATTGTCCTTCTGGGTACGTAACCCTTTCAGGGTAACTGATTGATATATCTTCCCCCTTCGGGGAAGGACTTCAGCACAAAGATGTCCAAATGTAAAGAAGCGTTGGACGCACTACACTAGTCTGAGCGGAATCTTCACTTCCACGGTGGTTCCTTTGCCGACTTCACTGCGGAGAGCAATGGTCCCGTTCAAATCCTCGATCACCTTCTGTGCAATCGCCAGTCCGAGCCCCATACCTTCCGTCTTCGTGGAGAAGTTGGGCTGGAATACTCTCGCCTGCAGCTCTGGTGGAATACCGCTGCCTGTGTCGCTGACGACAATGGTGCAGACCTGGTTGGCAACGCTCGTCTCGATCGTTATGGATCCCCCTTTATCCATAGCCTGGACGCTGTTCCGTATGATGTTGATGAATACGCGACGAAGCTCGTCTCTGTCGGCGATGAGAATGGCAGGAGTCTCGGAAAATTTTGAGCGAAATTCAATCCCTTGAAGCTCGCGGAAGAGCGTCACCGTCTCCTGGAGGAGCTGGCGGACATCCACCCGTTCGAATTTCCTCTCAGGCATCCTCGCAAAATCAGCGAATTCCGAGGCAATACGCGAGAGAGTCTCGATCTGTTCGATGACGGTTGTCGACACACGCTGAAGAATCCGTTCGAAATCGTGTACCCCATCTCGATACGCCTGAAGAAGATGTTGAATAGAAAGTTTGATCGGCGTGAGCGGATTTTTGATCTCGTGCGCCACCTGCTTAGCCATTTCCTTCCAAGCGACCTCTCGCTCCACCCGCGCCAGATTCTCGCGGCTCGCCTTGAGCTCCGTCGTCATCACATTGAATGACCGGACAAGATCTCCGACCTCATCCCCCGACTGGGCCTCGAGCCGCACATCCAGGTTCCCTTTGCCGATGTCTTGCGCTGCCAGCGACAACTCCCTGAGCGGCCGGGAGAGACGGTTTGCCAGAAGGAAACCGATCGCGACGACAAGCACGACCACTACCGCGTATGCGCCCAGCACAAACGCATTGCGCTGGGCAAGTTCCTCGTCAACTTCCCGCTGGCGGTACAATGCGGGCACGACAAGAGCGCCGAGGACTCGATTCCCCACGACAACGGGACGGTAGCCGACGAGGTACCGGACGGTGCCGATTCGCTCGAAGTCTCTGCTGAAGCCTTTCCCCAACATCATCGTATTGACGAACGCCTTTCCCGACAAGCGGCCGTCAAGGATTGCCGATCGATAAAGCTCCGGACGGCTGCTCGCCTGAAGCACCGACCCGTTGAAGACACTGAAGTCAACCCCCAAATCCGCGGCCGCGACCTCACAGTAGTCATCATTGATTCCGACATAGAAATCCTGCTCGTCGAGGACGGAATTGGTGATGCGTTGCTGGATGATATCCAAATCCTCCGCGAGCCGCTGGGTTATGTTTTCGTCGAGGCGCTCGACGGCGAGTTCTCGGTTGTAATAGGCCATCAGGAGGAGTGGAAGAATCGATAGGATGGCAAACGAAGAAACTAGTTTCTCACGAAAGCCGAGCTTCACCGAACCTCGCCGGAGAGATCTCCACGCCATATGCACGAGTGCACCTGCTCCAAAAAGGAAGACGTACACCGCCAGCATTTTCACAACATTGAAGGCGTGCCATCGAATATCCGGTGAAGGCCAGCTGAGAGCAATGACCCGCTGCTCGTTTGATTCATCCATTGCGTACAGCACATCATGCGCTTCTCCGCCGAGATCATATTGAGACCAGAAGTATCTCTTGTCGGGAATTGACAGTTTTGATTCCACAGCAGCGGGGAGTCTCATCCCGCGAAAGAGCATCGGGTCGGTAGTGGAGACCAATATGCCGGACTGGTATTCGGAGAGCGACACTTTCCGAAATATCTCATCGAACTGATCGCGCGAAGCGGTCCGGAGCGGCTCGGCTGCTTCACCACGGAACAGTGCCCGCCGACTGGCCGAGAGCATCACCGCCACAGTTCCCAGATGCTGGCCCTCCGCGTCGAGGATGCTTCCCCATTCGCCGTAGTACTTTATCGTTCCTCCCGGGAGGGTCCGTTCCACGACGTGGAGCACCTCTTCGTCGGTTTCAAAGATCTTGGAGAGAAGTTCCCCCCGCTCGTAGGTCGTCAACCCGACCGAGAATCTGCTGAATTCCTTGCCGTCGGCGTCATACAGATAGATTGCCGAGTTATACCCTTCCCTGCTCATCAGGGTCTGTATCCAGAGCACAAAGGCAAGATCTGAAGCCTGCGATGACTCACCGTTGCCATCACTCAGCGCCTCACTCGCACCGAGCGCGACGGAGCGGATACCGTCACTCACGACGAAGGATAACCAGTTGTCCGCCGGGCGCAACGACTCATCGGCCAGCACTTGAACTCTGGCACGCTCCCTCTCGAGTTGCCACATGTCAAGCAGCAACGCGGAGAGGACAAACACCGCGCCGCCGACGAACACCATCTGCCGGAATGACGGAGAACGCCAGGAATGCCCCTCCATTGCGCGCGGTCCCACCCACCAAGCAAGACAGAGTGAGAACGCGAGGACCAGCGGTGGATAGTACAACGGCGTTTGAGGGAACTTGTTGACAAAAAGGAAGAATCCATATCCGACCAGCATCACTGCGGACACCGCAGCATACACCCGTAGCGACCGTTCCTCTCCCGGGAGAACAACACTGACGAGGCGAACCAACGCCAGCAAAACAAAGACGAATATGAGAAGCAACGAGAGCGTCAGCAGAAGGATGTTCACATGCATAACGAGGACCGAGATTTCCGGTACAATACTCGAGGGATCCTGGTACCGGAGCGTAGAATCAAACACGAAGCTCCTCACGGCAGCGCCGAACCCGCGAATGATCCACGGAGATGCAAGGGCCAAACTGGCAATGAGGAAGGCGGAAGCCGCCTTCTTACCGGCAGTCACATCCTTGCTCTCAGGTAGGCGCAAGGCCCACCATCTGAAAAATTCTGAGACTCCGAACAGCGCGTTAAGGAAGAGAATAACACACGAGATCAGGAGCTCCCCCAGAGACGAGGCCAGGCGCGAGATGAACGGCGACGCATAGACCGAAGGGTCGAACAGGAATCCTCCGATTAGCGTCGACGGAACATCGGTCTCCCTCCAGATCAATCGAACACCCCACAGCACAACACTCACCAGGAGTATCCTGGTAACGGCCGATCGGTACGTGCGGATTCGATGGTAAAGAACAACCGCAAGGAGAATCGATCCGAGTGCAATGATCACCCGCTGCCACTTGCCGAAGAGCCCCATCCAAGCGCTCACCTCGCCTGCAATCGTTGGAACAGGAGCAAGTACATAGGCAAGGGCCCTGCCTTTGAGATCCTTGAGGGGAATGGCGAAGATGCTCGACGAAGCTGTATCTCGCGCTGAGAGTTCGAAAACCAGCCGGATTGTGCTTCCGAGCTCCTGGGAAAGATCTTCGCCAAGACTCGAACGTGTCACAAATCGATTGGAGAGAGGGTAGTTTGTCTCCAGCGGACGGCTCACAACTACAAAGAAACGGTCCGGGGAAAGAGCAAGAACGACAGAGAGGTTTCTTTGAAGACCGGATTGTGAAATGGCAACGAGAGAATCACGCGTATCCGAAGCGAGGATCGATCCGTAGTCGGAAACGACACTCCGTCCAGCCCACGCGATAATGGCGCCCTGCGAATCCGCGAGGTCGATCGTCACGTCCTCGTGTCGACGATGACGATCCAGACGATCAAAGAGAGCAGCGAAACTCGTCGGATCTTTCTGCCCGAGCAGACGCAGCAATTCCTGATCCCTGCCAGCCTCCCCGGCGATCTCGAACTGGACGGCAACTCTCTCACGGAAGCGCTCTCCAATGTGGTCTACGAGCTCCGCCCGTCGGGCTGATGTCTTTCCAGCTAGCTGATTCTCGGCGAGGTATGCGCAACCGCTGCGGGCAGCGGTCAGCAGGATGAGTAGTGCCAGCGAAACGAAAAAGCCCCACAGGTAGGGGCGTAGTTTCTTGTCGGAGAGGGCGACCTGAGGGAGCATGGTGGGAGTCCTAGTAGATATTGAACTGACGGATCACCCACCGTGCTTCTTGGTGAACCAATGAAATGTATATTTGGACAGACTCGCGTTGCCCTCGGTTGACAAACGTGAGGCGTCCCGTAGCAAACGGGCTTGGGCCTTTGTCGTTGTACCGAGTGAATTGAAAGGAAAGCGGCGTGCGCCGGGAAAAATACGAATCGAGTATAGAAGCCGCTTGGTTAGCCGAGAAATATCCGCTCTCGCCGCCCGGAATGCTGATGGAAACCTGGCTGGCGAATTGAACCGGCGCGGCCGCCAGGCTCGACTTGAGGAGGCCGTCCTCGATCTGCCCGAACAGCTTGCGAACATCGAGCTGCTGCGCATTTGGCACCAGAGCCCGAGGGTCAACGATGGAATTCTTCCTCGTCGTGCGCTGTTGGTTCTGCCGCTGCTGCGCCGGCGCCGCAAGCACATACACAGCAAGAAGGAAGAATACGAGGAGCTTCATAAGCGTAGGCAAAGTATCAGAAAACCGACAAAAACGCAAGCGACATTGCCCGTTCGCCTCATCCTCCCCGCATCTCCCCCCGGGCAACGTCGCTTCGTGTTCTCAAAAGAACTCACACCATCTCCATTATTTCCTTAGTTCTGGGAGAGCCCTAAGATGTTGACCACGCTTTCCGTTGTCGGCTGCGGTTCGTTTCAGTTCCGGATTGCCGACGGCGGTTTGGTACGCCCAGTCGAACTTCACGTGCGTCGACGTCACTTCCTTGACACGTACCTTGGCATAATGGTCATCCCACGTCCAGATCACATAGGTATGACCTTCGATTGCCTCGACCGTTCTCGACGGCGACCACCCTGCTGACGGAGCAGCCACAATGTCGTAGAGCGATCGGGTGTATCCCATGTCTTGAATATCCGTGTCGTCCCAGACGTTGAGGTAAAACCTCCCGTTGAAATGCTCAAAGAAGACATCCGTATAGTCGTCGTTGTATCTTCCGACCGTATATGTCGAGAAATCGTACCCGGCCAGAAGAGGAGCTGTCCGGTAATCGTTGATCCGGACGCCGTAGCCCTCCGGCCTCGGCGTCGCATAGACCACGTCACGGCTCAAATCGCTTTCGTTCCCTTCGAAATCGTACGCGGTCAGAGCGTAGTATGTTCGTACACCATTGTCCGCTCCGTGATCGACATACGATGTCCTCGCGGTCGAGCCGAGCATCTCATACTCCCCATCGTACCGGTCACTGATCCAGACATTGTAGCCGGCGAGATCCGGCTCGGTGTTGTCGTACCAGCTCAGTTCAACAGCGTTATCCATAGCCACCGCCAAGATCCCTCGTGGCGGTGCCGGAGGTGTCGTATCGATGACAAAAGTTTTGTGGCACCCGACGAAAGCCGAGGCTACGAAAGCCAACAAGATCAAGCGTTTCATATATTCCTCCAGATGCAATACCTCGTTCTGAGGGAGAAGGCTCAAAGTCCGTGCCAGTGGGGCTTTGGATTTGCGTGAGATTTCCGAGGTAAGGGGGCGTGGAGTGTACGATTCCTGCGCAAGCGCGTTCACAATTGTGGACGGAGACAGGCGCCAGATCTCTGCACTCCCACCAGTAGGCCCGGAAGAGGCCGGCGGTTTCGTCGTCCTCTGCCTTACGAGAGCCGGACGCTGCCGTTGTTGAGAATGCCGATGGCCCGACCTTTCAGGCGGCGGCCGTGGAACGGGGAGTTCCTGGATTTCGAATGAAAAGCCGCGAGGTCAACAGTCCACTCAACAACGGGATCCACCAACGTGAGATTTGCAGGTTCTCCTTCCGCGATCTTGATGGGAGGAAGAGAGAGGATCTTTCGGGGATTTGTAGAAAGCTTCTCCACGAGTTGATAGAGGGTGATGATCTTTGCATCGACCAACTCCGTGAGGGATAATCCAACGACCGTTTCAAGTCCGACGATGCCAAATGGCGCCTGGGTATATTCAACGTCCTTCTCATCGATCGTGTGAGGAGCGTGATCGGTAGCAATGACCTCGATCGTTCCGTCGCGCAATCCCTCCTTCAACGCCGCGACGTCATCTGCCGTCCGCAGTGGAGGATTCATCTTCGTGTTCGTATCGAATCCGCTGACGGCTTCGTCTGTCAGAGTGAAATGATGCGGCGTCGCTTCACAGGTGACATCGAGCCCCTCCTTTCTGGCTCTGCGGACATGGTCAAGCGCATTGGCGGTGCTGATGTGCGCAACGTGGTAGCGGGCTTTGGGAATGTACCGGAGAAGGATGATATCACGAACAACCATCAATTCCTCTGCCACCGAGGGGATGCCGGGCATCCCGAGCCGGGTTGCGACAAATCCCTCGTTCATACAGCCGTCTTGAGTCAAGGTGGACTCCTCCGCGTGTTGAATGATGGGGATTCCGTACATTGAGGAGTATTCAAGCGCTCGTCGCATGATCTCCGCACTGGCAACCGGGCTCCCGTCGTCGGAGAATCCAACTGCCCCGGCCTGAACAAGCTCCGCCATCGGGGCAAGCTCGGCTCCTGCGCGCCCCTTGGTCACCGCGCCGATCGGGTACACGTCCACGAGACCGTCGCAGACAGACTTTCCCTTCTCACGGACGTAGGTGGCCACCGACTCGTCGTCAATGGCCGGATTCGTATTCGGCATGCAACAGACTGCGGTGAATCCGCCCGCGGCTGCGGCCGCGCAGCCGGTCTCAATGGTCTCCTTGTGCTCAAATCCGGGCTCACGAAGGTGCACATGCATATCGATGAACCCCGGGGCGATGACCTTTCCCCGCAGGTCCACGCTCCGGAAGGAGCTGTCCGCCGAGAGATTCCTGCCGATCATCTCGATACGGCCGTCTCGGATCAGGAGATCGAGCGACTCGTCTTTACCAGAGACCGGATCAACCAGCCTGCCACCTTTCAGATGCAGTTTCATGGGATGCCTCTTTTCGTTTCATGTACCCAGAAGATACAGTACCGCCATGCGGACCGCCACTCCGTTCGTGACCTGCTGAAGGATAACCGAGTGCTCGCCATCCGCGAGATCGGCGGACAGCTCAACGTCGCGGTTGATAGGTCCCGGGTGCATTATGGTGATCGGTTTCGGCGCCCTCGAAACCTTCTCCTTCGTGACCCCGAAGAAGCGATGGTACTCGCGCAGCGACGGGAACAGCCCGCTCTTCTGACGCTCAAGCTGAATACGGAGGACGTTAAGGACATCGACCTCAGGGATAACGTCCTCGAGGTGATGATAGACCTTGACGCCGAGCCGTTCGATCTCGCGCGGTATCAACGTCTCGGGTCCACACACCGAAACCTTCGCGCCCATCGTCGTGAGGCCGTAGATGTTCGACCGGGCGACCCTGCTGTGCGTGATGTCCCCGACGATGCACACGCGAAGGCCCTCCAGCGAACCGAACTTCTCCCGGAGCGTGTACATATCCAGAAGGCCCTGCGTCGGATGTTCATGTCCACCGTCGCCCGCGTTGATGACGTTGGCATCGACGACGCGGCTGAGGAAGTGAGCCGAACCAGGGGCTGCGTGCCGGATCACCACCATGTCGATCTTCATTGCCTCAATATTCCGGGCGGTGTCTTTCAACGTCTCCCCTTTGCTGACACTGCTCGCGGCCGTTGAAAAGCTCACGACGTCGGCGGAGAGCCGGCGCTCGGCAAGCTCAAACGAGATGCGGGTTCGGGTTGAGCTTTCGAAGAACAAGTTGACGACCGTCTTGCCCTGGAGAGGCGGCACCTTCTTGATGGGCCTGTCCAGAATCTCCCTGAAGGAAACAGCTGTATCGAGGATCAACCTGAGCTCCTCCTTCGTCATCCCCTCAAGTCCAAGAAGGTGGCGGCTTTTTAGTTTCATGCTGACACCTCCTTTCCGTCCTCGTCAGGATCCGCAAGGTAGACGCCGTCCTCACCGTCAGTCTCGCTCATCATCACCTTAATCTGCTGCTTCAGCGAAGTCGGCACGCTCTTGCCGATGAAGTCAGCCTTGATGGGAAGCTCCCGGTGTCCGCGGTCGATAAGGACGAGAAGCTCTATGAGCGCGGGCCTCCCGAGATCTGTCAGTGCATTGAGGGCCGCACGGATGGTTCTGCCTGTGAACAGCACGTCGTCGACAAGCACAATGACCTTGCCGGTCACGTCGAAAAGGATGTTCGTGCTCTTCAGCTGCGGCTGGTCCAGCCGACCTCGCAGGTCATCGCGGTAGAGCGTGATGTCGAGAATCCCCACCGGTACTTTCCTTGCGCTGATTTCTTCGACGATCTTGGCGAGTCGCTGCGCTACGTACTCCCCACGCGTCCGAATACCGACGATCGCCACGCCCTCCGCTCCTGTGTGCCTCTCGACGACCTCATGAGCCAGCCTGTTGATGGTACGCCGAAAACCCTCGGCATCTATGAGTCTCGTTTTCTTCATAGGTTACCTTCACAAACGAAAAAGCCTCCAATCCCGACGAAGTCGAAAAAGGAGGCATACCAATGCAAAATTGAAAAATGAAAAGGGAAAAATGACTCTAACCGGGACGTTTACTTTTCACTTTTTCATTTTCCCTTTTCCATTTCCCTTCCCTACCTCGCCGGATAGGATTAAAGGAGTGCTCAAAGAACATCAACTGCTTGCTCAATATACGATTCCCCGGCAGAGCATGCAAGGGAGAACTTCCGCTAGATCATTCTGTCCAGGATCATCAGCGCGATCAGCAAAGAGAGGTAGATCAGCGAGGCCAAGAAGAGCTTCCTGGCATTGCCGTTGGTGCGGCTTCGATAGAACCGAATCCCCAGCACCACAAAGCCTGCTGTCAAAAGCAGCGCGCCTGCAAAGTAGGTGATTCCGAGGATCCCCACCATCGTCGGCATGAGGGCTGCGGCCAGGAGAGCAATGCAGTAGACGAGGCTCTGACGACCCACCACCTCGCCCGACGGATCAGCCACGGAGAGCATCTGAAAGCCTGCTCGAGCATAGTCTTTTCGATACATACTCGCAAGTGCCAGAAAGTGCGGCATCTGCCAGAAGAAGAGGATGAAGAACAACGACCATGCTCCCATGGACAATTCGCCCGTCACAGCCGACCAGCCGATGACCGGAGGAAGCGCGCCGGGGACACCACCGATCACCGTCGCGAAGGGCGTGACTCGCTTAAGCGGCGTGTAGAGGAGCACGTAGGTTATCAGTGTGAGGGCGGCGAGGAACCCCGCCAAGCTATTGGTGAAGACCGAGAGATATGCAACTCCTCCGAAGGCAGCCGTGAGCCCAAACTGGAGCGCCGCTTTCGGTGCGACACGTCCGGCCGGGAGAGGCCGATTCTCTGTCCTCTTCATCAGCGCATCGCGCTCCCGTTCCGTGAATTGATTCAACGCACCAGCACCCGCACCCACGAGAATAGTGCCAATCAGAGTATGAATCAGAGGCCAATATGATAAGTCGCTCCCCGCTCCCAGATAGGCACCGCCAAGTGCTGTTGTAACAGACAGGAGAGTCAGCTCCGGTTTGGTGAGCGCGAGATAGTCCAGCCACCGAGCGCGACGGAGAGCGACCGCATCTGCCGTTGTGAAGCTCGGTTTCACTGAGGCTTCCCCTTTGCCTGTGGGATTGGCCCGGAGAACTTGACAAGCAGGTAACTCGCGATCGAGTCCGCCTCGGCCGGTTTCAGGCCCTGGTTTGGCATGGGGGGATACGCAGGATCGACTTTGGTCGGATTGAGAACAAATGTGATGAGCTGCGCTTTGTTGCCAGCATACTTGGGAACCACGTCCAGATACGCAGGCCCGACCTTCTTCTGATCAAACTGATGGCACGCCGAACATTTTGCGTTGTATATATCCTCCCCTGTGAACGAGACAGCCACAATCCCGAGGCTTGCCTTGACCGATTCCAGAGCTTGCTCGTGCTTGTACGCAAGAATCGCTGCGTGGAGTTTCGTGGCGTTGTGAATTGCCACCTGGTCATTGACGCAGATGAGCGAGCAGGCAATCACGACAGCGTAGAAAGCAGATCCGGCATAGTGGGATTGCGGGTCACGGCCATACGCGTACAGAATGTGGCCTGCAATAAAGAGAACCACAAGTGAGAGCCCAACAAGGAGATAGAGCATGCCCGAAAGGGATTCAGCGGGCAGGAGCAGAATGCCGAGCAGTATGAACACCGGCTGTGCGACCAGCGAGAGAACAGAAAGCCGGAATCCAATTCGACGTACGAATTTGCCGTACTCATCATCGATCGCTGTCTTACCGCCTCCCCACGCGAAGAAGAAAAAGAGGATTCCGGTTCCCGTCACACCTAGCCCAAGTGCCGCAAAATAGAGAAGTCGCACCAAGACGTCCGGAGAGAGGAGTAACTCAAAGACCGTGCTGATGCTTGTCCAGCTGAGAGGATTCGCGGTAACGCCGGTCGAAGAGACGATGAGGAACGAAGCAAGCGCGAGCAACGCAATACCGTAGCGGCCCGCTCGAAGGTGCGAGTTGATGTTCTTCCTGCTGTAGACCTCGATCTCGTCAAGTGCGGCAGTCCGACGGGGATCCTTCTTGAGCAGGTCTTCATATCCCTCAAGGATATCACCAAGTTGTAACGTGTACTTGTGAACATAGAGAAGAACAACTGCGATAAGAA
>Ga0194112_10012013_pt1 | contig 10638 bp, 5 predicted proteins | sample TA2MahC400mmetaG_FD_146191 | JGI IMG/M metagenome (GOLD analysis project Ga0194112, IMG submission 146191) | Freshwater microbial communities from Lake Tanganyika, Tanzania - TA2015016 Mahale Deep Cast 400m | ecosystem: Environmental > Aquatic > Freshwater > Lake | place: Tanzania: Lake...
ATGGGCCACTCGGCGATCAGCTTTTGTTGTTGCAGCTTGCGCAACGCCAGCGCCAGCGCGACGAACGACCCGGTGATCGCCGCCGTGCGCGTGCCGCCGTCGGCTTCCAGCACGTCGCAGTCAATCCAGAGGGTGCGCGGCCCGATCTTCTCCAGGTCAATCACCGCCCGCATCGCGCGCCCGACCAGCCGCTGAATTTCCATCGAGCGGCCGTCCACCCGGCCGCGTGTGCTCTCGCGCTGCTTTCGTTGCGTCGTCGAGTAGGGCAGCATCTGGTATTCGCTGGTGATCCAGCCTCCGGGCAGCTTCTGCTCCTTCATCCAACGCGGCACCTCTTCCTCCACGCTGGCGACGCAGATGACGCGCGTGCGGCCAAACTCGCAGAGCGCCGAGCCGGCGGCCGTGCGGACGTAGTTCTTGCGAATGCGCACGCGGCGCAGTTGGTCGGGCTGGCGTTTGTCGGAGCGGATGAATGCCGTGCTCATGCGAGAGCTTATAAGCGACCGGGCGCGCCATCGCAAACGGGAAACGCGTGCAACGTAGAATGGACTTCCAAGTCCGTTCCCGGCAGGCGAGACCCCGTGCGGACGTATCAACAAGTCGCAGACGCGCGGGAGCGCGTGGCGCGATGTGAATTCTGCTTCACGAGTCACGTTTTACGTTTTACGTTTCACGTGTGGCATGAACCCAACCGAACTCTACCGCTGCTGGGTCGAGGTGAGCTTTGACGCGCTACGCGGCAATCTGGCGTGGATTCGCGGGCGCGTGGGGCGACGGGTGAAGATCCTCGCCGTCGTCAAGGCGGACGCCTACGGCCACGGCCTGCCGCAGATCGCTGGCGCGCTGATGCAGGGCGGCGTGGACATCTTCGGCGTGGCGACGCTGGGCGAGGCGCTCGGCGTGCGCGCGGTGGGCGCGGGCTGGCCGATTTTGCTGCTGGGGTCGAGCCTGCCGGTCGAAGTCGAGCCGACGGTGCGCCACAACATCATGCCGACGATCAGCTCGCTGGACGAAGCGCGCCGGTTTCAACGTGAAGCGGCGCGACAAGAGAAGGTGTTGCCGGTCCATGTGAAAGTGGACACAGGGATGGGCCGGCTCGGTTTCTGGCACGAGGAGGCCGTCGCGCCGATCCGGCGCATCGCGGCGATGCCGAATCTGCGGCTGCAGGGCATCTACACCCATTTCCCGTCAGCGGAGGACGACGTGCCATTTTCGTTGGAGCAGGTCGAACGGTTTCATCGCGTGCTGCGCCAACTCACCGCTCGTCATCAACCCTCCACCCTCCGCCATCAACCATTCCTTCGCATCCGGCTGCGTCACGCCGACAACTCCGCCGGCCTGCTCAACGTGCAGGGCGGGCGCGCGCGGCTGGGCGGTCTCTTCAACGTCGTGCGGCCGGGGCTGCTGATGTATGGCATCGTGCCGCCCGGCTTGCCGCCTGTGGCCGGGCTGGAACCGACGTTAAGCTTCAAGAGCCGCGTCATTCTGGTCAAACGCATCGCGGCGGGCCGCAGCATCAGCTACGGACGCACGTTTGTCGCCGACCGGCCGATGTGTGTGGCGATTGTCGGCGCGGGCTACGGCGACGGTTACTCCCGCGCGCTTTCCAATCGCGCCGAAGTGCTCATCCACGGGCGGCGCTGCCGCGTGTTGGGGCGGGTGACGATGGACCAGACGATCGTGGACGTGAGCGATCCGGGTTTTCGCGACCTTTGCGTCGGCGAGGAAGTGGTGCTGATGGGCCGTCAAGGCCGCGACGAGATCAGCGCGGTCGAACTGGCCGGTTGGGAAGAAACCATCCCTTGGGAAGTGTTGACCTCGATCACCAAGCGCGTGCCGCGAGTCTATATTGGCGCCACCAGCGCGTGACCGGCATCGAGCGGTCAGGATCAGTCGCCGTCGAGCCGATACACGCCGAGCCGCTGATTGCCGCTTTCCGACACCCAGAGCTTCCATTCAACGATGTCGAACGCCAGCCCCACCGGGTCGTTGAGGCCCTGGTCGGCGGGCTGTGGGTCGCAGGCATCGGGGTCGGGCTGGCCGAAGATCGCGCGCGCGCGCATCGGCTCGGGCGAGCGTCCGTCGAAGGCGACCACGCGGTTGTTGCCGGCGTCGGCGACGAACATCCATTGGTTGGCTTCGTCAAGGGCGATGGCCGTCGGGCAGCACAAACCCTCCGTGCCGCTGGCGATCTCGGCGCTGTCGAAGTCCCGCTGCCCGAACACCGCGTAGGCGCTGACGCTGACCAGCTCCCCGTCGGCCTCGGAAGCGAAGCTTGGCGGCAAGGCATCATTGCTCAGCCTGAGCGCCTCGTCCGCGTCCCGCACCACGCTGGGCGACGGCTGCCGGCGCAGTCGGAGCGGGAGGGTGTTGAAGAGCAGCACGCGGTTGTTGTCGCTGTCGGCCACGTAAAGCTGGTCGTTGGCGTCCACGGCGAGGCCCGCCGGCCCGCTCAGCGATTGTGCCGATGTGCCCGGCTCGCAACCGGAAAAATCAGGCTGGCCGATCACCCCGACTGCCGGCAGACCGCTGGACAACCATTCGATTTCAAAAACCAACACGCGATGATTCAGCGTGTCGGCCACGAACAAACGTTTGCCGTCCGCGCTCAAGGCGACTCCGGACGGCCCTGACAAGTTGTGCCGGCCCGCCGCCGCCTCGGCGACGCGGAACCCTTTCTGGCCGATGACATGCTCGGCGCGCGGATAATTGACGAGTTGGCGCGTGTCGAAGAACAGCACGCGGTTGTTGAGAAAATCGCCGACCCAGAGGCCGTCGCGCGCGTCGTCGTAAGCCAGGCCGTCGGGAAACGCCAGGCCGTGGTTGTTGGGCGTCACCTCGCCGGTGCCGTTGAGCGCCGTGGAGCGCGTGTCAGCCTGGCCAATGACAGCCAGCGGCGCGCTGCCGAGACCGCCTCCGCGAATGTCATAAACCAGGACGCGATGATTGGCCGAGTCGCACAGGAAGATGCGGTCATGGACCAGATCCAGCGCGACAGGTCCGCCGGAGAACGTCTCCACGCCCGGCGGCGGATTGCCCGGCCCGAAGGCAAGGCTGCTGGCACAGACCGTCAGCACGGTTGCCAGTAGTAACGATCGAAGCGTCAAGTTCAAGCTGACTTCTCTCAAGCGGGCGCAGTGTAGTGGGCGGGACGACGCCGGTCAAGCGCGCGCCAGCGCATGGATGTGATTGTGTGATTGGAAGTGTCGGTCAACGCCACAGGAAACCTGTAGCTGAACGTGCCAGCGTTCAGTAGCCGCGGGCTGAACGCTGCGTCCAGCTACATGACCGACACTTCCGATCGCACCTTCAGCGCACGGGGTAATGGGTAAGGCAGGGTGGAATCAGAACTGTTCCGTTCATAAGTGGGGCGAGCTTCCAAGCTCGCCCGCCGGTGTGTTGGAGCACGCCGGGCGAGCTTGGAAGCTCGCCCCACTTATGGCTTCGCGTCCACTCGACCCGTTACCGCACGTTCGGCTTGACCGACGGTGAAATGCTGCGCTGAAATCAGGAGAGCCTTTGTGAAAACTCCAAACATGACCCGGCGTGAATTCGCGCGCGTGGCGGCCCTTGGCGCCGCCGGCATCGGCCATGCCCTCGCCGACAAGGGCGCAGCGCCCGCATCGCTCCTGAGGATGACCATCATCGGCGATTCCTCATGCACGGGTTCATCGCCCCGATGCGTCGCTGCGAGGCCAAGAAAGCTGCCCATGAAGCCGCAAACGGCGCGATGTTCACCGAGCTGCGCATCGGCAAAGGCTGGAGCGCGGCGATTGTGAGGAAGCAGCCATGATCAAGCGAAGCCATCTGTTGCGGGAGTCCCTCATAATTGTTGGTCTGGCCACGGTCGTTGGTCTTTCGCCGTCACTTGCAGGCGCGGAGACGGCGGCTCGCGACTGGCAGAGGATTGTCGTGCCGAGCGTGCGCGATGCGGCGCGGAAGTTCGCCGAGCCGCCGGCCGAATACAGCCTGACGATGTGGTGGTTCTGGAACGGCGAGATGACCGACGCCAACATCCGGCGAGACCTCGCGGACTTGAGAGCGCATGGCGTCCGCTCGGTGATGCTGTGGTGTTACAACGGCCTGAAGAACCTCGAATATCTCTCGCCGGCGTGGTTCGAGCGCGTGAAGTTCGCGGTGCAGGAAGCACGGCGTGTCGGCGTGCGCGTGTGGATTGAGGACGAGGGCTGTTATCCGAGCGGATTCATCGGCGGCAAGGTGACGCGCGAGCGGCCATGGCAGCGGATGCAGATTCTGACAGCGAAGGAAACGGCGCCCGGTCAGGTCGAGGTGAAACCGGAATGCCGCACTTCGGCGACGCGCTACATCCACTCGCCCGGTTTCAGGAAGGACGCCGCCTATTCGCTGTTCGACGCGCTGGACCCGGCGGCCACCGGCGATTTTCTGAAGGACGTTCACGAGCAGTATCGCCAACACATCGGCGATGAGTTCGGCCGCACGGTGCTCGGCTTCATGGGCGATGAACCTTCGTTTCCCGGCGTCCCCTACACGCCGGGCATCTTTGAGGAGTTCGAGCGGCGCAAGGGCTATGATGTGCGCCCCCATTTGCCGAAGCTGTTCGCAAAGGAGCCGCGCGATGAAGACCGGCGCATTCGCGCGGACTACTGGGATGTGTGGAGCGACCTCTACCGCGACAACTTCTTCAAACCGCAGGCGGACTGGTGCGCGCGGCACGGCATAGAGTTCCAGATGCATCTCTGCGGCGAGGAGAACATGAAGACGCTCGTGGCGCTCAACGGCGATTACTTCAAGTGCATGAGGCCGGTGCAGGTGCCGGGCGTGGACGCGATCTGGCGGCAAGTCTGGCCGGACAAGGTCAGCGATTACGCGAAGCTCGCGTCGTCCGCCGCGCATGTCTGGGGCCGGCCGCGGGCGTTCAGCGAGGGATACGCCGTCTATGGGCGCGGACTGAGCGTGGAGCAGGCCAAGTGGGTGCTCGACCATCACTTCGCGCGCGGCATCAACCTGTTCCAAACCATGTCGTATCTCTCCTCGCGCGAGACGTTCCGCCCCTACTTCTGCCCGCCAGACCTGAACCTCAGCCCGCAATGGCCGCACTTCTCGCAACTGTTCGCCTATGCCAATCGGATGTCCTACCTGCTCTCCGTCGGCAAACCAGCGGCAGCCATCGCACTCTACTATCCAACAACGAGCGGCTGGCTGGGCGATTTCACTTCCAACGAGGTGACGCTGGCAGTCGCGCAGCGGCTTCTGGAGAATCAGCGTGATTTCGATTTCGTGGATGAGCAGGCGCTGCAATCGGGACTGAAGCTGGAGGCGGCGGCCCTACTGAATCAGAGCGGCCAGCATTATCGGACTGTGATCGTCCCGCCGGTGAAGGTGATCTCGAAGGCGGCGCTCGCGCACTTGGAGGCGTTCGCCAAAGCGGGCGGGAAGATCGTCTTCGTGAAACAGTGGCCGGAACTGGTCGCAGGCAAAACCTACCTGCATGCCGCCAAAGGTCCGACTCAAGTAGCTTGGGCCACATTGGTCACGGAAACCGAGTTGCTTGGTTTGTTGCCACCACCCGACTTGAGATTAAGCGCGACTTGCCCCGCTGTGAAGCATGTCCACCGTCGGCTGGCCGATGGCGAAGTTTACTTCCTCTTCAATGAGTCGGAACGCGCGCTCGATCTGACGGCGTGGCTGCAGGGCACAGGCACGCCGGAGTATTGGGACGCCGTCACAGGCAAGCGGGCGCGAGCGGGCGCGTGGAGCCGGCAGAGCGATGGCATCCGCATGTCGCTCACACTCGAACCGTATGAATCACGAACCATCGTGCTGGGGCCGGCTGCCTCACAAGCGACGGAGGTCCGGCTCGCGCAGAAACCTGCTGGCGACAGCGTCGCCATCGAGGGCGATTGGAAGCTGGCGATTGGCGGCAAGGAGTTCCGCGGCCCGTTGAAGACATGGGCCGGCTACGGCGAGCCGGGCTTCTGCGGCACCGTGCGCTACACGAAGGAGTTCAATGTCCCACCCAGCTTTGCCGACGCGAAGGGAAAGCCGCACCTTGATCTCGGCGAAGTGAAATACTCGGCGCGTGTCCGCCTGAACGGCAAAGACCTTGGCACACTCGCGTGGCGGCCCTTCCGCTGGCCCGTCGGCGACGCGATTCGACCGGATGTCAATGTTCTCGAAATCGAAGTCACGAACACGGCGGCGAACGAACTGGCTGGCGGCCCGCAGCGGCTTGCGGACGTGGAGAAGAAAGGCTGGCTTCAAAACTCCTACGTGAAGCGATACCTGCCTTTCGACAAAGAGATGGTGCCGTCAGGTTTGCTTGGCCCCGTGCGCTTGGTGCGCTATGAAACAGTGGAGTGCGATTGAAAGCGGCGGTCGGTTGCCGATCAGTTCGCGAAAACTGAGGCGCCACTCTGAATGTGGGAGGGGCCTCAGCGCCCCGACGGAGAGCGACCTCCTCTGCGGCAACAGTCGGGGCGCTGAGGCCCCCCACATTCCGGACGTGTCATCGGTTGACCGCTACTTTCAATCGCACCGCAGCAGTGGAGTGACTTGAGACTTTCACCTCTACATGCTTTCATCGTCGAAGGCCGGAGCGCGGCACTCGTAAAAACATGATGAAGACAGAACCTGTGCGTAGTGGTTTGTGGTTGGCCGCCGTTTGCTGGCTGCCGCTGATTGCGCGCGCTGTCTCCGCGGATGTTCCGCAACCTGATGCGGAGATGCGGCGCGCGGTCGAGGAAGATTGGGCGAGACAGGAGAAGCGCTGGGGGCGCACGGCGGGATCGGCAGAAAGTGTTCGCGAGGCGGTTGCGCGGGCCGTGCGCCTGTTGGAGCATCGGCAGAAGAACGGAAACGACGCTGTAGCGGCGGTCTATGACCGCCGAAACTCATCGCGCAATGAACAGCCGGCGGTCATAGACCGCCGCTACAGGATTGCGAAATTGGCGGAGTTGCGGCGGCTGGTGGAGGAGATGGAATCGCTCGATGCCGATCGAAAAACAGCGCTTTATCGCCGCGTGCGATGGTTTGCGCGGGATCTGGCGCTCGATGATCCACGCGTCACAGGACAGTCGCTGCTGTTCATGAAACGCAATCGGTTCATCTGCCAGATGCTCCACGAATACATGGGCTACTTCCAGGATTACGGCAACGTCGCAGGCGGCGGCGGCATCTTTGTTCTCGAACGGCCCGGTTACTCGTTCGCAACGCGCGACCTCATCCATGGCCGGCTCACGAACGGCAACTTCACCACGCTCGCGCTCTCCTTCGACGCGCGGACGGTGTTCTTTGCATTCGCCGAGCGCTCGGAGAAAAAGCCGGAGTTCACATCGCCGGGGCGGCGCTCATTCCACATCTTCTCGATGGCGCGCGACGGCTCGGCGCTGCGGCAACTGACGCGCGGAGTCGAGGATGATTTCGATCCGTGCCCGCTGCCCGACGGCGGGGTGGCGTTCCTGTCGTCGCGTCGCGGCGGCTTCGCACGCTGCAACAACGCCTGGGAACCGACCGTGTCTTACACGCTGCACCGCATGGACGCCGACGGCGGCAACATCCGCACGCTGTCATTCCACGAAACCGCGGAGTGGCATCCGTTCGTCATCAACGACGGTCGGCTGGTGTTCATCCGGTGGGATTACGTGGACCGCTCCGCGGCGAATTTCCACGGGCTGTGGACCAGTCGTGCCGACGGCACGGGCGTGGCCGGGTTGTTCGGCAACTACACGATGCGCATCAACGCCTGTTACCAGCCGCGGCCGATTCCCGGCTCGGACAAGCTGTTGTTTCTGGCGGGCGCGCATCATGCCGACGTGGGCGGCTCGCTGGTGGTGCTCGACCCGAAACTGGCGCGGCTCGACGCGAAGACCGGCGAGGACATCCTCGACGCGACACAGACGCTGACGCCGGAGATCTGTTTTCCGGAATCCGTGGGTTGGCCGAAGAGTTATTTTCACAGCCCGTGGCCGCTGTCGGAGGACGCGTTCCTGGTGTCGTTCAGCTTCGACCCGCTGCCGGGGATGAGTTCAGGCGAGCGAAAGGACACGCGCACCGGGCTGTATTACTTCGACCGCTTCGGCAATCTCGAACTGCTCTATCGCGACGCGGACATCTCCTCGATGTATCCGATTCCGCTCGCGCCGCGCGCCCGGCCGCCGGTTGTCAGTTCCAACCCTGCTTCCGAACTGGGCGACGAGGGCGAGTTTTTGCTGAGCGACGTGGGGCGCAGTTTGATGCCGCTGCCGCCGGGCCGGCCCATCCGCGAACTGCGCGTCTTCCAACTGCTCCCGAAGACCGGCACGCACACCGCCAACGATCCCCGCATCGGCCACGCCAACGCCGAGAATGCTCGCTTGCTGCTCGGCACCGTGCCGGTGGAAGCGGACGGCTCGGCTTACTTCCGCGCGCCGGCGGGCAAGCCGCTTTATTTCCAAGCCGTGGACGCCACGGGCCGCGCGGTGCAGAGCATGCGCAGCGAAGTTTATCTGCAACCGGGCGAGCGCCGCGCCTGCGTCGGCTGCCACGAAGCGCCCGGAACCGCCGCCACGAACCGGCCCACGCTCGCGATGCGGCGCGCGCCGTCACGCCTGCAACCCGGCCCCGACGGCACGCGGCCGATGAGCTATCCGCGGCTGGTGCAGCCGGTGCTGGACCGCCATTGTGTGCGCTGTCACGACGGCCAGGCGGCACCCGGCAAGAGCAATCTGGCGTTGAGCGGCGAACTCGACGGGAACTTCACGCGTTCGTATCAGAACCTGAAGCCGCACCTGCGCTGGTATGAATGGGGCCGCGCGAGCATCAGCCAGATCGCCACGCAGCCCGGTTACATTGGTGCTGACGCCAGCCCGCTCACGGCGATTCTTGATGACGCGACGCATCGCTCGCAGGTGCAGTGGACCGACACCGACCGTCGCCGCCTCTACCTCTGGCTCGACGCGAACGTGCCGTTCTACGGCACCTACGACCGCGCCGACCAACTGGCTCAGCGCGAAGGCCGCTCAGTGGCCGTGCCAATTGCGCAATGATGAAGCTTGGTCAATCTCGTAACGCGGACACTCTTGTCCGCGCAGTTGGGCGACGATGAAACAGCGCGGACAGGAGTGTCCGCGTTACGCTGCGTCCGCCCGCTGAACTGAGGCGTAGCCGATTCATCTGTATTGGGTTGGCGCTGGTTTTTGCGACGATGGCCGCCGGCGCTACGGAAAGTTGACAACGACGAAAACGATGAAGCCCGGGAAAACCTTGCTACTGGCGGCGGTCTGCGCTGAAGTGAGGCATGCGGGGTGTCAGGTGGCAGTCTTGTGGGGTAGCCGTTCAAGTGGGGCGAGCTTCCAAGCTCGCCCACCTGTGTGTTGGAGCACGCCGGGCGAGCTTGGAAGCTCGCCCCACTTATGAAGCCCGAACCCGTCCGGCCATCCCACAAGACCAGTTAAAGCGGGACGCACGCCGCCCTTGACACTCGCGTGGTTCGGCGGTTGTATGCGCGCCGTACCATGAGTCTTCAACCCGAAAACCGAAGTTGGGCAGACAGGAATGTCTGCCTCACGGTCAACTTCGGTTTTCGGGTTCAACAACCCAAAAGGAGATTGAGTCCCATGTTCCGTCACTTCTTTCCCCGAGTCATCGTCCCGTGCCTGTCCGCCTTGGCGGCGTTTGCCGCCGAGGGCTGCGCGGCGCAGAAACACGTCGTGTTCGTCGCCGGCGACCACGAATACGGCGGCGAGATGACGCTGCCCATCGTCGCGCAGGAACTGGAGAAGAACTACGGCATGAAGACGACCGTCCTGTTCTCCATGCCCGACCACAACGGCGAGAAGGACATCCCCGGCCTCGACGCGCTCCAAAAGGCCGACCTCGCCGCGTTCTACCTGCGCTGGCGCCAACTGCCCGAGGACCAGTGCAAGCACATCATGGACTACCTGCAAACCGGCAGGGCGGTCATGGGTTTCCGCACCACGTCGCACGGGTTCAAGTATCCCGCCGGCCATCCGCAGGAGAAATGGAACGCGTTCGGCGAGTTTGCGCTCGGCACGCCGCCGGGCTGGGCGGGCGTGGCCGGCCACACGCACTTCGGCCACAAGTCGAGCACGGACGTTTACATCGCGCCCGGCGCGGAGAACAACCCCGTCCTCAAAGGTGTGGACAAGAGCTTCCATTGCCGGTCGTGGCTCTACAAAGTGCTGCCGATGTATCCGCCGAAGGACGCGACGCAACTGCTGATGGGCAAGGCCATTGAGCCGAACAAACCGACCGACGACAATCCCGTCGCGTGGACATGGAAGAACCAGTGGGGCGGGCGCGCGTTCTACACATCGCTGGGCCACCCGGAGGATTTCCAGGTCGAGTCGTTCCAGCGGCTCGTCATCAACGCCATCCACTGGGCGCTCGGCCAGCCCGTGCCCGACAAGTTCGCGGGCAAGATGACCTTCAACATCGCCTACGGCCAGCATCGCGTGCCGTCTGCGAAGAAGTAGCCGATGAAGCACCTGCTGGCCTTGCTGTTCGCGGCAGCTCCGGTGTGGGCCGAGGTCGTCGCGACCAACCTCGTCATCCGGTCAGGCACGTCCGCGACGCTGGCGTTTCTGGCGCGCGAGGCGACGACGGCGGAGGTGGCGCTGCTGACGTTCCAAGCGCGGCTGGCATCGCCCCGCGTCGGCG
>Ga0194112_10012016_pt1 | contig 10637 bp, 14 predicted proteins | sample TA2MahC400mmetaG_FD_146191 | JGI IMG/M metagenome (GOLD analysis project Ga0194112, IMG submission 146191) | Freshwater microbial communities from Lake Tanganyika, Tanzania - TA2015016 Mahale Deep Cast 400m | ecosystem: Environmental > Aquatic > Freshwater > Lake | place: Tanzania: Lake...
AGTTTTGCTGAAAAGGCACAGGAGTATAATGTGAAATGGTTATCTATCGGTTATGAATTGGAGCTTTGGTGGAAAGTGTTAGGTAGCGAAGGAAATTGGGGCTGGAACGATGCCTCTTATGCTTCCAGACAAAATGGCACCGTAGACAGAGTCATAAAGGAATTAAGTCAAATCGCTCATGAGAATTATTCCGGAACAGTGACATATGCTGATTGGTATGCCTCCCAATGGGGCCTTCAGCAATTAAGCTGGCATAACATGGATACCATTTCTATGAATATGTACCTTGAACAAAACAGGGACGAATTGTTAATCCCAACAATAGAATCGCTAAAACAGAAATATAACAAACCTTATATTATTAGTGAGACGGGCAGTCTGACTATTACTGAAGCCGAAAATACCGGCGGTGATGATAGCTACACCTGGAGAAATCCAGTTCGCTATGATCAAGAAATGCAAGCTCAAAAAATAGATAGGACATTGAATTTACTTTACAAAGCTAAGATTGATGGGGTATTCATATATTCGTGGGATAGAAATGCGAATTTCAATGATCAGAATAGGTTGGGTTTTGGTATTTGGGACTATGTTAACAAAGAACCCAAGTTAAGTTTTTGGACAGTTTATAAATACTATAAAGAATAGCTCTAATCAATGAAGGCTGACTGTTACTCTGTCTACATTTTATTGTTATTAAGCTTAATCGCGTTAATAGTATCCCCCTCTTGCCAGCCAAATGCGACGATGCAATATGCTAAGCAGCGTAACCTGCCTGATGGTAACACAAAAATAGTAAGCCAACTACCATATGACGCCAACACAAAAGCGTTGGTAGACGAACTATCTGCTATGCCAATAGCAGTACAGAACGGTGAAAGCGCTTTGAACTATTTGAGAGACGTTGCTAAAGATTGGATCGTAACTGACGACGAGCTGATTCCCATTAAAACTGCTGCTGAAATCTCACGTTTGGATATTTCCCATAACGCAAAGACAAGCGATGTCAATTCCATACTGGTGTCCGCCGAAGCCAGAAATGCCTATGATTCACTGAAGTCGTATTCGGATGAGGCAATGAGAAGCATATTAGAATTTGGTCTTGACGGAGATATTCCTGCATGGGTAGCTTTTAATTCTGCATTGCCAAAGGATGTGGCAGAGTATGATTTTAGAACCAAATTAGGCATCCAGGATAAAAAACTTACACCACTGAAGATAGATTTCCTCAATGACAGGGAGAAATACAACGGCCAGATGCTCGATTACTACATATCAGAGATAAGCCATGCTGACCCGGAACTGGCCGACAAGATTAAGTCGGTCCCCTATTTCAAAACTCAAGATGTAACCTTAACCGAGGCGCTTGAAGATATTGACTGGTTAGCCAGCAACCCCGAATACAAAGAAACATTAGAGAAAATATACGGCAAGGGCATCGAGAGAAAAATGTGGCCGGTTGCCTTGGAGAGACTGGTTTATAAGGCATTCAATAACGAGTTCGATATTAATAATCCTTTGGAAGGCCAGGACTTAACTATCGAGACGCGGCTTGCCGATTTTCAGGCAAAATACAATGCGGAAATGGACCAGGACGGTGTACCCGGGCCTAAGCCGGCAATTAGGGGGATAAATTTATTAAATGAACCGCTAGGCAACCCCATGATAGATTATAATGGGAATGCAAAAACTGGTGATGACTTAAGATTTGACTATGCTTTAATAAAATGGGTACTCAGGTGTAATTCTGTAAGACTTTACTGTAATGATGATTACGATGTCTTTCCTCATGTGAGTTTAGCGCAAAGCGAGGGATTAGATATATGGCTGCTTTTCTTTCCGCTTTTTGCTCATCCTTATATTGATAAAGATACCTATAGGAACCAGCTAGCGGATATCATAACTAAAGCTAATGACAAAAAGATAGATGGTCTTTACATAGGAGCTGAGTTTGACGCATGGTGGGGAATTTGGGGAGGTATTAATGGCATAGTTACCAAATACGATGTCTACAACGACCAGTTAAAAAGATATATTGATGATCTTGTTGCGATTACCCGCCAAAACTATGGAGGCCAGATAACTTACCAAGAATGGGACCCCTGGTATAAATTTGATAAAAATGTAAATTGGAGTAGTTTGGACATGGTCTCGGCAAGCCCGTACATAGGTTCATACAATAAACAATTTCTTGACGACCAATTGTATCTTAGTACTTTTCAAAATATTAAAAGAAAATATGGTAAGCCTTTAATTATTGCTGAAGTAGGCAGCCTAACTATTTCTGAGTCCGATGAAGCCGGGGGCGTTGCCTATTATATGACAGAACATTCTTATCACTATGATCAAGGTAAGCAAGCTCAGGTCATTGATCGACATCTCCGCTTACTATTTCAAGCTCCTGTAGATGGTATTTTTTTCTTCGAATGGGACGAACCTATTATTCATCCATGGGGAGATATGAATAAATATGGCTTCGGTATATGGGACTATGGCCACAAAGAACCAAAGTCAAGTTTTTGGACAGTTTACAAATATTATAAAGAATAGACTGCCGCGTCTCCTCATACTATGAACGTCAAGTAACATGTCTGCTACCGTATAGAGCCAGCAGAGGGTTTGCCCAGGCGGCCTCAGTGGCAGCTACACCGGCAGCAGTAAGGCGGAAGTATTTCCTTGATTGACCTGCAGGATAATTGTCCTGAAGGGCGGAGTGTTCTTCTTTACCCGTGAACTCCACCCAACCCAGCCTCTGCAGGTTCGAGAAATATACAACAAAGGAATGGTAGCGGCAGCTGGTTGATTTGTACGGTATCCGAGCGACGTATTTTTGAGTCAGCCTTTCGATGTTCTCGGGGTCGATGGCGCGCTTTTCCAGTCTGGCCAGCCGTTCTTCTTCTCTGGTGGCTTTATCGACGGCTATTTCTTCGATCAGCGCTTTCTTATAGTGGTAGAAGATTTCCGACTGCGGCGCTCCCTGCTGTGGGTCTACGGCAGCCGATCCATAGGGACGGTTGCCCAGCAGAAACTCCCTGATGAACCAGCCGCAGCCGAAGGGACGAAGGAAACCGCCACGTTCCGGCCTGAGCGGCATAGTCATAGCACCCTCACCACGGACGCCATCAAACCTATTGCCAGAAGCGTGACCACAAGGCCAGAGATGTCAATTTGTGTGGGCTCCGCAGATGCAGTCAATTGAATAGCTGCCTGGTCCGACGGATTTATAGTGTTCGCCTCGCCGGCGTTCACCTCAAGAAAGTATCTGGCGGGGGTCTCTGATGTCACCAGCTGGCCCGGCTGCACATTACGTGCCACATCGGTTACTGCCATGGCACTGCTTATCCGGACTATATCGATAGAGAAAAACATCTCTTTCGTGGTCACCGTAAATATAGTGTCGTAACCAAGGTCGAACAGCATACCGGTCCCCGAAGGTATCTGAGGGGTGTTACTTAGCCCCTGGACAAGCTCCAGATAATTCGTGGCCAGGCTAACCTGCCAGTGCTTGTCTTTGATTGTCACTAGGGCTTGACCGGCCATTGTATTGCGCTGTACTCCCTCAAACGATTATGCCGCGCAGCATGCTCATCATCATTCCGAGCACGCCGATGCTCAAGAGACCAGTAGTCATCTCTGTAGCTCCGGAAGTATTTATACCCGCCACCGAGCCTATCATGGTGCCCATGGCCGGAAGCCCGAAGCCGTAAGCGTTATCTTTCTTCAGGGGAGCTGCCTGGGGCTTGAGGCAGAAATACGGGGCGAAATCTCTGGCTGAAACCCAGCGGAATGACCAACTCTCGCCATATGCTCTGCGCCCGCTCTCCCAAAGGAGTCCTGTAAGCCCGGATAGTATCGGAGCGGCAAAGCTTGTTCCCGATTTGGTCAGGTACTCATCATCCGACTTGTGGCTGGCCATCTCGATATTGGTACCCCAGAGCACAAAGTCGGGCTTGGTTTCTCCCTGTATAGTCGGACCCCTGGACGATTTGTCCCAGATGCTGAGCTCACCGGTTGTCTCAACTGCGCCCACGGCGATGACCTCAGGCTCACAGGCGGGCAACAGAATGGTGGTCATCTTTGGGCCAGCGTTGCCAGCAGCAGCCACCACATCTAGGCCGTAGTCTTTGCTAGCCTGGCGGCAGGCCGCTCTCAGCGGGTTATCGGTGTCGCCGTCGTCGTCACCTCCGAGGCTGATGTTGACGACATTGGGATACATGGCATCAGTCGATAGCAGGTTACCTTTGCGCGCCGTCTCAACCAGCTCGCAAACCTTGTCGATACCGAGGATGATGCTCTCATCGGTACCGTTGCCTTCATCATCGATGACCTTCATGCTCATGACCTTGGCTCCAGGTGAGACGCCAGTTTTCTGATTGGGAGCATGAACTCCGCCAGCAGCCACGAAGGCCACCTGCGTGCCGTGTCCGAAGACATCCTCAGATGTTGGCGAGCTGGTGAAGTTACCCTCGTAGATAACTTTGTCCCTCAATGATTCATGGGACTTCCGTACGCCGCTGTCCAGCACCGCCATGGTTAGCCCGGCCCCAGTCAGCGCCGGAGCAAAGTAGGAGCGCAGCAGGTAGAACACATCCCACAGCGTCTCTATCGTCTCTGCAGGCGTTGCAGCCGTTATCACCTGGTTGCTTCTATACTCCTTGATCGGCTTCACCACGACGCCCGGCCTCTGGGCCAACTGCTCAGCCTGCTCCTCATCAAGCTCACAAAACAGCTGATTAAGCCGGCTGGCGGCCTTTATGTCTTTTGCTCCAGCCTTGAGAGCTTCTGCCTCCAGTTGAGTCAACGACAGCACATTCGAAGTTATGGCAAATCTCAACGTCGTCTCCCCTAGACCGGATATACAAGCTGGATGGTGTAGGTGACCTTTAGCTGGCCGGTGTTGGGAACGGTAACAGTCGAGGCCAGCAGGTCGCGTGCCATCATGTAGTAGGCATCGGTGGACGATCTCGGCATATATTCGTGTCTCACCAGCGCTACCTCGGTAACATCGATATCGGCGCCCGAGTTGTTGTTGAAATAGCGGACAAGATCATTCTTTAGCGTCAACGTCCCGGCTATCCAGGTGATGACATGCGGCTCGGACTGCACATAAGACAGCTGGCCGGCTCCAGTACCGTTGGCGATGGCGACGTGCAAATAGTAGCTCTCGAAATCTTCCGGGTTGGTGCCTCTGCCCACCAGTATGCCGTAGGCGTGGCTGCCGGCCACACCTCTGTAACCCCAGCCAGCGGCGTCAGAAGAGTTAAAATAATAGCAACAAGTATTGGCAGTACCGTATCTCACCACATTGCTGGTGTCCTTCAAGTTAAGTTTGCCAGCACCGAAAGTGTTGTCGCTTAAATCCTTTCCGGCAAGCGTGGCGAAAATCAGGTTGTAGGCATTCCTCACCCAGCTGTGGCTTCTCTGCCTAAAGCGCTGCACGACCTTGCCGTTCTGATCCAGGACCTCAACCTCCCAGAAGGTTTCAACGGTCGGTATATGAAGCCTGCGCCCCAGCCGCTTCAGCTGGTTGTATAATGCTTCTTCATCGTGGTTAATTTTTCTCATTCTGTTTTCCTCCTTACGTCGTAACAAAACAAAACGCCCGGCTGCCTTTGGGCTGAGTGATTATGCTGTCGTAGGTAGACACCCTGGCCCGTATCCAGTAAAGGCTAGATATGCCGCCAACTGCGGTAACTGCCCAGTCGGCGGGACGGGTAAAGGTGACCTCGCACCAACCTGCCAGGGTGAAGGCGCTCGTGCCATCACTCAAGTCGGGTAATGCCGACCATGCGGCTCCGTTCCAGTATTCCCACACCAAGGAATAGACACCAACGCCCGAGGTGCCGATGTTAAGCCTCAGATAATTCCACCGCACGCCCAGGCCAAAGTAGTAGGCGTCATTTATCGCCGGCACTGCTGGCATTAGCGTCATATCGTTGGCCGCATCATTATTAGCTGCGGCGGTTTCGTTGGTCTGGACTCCTCCGTCATCGGCCACGGCTCCGCCCAGCGGATTGCCGCTGCTTAATACTCTGGATATGGACGGCGCCGGAACAGACAACGGTCCAACCGCAGTAACACCACCTCCCGAGCCGGTGGCCATGGCCAGGCTTACGCCGGGCAGAGTTATAGTTGCCGAGGCCGCGCCCGTACGGCCCGGCGGGCTGGAAGCCTGCTGAATCACCTGAGACACCGCCAGCATAGGCATAGACAGATCAACGGCTATGGCCCGGTTAATGGCGGCCGTCATGTACTGGATCAGGCTCTCGATGTCCTGCCATACCGGCGGCAGGCCGGGACCGCGGCTCCTCAGAAAGTTATAGCCCTTGCCAGCGTCGGCGGTAAGCTTCTCCAGGACGCCGGCTCCACGGAAGACTATATCTCCGTGCTGCATGGACTCGGCTACGGCCTTGAGATTGGTTATCTCTTTGGCCTGCCAGTCCTTATCGGCATCTATCTCCAACTCGGACAGCTTGGTTATGCCGGCGGTTCCCGCGCCTACCCGGATCAACAGGCTCACTACATGGCCTCCAGCATGTAGTCGTAGTCGACCGCCTTACCGTTGTCAGCAACTTTATTGCTCTGGAGGGTAACCTTCAGCACATCGTGAATCGCCCAGGTGCCGTTAATGATGGGCAGCCCCGGAGGGTCGTTGTTGACGTTGAACACCTGCTCATAGACCTTCCTCTCCACGCCGTTCACCTTTTTATACAGCCTCACAATGATATTTGTTCCGGTCAAGGCGGAGATATTCAAAGACAGGTCGTGAACCTTATTTCTGGTGTCGCTGGCACCGATGGAGACGACCTCGGCTTCGGCAGCCTGCCAGTTCTGCGTTGCCGAGCCGATCACCGGTGCTTCTCCCGCCAGCTTGGCGGTCTGACCCTCAATGCCCGCTGTCTGAGCCGCGCTGGCCGTCAGCAGCTGGCTTGCCGGATCATCCGGCAGATTGTCCGTTTTTGCCTTTATGGCCGATAGCATGGACCAACCGATTAGTAAACTCATTACATCACCTCCAACATATAGTTATAGTCAACGGCCTTGCCGTTGTCGGTTATATTGTTGCTTTCGAGTTCCACTCTGAGAACATCGTGTATACCCACCGTGCCGTTCACGATCCACAGGCCGTCGGGGTCGGTGCCCCTAGTGAACGACTGGTGATAGACCTTCCGCTCCATGCCGTTGACCTTAATAAAGAGCTTCAGGATTACTACGGCGCCAACTGTTAGAGCGCCTATATTCACCAGTAAAGAGTGGAGCTTATATTTAATATTGCCGGCACCGATGGTCACTAGGTCGGCACCAACTTCTCCGCTGGTCGCGGTTCCCGACTGCCAGTTAGCCGTAATTGAACCGTTAACAGGAGCTTCGCCACGTAATCGGCCGAGTTCGGCTTGCAGTTCACCGATTGCGGTTAGAATGGCAGACAGGTCGAGCCTTTCCCTGTTGTTCTCGATGTAGAACTCACCCGGCATCAGTACCTCCCTTCCGGCAGCTGCTTTTTCTCCTCAGGAGCCCTGACCATCGACGTCACCATTGCTCCCATCAGGCCGAGCATCATGAAGGGCAGCAGCATACCCATCCAGTCCGTGGTCTGCACCGGCGTGGTCGACACCGGCCAGCCCGGAGGCAGCTCGGCGGCCGATGGCTGCTGCAGATAGGTAGCCACCGAGTCCAAGACCTCCTGGGTATCCTTCTCCACCAGAACCACGGTCAGAAGACAGTTGGTTTCGTCGAGGCGAAGCGAGCCTCGAAGCCGTATCCAGTCGCCGGCCTCAACCTTGAACCAGGCATAGCCGAAGACCTTTATGGACTCCTCGCTGATAACCGTGCCGCTCCGTGACAGGTTGGAAATCAGCGCGTACTCTTTGGCCGTATCCGTCGGGTTGGCCACGTATAGGGCGAAGCCCAGGTCAGTGCCGGCTATGTAGGATATCCACGGAGGTAAATCCCAGAAAACGTCGCCTTTAGTCTCTGAAGAGTCTGCCATACCACTCCTTATGTTCATCACCGGATATTTTTCTATATCTCATGGTGGTACCGATATTTTGATGGCCCAGGTGCTCCTGCAGCAGCCGCAGGCCATCCCCCGAGTCGTCTACCCGGACGGCGTTGACGGCGAATGCATCCCTCAAACGATGAGGGCTGACACCTTTGACGGCTCCGGTTTCGGGGCTGACCAGGTCAGGTAGCCCGGCTTTCCTGGCACAGTCCCTGATGATGCGCCATGCCCTGTGCCGGTTGATGCCGAAGATCAGACCATTCGTCTTATCTCTTTTGATAAAATCACGGAGCATTTCCAGTGTGTCGCCATCCAGCGGCAACAGCCTCCTGCGGTGCACCTGCTGCGTTTTGGCAGTAGGCTTGTCCACCTCGCGGCCGCACCCGGGGCAAAACCTGTGGGCTCTTCCCAGCCGGCTGCCGCAGTCAGCACAGGACAGCCTGAGGCGCTCCTTGAGGTGCTGAATGGCCACCGTTCCACGGTTGAAATCGATGTCCTGAACCCTGATGTTCAGTGCCTCGGAGACGCGGCAGCCCAGCCTCGACAGCAGTCTTATCAGCAGCTTGTCCCTGACGCAGCTCGACTGCTGCTCCAGCTTTTCTACCTCGCTCTGTTCCAGGTAAGTTTTCATCATTTAACCTTGCTCCGTGGGCATAACCTGGCCCATCATGGCCATCATCATCGACACCACCATCACCGAGGTAATTCCCGACCACATCGAAGGTGCACCGATGATATTGACCACATCGCTGACCCTGACCTCGGTTTGAGACTGATACTCCTTTATCTTGGCCATCAGGCTGTAGCCGGTGCGGGGTGAGATGGCATCGGTGATAGCGATGTCTATGCTCTGTTCGCAGGTGGTAAAGCTATCCAGCGACTCGGGCAGGTCGACAGGCTTTTGGACGGCGATTATCTCGTCGAAACCGAAAAAGCCCAGGTTGCCTACGGCGGCGTACAGTGTCAGCCGCTGGGTATGCCCGCGGTAGCCGAATGTGACGGCCAGCCGGAGGGTATCGCCGACACTCAGCTCCACCACCTGCGGGGCCTGAAGCGAAATCATATAAAGCATCCCTATGCCTTGGCCCAGCTCGTTACCTGAAAGTTCTGGAACTCCGCCGCCTCGGACAGCACGTTAATGGCGTCATAGACTATGGGCGAGATGACCAGGTCCGAGTTACCTTCCATCATCTTGGCGTACAGTTCATAGCCGGTGCCGGCGCCGATTTTGGTGGTATCTATCGCCACGTCGACGTAGTCCGACCTGGCAACCCAGCTGGGTGAAGCCGGTATGGATATCTGCTTCCCGTTGTTGACCTTTTCGTCAAACCACACCGCCTGAACGCCGATAGCTCCGTAAAGGGTCAGCGTCTTGGCCGGCCCGCGGTAAGAGTAGCCCACCGTTATCCTGACCGTGTCGCCGTTCTTCACCTCGACGACGGTGCCCAGCGTGTAGAACAGGGCGTAACCCGGATATTGAGCCGGTAGCACCTGCAAAGCCTGTATTTTCATGGCATCACCTCCTTACACCTTTTGATACTGTGTGACGAGAAAATTGGAGAACTCGGGCGCCGACGCCTGCAGCAGCAGGTTTTTATCCAGCCAGGTGTCGTTGACCCACTGCGAGCCGTTTAGCCACCAGCCGTAGGCCGTGACCTTGACGTCCTTGTTCGGCATGGTGAAGCCGGACAGAAAATAGGCGGTCTGCAGATATTCGGCCCAGGCGGTGGACGGGCTGAAGACGAGCTGGGACGAGTCCCAGACGCCGCTGACCGAAAGATACAGACCCTGGCCGCCCAAGTTCTTGAGCCTCACCGAGACGACGACGGACTCCCCCGGCGAGGCGTAGTCCCTGGGCTCACCGTTCACGGCGGTTATGATGTCCAGTATGAAGGTGTTGGCCATTTAAACCATGCCTCACGCTACTTCCTCTTCCAGATGGACCAGCCGATGAAGATGCCTATCCCCATGCTGAAGGTGATCCAGAAGAGGAAGAAGAAGAACGTTCTCCAGTACTCGGTACAGTCCGTCATTTGCCGGTTCCCATAATCTCCTCAGCCAGCTCTCCCAGGTGGTAAAGTGTCTGATACTGGGGTGCCAGCTTGGCTTTCCAGTCGATGCCGCTGTGGGCAAGCTGGTAAAGGTCGTCACGCTTCTTCAGCGTGTGCCTGACATCAAGTAGGATGGCATAGTAAGACATGCCGGCATGCCTGGCCTTGCTGTCGATATCGGTGCCCCCGGAGCATGTGGTACAGCTAGGACAGCCGGGTTCTTTGGCGTGCTGTATGGCGTCCTCCAGGCTGTAGCCCCAGATGGAGCTAAAGGCTTCCTGGGACAGGCCTACGAGATAGTTCCAGTAGTCCTCCGCCTGGCTGATGTGCTCGACGCCCGTCACCAGCCCCTTGTCTCTGGCTTCATAAAATATGGTACACGGATTAACCTCCGTATAGCTGGGACCGACGTCTTTCAGCACTGCCTCGTGAAAAGCAGCCACGTCCAGCGGCGGTACCGGCTCCACTTGATTTGCCTCCTCGACTGCTGCCGTCTGAGCGCTCTGAGCACCTGCTGTTGGTTGTGATGCGGTAGTCTCAGTGTCCGATGGTGTTTCCACCGGGTACTGTCCCTTGAGCATGAA
>Ga0194112_10012021_pt1 | contig 10633 bp, 7 predicted proteins | sample TA2MahC400mmetaG_FD_146191 | JGI IMG/M metagenome (GOLD analysis project Ga0194112, IMG submission 146191) | Freshwater microbial communities from Lake Tanganyika, Tanzania - TA2015016 Mahale Deep Cast 400m | ecosystem: Environmental > Aquatic > Freshwater > Lake | place: Tanzania: Lake...
AAGCGATTCTCCGTCGGTCGGCCCTTGGCGGGCGCGCGTCATCTTCGCGGCGAAATTGGCGGTTGCGGCGGGTCTGCTGGCCTGGCTGGTAGCCAGCGGGCGACTTGACTTTGCGCAGTTGCGAAACGCGAAGAACTTCGGCTTGCTGGCGCTGGCGGCCGTCACGCTCCTGGCGAGCATGGTGTTGCCTGTGTGGCGGTGGAAGTGGCTGCTCGAAGTGCAGCAACTGACGGTCGGCTGGATGGCCGCCGTGCGTATGACTTGGCTGGGCTACTTTGCCGGGCTGTTTCTGCCGGGAGCCGCCGGCGGCGACTTGGCCAAGGCCTACGCCGCCTGCCGCCATCAGCCCGCGGCCAAGATGCGGGCCGTCTCAACGGTCCTTCTGGATCGGATCATCGGCCTGCACTCCATGCTCGTGATCGGAAGCCTAGCAGGTCTGGGGGTCGTAGCCTCCGGTTGCACGAAAGGCCAGGCCGCGCTGGTCGGGTCGGTTCTCCTGATGACGGCGGTCGGCACCGCCGGCCTGTTTCTGATGTTCTGGCAGCCGAGTGCCGGCGTGGTCCTGCGCCTTGTGCCCGGCAGGTTCCGGCAGGCATTCAGCGGTTCGGTCGGGCTTTACCGGCTTGCCTGGCGGCGATTGGTGTGGATTTGGCTTTTCAGCGGCCTGTGTACCCTGGCGGCGATTGCGTCGTATATCCTGGTGGCGGCGGCGCTCGGGATGACGGCCTCAGTAGGACAGGTTCTCGTGGTGCCGCTCGTGATCGTGGCCAACAGCCTGCCCGTCTCACCTGGGGGCCTGGGGGTGGGCGAGACTGTTGGCTCGCAGGTGTACATGGAGTTCGGCCTGACGAGCGGCGGCGTGATCGTGCTCCTGCTGCGCCTGGGCGTGGTGGCCTTTTCGGTCCCAGGTGCCGTCGCGGTTGTGGGACGGATCAGGGGAAACAAAACGGCACACTAACCATGGGCGCGGAACCCGTAGTCTTGCTCGGGGCAGGTGGCGGCACGCGGGAGTTGATCGCGCTGATGCGTCACGCGGAGTCCTGCACGGGGGGCAGTGTGGTTTGGCCCATCCTGGGCATTCTAGATGACAACCAGGCTCTACTAGGCTCGAGGGTGGCTGGCATCCCTGTTCTGGGAACGCTGGATGACGCGCACCGCCATGAGGGGGCAATGTTCATCAGCGGCATCGCGAATGCGCTGGACCGGACCATCCGTGTCAAGGTGGCACAAAGGATGAACCTTGAGGACGAACGGTGGGCCACCTTCGTTCATCCACAAGCAACCATCGTCGATTCCGCAGTGCTCGGGCCTGATGTGATTATCTACCCGCACGCGGTGGTCTCATCCGACGCCCGCGTAGGCGCGCACTCCCTTGTGTACTACGGCGCGGTGATTCACCACGACTCAGTTGTTGGTGAAGGTTGCTGTCTGTGTGCCTCAGTTGCGATTGCCGGGCATGTGACCATTGGCCGCAGCAGCTACCTGGGAGTAGGTTGCACCGTGCGAGACCACGTGCGCATCGGCGACAACGTCCTCGTGGGCATGGGTGCGGCGGTTGTCAGCGATGTGCCGTCGGGGTGTACAGTGGCGGGCGTTCCGGCCCGTCCGCTCAGGGTACCGGGTTGCAACGCTCTTACCACACGACTCACTCGAAAGCCACGGACGCCGTGAAACGCATATCGGTCATTATGCCAGCTTACAACGAGGAATCGAACATCCCGATTCTGCGCGAACGGTTAACGGCGCTGTTCGACTCGACGCGGGAGTACGAGTTTGAGTTGGTCGTGGTTGACGATCATTCGACCGACGTATCGTTTGACCTTCTGAAGGCGTGGGCCGAAGTGGAACCTCGGGTCCGTGTGCTACGGCTGAGCCGTAATTGCGGCTCGCATGCTGCCCTTCATGCCGGGTTGGCTTCTTGCGAGGGCGACGCAGCCGTGTTTCTGGCGGCCGACCTGCAGGATCCGCCCGAACTCGTGTTGGAAATGGCAAGACGATGGCGGGAGGGCAGCGACGTTGTGTGGGCCGTACGCACCGCCCGGGAGGGCGAGAAAATATCGGTGAAGTTGTTTGCCCGAGCCTACTACTCTACCTTGCGCAGGCTGGCGCTGGCGGAAATGCCCGCCCAAGGGACCGATTTCCTCCTGATGGATCGCAAGGTGATTGATGCCTACCTGCGTATTCCAGAAAAGAACACCAGTCTCATGTGTATGGTGCTGTGGATGGGGTTCCGTCAGTCTTTTCTCCCTTATGTAAAGCAGGCCCGTGCCTCGGGCACTAGCAAATGGACCCTTGGCAAGAAGATTAAACTCTTCGTGGATTCAATCGTGTCGTTCAGTTTTACGCCGATTCGTGCCATGTCGCTCTTGGGCGTGCTTTTCGCCGTGGGAGGGTCTGCGTTTGCTGCGTGGGTGGTCGTGGCGCGCCTGGCAGGCTGGGTGACGCCCGGCACCGGCTATGCCGCCTTGATGACCGCCTTGCTGGTGGGCTTCGGCCTCGTGATGCTCATGTTGGGCGTCATCGGCGAGTACCTTTGGCGTACGTTCGACGAGGCCCGCGGGCGGCCCCGGTTCATCGTGGAGGAGCGATATCCGCCTTGTGATGCAAGCGCCCGCGACCCAGGCCGGCCCACAGAAGGGACACCGCAGCAATGAACAACCACTGGGACAACATCTGCGTAGTGGGCGGCGCGGGCTTCATCGGCTCAAACCTTTGCGCGGCCGTGGCCGAAAGCGGCGTTCGTTTGCGCATCGTGGACGATTTCTCCACCGGTAAACGCGAGAACCTTGCGTGCATCGCCGGCCGACATAATGTGGAGATCCTGCAAGGCGACATCACCGACCCGGAGGTATGCAAGGCCGCCGTCAACGGCATGCAGTTGGTTCTGGACCTGGCGTGCCTCGGAGTCCGGCACAGCATCCGCAACCCGGTGCGCAATTTCCAGGTGAACGGCAATGGCACCCTGGCTCTACTGATGGCGGCCTGTGACGGAGGCGTGGATCGTTTTGTCTATGTTTCGAGCAGCGAGGTTTACGGAACGGCCCTGCGGACACCCATGGACGAAGACCATCCCACGTACCCCATGACGGTTTACGGCGCCGGCAAACTGGCGGGCGAGGCCACGACGCGAGCGTTCCATCGCACGTACGGGTTCCCGACGATCATTGTCCGACCCTTCAACACTTACGGTCCGAACAGCCACCACGAAGGCGATTCGGGCGAGGTGATCCCCAGGTTCATCGTTCGGGTAATGAACGGCCTTGCCCCGATCATCTTCGGCGACCCGACCAACGCGCGGGACTTTACTTATGTGACCGACGCGGTCCGCGGCATCCTCGATTGTGCCGACTGCGATGCTCTGGTTGGCGAAACCGTGAACGTTGCCTACGGCCGGCCGCACACCGTGGCAGAGGTCGCGGCTGCCGTCCTGAAGGCCGCTGGGCGGACGGACCTTGAGCCGGTCTTGGAGCGCGCGCGGCCGGGGGATGTCCACCTGCACTACGCGGATACGGCGAAGGCTCGCACGGCGATCGGCTGGAAGCCCACAATCTCTGTGGAAGAGGGTGTGGCGATGCTCCTGAAACACATGAAAGCCTCGGGCGCAGATTTTCGCCGGATGCTGTCCGAACAGAGGACCTTCAACTGGGAGTAGCAAGCGGATGATACCTATTGCGAAACCCCTATTTGGAGAAGAAGAACAACAGGCCGCAGCGCGGGTCATTGCGTCCGGGTGGGTCACCCAAGGGCCGGAGGTGGCGGCGTTTGAGAAGGAGTTTGCCGAGTACTGTGGTGCCAAGTATGCCGTGGCCGTCAGCAGTTGCACCACGGCCCTGCACCTGGCGCTTCGGGCAGTCGGCGTCGGCCCAGGCGACGAGGTCATCACCGTGAGCCATTCCTTTATCGCCACCGCAAACAGCATTCGCTACTGCCGAGCCACCCCCGTCTTTATTGACATCGACCCTGGTACGTTCAACATGCGGCCGGATCTGGTGGAACCTGCTATCAGGCGACGCACGAAGGCGGTCCTCTGCGTCCACCAGATGGGGATGCCCTGTGACTTGGCGGCGATTCTGGATGTGGCGCGGCGGCGCGGAGTGCCTGTCGTTGAGGACGCCGCTTGCGCAATCGGCAGCGAGATCCAGTGGGACGGCCGATGGGAACGGATCGGCAGGCCCCGCGGCGCTGTGGCCTGCTTCTCCTTTCACCCCCGCAAGGTGATCACCACGGGCGACGGCGGCATGCTGACGACGGACAACGCCGAGCATGATTCGAAGTTCCGCCTCTGGCGACAGCATGCGATGAGCGTCCCGGATACGGCACGCCACAAGGCCGACCAAGTGATCTTCGAGTCCTATACGGAATTGGGTTTCAATTACAGGATGACCGACATTCAGGCGGCGGTGGGCCGCGTGCAACTTGGCCGTCTTCCGGGGATCCTTGAGCGGCGGCGACAACTCGCCAAGCGATACCTCGAATTGCTTGCGGACATTCCCGGATTGGGCCTGCCCGTGGAGCCGCCGTGGGCGCGGTCCAACTGGCAGAGTTTCTGTGTCCGCTTGCCTAGGGGATGCGACCAGCGCATGGTGATGCAACGCATGCTGGACGCCGGTATCGCCACCCGGCGCGGCGTGATGTGCGCTCATCGAGAGCCTGCCTTCAATCGTGGGCCGTGGCTATTCAGTGATCGAGCCGGCCCCCAGCAGGGGTCCGCAAGCAGTTGCGTGGCGCTCAGGGAGGGCGAGCGCGCGCAGGATCATTGTGTCTTGCTGCCGTTGTTCCCGCAAATGAGGGATGACGAGCAGAACATGGTCACGGCAACGCTTCATGCCGCTATCGGCACGTAAGTGCAAGGCGGCCTGCCGCGCGAGGGCGGGGGGGGCGAGTGCCGGGTGGGGGCCGAAGGCGATGGCGGACGACCTGGTTGAATTGGAGGGTGTGCGCATGTGTTGCGGCGACGCGGCATCTTCAGCAACCGCCCGAGACGCCGCCGGTCCGAAGACAGACTTGTGGGCCATCGTCTTCTTGTGCGTCTTGGGCGTTCTCGTTTACAGCAGGGGCATTACGGTCGGCGGATTCCGGTGGCCGGACGAGCCCGTTCACGCAATGGACGGCGTCCTGATTCACGACTGGGGCGCGAGCGGGCCGAGTGGCTGGTTCCATCCTGTGGAGTTCGCTCGGCATCGATACGCTCGCTTCCCCTCTCTGGGCATCGGTGTCACATACCCGCCGGGGTTCGCCGTGGCAGAAGCGGCGGCGTTTGCAGTGCTTGGGGTATCTCCCGTGACGGCCCGCGCGGCTGTCATCCCGTTCGCTCTCACCTGTTTGGTCGCGACCTTCATGCTGTTGAGGCGCGCGACGGCCTGGGAGGGCGCCCTTCTCGGCGCCGCCACGCTCTTGTACATGCCCCTTGTAGTGCTCTGGACGCGCCAAGCGATGTTAGAGATGCCGACGATGGCCATGATGGTCCTTGCGGCGTTTCTGTTTCTGCGGTACGTGGACAGGCCGGACGTGGCGCGCCTGCTGGCGTTCCTAGCGCCGGCGATTGCCGCGCCGCTCTTTAAACAACCAGCCGCTTTCCTTCTGCTGGCGTTCTTCTTATGGGGCGTTCTGGCCCGGCGCAAGGCAGGCATTTCGTGGAAGCATTTCGTCATAGCAACAGTGCTGGTGACACTGACGGTGGGAGTCTACTTCGGCTGGGTGTTCAAGTCCGGCGGTTTTTCTGCCGCAGTCGTAACGAAGGGCCGGCCGTTTCCGGTCTGGTTCTCGTGGGACAACCTGCGGGACGCGGTTGCCGCGCTTGTCCGCGGCTCCGGCTGGGTGTGTGTGGCCCTTGCTGCGCTCGGCGCGGTCCTCGGCCTGCGCAGGGGGTCGCGCGTCTCGTTGATGGCGGCGGTCTGGCTTGCCTGCTTGATCAGCATGTGGGCGTTTCTCTTTCGTCCTCACATCATCGAGGATCGCTACATGTTCTGGGGGACGCTTCCGCTGGGCCTGCTGGGGGGGTTAGCTTTTGACTGGCTCGTCGGCGCGATTCCGGGGGTGCGAGTCCGGACGGTTGTGGTCCTGTGTTTGGCGCTCGCCGGGGCCGCGAGCGGCTTTCTGGAGGACGTGCCGTCTGGGCCCGATTACGCCCCTGTTGTGGCGGCCAACGCCGACAAGGTCAGAGGGCATATCGTCATGTTCTCAGGTCAACGTGACGCCGATTTCGTCTTTGCTGTGCGCCAGATTATAGGCCCCGACCGGGTCCTGATTCTTCGCAGTAGCAAGGTCCTGTACCACGGCGCGAACGCCCCGCATACGGGCGGCTTTCAATCCTTTGTTTCCGACGTTCAGGATGTCAGGTCTGTCATCGAGCACTATGCGCCCGACGCGCTGTTCGTGGAGAGAGGGGATCTGTTCGACGGCTTTCAGCCAGAGCGGCTTCTGCGACAATATTTAGACGAAACGCAGGAGTACGCGTTGATCGGTTCGTCCAAACGGCATTGGCTTACCGGCCAATTCCGTTACACTCCGGTGGACGTTTACGTTCGCACCGCGCCTGCGAATCGCACTGCGGACTTCGTGGATCTCCCCGTGTCAATGGCGGGTACGAGGGTGCGCGTTGATCTCAAGGCCCTCGGTTTCTGAGGATTGCCGGAGCGCCCAGGCCTTATATGGGCGCGCGTGCAGCCACATCCGCGGCGGGTTTACGGGGTCGGCGGGGGCCGCGACGTCGGCCGTTCGGCGTGCGGCTGTTGCCGTTCGGTTTGGCTCGCTCTCGCCGCGGTGTTGAAGACCGCCAGGACCTCTTCGGCAACGGCCTTCCAAGAACGGTGCGCCACCGTTTGGCGCAGGTCTTTCCGGGACCATTGTCTAGCGAGAGCCGCTCGTAAGGCGCCGGTCAGGGCGGACGGGTTCCCCGGAGGGACGAGAAGACCGTTCCGGCCGGTCGTCACGATGTCCGGTATGCCTCCGACCGTCGTGCCGACCACAGGGGTGCCACAAGCCAGCGACTCCAACACCACGTTGGGACATCCTTCGGAGTACGAAGCAAGCACATGGACGTCAGCCGCGTTAAGGCAGGCGGCGACCTCCTGCTGACTGCGTTTCCCCATAAAGTGGACTCGCCGCGTCAGGCCCCTTTGGGCAACGATGGCTTTCAATCGCGCAAGATATGCTGCGTTCGGTGCCGGGCCAACGAACACGAGATGGACGTCTGCGGGCAGCGCGGCGGCGGCCTCGAGGAGATCATGGTGCCCCTTGGCAGGAAGCATGTTGGCGACGGTCACAACCAGCGGCACGTCGGAGGGGAGGGCCAACAGCCTCCTGGCCTCTTCCCGAGGTACGGGCCTGAACAGGGACGTGTCAACCCCGTTCGGGATCACATGGACCTTTTCGCGCCTTGCCCCCAAAGCGACAGCAATATCGGCCATGGCGCGGCTGACGCTGATAACAGCATCTGCAGCACGCAGCGCGCCAGCCATTTGGGGGCGCATAAGGTGCTTCCGCAGCCGGGGGTTTATGGTACCCCTCAGGGTGACGACAAAAGGATAATGGAATCGGCGTGCTAAGCGGCTGACTCCCACGCCGTCAGGCCACATGAAGTGAGCGTCGAGCAGATCCGGCTGCTCATGGGACGTTAGGTACTTCGCAAACCACGACTCAATTCCTCTGGCATAGAGGTAGCCATCTAAACTCTTCAGGATCATGGGAATGTATAAGAAAAGCCGATGGTGTACCGTTAAGCCTTCGATCTGCTCGACGTCGCAAGGCGGGCGCCGCGTGCCCCCTTGGTAGCCGGGAAAATGAGCGATCGGGTGTACTACCTCGAGGGGCACCAACTCGGCCAGCGCGCGAAGTCGCCTTAGGACGAAAACACCGCTGAATGCATCCACGCTGCTGGGAAAACAGGATGAAAACGATAGGACCCTCAACGCCCTTCTCTTTCGGTAACGGTTCACAGTCTTACGGCCGTTCAGGCTCCCGATGGGCCTGATGACCAGTAGAGTTTACCTCCCAACTGAATGCAAGAAAAAAACCCGGCAAGACTGCGTTTGCACCTGCCATCGGTCCGATAAGTAAGATGAGAGCGGTTCGCACGGACGTTTCCGAGCGAGACCCTGCCAAGGCGGGTAGGCTGTGGAACCGGGGATGTCACCGGGCAGGTTAGAACCGGCCAGTGATGAGCGGGTCAAAACCGGCCAGTAGTTCATGTTCCTCTATACCTCACTTCGGCTATTCCTGGCAAGCGTCTTTTTCGGCAGTGGCCTTTTCGGCGGCTTGTTGGACTAAACCGCTGCGCGGTAGGCCCCACAAGTCTGGATCACCTCGTGAGGCACGCCCTTTCCCGACGGTAGCCCTGAAGTCTAGCCCAAGTTACGCAGCTATAAAAATTCCGGCGGGTTTTTGGGGCGGGAAAGCCCCGTGGCGGGGTCGCGGAGAGAGGTGCGGGCCGAAAATCGAATGTAGTGAAGACCTTCCCTATTGCGGCCCTGCGGAGCGCGTGATTTTATACCCGTCAGCGGGCGTTCTGACGGGAGCGACGGATGTTTTTGCGACGATGCGTACGGCGCGGGGGCCGCAAGCGGCACACCTACTGGGCGCTTGTAGAGTCGGTGCGGACCGTCCGGGGTTCGCGGCAGAACGTCGTGGCGTACGTGGGCGAACTTAGGGCCGGCGAGCGAAGCGTCTGGGCGTATCTTGCGCGTCGGCTGGACCGGAAGGACCGGCCGCAGCCGTCGCTTTTCGATCCGCCGCACTATGACGACCCGGCCGACGATGAGCCGGTTCTGGTGAACCTCAAGGGCGTGCGGCTTCAGCGGCTTCGGGACTTCGGCGACGTGTGGCTGGCGTTGGGCCTCTGGCGGCTGCTGGGGCTAGCCCAACTTCCGCAGTTGGAGGGGTAAAACCGCGTTTTTGACCCCGCCAGAGCCGAAAGTTTTCACTACAAGACTGCCGCGTTTTCATCCACCAGCCGCAGGGACGCCGGCGACATCCGTCAGTCCCAAGAACGGTGGCAGCGTCAGGCCCAGGCGCTGAAGGAGGATCGCCTGGTGGTCCGTCGGCCGGGTGATGCAGCGGCGACGGATTTCCACCCCGCCTCGCGTCGGCATCACCACGTCCACCACCCGGATTTTCGACAGTTCCTCCAGCACCCGCCGCGGCTCATCGCCCAGATGCGCCTGGCGGCACCAGCCGCCCAGCGTCTTCCACAGCACGTACGCCAGGAAGCACACCAGGATGTGGGCCTGGACCCGGCCCTGCTTCTGGTGCCAGACCGGCCGCAGCGCCAGGTCGCTCTTGTGGATGCGGAACGCCCCCTCCGCCTCGGCCAGTTGCATGTACGCCGTCCACAGGTCCGGCGCGCTGCAGTCCGTGATGTTCGTTCGCAGCAGGTAGCAGCCCTCCGAGAGCGTTGCCCACCGACGCCAACTCTCGGCCTTTGACCACACGAGCCGCGCCCGGCCGTCCGTGCCGGCCGCCACGTCCGTCCGGAACAGGCCCGCCGCACGCGGGTTCTGACCCAGGAGACGACCCACACGCTTCGCCACCGTCACGACATCCCGCCGCCGGCGCCGGCAACCCGCCTCGATCTCCGCCAGCCCCTTTTCGATCCGCCGCTCGAACCGCTCGTGAATCGCCCGCTCCTTCTCCTGCCGCTCGCGGCTCCGGCACAGGATGAACGTCTCGGCACCGTCCGGCGACGGACACCGCTGAACCTCCAGGCCCTCGCGAACCGTCTCCCACGGTCCATCCAGCAGTTGGCGCTCGAACCGCCGGAGCATCGCCTTCGGCGTCCCGAGGATGTACCGACGCCCGCCCCCCTTCAGCCACGCCACCTTCTCCTCCGAGACCATCCCGCGATCCATCACCCAGATGCGGTCTGCCCGGCCGTACCGGCCCTCCATTGTCGTGACGACCTCCTCGACCGTCGTCACGTCCGTCCGGTTCCCCGCGAACACCTCGTGCCCCAGCGGGTAGCCCTCGCGCGTCACCACCAACGCCACCAGGACCTGCTTGCAGTCCGGCCGGTGGTCCCGCGAGTAGCCCCGCGCCGCCAGCACGTTGCCCGCCGCCTGACCCTCGAAGTACGTCGAGGTGATGTCGTACAGCAGCAGGTCGTACTTCAGGTCAAAGAGCTCGCCCAGGCGGTTTTTCAGGTGCGTCTCCAAGTCCGACTTGTGCACCAGAAGCCGGTCCAACGCCCGGTAGAGCCGGTCGTCGTTCACCTGCGCCGCCGGCACGCCCACCAGGTCCTCCAGGGCCGTCCCCGCGTACAGGTGCTCCGCCATATACAGTTCGCTCGACGGGTCGCCCAGCCGCGCCAGCACCAGAATCTCGGCCATCGCCGCCCAGGACACGGCCTCCCGGCCGGCCGGAAACACCCGCTCGAAGAACGCCACGAGTCCCAGCCGCCGCATCAACTCCCGGCCCAGCCAGGGGCCGCCGAACGCCTGGCACCGCTCGACCCGGATACCGTTGACATCCACTTCCACCCATGCCGGCCGGACCGCCTCGAACAGGCGACCCTGATGGGACCGGCGACCGTCGGCCGCCGCCTGCACGCCCAGCCGGCCCGCCTCGTCCATCTGCCCCAGATACGCCACCACCCGTTGCCGCGGGCCGCGGTCGGTCCGGTACGACTCCACCAGCGCCC
>Ga0194112_10012026_pt1 | contig 10629 bp, 14 predicted proteins | sample TA2MahC400mmetaG_FD_146191 | JGI IMG/M metagenome (GOLD analysis project Ga0194112, IMG submission 146191) | Freshwater microbial communities from Lake Tanganyika, Tanzania - TA2015016 Mahale Deep Cast 400m | ecosystem: Environmental > Aquatic > Freshwater > Lake | place: Tanzania: Lake...
AGCAGTCCCTTGAGGACCGCCTGCTGGGCGGCCAGGTGGCGGCGTTCCGGCCGGATCTTTTGGTAGGGAATGTCGCTCACCACCGCGGCCACCTTCCCATTGGTGATGGTGTAAACCGCTTTCCCTTCCAGGCCCTTTAAGGCATAAACCTGTTCCACCGGGCCGGGCACCACCGCGTATAGGTATCTGCCGCTTCTAGCTAACTGGGTCATATCTCACCTGCATGTTCTTGGATTGGGAGGTGGACGCCTGAGGACCACCCCCGGCCCGCTGCCGTTCCGGCCGGCTAAGTCCTGCCCCCGGGGTTCAGATGGCGGCGCCTTCGCCCCATACCCCTGGGCGGGGCACCAATTTCACAAACCGGACGGTTTTGAGATTGCCCTCTTCGGTCTTGATCTCCAGCAGGGCTGTGCACACAAAGCACTTGACCTGCCCCTCAAAGTCGTCATAAGCATCGTCCAGTTCCACTTTGTGGCCGCAGGATAGGCAGTTAATTTTCATGATCGTTCTCCTTTGATCTTCATTCTAGATCTTCCCTTTCCATTATTACCGAGTCTCTGAGCCCGTAGGCGACAATGTTGAGTCGCTTGTCCAACCGGAATAAGTACATCTGGCTATCGAGCACTTGTTTCCGTACGGGCAATCCTAAGGCGCTTATGGTCGGATTAGCCACATAGACCTCTGCTTCAGCCTCCCACGTTTCCTTTTCGGGGTCCTCCGGCGTCAGCTTTGTGATGCTCACCTTCTTAGCGTCCACTATCTTTTTCAAGAAGTTGGCGATGGCATCTATTACATCCCCAATAGGCGGCAACTCGCGTTCTGCTGCAGGGCCGACCGGGTTTAGCACCGGTTCCGACATTTTGAGTGTATCCAATATGTTCGCCATCGCGTCTCCCTTCTGTGGTTACTGGTATCAGACGATCCCTTGCCCTTTGCAGGCGCTGCAATAGAAAACCCCATCCTCCCCGGTCCCGTGGCACTTGGGGCAGGTGCCGGCCTCGGGGGACACCGACACCACCCCCGCGCCTTTGCAGGCCAGGCAGCTCAAATAGCCGCTGCCGTATCCGGAGCCGGAACAACTCTTACAGATAACCACCGGGGGGTTGACCTTGACCTCGCGCGTGCCCTTGCACACTGGACAAACGGAAAAATTGCCGAACTTGGGATCAACGCCGCCGCCGCGACAGTAAGCGCAGGGCGCCCGGCTCACGTACATCTTCTGCCGGGGACGCGGCCCCCGCCGTTCGCTCGAAGTGGTTTTAATGACATTCGTGGGATATTTCATCCTTGCCTCCGGGCGCAGCGACTGAGGTGGCTTTCCCAGGCTTCCTCCAGCCCCTGCCGGCGCAGCTCGCGGTTAGCCAGGCGCATCTCCTCTCGATAGATGCGGCCGCGGTCCAGATGCTCCGTGGATGCACCCGTGGTACTCCGGCAGGAGCGGAAGCTCTTGAGGCTACGCATGGTCCGAATTTGTTTCGAGGTCTTGATGTTAATCATCGTCATGTTCTCCCGATTTCATTAATTGACGGGGGTATGGTTATCCGTCTTTGGCCCCGCCCGGACCAGGTGGCCTCGCCGCCTGCGGCGACTCCCCCTGACCGGAAGAAAGTGGGTGCAGGCGGGGGATTCCCGGTTGCCGGAAACTGCTCCCCTTTCCGGCCACCGCCTTAATATCTGATCTTGAACCCGCCGGTGCTCCGCCGCGGCCCGGGCTGGGGCTGGGGGGAGACGTCGCCTTTCTCCTCCACGACCTTCAGCAGGAGTTTTTTTTCGGCAGCGATCTCCTGTATGCGGGCCTCAATGTCCGCGATGCGTTGCTGCGCGGCCTTCTTTTCCTTATTGCGTCTAATTATTTCCATCTCGATGTGGCAGAGCCGTAGATGGGCCTTGTGGGGGAGAACGGTATCTTTCACTGTTCCCGAGTGGGTGCGGATGTCCGTCAAGCCTTTTCTGGCGTTAGGCATACCTTTACTCCCTGCGCGGCTCCTTACGCCGGACGGTGACCCTGGGGGACTTCACCCGAGAGCCGCAGACCTTCTTGATCACCTCTTCCACCTTTTCCCCCATCAGGGATTGGCCGTCCCGGGTGACTTTGACGGTTTCGGTGCAGAGCACATCCCGGCAGGCCCACTGGAAGACCGGGTCCTGCGCCCGGGCCCGGGCCCCCGCGTGGGCCAGGATCCTGGCGATGGCGATGCAGGCCCGGATGGTGGGGCGGTGGTTGTTGACCCCCAGGCCCCGCAGCCGCCGGATCACCTCCACGATGTTCTCCGCATCCCCCCGGGGAATGCCCGACTTGGCCATGGCGATGCGGACCTCCGTCTCCCGGTCGAAGTGCCCCAGTTTGATGGTGATGAGGCGGTCCATGAGGGCGTCCTGGGTCTTGTGCACCCCGACCCCGGCGTATTCCTCGGGATTGGAGGTGAAGATGGCCCGGAAATCCGGGTGGACTTCCAGATAACCGGAGCCCTCTCCGGATGTCTTGGGCAGGTTGAGAAACTTCTCCTCCAGGATGCTCAAGAGGGCGTTGTTGGCCTCCGGCCGGGACCGGGTGAACTCATCGTAGATCAGGGTGTGGCCATCCCTACAGGCCATGGTGAGGCGGTTGTCCGCCCAGGTCATTTTCATGGATTCTTCCGTCTTCATGACGTTACGAATGTAATTGTCAATAAGCTTCCGTTTGTCGTAGCCGGAGTGACGGCCGATCAGGTCCGAACTGCCGAACTCGTCATCCCCGTGGATCATGGAAACCGGCCGCTGCAACTGCGCCGCCACATGAAAGGCCAGGGTGGTCTTGCCGGTGCCCGGGGGGCCGGCGAAGTGCACCGGATAGCCCACCTCCAGGTAGGCCAGGGCGCGTTTGCTCAACTCCTGGACATATGGGGTTTCCACGAATTCCGGGCTGGCCTCGGGCTCGACGCTGTCTTTCCGGCTTTCCACCTTTACCGCAAGTGCTGTTTCGAAATTACCGCTCATGCGCATTGCTCCTGTAACAGGTGATGGAACTGCCCCTGGCAGCCAGGGGCAGGATGGACAACCGATTATCTATGACTTTCCTGGGGCGACCAACCCCAGGCCGTGGCACTTCAGACAGCTCAGGGCCGGCGCCCCCCTGTCGTCCCCGGTCCCCCGGCACTCCGGGCATACCAGGGTGGGGCCGGCGGGCCGGGGCACATAACCGGTGCCCCGGCACACCGTGCAGGTGAAGGTCTTGACGGCCCCGGTGTTCCGGCAGTGGGGGCAAGGCCGGTAAGGGGCCTTTACCCGGACCACTCCTTTGCCGCCGCAGACACAACAGTTGGACAGCCAGGACATGACGCCGAAGGGGTCTTTCCCAGTGCCGCCGCAGAAAGAGCACCGCACTTCCGCGGTTTCTTCCGGGGCGGCACCCCGGGGCAACTTCACCGATGACTGTTTGGCGAGTTCGGCCATAAGTTATCTCCACCCCCCTACACGGGGTTCATTTCTTCTTGGCGGGACCCTTGGTTTCGGGTCCTGTCTCTTTGCCTTCTTTGGCCTCTTGGGCGGCTTGATGCTTGATGGCCTCTTCTTTCGCCATGGTTTCGGCGGCCAGGCGGTCCCGTTCGGCGGCTTCTTTGGCCAGCCGTTCCGCCTCGGCTTTGGCGCGGCGCTCGGCCTCCGCCTGGGCCTTACGTTCCGCCGGCGTGGGGCCGAACCAGGCCCGGTGGGCTCCGGCCAGGTCCCGGGCAAATTTCCGGCGCAGGGCGCCTACGGTTTTTTTCAGCTCCGCGTGGGCCCGGCGGAAGTCAGCCATCAGGTGAGCCACGGCTGCCCGTCGCTCCGCCCTGGTCTTCAGGGCCATGTCTCGGTGGGCCCGGCGAAAGTTCGCCCTCAGGCTCGCCACTTCATGGCCCAGGGCCCTGACGAAACCCTGACGTTCTGCTTTGTCCTGCTGGGCCATTTCGGAGTGCATCCGGCGAAAGTCGGCCCTTTCCTTCTCAGTCCGCTGGGCCATCTCATAGTGCGCCTGACGAAAGCCGGCCTTCATGGCGGCCACATCCTGGCCCAGGTCCCGGACGAAGGCCTGGCGCGTCTCGCGCATGTCGGCGATCTCGCCCCGCAACCGGGTTAAATCTTGAGCTATGGGACCCATTAAGAATTACCTCCTTATCTCTCCGTCGGCAGTACTGTTCCAGGGAATCTTCCTCTCCTGAGGGCTAGCCGACGAGCTCTACTCAGCGCCAACCCCTTCCGGCGAGGGGCCGCACCTTCGGCCCCTCAGCGCAAGAGGAACTATTCCCCGAAATCATCCTTACGCCGGAGCGGCCGCACTGGCCGTGAGGCCGATGGCCTCGGCGTACTTCAGATAGGTCTCCACCGAGGCGATGACCACCCGGGCTTCAATGGACAGCAGTTCAATACCCACCAGCGACACCTTGACCCAGGCGTCGATGACGATACCCTTATCCAAAATGCGATCAACGACTTCCGCCAGGCTGGAGGAATCGGTTGACTTCTGTACTCTTGCCATGGTATATCTCCTCTTCGAAGTGACTGTTAGTCATTTCAGGTTAGGGGGTTCTCAGATGTGGGTGAGACCGGAGCGCCGGCTTATTTGCCGGCCCAGGCCCGCCGGGCCCCTTTCAGGTCCGCGGCAAACGCTTTCCTCAGTCTCGTCACGGCTGCCCGTCGCTCCTTGTTTTCCTGACGGATTCTAGCCATCAAGGCAGCCGTATTGCGGGTCAGGTCATTGACAAAGGCTTTCCTGATCCCGCGAAAGGCCACGATCTCACCGCATAACCGGGTCATACTTTCGGTTAAAGGACCCATATGAAGTATCTCCTTTTATCCCGCCTTTAGGCCTTTAGGGGTTGGTCGGCGCCGCCATGCCCGCCCCTGGAGGATGCTGAGGGGCCTCTTTTTCGGAGGGGTCGTACCGGACCCCTCCGGAAAGAGGACTGTCCCCCCAAGCGGCCTTAGGCCGGAGCCGCCGCGCTGGCCGTCAGGCCGATGGCTTCGGCGTACTTCAGATAGGTCTCCACCGAGGCGATGACCACCCGGGCTTCAATGGACAGCAGTTCGATGCCCACCAGCGACACCTTGACCCAGGCGTCGATGACGATACCCTTGTCCAGGATGCGGTCAACGACTTCCGCCAGGCTGGAGGAATCGGTTGACTTTTGTACTCTTGCCATGGGGAACCTCCTTTGTGAATGTTAGGTTTTAGGGAGAAAAGGCATGCCTCAACATTTTACAGTCAAGAATCATGCCATCTCCGGGGAAGAGAATAAGTTATGAGAATAACAGGCGATTTAACTTAAGGAGGGTTGGCGTCGGGAGTGAGGAGGGATTTTGCTCTATGGAATGGTTTCCAGCTTTTATGGTCGCGGCTCCTTTTTCCTTATCAGTATCTAGACGAATTTGTTTCCTCACGGCCTCAGGGCCTTTAAGATCTCTTCCCGGAGAAAGGGTTTGCTGATAAAGCTGCGGATAAGTCCTTGGGAGATGGCCTCCTGAATGGAAACGTCGTCCCGGTAAAAGTAGCCGGACACCATGACGATGCCGATGTCCGGGGCAATCTCCTGGATGTGCCGGGCCAATTCCAGGCCGTCCATATCCGGCAGCTTGGCGTCCAGGAAGGCGCAAGCCACCCGATGCCGCCCCATCAACTCCAGGGCTTCCCGGGCGCTTTGGGCTTTGCGGGTGGCAAATCCATGGTTTTTGAGCAGATGTTCCAGGGCCCAGCACATATCCGGCTCATCATCTACAATGAGAATCAACTTGCCCTGCTCGCGCATAACCCCCCGCTCCCCTTATAATATGGGCAATGTCACGGTGAAGGTGCTGCCCCGGCCTTCCTCACTGTCCACGGTGATGACGCCGAAGTGCTGCTTGACGATGGAATAGCAGATAGACAGGCCCAATCCCGACCCCTGGCCCGCCGGCGCGGTGGTGTAAAAAGGGTCGAAGATATTAAGCAGGTCCCCGGGGGCGATCCCGTGGCCCGTGTCACCGATCCTCACCCGGGCTTCGCTGTCGGTCTTTTCCAGGGCAATGTCCAACACCCCGCCGTCGGGCATGGCCCTGATGGCGTTGAGCAGCAGGTTCATGAAGGCTTGCTGCAGCAGGCCTTCCATGCCGCTGATCCAGATGGGCTCCGGGGGCAGTTGCGAGCGCAGCTCAATCTTTTGAATCCGGGCCTGGTTGCCCACCAGGGACAGGGTTTCCGAAAGGAGTGAGGTCAGGTCGATCTCCTTGGGGTCGCTCTTGGCCGAGGGGCGGGCGAAGCGCAGCAGGTTTTCGATGATCATGGAGGCCCGCTGGATGCCGGTATGGATCTTCTGGGCGCACTCCTGCCGGAATCCCGGGGTAATATTCTCCTCCATGATGAATTGGGCCGCAGAAGCGCACACCGCCAAGGGGTTGCGGATCTCGTGGGCGATCCCCCCGGCCATCACCCCCAGGGCCGCCAGTTTCTGGGACTGGAGCAACTGCGCCTCCAATTTGCGCCGCTCCGTCAGGTCCCGGCCCACCGCCACTACGCCCGCGGTCTGGGACAGGTGGTCCTTCATGGGGGAGAAGATCCAGGACACCGGGATGCGCCCGCCGTCCCTGGTTTTCAGGTCCTGTTCCGCCATTTGCGCGTCTTTGCCGGCCTGAAGGTTGGCAAAAATTCGCTCCATCTCGCCCTGATCGTCGCCGGCGCAGAAGTCGAAAAAGCCGCGTCCCCGGACTTCATAGAGGCCGAAGCCCGTGAGCTTTTCCGCCGCGGTGTTCCAGGTCAAGATCCGGCCTTCCATATCGGTGGATAAAACGATATCCTGGGCGCTTTCCACCACCGAGGCCAGGTGGCGCTCCACCCGCCGCACCTCTTCACTCAGGCGCACCTGCTCGGTGACGTCCTCCATGAGCAGCATGGCCAGTTCCACCACGTCCTTCCAGGAAAAGGGCAGGATACTGTAATAATAGATCCTCAGGGGAATGCCGGGCGCCCGATAGGTCATCCGTTCGCCCCGGGTGGGCCGGCCCTGCTCGAACACCTGGCGGATGCGCCCCGGGAAATCCATCTGGTCGATAATGATGGCCGGAAATACCTCATCCAGGCGGCGGCCGATGGTATCGGCCTGGCTGCGGCGGTTTTTCTCCAGGAAATTGCGATTTACCGAAACGATCCGAAGGTCCCGGTCAATGAGCAGCACCGAGGAGGGAATGGCCTCCAGCAGCATTTCGTAGAGTTGGCGGTAGCGCTGTAATTCCGAGCTATTATCCAACGATGCAACACTCTTACCCATGACTACTCCCTTCCTCAAGCTTGGGGGAATTGAAGGAGACGGGGACTGCTCGTCACAAAATTATACGGCGGCCAGGGACCGGAGAGCAGCAGCCGGGCCGGCTCGGTCTCAGTGAGCCGGCGGAAGGCCTGGCGAAAAGACGCCACCGCCTCCCGGGGCACCAGGAAATAGAGGGAGAGCAAGGGAAGGCGGGGAGAAGGTGCTTCCATTTTATATTTAACAAAAAGCCCGGCGAATTGCGCCAGGCAACGGTCCATGGCCCGGCGATACTCCTTGGTCCAGCGGTCCTGGTGGGCATAATGGGCCTTGCGGGCCGTGAGGTAGGCCAGCCCGAGGCGGTCCGCGGCCGCCCCGGCGGCCGGGGGATGAAGCCCGGCCACCTCCCGGCTGCCTTCCGGACCGCCGGGGATCACCGCAGCCCAGGGCCCCGAGGGCAGCAAGACCCGCAAGCCCATTTCGACACAGCCGTCCAGTTCCTGGAGCAGGGCTTCATATTGGGGGCCGTGTTCGTCCAGAAGTTGGACGACCAGGGATTCCTGCGCCACCACACAGCCGTAACGCATGGGGATGACGGCGCCCTGGCGGTGGCAGGAGAGCACCACCCGCTCATAGGCCCGGACCCTAAGGAGGTCCGGGGCCAACTCCGCCCGGTCCACCCTGGAGATGGCCGCGCGTAAGCGCCGGTGCGCCACCTGGTATACCGGGCGGCCCCCCACCCCCAACAGGGGCGCCGGTAATTCCGGCCCCGGATGGTGGCTGATACAATAACACAGGCGGTTCATGCCTCAGGCTCCAGGTCCAGGGCCGGACAAAAACTATAGGGCGGCCAGGGACCGGTGCATTCAAACACCAGGCCGCGGTGGGCGTATCGGGCGTTGACGTCCAGGATCCGGGCCTGGAAACCCGGTGTGGCCCTTTGGGGCACCAGGAAGGCCCAATTCCAAACCATTTCTTTATCACTGCCGGTGGCTTCCCGGGAGAGGAGTCGCCGTTCCCGCACCTGCGCGGCATAATCCCGGAGGCTGGCCCATAATTTTCGGCAAACTTCCTGGAGCCATTGCTTGAGTTCCTGGTCACAAGAGGCCCGGAGGCGCTGTTCCTGAAAATAGCGCTTTCCCGGCGATAAGGCCCCCAGACGCTCCGCCTCCCGGGCCAGCTTGAGGGAGAACAGTTTCTCCTTGGCTCCGGGGCGGTCCAACAGCCCTTTGACGGCCCATTCCTCCCGGTCGGTGACGCGCTCCAGGAACCCGGCGATGGCGTCATGATGGCGCTGCAAAACCTTTATCAGGTTGGCCGCTGACGAAAAGATAGTGCCGAACCCTACCGGCAGCACCGGTGAATGGCGCATCACCCCGGCCACCACCTCCTGATGGCGGATGACCCGGGGGCCGATCCAGGTAAGGTCCCGCAGCCGCTCTTCCGCGTCCGGCCCGGAGAAATCCTCCACCACCACCGGGCTCCAGACCGCCGCCAGATCCTGAAAGCCGGCCACCTGCAGCAGGCTCCGGCCATCCAGCCCCGTGCCTTCAAGAGGCAAAGGCGGCAGCCGGCTTAACCGGGCCAGGCAGAAGAGATAGATTCCTTGTTTCAGTGGGTCCATTATGAGTTGCCAGTGGCCAGTAATCAGTGATCAGTGATCAGTTAAAATCAATGATGTTTTGTGAGTATCCACTTATACCGTTTTCGGTTTTCGGTCTTCGGTTTTCGGTTAAAATAAATAAGATTTATCAATAAGTTACAGGTTGAGTTTGTTGCACCTGAAAGCGGACACGGTATTAACTCAAGTGATCCGAGCAGGAGTTCAAAGTTCAAGGTTTAAAGCGTATCCTTTTGAACCTTGAACTTTCACCAGTTGCCAGTATGCTATGCCGTTCACTGCCAGAAGCGTTCAACGGCCCGTTCTATAACTGATAACTGATAACTGGTTACCGGTTACTGATAACTGGCTACTGACTACTGCCCAGCATCTCTTTCAGGGCTTCTTCCAGGTCGGAGGGGAGGATGAGCACCTGGTCCTTGCCGGCGCCCTCCTGGGCGATTTCCGCCGCCACCGCCCGGCGCACTGCGGCCAGGGCCGCCTGATTGCACACCGCCGCGATCTCCGCGCCGCTCAATCCTTCGGTGCGGGCCGCCAGCGCCGCCGCGCTGATGCCCTCGCCCAGGGGTTTCCCCCGCAGGTGCACCGCAAAGATCTCCCGGCGGTCCTCCTCATCCGCCAGGGGGATTTCCACGATTTCGTCGAAGCGCCCCGGCCGCAGCACCGCGGGGTCCATGATATCCAGGCGGTTGGTGGCCCCCAGCACCAGCACCCCCTTCAATTCCTCGATGCCGTCCAGTTCCGCCAGAAACTGGCTGATGACCCGCTCGGTCACATGGGAGTCGGAGCCGCCCATGCCCCGGGCCGGCAGCAGGGCCTCGGTCTCATCCAGGAAAATGATGCAGGGCGCCGCCTGGCGGGCGGTCTTGAACATCTCCCTAACACCCCGCTCGGATTCGCCCACATACTTGGACATCAGGGCCGGCCCCTTCACCGACAGGAAGTTCACCCGGCTTTCATTGGCGATGGCCTTGGCCAGCAGGGTCTTGCCGCATCCCGGCGCCCCGGACAGGAGGATGCCCTTGGGGGGCTTGATGCCCGCCTGTTTGAAGAGGTGGGCATATTTCAAGGGCCACTCCACCGCTTCCTTGAGGCGCGCCTTCACCGCCCGGAGGCCCCCCACGTCCTCCCAGCAAACCTCCGGGACTTCCACGAACACCTCCCGGATGGCGGACGGCTCCACCTCCCGCAGCGCGGCCAGAAAGTCGTCCATGTGCACTTCCAGTTGCGCCAGCTGCTCGTAAGGGATGGCCGCCAGGCCGTAATCAATGTCCGGCATCAGGCGGCGCAGGCAGATCATGGCCGCTTCCCGGCACAACGCCTCCAGGTCGGCCCCCACAAAGCCGTGGGTGATCTCCGCCAGGTGGCTCATGTCCACGTCCTGGGCCAGGGGCATGCCCCGGCTGTGGATCTCCAGGATGTCCAGCCGCCCGTGGCGGTCGGGGATGGGAATGGCGATCTCCCGGTCGAACCGCCCCGGCCTTCTCAGCGCCGGGTCCAGAGCGTTGGGGATATTGGTGGCCGCGATGACGATGACGTTCTGGCGCTTGGTGAGGCCGTCCATCAGGGCCAGGAGTTGGGCCACCACCCGTTTCTCCACCTCACCCACCACCTGCTCCCGCCGGGGGGCGATGGAATCTATTTCGTCTAGGAAGATGATGCTGGGGCCTTTCCGGGACGCCTCCTCAAAGATCTTGCGCAGGTGGGCCTCGGACTCGCCATAGAACTTGTGCACCACCTCCGGGCCGCTCACCGAGAAAAAGTTGGCCTCGGTCTCGT
>Ga0194112_10012030_pt1 | contig 10627 bp, 10 predicted proteins | sample TA2MahC400mmetaG_FD_146191 | JGI IMG/M metagenome (GOLD analysis project Ga0194112, IMG submission 146191) | Freshwater microbial communities from Lake Tanganyika, Tanzania - TA2015016 Mahale Deep Cast 400m | ecosystem: Environmental > Aquatic > Freshwater > Lake | place: Tanzania: Lake...
AAGCGGGGCGATTCAATGGGCGTGAAACGCCCCCTTCGGGGGCTTGGATGGGGGGGACGCGCGATCCCAGGGCTCCCTTCGGTCGCCCTGGGCTACGGCTGGGTCGCCCGCGTCGGCGGGCTACAAGCCCCCGAGATGTGGGCAAAGATCAGGGCTTCGCCCTGGGCTGATATAGTACGATCCGTTCGGAGCTTCAGAGCCGAAGAGCATTACCAGCGATCCCAGGGCTCCCTTCGGTCGCCCTGGGCTACGGCTGGGTCGCCCGCGTCGGCGGGCTACAAGGCCCCGAGATGTGGGCAAAGAGCAGGGCTTCGCCCTGGGCTGCGATAGTACGCTCCATTCGGAGCTTCAGAGCCGAAGAGCATTACCAGCACTGGGGGCCGTACTCCTGGTTCGTAGTGCGGGCTTCAGCCCGTTTCCTGGCAGCCACGAGCCGCGAGCCACGAGCGCCGAGCCAAAGAGAACAGAGGCGTTTCCTGACCATGCCCGAAGCTCGCGGCTCGGCGCTCGCCGCTCGAAGCTCCCACGGCCTGAAGGCCGCACTACGAACCCCGAACCCTCCGGAACGGGACTACTTCCCCAGGAAGTGGTCGTTTATCTTGGGGTCGGAGTGGCGGACGGCGCCGGTGGAGTGGACGTTTGCGACCTCGGTGATGATCGCGCCGCGGGGGCCGCCGAACTGCCAGTGGCGCGAGCCGGCCTTGGCGAGCGGCACGAAGTCGCCGGGACGGGCCACCGCCTCGTGCTTGGTGAGGGTGGTGCCGCCCATGTGGACCTTGGGGATCTCGATGGCCGGGCCGAGGTTCGCCTCGCCCTCGCCCACGATGTGCGAGAGGCCGTGGCGGACCAGCCAGCCCTCCATCTTCTGCGGGAGCGCCAGCGGCTTCTCGTGCCAGTGCTCGGGGAGCATCTGGTTCGGCAGAAGGTAGATGTCCAGCATCATGTACAGGTCGCGCTCGTTGTTCACCCAGATGCGCGCGCCGAGGCCGACCTTGGTGAACTGCCCGGTGCCGTAGTCAGTCACCCAGAGGTTCTCCCGCGTCCCCTTGTAGACCGGGTAGCCGTGGTACTGCATGAGGGCGACGTAGGCGCTCTTGGCACGCTCGGGGAGGAACTTGCCCTGCGAGTCGTAGAAATACTGGTTCTCGAACACGATGGTGGGCTTGCCCATGCCGGGCAGCGCGCAGCCCGCCAGGCCGACCAGCCCCAATAGCGCCGCAACTGCTGCCGACCTCTTCATTCACATCTCCTTTCCCATAGTGGGCCTCTGGGTGGGTCCGGCTACCTGCTGCTCACCGCGAACTCGTAGAGAGGCACGGTCGCGGCAGGTTGGGATGGGGTCTCTAGGAGTTCTTCGATGCGTCGGATGGTCTGAGGCCCCAGGAGGACATCACCACACGCCGAGCAGACTTCGGCGGGGACATGGTCAATCACGATGACCCGTCCGTGGTGCCTGACCGTGTGGACAATGGAGCGGGCCTCGTACTCCCCAGGGCAACCAACGATGGTGCACTTCATACTCGTGGCCTCCTGTGCGTGGGTGTTACCCATTTCGGCGGCTTGGGCTCGTAGACCGTGATGATGACCAGCACGGGCTGAGCCGTCGTGCATACGGCATGGACAGGGCGTCCGCTGACCGTGACGCCACACAGCAGGCAACAGGGGCCCCGCTTGTGGTCTGGGTAGTTCTCCAGAACCTGGGCCGCCTGGATCGCCTGAACCACGTCGTCGAGCGTGAATCCCTCGTCGAGCATCTCCTGGTCGGCGTGCAGCGTGGCGCGTATATGGCCTGCGGCGCACTGCGCTCGCATGACCCTGAGCAGAGGATCGCACGTCCCAACGCCTGAATCGCTCATGCGCTCGATCACCGTCGGCTAGACCATGATGCGCGCCGGCTGAACTCATGTTAGAAGGAATGACCGTTGATTTCAAGTCTTCGGCCCTGCGAGAGAACCGGGGCCGTGGGGACGCACTGTCGCCTGTCCCGAAGGTGTAGCAAGCCCTCGCTTCGTTCGGGCCAGACCCTTCGGGAGGGAGGTCACCGGAAGGCAGCCCAGACGGGGCCGAGGGCCGCGATGACCTGCTGGTAGCGCAGGAACTTGGCGTCGTAGAGGGCCTTGCGGGCGGGGTCAGGCTCCTGGCGCCGGGCGAAACGCACCATGGCCCTCACCGCCTCCTCATAGCTGGGGTGGCAGCCGGACGCGACGGCGGCCACGATGGCCGCGCCGAGGGCGCCGAGCTCCGTCCCCTCGGGTATCTCCACCGGCGTGCCCAAGGCGTCGGCGAAAATCTGCACCCACGCCTGGCTCCGTGCCGCGCCGCCGGTCAGCCGTATCGTAGCCGGACGGGAGCGGAACTTCAAGAGGCGTTCCACGTGGGTCCTGTGGCCGAAGACGACCCCCTCGTAGATGGCCCGCAGCACGTGGCCGCGCGTGTGCCAGCCGTTCAGGCCCACGAACGCCGCCTTCGCGTCCAGCCCAGCGTTCGAGCCGTAGAGGAAGGGCAGAAACACGGTGCTCGCATCCTCGGGCTTCACGGCGGCAACTAGCTCGTTGCAGAGATCGTACACCGACCTCCGCTGCCCTTCCGTTCCGTCCTGTCCGGCCCCCTCTTTTCCCCTCTTCTTTCGCGTCCTTTCGCGTGTTTCGCGGGCCATCTCCTGGAGCTTCTTCTCTGCCCCGAAGAACTCGGTGACGAACCACTCGAGGTTGCTGGCCGACGTGGCGCTCCCCTCCAGCATCAGGTAGTAGCCGGGGATCGCGTAGCAGGAGGTCATGAAGACGTCGGGACTGACGACCGGCTGCTTCGAGATGTACTGGTTGTTGCCCCATGTGCCGGCGATCATGCAGAGCTGCGAGTCGTCCACGAGCCCGACGGCGAGGCCGCAGGCGTCAATGTCGAAAACGCCGCCCGCGACTGGTGTGCCTTCGGCGAGGCCCGTGGCGGCCGCGGCCTGGGCCGTGACTTTGCCCGCAATATCCGCGGAGCGGATGAGGGGCGGCAGGAGGCGGCGGAGGTCGGCGATGCCGAACGCCGCCAGAAGCTCGTCGTCGTAGGCCATCTTCGGCACGTTGAGGAGGCTGGTGCCCGAGAAATCGGTCAGCTCGGCCGCCACCTCGCCCGTGAGCTTCAGGCGGATGTAGTCCTTCGCCATCAGCACCCAGCGCGCCCGCCGAAGCGTCGCGGGCTCGTGGCGTTTGAGCCAGAGGAGAAGGGCGTTCGGCTGGGCGGGCCAGAGGCTCTGGGTGGTCTTGGGCCTCACCTGCCCGGCGAGGCCGGCGGCCAGCCACTCCTCGATGATGTCGCGCGCCCGCGAATCGGTGGACATGATTGCGTTGCGGACCGGCTCGCCGGCGGCGTCAATGAGGTAGAGGCCGTTGCCGTGGCCTGCGGGCGCCACGCAGGCGATGTCGGCGGGCCTCACGCCCGCCCTGGCGATGGCCTCGCGGATGACGGCCGCGGTGGCGGCCCACATCTCGGGCACGTCGCGCTCCAGGTGGCCGGGCCTGGGCGTGAGCGTCTCGGTCTTCCGCGACGCCACGGCGGCCTCGCGGCCGTCGAGGGTGAAAAGGGCCGCCTTGGACATCGTGCAGCCGTTGTCGGTGCCGAGCAGGTACTTCGGCATAGGGGTCCTCCTGGGTTCGAGGGGCTCCTGTGGGAGAGGGGCGAGGGGCTGGCGCCCCTCGCCCCCGGCCCGTGTCAGGTCGGGGTCGCCGCGAACTCAGGCTTCCGCCGCGTTCTCGTCGGCGGTCTTTGCGGCATCCTTGTGGTTGAAGAAGAGCCAGAAGATGGCCAGCACGGCGACGGACGCGATGATCTGCACCATCCAGATGCTGCTCCAACTGGTCACGGCCTTGCCCTCAACGACTGTGGTGACCTTGAGCTGCTTGATCAGCTCGCCGTTGATGAAGTTCGCGATCAGAAGGCCGAGGCCGAGGTTGACCAGGAAGATGAAGCCCTGGGCCTGAGCCTGGATCTCCTTCGGCGCGCGCTGGCTGATGTAGACCTGGCCGCCGACGAAGAAGAAGCCGAAGATGGCGCCGTGCATCAGGATCCCGGCAAACGTGATCGGCATGACGCCCGACACGTCGGCGCCGTAGTAGGCCAGGAAGCGGACGACCTGGGCCGCGAGGCCGATGGCCATGGTCTTCTTGACGCCGAGCTTCGCCAGCGAAACCGGCACGAGGAGCATGAGGATGACCTCGAGCGCCTGGCCCGTGTAGGACACGGCCGTGACCATCTCGAAGCCCTTGTCGGACAGGAAGCTGCCGATGTAGCTCCAGTGGATGCCGAAGGGCAGCATGACGAGGAACGACGCGAGGATGAAGACCGCGAAGTTCTTGTCCTTCATCAAGCTGAGTGTGCGGAGGCCGAGCGCGTCCATGACCGATGCGGGCTGCCCCTTCGCAGGGGGCGGGGTGTTGGGCAGCATAAGTGCATTGAGACCGCCGATGAGGCTGACGGCGGCGCCGCAGTAGAGCGGGATGTTGGTGCCGTCGATGGTCATGCCCCAGACCTTCCTCGCCACGATGCTGAACAGGATCGAAGCGACCCAGCCAATGCTGCCGAAGACGCGGACCTGCGGGAACTTCTCCGGCGGCGTGTTGGCCATGGCGATGGCGCTCGTGAGGCCCCAGCTCGGCATGTAGCAGAGCATGAAGGCGAGCAGGAGGATGAACAGCGGGATGGTGGCTGTGGTGTTGGCGGCCAACGCCAGCATGACGGCCCCCACGATGTTCAGCGTCGCCAGCACCTTCTGGCCCGCGAAGTGGCGGTCGGCGATCATGCCCACAATGGGCGACGCCAGGCAGCCGATGGCCATCGAGCTGACGATGAGCGACACGAGCGTCGCGTTCATCTTCAGCCCCTGGCAGTAGGGCGCCAACTGAATGAAGAACACCGCCACGATCATGAACTGGAAGAACATCATCGCGCTGAGCTTCACGCGCACTCCCACGGACACCTTCTCCATCGCTGCTGCCTCCAGCAAAAGGGTTCGCGTCGTGAGGCATCACAGCCCTGTGCTGTGTCGCCCCGCCAGACCGCCCGTTGCTTCGCTGAGCGCCCGGCTCAGTGCATGGCCAGACCGCCGCTGACGTCCACCGTCGCGCCGGTCATGTAGCTGGCCCGTTCGGACGCCACGAACACCACCACGCTCGCCACCTCGTCCACGCTCCCGATGCGGTGCATCGGCACGCGGCTCTCGAACTTCTCGCGGTTCGCGTCAATGACCTCCTTGAGCATTTCCGTGTACATCAAGCCGGGGGCCACGCAGTTCACGGCGATGCCGTGGGGCGCCATCTCGCGGGCGAGCGAGATGGTGAACGAGACGATCGCCCCCTTGCTGGCGTCGTAGGCCGTCTTGCCCGACTGCGAGCCACGGAACGCCGCCTGCGACGAGATGTTCACGATCCGCCCCGTCCGCCCGGCGGCTCGCAACCGCCGCACCATCTCGCGGCTGCACAGGAACGTGCCGGTCATGTTGATCCCGAACGCCCGCTCCCACGTCTCCAGCGGCGTGTCGGCCGTCGGGCAGGCGGGCGCGATGGCCGCATTGTTCACCAGCACGTCGAGCGGGCCGAGAGCCGCCTCCGCCTCGTCGAACATGCGGATCACGTCGGCCTCGACCGCCACGTCGGCCAGCACGGCGATGGCCTCGACCCCGTGCCTCGCGCGTATCTCGCGCACCGTCGCCTCGGCCTTGTCGGGGTTGCGATGGTAGTTCACGGCCACCTTCGCCCCCTCGGCGGCCAGGCCCAGGGCAATCGCCTTCCCCAGGCCGTGCGAGGCGCCGGTGACGAGAGCGACTTTGTCCTTCAGACCCAAGTCCACCTTCTCGCTCCTTACTCGTCCCGACGGTCCTCCGTCGAGACGCAGGGTCTCAGGCGCTCCAGCGCTTGTGAAGAGAGCACACGGACGCCCACGGACAGGCACGGACGGGCAGATTCCTCGGCGATGGGCGCATGTCCGTGTCCGTCCGTGTAGGTCCGTGTCATTTCTTCACAAGCTCTCCAGCGTCCCTCTCTTCTCCGCCTCCCCAAAGCAAGAAGGACGCAGGAGAGCGTGTGAATAGATCGTATCTGCCCAACAGGGAAGGCCCAGTTTGGCCACCGGCCGGCGGCCTCCCGGACGCAAAGACGCCAATCCTTGAGGGCCGTTCCGATTCATTCACAAACTCAGAGCGTGGGGACGAGAGGATCGCTATCAGTGTCCTGGGGCTAGAACCACACGGAACCCAAAGCCGTCGGCCCGGAACCCAGGATAGTTCCTGCCCCGATGCGCGGAGCGCAGACGCCCGGGGCCGTCGATCCAGCACCCGCCACGAATCACCCGAAACACGCCAGCCTCCGGCCCCTTGGGGTCCGTCTGCTCACCCGCCTTGTACGGCCCATGCCAGTCCTGGCACCACTCCCAGGCATTGCCGTGCGTGTCGTGAAGCCCAAATGCGTTGGCCTTGAAGGAGCCGACGGGCGCCGTGTAGAGGGACCCGTCGTCCCAGTTGAACACCGCCCAATCCGGGAACGCCTTCTTCGCCGTCAGGTCTGCGGCGTTGCACCAGCCCGTGGCCTCGACGAAGCGGCGGAACTGGCCCACCGTGACCTCGTGCTTGCCCATCCAGAAGGCTTTGGAGATCGTTACCTTGTGCGCCGGCTTCTCATCGGCGAACGATTCCTCGGCGGTATCTGGCAACTTGGCCAGGCCCGCCCTAATGAGGGCCTCCGTGCTCCCCATGGTGAACGTACCTGCGGGGATGAGCACGCGGCTTATCTTCACCCCGCCCCCGAGGTGCACCACCCGCTCCTTGGGCGCTTCCGCGCCCGCAAGGGCGTTTCCCGCGAGCGCGCCCAGCAAGGCCAATGCCGCCCGACCATGCGCCATTGCCCTCATAGCCCATCCTCCTGTAGGGCGTACAAACCTGCACGCGGAACGTAGCGACAAGCGTCCCGCTTGTCGAACGGCCCCGAAGCACCGCAAGCGGGACGCTTGCGGATACGCAGTTCGGGGCACAGCATGGCAGACCCGCCGCCCTGTTGTCAAGCCGCGAAGGCGCAGATTCCTCCAAGGGGCATGAATGGATGGGTGGATGAATGGATGAATGAAAGAGAGTGGACATCGAGGCCATCTTCTCTGACACCCATCCAATCATCCATTCATCCAATCATCCCCTATGGCCTCAGCACCACCCTCAGCGATTCGCCGCTCTGCATGAGGGCGAAGGCACGCTCGAAGTCGGCCAGAGGCAGCACATGGGTGGCCAACTTGTCCATCGGCACGGAGCCGCCGGCGATGAGGTCAACGGCCCGCCGCACCTGGGCGGGGGTGGAGTCGCTCGTGCCGACGACGCGGAGCTCGTTGTAGTGGAGCGGGCGGCTGTCTATCGAGAGCAGGCTGCCGCCCGCCGGGAGCGAGGCGAAGAGGCAGACGACGCCCCGCTTGCGCACGAGGCCGAGGGCCTGCTCCTGCGGCTTCGCGGCGGGCGCGGCCACGATGCACACGTCGGCCCCCAGGCCGCCGGTCATCTCCTTGACCACCTTCGCCAGGTCCTCGGCGGCGGGGTTGACGAGGCGGTCGAAGCCGAATGCCTCGGCCTGCTTGAGGCGCGCCTCGTTGATCTCGGCGAGGATGACCTTTGCGGCGCCGAACTCGCGGGCGATGACCGCGTTCATGATGCCCATCGGCCCCCCGCCCACGACCACCACCACGTCGCCCCTCTGGAGGCCGCAGTTCTCGGCGGCGTTGACGCAGCAACTGAGCGGCTCAGCGAGCGCCGCGTGCTCGGGGCGGACGCCTGGGGGCACCTTGACGGCGTGGCCGTTGCGGAGCGCCCGCTCGGGCACGACGGTGTATTCGGCCATGCCGCCCTGGTACTTGAAGCCCATCGCCGCCATGTCCACGCACAAATTCGTCCAGCCCCGCTGGCAATAGGCGCACGCGCCGCAGGAGACCGATGTGGCCATCACGATGCGATCGCCTACGCTCAGTCCTGCTCCCTCTCCCTTTGGGAGAGGGGAAGAGCGGAGCACGCAACACGCGGCCTTCGCCCCCACGGTTTCCACGATGCCGGTGAACTCGTGGCCGATGGTGCGGGGCGGCGCGATCTTCGGGTTGCCGTGGAGGAAGCTCTTGAGGTCGGTGCCGCACACCGCGCAGGCATCCACCTTCACGCGAATCTCCCCCTCGCCGCAGGAGGGGATGGGCACCTGCTCGAGGCGGATGTCTTTGGGGCCGCGGTAGATGAGCGCTTTCATCATGGGATTGGCCTTATCCAACCGATCCGACTGATTCGATTAATTCGACTCATTCGATTAATTCGAGGGATTCGACGGCGACGGATCAAATGCGCCACCTCAATAGCCCGTGCCAGAAGCGGGCGCGCCATCGAGCACCTTCTCGGTCGAGCCGACGCCCAGGCGCTTGCAGCCCTGGTTCAGGTAGCCGACGGCGGTCTCCCAGGAGCGGACTCCACCCGATGCCTTGACGCCCATCGTCTTGCCCACGGTCTTGAGCATGATGTCAATCACCTCAGGCGTCGCGCCGCCGTCGGCGAAGCCGGTGGAGGTCTTCACGAAGTCGGCGCCCGCCGCCTCGGCCAGCTTGCACGCCGCCGCGACCTGCTCGGGCGTGAGGAAGCACGTTTCCAGGATGACCTTGACCAGCACACCCCTGGGCTTTGCCACGGCGACCACCGCCTCGACGTCCTTCTGCACGAAGGCGTGGTCGCCGCTGAGGAACTTGCCGACGTTCATCACCATGTCGAGCTCGTCCGCCCCGTCCTCGATGGCGAGCTTCGCCTCCAGCGCCTTCACCTCCGGGCGATTGGAGCCGTGCGGGAAGCCGATGACGCAGGCGACCGTGGTGGCGCTGCCCTTAAGGGTCTTGGCGGCCAGGGCGACGTCGGTCGGCCGCACGCAGTAGTTCCCCACCCCCCGCGCCGCGCACATCCGCGCGTTCGCCACCACGTCCGCGTCTGTGAACGTCGGCTTCAGCACCGCGTGGTCAATCACCTTCGCAACCTGTTCTCGCGTGTAAGCCATTTCCTCTCGTCTCCTGTCTTCTCTGGTCACGCGTCACGCATCACGCATCACGCGCTCTTCAGTGCATCTCCCTCCCCCCCGTCACATTTATCGCCTGCCCGGTCATGTAGTCTGCGCCTTCTGAGGCGAGGAACAGGGTCACGGCCACCACGTCCCCGATTTCAGCCAGGCGGCCCAGCGGCACCTTGGAGGTGAACCGCTTGATGACCTCCTCCCTCGAGAGGCCGAGGTTCTTCACGTAGCCTGCCGAGACGTGGCCCCACACGCCGGTCTCGAGCACGATGCCTGGGCAGAGGCAGTTGACGTTTATCCTGAAGTCGGCCAGTTCGTAGGCGAGGGCCTGGGTGAAGCCGATTATCGCCGCCTTCGCCGCCGAGTAGTGGCTCATCAGAGCCGAGCCGGTCTTGCCCGACTTCGACGAGAAGTTCACGATCTTCCCGTACCGCCGCGCCTTCATCAACTGCACGGCGTGCTTGCAGAACAGAAACGTCCCGCGGCAGTTCACCGCGAACACGGCGTCCCACTCCTTCACCGTGAGGTCTTCCACCTTCCCCTGGCCCACGATGCCCGCGACGTTGACCAGGATGTCAATCTGGCCGTCGAATGCCTTGGCCGCGGCGGCCACGACGGCCTTGACCTGCTCCTCATCCGTCACGTCGGCGGCGAGGCCCAGGGCGCCGCCGCCGACCTCCCGCGCCGCGGCCTCCACCGCCTCCTGCTTGAGGTCGGTGATAAACACCCTTGCCCCGCCCTGGACGAACGCGGCGGCGATCCCCCTCCCGATCGCCCCCGCCGCGCCCGTCACCAGCGCCGTCTTGCCCTCGAAGCCCATCGTGGCCTCCTTCCGCATCTTCGTCTTCAGAGCGGCTCCAGGATACCGCAACGCCGTATCCCGCGCAACAGCAGGTCAGTTCCCCTTGCGCCAGCGTGGACGCCGGTTGAAACGCGGCGGAAGCGGGATATAATGGGGCCAGCGGAGCTATCAACACTCCAGGAGGTTTGTCCATGCGCCGTCGCGGCGCCACGGTCGACGCACCTGCCGCAGAAGGTATCGAGGTTGAAGGCCAGTTCTTCGCTGACCCCTTCGACATCCCGGCCGCTCTGTCACCGAAGCTCCAACCCGATCAATACCGGGATGTTTTCCGGATCATCGAGGCGCGCTATTCGCGCCTCATCCGGAAGGCATCCAAAGGCCCTGGCCCGCGAGCCCTGCTGCTGTGTGACCGCAAGATTGTCGCAGAGGCCACCACGCCCGAGGAGTTCGGCCTCGACGAGATACGCCAGATCGAGGCAAGACACGACAGCGTCTGCTTTATCTACAGCTCGGGTGACCTGGTCGAGGAGTGCGCTTGGAGCTCGGTTGGCGCGTATGACGCCTATCCGACGCTCCGCGTGTGGGTTGCTCCTGAAGGTGCCCCGCAGGCGACACTGCTGTATGCGGGCGCCGAAGTCGTGGCCGACTTCGGCACGGGCAATCCTCGGCACCCCAGGGGCTTCTGCGCCTTTGATGACTCTGTGCGCAAAGACATCGGGATTCCCCCAGGTGTTCATGCCCAGGCGTCGCATCTTGGCGCCAGCTATTGGTACACGGG
>Ga0194112_10012045_pt1 | contig 10618 bp, 4 predicted proteins | sample TA2MahC400mmetaG_FD_146191 | JGI IMG/M metagenome (GOLD analysis project Ga0194112, IMG submission 146191) | Freshwater microbial communities from Lake Tanganyika, Tanzania - TA2015016 Mahale Deep Cast 400m | ecosystem: Environmental > Aquatic > Freshwater > Lake | place: Tanzania: Lake...
CACGCCCAGTCACACGCCTACACAAACACCGACCAGCACATGCACACCTACGCCCACGCCTTGGTGTGATCCGTATGAGCCCAACAATGATCGGTACACCAATCCGTGGGGGCCGCTGCAATCGGCTCAAAGCTACCAGGCCAAGTTGTGCACTGGAGACGCAGAAGATAACTACTACTTTGATGTCGGGACAACCAACCCGGTGCAGCTTCGTCTGCAACTGCCGGATTCTTTGCGTACACTCACTGCTATATGGTTGTATACGCAGGATCATCTGGATCAACCTATATCTGGATGCGGTGGCTGGGTCAATACGTCTGAGTACACCACAACATGCTCTATTCCCCAGCTAGGAAGGTACATCATCCGCATCTATGCTGAGAACGCTGCAGACAATGTGAATCCATACACACTAAGGGCAACCTTCCAGTAATTGCCGTTTCGTTGCAGTAACTGGTGAAACGATGAAGCCTCTGTGTGTCTCTCTCACCATACTGGCCTTTCTGGCCGGGCTAGAGGTTCCAACCACCGCTCTGGTCGCTTTGCGCACCCCACCGCGCGATATGCGTGCGAATAATCCTACCATCGCCGCTGGCACAGGGGGCAACGTGTGGCAATACACATTCGCTCAGCAGACGCCCACGTCTACAGCCACGCCAATCGGCGGCCTGTGCGTCATGGCCTTCAACGATCTGGATGGCGATGGTGTGTTCCAGCCGGACCGGATGGAGTATCCCTTGGCTGGAGCGTTAATCAGTGTAATCAACCTCAGTAGTGTCCTGGTGGTAACCCGTACCACTGATGCCAGTGAGCCACTTTGCTTTTTCTTGGAGCCGGGTGTCTACACTGTCACCGAGCGAAATCCGGCAGATTATCCTTACTCTAGTACAGCGGATGTGCTGACTAGAACAGTTGTGAATAGCAGCACCGTGGATGCCTACTTCGGCGACCGGCAGGATCCGCTGCCCACGGCCACGCCTACAGAAACCGCCACACCACCGCTCAAGCCCACGCATACGCCGACGCCGACCACCACTGCCATGCCCTCTTGCTTAGAACTAGTAATAAACGGTGGCTTTGAAACCACGGGCGGCTGGAGCACTACCCGCGCCGATCGCTCTACCAGCCAGGCCCATTCCGGCCAGTGGTCCATGCTCATTGCCCAGAGCGTGCTGCCCGGCCAAGGCAGTTGGGCTTCGGCCCGGCAATTGGTCGCCATACCGGCCGATGCCACCCGCGCCACGCTCACCTTCTGGTACTGGCCAGTCAGCGCCGATGCTAGCGATGACGTGCAGTGGGTGCTCATCTACGATCAGGGCATGGGCAACATCCTGGCTACAGTCTTCTCCACGCTCTCCAATGCGCAGACCTGGACGCCTGTGACCTTCGACCTGAGCCCCTGGATTGGGCAGGGCATCAACCTCTACTTCGGGGTGTGGAATGATGGTGATGGCCTGCTGACCCAGATGTACGTGGATGACGTCTCAGTGTGCTGGCGGACCGGCACCGCCGCACAGACCAGCACGCCCACGCGAACGGGCACGCTACCTACGGCTACAACGACAAACACGCCTACAGCAACATTGACGCCCACGGCTACCGAAACGCCATCGCCCAAACCCACGGCCACGCCGACAGGCACCCTATTGCCTACAGGCACCTCCACCCGAATGCCTACGGCGACGTCCACCGCCACATCTACACCAACACGCACGCGCACCCCCACGTCAACACTGACCAGCACATCCACGCCCACACCGGCCGTTCGCTACGCCTACCTGCCGCTGATCATGAAGCTTTATGTCATCGGGGTTCCTGGCACGCCCACGCCTACGGCCACACCCTGGTGCGATCCGTATGAGCCCAACAATGATCGGTACACCAATCCGTGGGGGCCGCTCCAATCGGCTCAATCCTATCAAGCCAAGTTGTGTATCGGAGACGCAGAGGATAACTACTACTTTGATGTGGGGACGACCAACCCAGTGCAGCTTCGTCTGCAACTCCCAGGCTCGTTGGTCGGGAACACTTCTATCTGGTTGTATGCGCCGGGTGAGTTGGAGCACCCTAGATGTGGTGGATGGGTCAACACCTCTGAGTACACCACAACATGCTCTATTCCCCAGCCAGGGCGCTACATCATCCGTCTGTACACCGATGGCGTTGCTGACGACGTGAATCCATACACACTACGGGCAACCTTCCAGTGATTGCTGCTGTGGGGTGGTTATCAGCAAAACTCCGGTGTTTCGACTAGTACCTTGTCAAGCGTGCTTTGATGGGTGCGGGTTTTCTGGTATCCTGTCTCCCCAAAAGGAGGCAGGATGGCCAAGAGATACATCGTCACCCTGAGTGCGCAAGAGCGACAGACATTGGAGGGCATGATCGCCTCTGGCACTCACCGGGCTCGTCAACTGACTCATGCCCGCATTCTGCTGAAAGCCGATGCCGGCTGGGCAGACCAGGAAATCAGCCGTGCCCTTGACGTCGGCATCACGACCATTGAGCGTGTCCGTCGGCGCTTTGTGCTCGCCGGGCTCGAGGCCGCCCTCAACCAGAAACGCCCGGCGCGTGACTACCAGCACAAGATCGACGGTGAACGCGAAGCGCATCTGATTGCTTTGGTGTGCAGTAAACCTCCTGCCGGGCACGCTCGGTGGAGTCTGCGTTTACTGGCCGATCGGTTCGTCGAGTTACAGTACATCGACAGCGTCTCGCATGAGACCGTCCGGCAAGTCTTGCAGGCCAACGAACTCAAGCCGTGGCGCAAGAAGGAATGGTGCATTCCGCCGGAAGCCGATGCCGAGTTCGTGTATCACATGGAAGACGTGTTGGACGTCTATACCCGGCCCCTAGACCCAGCCCGGCCCATCGTCTGTTTGGACGAAAGCCCGGAGCAGTTGGTCAGCGAGACACGCCAACCCCTGCCGGCACGACCAGGCCAGCCAGAACGCTACTACTACGAGTATCGTCGTGAGGGTGTGGCGAACCTGTTTATGTTCTTTGCGCCCCTGCTCAATTGGCGGCACGTGAAAGTGACTGAGCGGCGCACCAAAGTCGATTGGGCAGAGTGTATGCAAGACCTGGTGGATGTCCACTTCCCGGCTGGGGACAAGATCATCGTGATCCTGGATCAACTGAACACCCACAACCCGGCCGCTTTATACGAGGCGTTTGCACCGGCCGAAGCGAAACGTATCCTGGAGCGGCTGGAGTTTCACTTCACGCCCAAGCATGGCAGTTGGCTCAACATGGCCGAGATCGAATTCAGTGTGCTCAATCGGCAATGTCTGGACCGGTTCATCCCTGATCAGGCCACTTTGACTGCCGAAACTTTGGCTTGGGCCGTGCGGCGTAGCAGCAAGGGTGCCACTGTTGATTGGCGCTTCACGACCAAAGATGCTCGTCTCAAACTCAAGCGCCTTTACCCATCAATTCATGCTTGACAGAGTACTAGGTTAAGGAGGTCCGGACATGAAGGCACATCACGCGCCTCTCACTGCTGTAGGACTGTCCCTGGTGCTTCTTCTAGCTCTGACAATCGGCCAGGCAACCCGTACCTCCGCTCTTTCCCGGCTAACTCGCCCCTTCGTTACCTTGCTCCTGGGCATCCTGGCCGTATCGCCTTTGCTCCTGACACTGCCTACCGCGCCGGCACCTATCGCTGCCACCGCGGCCGATCTGACATTGACAGGCTCAGTCGGCACTAAGGTCTTCCTGCCTGCCCTGGAGAACCAGAACAATTGGGTGACCCAGTTGCAGGTGCAAAACGTGGGCGTGTCGCCCACAGTCGTCGTCCTGCAACTGTGGGGGGATTACAGCGGCCTGTGTGGGACAGAAGCACCATGGCCCAAAAAACTATTGGTGTCCTCGGTGATAGCCCAGGGAGACTTCTTGTCGTGGACAATATCAGCCGCTGTGGACGCCTGCGGTGGAGGGAGCTTCTTCCCCAAGTCGGCCATCGCCTACTCGGTTCAGTCAGGCACCGAGCCCGGCAACTGTCCTCCGGCCTTCACGCCCATACCGGGAGAGCCCATCGCTGTCACCGTCAATCGCCGCCGCACGGCAGGGTCCCCGCTGCCCAGCGCCTATCAAGGCCTGCTGCTAGCCGACCTCGGCCAGGCCGACCCCGGCAGTGGCGAGTTCCGTTACTACGCCCCGCTGAATGTCGCCAATCGCACGGGCTGGCTCTCCGAGATTATCGTCCAGAATGCCGGCCAGAGCTGCGCCACGGTGCAGTTCGTCTACCGCACCACCAGCGCCTGCCAGACGCCGATAACGGAGACGATAACCTCCCTGGCTCCCGGCGAGGCGGCGCGCCTGCCGCCCCCCACCGGCTTGCAAACGGTGCTGAGCTCCTTACGCCTGAGCAGCACGCAGCCGCTGGCCGTGCTCGTGGACGAGGTGCGGAGTGACTTTATGAAGTGGACCTTCCGGGCCTGGCCGGGCAGTGAGCCTCAATTGGAGAACGAGGGAGCGCTGGTCTACAAGAACTACAACGGCTGTCAGAGCAGCGTCCAGGTACAGAACCTGGGGAGCAACGACGCCTTGATCCAGGTGCGCGTGTTGTCCCTGAGTGGCGACCCGGTAGCCACGATTACCCAGACGGTCTGCGGGCAGGGGGTGTGGGAGTGCGATCTGCAGCAGGTGACCGCCGTCCCCAGCAATTTCGCCGGCCGCGTGCGCGTCGTCGCCTGGTGGGACTCCAGCAAGGTCCTCTCCGCAGTCAAGCTGGCCAGCTACAGCGCCGGTCTGGCCTTCGCTTACAACACCACGCCCATCCCGCCCGGTGGTCTGCCTACACCGACGCCTACACCAACGGTGGGTTACCCTACGGTTCGGGCTTTCTTTGACGATTTTGAGCACGGTGCAACTGGTTGGGAATTCCCGCTTGGTCTGAAAGACACGCGCTGGGGATTGTCTACCGGCAACGCCCACAGCGGCGACAACTCGCTCACGGACAGCCCCGCCGGCAGCTACAAGATCTACGAGCAGTCCGATGCCATCTCGCCCGCCTTCAGCCTGGCCGATATGCGCTATCCTGTGCTGCGTTTCTGGACGCGCTACGCCATCGCCTCCGATACCTTCGACTCCGTCACCGTCCAGATGTCCCGCGACGGCGGCGCTTCCTGGGATGCACCGTTGCACACCTACACGGACCGGCAAGACATCTGGACCTTCTGGCAGTTCGCCTTGCCCGCTGCCTACGAGGGTCAGACGGCGGTCAAAATTCGCTTTCACATGAACAGCGATGACAGCATCACCGACGATGGCTTCTACGTGGATGACGTGGAGGTGCTGGGCACTTCTACTTTACCGTCACCTACGCCCACCAACATGCCGACGAGCACAGCCACACCAACTCGCACATCGACAGCCGCGCCTACGCCAACGGCCACCAGCACGCCTACATCAATCCCTACACGCACCGCCACACCAACCATAACTAGAACACCTACTCCTACACCCACAGCTACGGTGTCCACCGGCTCGCTGTGCATCGCGGTTTACAGCGACCGTAATGGAAACGGGTCGCACGATCCTGGCGAAGGTCTCTTGGCTGGGGCGATGGTCACCGTGACTACGGCCAGTGGCACTCTGGTGGGCATGCGGACCACTGATGGCACCGAGCCTTACTGCTTCACCGGCTTAGTCCCTGGCATGTATACGGTGCAAAATAAGAATCCACCTGGGTATGTATCCACAACCTGGGAAACTTTGGGAGTGACCGTGGATGCTGGCTACAGTACCGTAGTCGAGTTTGGTGCTCGAGCAGCGCAGTACTATTCTCTGTATCTGCCCGTTATCATGAAGAACTACTTCCCACCCACGCCAATGCCAACAGCAACGCTAACCCTGCGCCCCACCGCCACGCCCAGCCGCACGCCTACACCAACACCGACTATCACAGCCACGCCTACGGCCACACCCTGGTGCGATCCGTATGAACCCAATAATGATCGGTACACCAATCCGTGGGGGCCGCTTCAATCAGGTCAATCCTACCAGGCCAAGTTGTGCACCGGAGATGCAGAAGATAACTACTACTTCAATGTTGGGACAACCAACCAGATGCAGCTTCATCTGCAACTGCCTGATTCTTTGCTTACATTCACTTCTATCTGGTTGTATGCGCCAGGCAAGCTGGACCAGCCCATATCTGGATGTGGTGGATGGGTCAATACGTCTGAGTACACCACAACATGCTCCATTCCCCAGGTAGGTCGCTACATCATCCGCCTCTACACGGATGGCGTTGCTGACGACGTGAATCCATACATGCTGCAGGCGACGTTCCAGTGATTGCACCTTTGTCGCAGTGGCTAGTGAATGGGGGTATAAGATGAAATTTCTATGGCTCTCTACATCTATCCTGGTTATGCTGACCGTGGTGGGCCACCCGACCCTGGCCAGGAATACCAACTTGGAACATGAAACCTGGAACGTGGAACGGACCGGCGACAACATCTGGACGCAGTGCTCCTATGGAATGTGGGGAGGCAACATCCAGGCTCTGGCGCTGTCACCAGACTATACCAGCGACCACACCATCTTCGCCGGGACAGAATACGGAGGCGTCTTCAAGTCTACCGACGGTGGTGCCTCCTGGAGCGCCGTGAACACTGGCCTCAGTAGCCTGTACATCTCTACCCTGGTGCTTTCGCCGAACTACGCCAGCGACCACACCCTCTTCGCCGGGACATATGACGGGGTCTTCAAGTCCAGCGACGGCGGGGCTTCCTGGAGCACCGCGAACATAGGCCTCACCGACCTGTACGTTGAAGCCCTGGTGCTTTCGCCAGGCTATGCCAACGACCACACCCTCTTCGCCGGGACATATGACGGGGTCTTCAAGTCCACCGACGGTGGTGCCTCCTGGAGTGCCGTGAACACAGGTCTCACCGACCTGGAAATCAATGCTATGGCACTTTCGCCGGACTATGCCAGTGACCACACCCTCTTCGCCGGGACCTATCACGATGGGCTTTTCAAGTCCACTGACGACGGGGCTTCCTGGAGCACCGCGAACATTGGTCTCACTGAGCCGTATGTCAATGCTCTGGCGCTTTCGCCGGGCTATGCCAACGACCACACCCTCTTCGCCGGAACATATTACTGCAGCCGGGAAGTCTGTGGATTCGGTGGGGTATTCAAGTCCACCGATGGCGGGGCCTCCTGGAGTACCGTGAACACTGGCCTCAACGGGCTGGACGTCTGGGCCCTGGCGCTATCGCCGGGCTATGCCAGCGACCACACCCTCTTCGCCGGGACATACGGCGGTGGGGTCTGCAAGTCCACTGACGGCGGGGCCTCCTGGAGTGCCGTGAACACAGGCCTCACCAACCTGGACGTCAGGTCCCTGGCGCTTTCACCGGGCTACGCCAGCGATCGCACACTCTTCGCCGGAACCTTTTGGGGCGGAGTCTTTAAGTCCACGGATGGTTGGGGTTCTTGGAGCGCCGCAAACACGGGCTTTACCAACCAGAAGGTATGGTCATTGGCGCTTTCGCCGGACTATGCCAGCGACCACACAATCTTCGCCGGGACTAGTGGTGGTGTTTTCAAGTCCACCGACGGTGGGATCTACTGGAGTGGCGTGAACACAGGCCTTACAAACCTGTATGTCCGGGCCCTGGCGCTCTCGCCGGGCTATGTCAGCGATCGCACTATATTCGCCGGGACCTACACTAGCGGGGTCTTCAAGTCCACCGACGGCGGGGCCTTCTGGAGCGCCGTGAACACAGGCGTTGCCGACCCGCTCGTCTATGCCCTGGCACTTTCGCCTAGCTATGCCAGCGATCAAACCCTCTTCGCCGCGACTCGGTTCCGCGGGGTCTTCAAGTCCACCGACGGTGGAGCCTCCTGGAGCGCCGTGAACACCGGCCTCACCAACCTGAACGTCTCTGTCCTGGCCCTTTCGCCAGGCTATGCCGCTGACCACACCCTCTTCGCCGGGACATATGACGGGGTCTTCAAGTCCACCGACAGCGGGGGCTCCTGGAGTCTCGTGGGGATCACCGACCTGTACGTCGAAGCCCTGGCGCTTTCGCCGGGCTATACCACCGACGGCAGCATCTTCGCCGGAACCTGGGGTGGCGGAATCTTCAAGTCCACTGATGGTGGTGCCTCCTGGAGCGCCATGAACATGGGCCTCAGTAACCCATACATCCACGCTCTGGTGCTTTCACCAGGCTATGCCACCGACCGCACCCTCTTCGCCGGGACATACGGTGGGGTCTTCAAGTCCAGCAGGGGTGGGGCCTCCTGGATGGCCATGAGCAATGGATTAGAGAACCTTGTCATCCTGTCTCTGGCCCTTACTATCACCTCCCCGCGCACCATCTTCGCCGGGACGTATGGCAGCAGTGTGTGGCAATACACTATCTTCGCCCGCGTCTACCTGCCTATTATCATGAAGCGTTGGCTCATCTGGGTGCCTGACACACCCACACCAACGCCCGCAGTCACGCCCAGTCGTATGCCTACACCAACACCGACCAGCACAGCCACGCCTACGCCCACGCTCTGGTGCGATCCGTATGAGCCCAACAACGATCGGTACACCAATCCGTGGGGACCGCTCCAATCAGGGCAATCTTACCAGGCCAAGTTGTGCACCGGGGACGCAGAAGACAACTACTACTTTGATGTCGGGACAACCAACCCGGTGCAGCTTCGTCTGCAACTCCCAGGCTCGTTGGTCGGCAACACTTCTATGTGGTTGTATGCGGCGGGTGATTTGGAGAACCCTAGATGTGGTGGCTGGGTCAATACGTCTGAGTACACCACAACATGCTCTATTCCCGAGCCAGGGCGCTACATCATCCGTCTCTACACCGATGGCGTTGCAGATGACGTGAATCCATACAGGCTACGGGCCACTTTCCAGTAATCGCCGTTTCAGGAAGTCAACCTGGGTCTCAAATACAAAGGCCGGTGACGTATGTCGCCGGCCTTTGTAGTACAAGGTCGATACCCTGGCGTCTGGCTTTTACGGCTTTGGTGTCCTGGTCGGTGGCGGTGCTGGTGTTGGTGTCGGCGCTGGCCGTGACTGCCAGAGGAAGAACCGCTGTTCGCTGACGGGGCTCAATGGCCCAGCATCAGGGCTTTGGCCACGGCGTACTACCACGTTCCATTCGTAACGCCCATCATCGGACAGGCCAAAATACTCCCGGCCAACAACAAAGCGCGTCTCTTGCCTGTACCAGTGCTTTTCCGCCCGCTTGCCCCCAGCCCGCCAAGTCAGATAGACGTCGTAGAACTCGTCGGCGGCCAAGTCGCCCACGGCCTGCCAGGACAACTCGATGGCCTGAGTCGCTTCGCTGAACTCTTGCCCGTTGGCTGGAGCGGCAAGCAGTGGCGTGCCATAACTGCCAGGTCGCGGCGATGGGGTGAGTAAGGCCCGGGTGGCCGTGGGTGGCACAGGCGTAGAGGTCGGTGGCACCTGGGTGGCTATAGTGGGTACTGGCGTAACGGTAGGTGATACCGATGTGGCCGTAGGCACCCTGGTAACGGCAAGTGGCATCGGTGTGGAGGTAGGCATCCTGGTGACGGTAGGTAGAGACGTCCAGGTGACCGCGGGCAGGGGCGCCTTCGTCGCCGGCACCATCGGGGAGGGTGAAGGTGAAGGAGTGAGCTTGGGACCGAGGAGACCGGCTCCCCAGGCCAGGGCGACCAGCAAGATCACGCCCCCCACCGCCCCGGCGAGGGCCAATAACGCGGGCGGTCTGACACTTGGCGATGGCTTCGGGGGTGTAACCGGGCGTTTCGGTGTGGGTGGCCTGGCCTCTGGCGCTGGTTGCGGAGGGGTGATAGGGTGTCCGCCACTGACCAGGGCCCGGGGCGGCAGGCTTACCAGGGCGGTGCCCATCTCCTCGGCCGTCTGGTAACGCCGGGCTGGTTCTTTGGCCAGGGCGCGCAGGATCGCTTGCTCCAGGGGTCGGGATATGGTGCCGTCCACGGAGCGCGGCGGAATGGGGGGCTCATGGATGATGAGCTGCATATTGCGCAGTTGATTCTCAGGGTCGAAGTCCAGATAGCGGCATCCCAGGATGGCCTCGTAGAGCACGGCCCCCAGGGCATAGAGATCAGCCCGACCGTCCACCACTCGTTCGCCCCGCGCCTGCTCGGGCGCCATGTAGACCACCGTCCCCAGAGGCAACCAGCTCTTAGTGAGGCTGGCCTGGCCGGTGATGCCCGTAGGCACGTGGGCGATACCGAAGTCGGTGAGCTTAGGACGGCCATCGGCGGTGAAGAGGATATTGGAGGGTTTGATGTCCCGGTGCACGATGCGCAAGTCATGGACAGCAGCCAGACCGTCACAGATGGCGGCGATGATGTCCACGGCCCTTTGGGGACTCAGGCGCTCATCCGGTTGCTGCCGCAATAGGCTATTCAGGCTGCCGCCGGCCATGAACTCCATGATGATGAAGTAGCGCCCGTCCTGAATTTCCAGGTCATGGATGGTGATGATATTGGGATGATTCAGCCTGGCGGCAGCCTGGGCCTCCAGGAGGAAGCGCTGCAAGGCCTGTTTATCCTGGCTGGCCTCCGGCTTTAGTTCTTTGATGGCTATGGTGCGCCTCAGGCGCTGATCCGTGGCCCGATAAACGTAGCC
>Ga0194112_10012047_pt1 | contig 10617 bp, 7 predicted proteins | sample TA2MahC400mmetaG_FD_146191 | JGI IMG/M metagenome (GOLD analysis project Ga0194112, IMG submission 146191) | Freshwater microbial communities from Lake Tanganyika, Tanzania - TA2015016 Mahale Deep Cast 400m | ecosystem: Environmental > Aquatic > Freshwater > Lake | place: Tanzania: Lake...
ATCGAGGACCTCCGCCTCTTCGCCTCCAGCCGCAGCGCCGGGACAAAGGTCAGGTTCCGCGACCGCGAGCACGAGGTGAAGGAAGTTGACCCGGACGGGTTCAAGGAGCTCGACGTCGCCTTCTTCTGCCTCGAAGCCGAGCTCGCCCGCAAGCTCGTGCCCCGGGTCGCCAGGCACTGCCCGGTCATTGACAAGTCGTCCGAGTTCCGGCTCAAGGACGGCGTGCCGCTCATCGTGCCCGAGGTCAATCCGGCCGCGCTCAAGGGACACAAGAACATCATCGCCAATCCGAACTGCACCACGATTCCGCTCGTGGTCGCGCTCTGGCCCCTCCATCGCCGGTTCGGGCTCGAGCGCGTCTGGCTCGCGTCCTATCAGTCCGCGTCCGGCGCGGGCCGGGCCGCAGTCGAGCAGCTCCAGTTCGAGACCGAGTTCGTCGCCCTGCATCGCGTCCCTGACACGCAGGGCAGCCCGCTGCCGGCGCAGCTCGCCGACAACGTCATTCCGCAGATAGACTCACTCGACCATGCCGGCCATTCCGGCGAGGAGCTCAAGACCATCATGGAGACCGCGAAGATTCTCGGCCTGCCCGGACTCAAGGTGACTTCGACCTGCGTCCGCGTCCCGGTCGCGGTCGGCCATTCGCTCGCGGTCACCTGCCGGTTCAGCCGCGCGGTCAAGACAAAGGACGCGCTCCACGCTCTCAAGGACGCGCCCGGAATCGTGCTCAAGCCCGGCCATGAACTTGCCACGCCCGCCGATTGCCGGGGCAAGGACGCGGTCTATGTCTGCCGGGTGCGCCCGGGCTCCGAGCCCGAGGAGCTGAGCCTCTGGGTCGTCACCGACAACCTGCGCAAGGGCGCGGCTCTCAACGCAATCCAGATTGCCGGGCTGCTCTTCCCGGCCTGAGGAGGCCTTGTGGTTCGCTCTCTCTTGTCATTCCTGCTTGTCGTCCCGGTCTTCGGCCTGGTGCCCGACTACTCGCCGGATGGAATGCCGCTTGCCGGCAAGCCTCGCGCCCGGCTCGACGCTTCAGTCCTGACCGCGGACTCGGCTCATTCCTACGACGTCCGCCATTACCGGCTCGACTTCGACCTGCCGATGACCAACTCGAGCTTCTCCTGCCGCGAGCAGGTTTGCATCAAGAGCGAAGTGCCGCTCCTCGACACCTTCTCGTTCCACTTCGCCGGGCTGGTCTGCGACTCAGTCAGGCGCTCGGGCGTGCCGATTCCGTTCACCACGCCCTCCGGGCATCTCCACCTCGACCTCGACGTGCCCCTGCCGCAGGGCGAATCGCTGACGCTCGACATCTTCTTCCGCCGCGAAAGTACCGCCCAGCAAATCGGCTACTTCTTCGGCAAGCCGCCCTCCACGCTCCACGCCCACGCGATGACCTGCGGCTGCCCGCGCGACAATCACTACTGGTTCGCCTGCTGGGACTGGCCCTATGACAAGGCCGAGCGCGGCTGCCGGATGAACCTAACCCTGCCCGACACGTTTCAGGCCTGCGCCAACGGCTGGCTCGACTCGGTCACGCCTGCGCCCGGCGGAAAGAGGACCTGGTGGTGGCGCCACCCCTACCCGATTTCGACTTATCTGATGACCTTCTCGGCTTCGCGTTTCGCCCGCTGGGACACGGTCGTGACGAACCCCGGCGGCGAAACCGTGCCGCTGATTCACTACATGTGGCCGCGGGACTCCGCCACAACCCGCAACATCTACCGGCTGCTCCCGGACATGATGACCTACTACGCGGATACCGGCCGCTACGGTCCTTACCCGTTCGAGCGGTTCGGCCACGTCCTCGGTTACTACGGCTTTCCCTGGGGCGGAATGGAGCACCAGACTCAGGTCATGCTCCATACGAGCTATCTGAACGGCGGCGGTGATGCGACCATCGCCCACGAGCTTTCGCACATGTGGTGGGGCGACATGGTGACGCACGTCGGGTACGCCGACGTCTGGCTCAACGAAGGGTTCGCAACCTGGGCCGAATGCCAGTGCATGGGCCACCTCAACGGCCGGGCCTGGTTCCAGAACTACATCCGGGGCAAGGCCAGCTCCTACTTTGTTCAGGCCCGCGCCCGCGACTTTCCCATCTACAACCCGGCATGGAACGACATCTACAACTACGGCATCATCTACTGCAAGGGTGCGTGGGTTCAGCGGATGCTCCAGTTCGTCACCGGCGACACCGCCTGGGAACAGCCCGGAATCCTGCATCAGGCCCTCCGAGCCTATCGGGACTCGTTCCCTTACGGCACGGTTTCGACCGCGGATTGGCAGCGGGCGGTCGAGCGCTTCTCCGGCCTTGACCTCGACTGGTTCTTCGACGAGTGGGTCTACAACAAGGGCTATCCGCGCTACGTCCTGTCCTGGGTCGCGGAACCCGAAACTGGCTACCGGGTCATTGCGACCCTCACCCAGAACAACGGCTCCGGCGTGCCGCCGGTATTCCATATATCCCTGCCGGTCAGGTTCTGGTGCTCAGGCGTGCCCTACGACGTCACCCTCCGGCCCGACACCGCGGTCTTCACCGATACCTTCTACTTCGCCGAACTGCCGGACAGCGTCCGGATTGACCCGGACAACTGGGTCCTCGACTCGAACTACGTCACCGGCATCGCCGCGCCCGGCTCGAACCCGCTGCTCGGCCCGCGCATCATCTCAGTCAGCCCCAACCCGTCCCGGGGAGTCATCAATCTCCAATTGCCAATTGCCGATTGCCAATCGTCAGACCAGGGCATGATACTCCGGATAACCGACATCGCCGGCCGCACCGTCTTTCTCCGCTCCCTCGACCCCTCGAACCCTCGAACCCTTTCCTTCCGCCCCGGCCTTCCCGCCGGCATCTACTTCGCGCAGCTCGCAGCCTTGGATACCGGCCCGCTTACGAAGTTCGTGCTGACCGAGTAGCGGCCGCGTGGTCGCCGCCTCTTGACGATTGGCCGGCGGCCGGTAGTATGCCACATGCTCAAGTGGTCGCGGGCAGTCCTGGCAACACTCCCGGCGCTGATTGTACTCGCCGGCGCCGTGTACTCGCTGCGGCTCGGCAACACTCTCCGCTTCGATGATGAACGTGACTACTACACTATTGCCAGCAATCTGGCCCGCGGTCGTGGCTTCTCGATAGACGGCACCACGCCGACCGCGTTCCGTCCACCCGGATACCCGCTGTTTCTTGCCGTCTTCATCGCGTTCGGAGCGAACGTTGTGGTTCTGCGTATCCTCAACTTCGTCATGCTGGCCACGAGCATGTTCCTCTTGTACCGGTTCGCGCTCCGTGAAGGCGGCCGGCTTGGCGCTACCGCCGCACCTGTCATCTGTCTTGGCTATCCTGTGCTCTTCTACGCTGCGGGAACGCTCTACTCGCAGACGCTCGCCGGCCTGTTGCTCCTGTTGGCTGCAACGACCATCTCAACCGAGCGGCTTGGGTGGCTGCCGACCGGCTTGATTCTGGGACTCCTCCTCGGATGGCTGAGTGCTTCCGTGATACCCTTCCTTTTCTCAACGACCGTCGTCGCCGCCTGGCTGCTCGTAGCCCGCAGCACGTGGCGTCCTACTGCCCGTCTGGCTTCGGTGGCGGTGATGGCGGCAGTCGTACTCCTCGTAACAGGTGCCTGGCTCGTGCGCAACCGGCTCGCGCTCGGGGTCGCAGCGCTGAGCACAAACAACGGGCTTAATCTGCTGCAAGGCAATTCCGAGAAGGCCACTTGGAACTCCGGCGCGAGCACCGATATCTCCGCCTACGAGCCCGGGGCCGCCGGCCTCGACGAAGTTGGGCGCGACGCCTACTACCGGAACCAGGCGCTCAGGTTCATGCGCTCGCACCCGGGCCGCACGGTTGGGCTGTATGGGCTGAAGGTCCTCAATTGGTTCAACTACCGGAATGACCTTGCCCAGAGGTCCGAGTCCTCCCGCTTCCGGGACGTCCTGATGCTGCTGACCTACGGCCCGCTGCTCCTGCTCTTCGTCGCCCGCCTTGTGCTCATCGGCCGATTCCGGCCGTCGCGCGCCGAGGCCCTCTTCCTTCTGCTGTACGTTACCAACGCCTTTGTCTATGCAATCTGGCACACTCGCATCCGGTTCCGGTTGCCCTTTGACCTGCTCTTGATCGCCGTCGTCGCCATCTTCATCGGCAGGGTCATCGAGAGTCGGCGGCAGGCGCTGGCGAGGCCGGCGCCGACAGATTGACCGTGCGCAGGCTCTGGCTCGTCCCGGTTGTCACCGGGCTGGTCGAGCTCACCTGCCTGCGACCCCGCGCTTCAGCCTGGTCTGGGATGACGTCGCCCTCGCCACTGAGAATCCCGACCTGAAGCTCAGTTCAGCCCGCCCCTTTTCGGCCGCTCGTTCATGCAGCATCACTCGAAACAGGAGTTGCGACTCGCCAAGCACTACCGACCTATGGCTATCGCCTGTCTGTGGCTCGACGCTCGCCTCTGGGCCCTGCGGCCGTTCGGCTTCCTCCTGACAGCCTAGAGCTAGACCTGCTTGCCGTTCTGCTCGCGGCTTTGCTGCCGCCGCAACTCGTCCTCGGCCGGTTCTGACGGCCGCGCCTGGCCGGACTCGCCTTCGCGCTTCACACTGGCCACGTCGAGTTGATCACGTCCGTCGCCGGCCGCGCCGTCTTCTCCCGCGCCCTTGAACCCTCGAGCCCTTTCCTTCCGCCCCGGCCTTCCCGCCGGCGTCTACTTCGCGCAGCTCGCAGCCTTGGATACCGGCCCGCTTACGAAGTTCGTCCTGACCGACTAGAGCTTCACCACCCGGCGCGGCTCGGCCGACCGGATGAAGTAGACTCCCCGCTTCAGCCCGCGTATGTCGTTTGGGCCGGGTCGCAGTTCCATGACCTTCCGGCCGGCCGCGTCGAGCAGAACGATGGGCTGACGGCTGACGGCGTCCTCACCCCGTCCCTCTCCATCGGATGGAGAGGGTGGCCGGAAGCCGGGTGAGGATGGCTCACGGCTCAGGACCAGGCTGCCACGCACGACTGTCGCCCCGACATTCCGCGTTCCGCGTTCATCGTTCATCGCTTCCTCGATCCCCACCGGGTGCCCGGTCGGATAGTGATAGCCCATGTCGAGCACGCCGAGGTCAAAGACCGAATCGGTGCGCGTGGTCCAGGCGTGCAGCAGCGAGTCGAGATTCATTCCGGCCGCCGGTTCCAGCGTGTCGCCGGCATCCACGCAAGGGCTGGTCTGCGGCTGGCCCGCCGCGGTCTGACTGAGATAGAACGGCCCGCGCTGCCCGCTGACGAACAACGGGTCGCTGGTGATGTCGCCCGGGCCCATGGTGCAACCGACCAGGATGTTGTTGTAGTAGTCGTTGTAGAGCGAGACGACCTCGCCGTTCTGGGTCGTGGTGTAGTTGTAGATGCCCGACCCGCTCGTCGCCTGATTGTTGGCGACGATGTTGTTCTTGACGTAGCTGGTGCAGCGCATGTCCGAATAGATGCCGCCGCCGTTCGACCACATGTGCGGCCCGAGGCAGACATTGCCGGCAATCGTGTTGCCGACAATCAGCGGCTTGGCCCCGAGGTAAAGGCGAATCCCGGCTCCGTACTTCCAGGCATCGGTCGCGCAGCGGTTATTGACGATGAGATTCGCGAATATCACCGGCTTCCGCTCCATGTCCACAAAGATACCTGCCCCGTACGCCCGGCAGGCCGAGCCGGTATCCGAGTAGAGCACGTTCTCGGCGATGACGTTCTGGTAGATGAGTGCCTCGGCGTCGCAGTAGATTCCGCCGCCGTAGTTGCGGGCGCTGTTCCGCAGGGTGTCGTGGTGAATGTAGTTGTAGCAGATTTCGGGCCGCGCCCCGGCCCCGGCCGAGACAGACAACCCGGCCCCGTAGTTCCAGCCCTCCACTTCCTTGACGCAGCCGTCAATCTCATTACCGGTCACGAGCGGACTGAAGCTGGACGAGTAGCTATTCAGATAGACACCCACGCCCCGGCAGCCCGTCACCCGGTTCCCGGCAATCGTCGCGCTGCCGGCGCAGGAAATCCCGGCCGCGCCACCGCCGGCGGTGTAACCCTTCTGGAAAGTGAAGCCCCGCACCTCCGTAGCCCGCGTCAGGCTGCCTGAACTCAGCGTCAGGCAGACCCCGGCGAGCCCGCCGTCAACGATTGTCGCGGCCGGGCCCGCCTCCGACAGCAGCCGGATTCCGTCAATCAAAGGCCAGACCAGGTTTTCATTGTAGGTTCCTGGCCGCACCAGCACCGTGTCACCGTTCCCGGCCATCCCGAGCCCAGCCTGAATCGTCGCGGCCGAGTCGGGAACGACTATCACCCGACCGAAGCCGATTGCCGTCACCGCCAGACAGAGAACGACTGCTCTTTTCATCCTGCCTCCTGTCATCTGCGCAAGGATAGCCCGGTTCGCGTCCGAGTCAACCGCCGGCCGCCCGTCTCCGCCGCTAGCGCGCGACGACAAGTCGGCGCGTCACCTGCGTCTGACCCGCCCTCAGCCGGCAGAAGTAGACGCCGTTTCCAAGTCTCCGGCCCGCGTCGTCCTCGCCCCGCCATTCGACCGCGTGGTGACCCGACTGCCGCACACCGCCGACCAGCACCCTCACCTGCCGGCCGGCAAGGTCATGCACCACCAGACTCACCGGCCCTGCCGCTCCGAGCGAGTATCTCACCTTCGCCCGGCCCGGACACGGGTTCGGCGCAATCGCCTCCAATCGCGTCACCAGCCGCTCCGGCCGGCCCGGGGCCTCCGCGTCCCGGATTCCGGTCGTGTCGCTGACCGCCTGCCAGAACCCGATGTGCGCGAGGAACTGCATCCCGGCCATCTGCCCGGCCGCGGTCTGACCCAAAGTCGCGCCGCAGCGATAGTCGCCGGTCAGTTCCCCTGCGCCGAAGCCGACCACGCCCCAGTCGCAGCGGTAGTTCTGGCCCGAAGCCAGCGTCGCCGCGACCGCAATCAGCGCCAGCCAGCGCATAGGCTACCTCCGCTTCTGCAGCTCGGCCTTGAGCTGCTCGATTTCGGCCTGCTGGAGCCGGCTCTGCTCGTAGAGCGCCTGCAGCGCGGCCAGCAGCACGCCGTCGGCATCGGCCATATTGATGCTGGTGTTGTTCTCGCCGACGCCGAACGCCGCATAGAAGTCCTGCGCCACCGGCCCGATGTGCCGGGTCCCGCCGTTCTGGTCGCGCAGCTTGTAGTTGCACACCCGCAACGAGGCCAGCTTCTCCAGCAGCTCCCGGCGGTCCACCTCGCGGAAGTCCTCCTTGTTCGCGCTGTCGCAGACCGAAGCCCACGAGTTCGAACCGGCGGCAAGATACGCCCCGGTCGTCATCCCCGCGTTCGAGAAGAACCACGTCCCGCCCCGGGCCCGGACCCGGAACTGGTCGGCGTCAGTGGTGTACACGCTCTCACTGGCCGCCACCGCCGAGTCGCTCCAGACAAAGCACCCGGGATGGTCGGCCCGTGCGAAGCTGCCGGCCGCGAAGGAGCCCGACCCCCGCGCGGCATTCTGAACGCCACCGGGAATCGCCGCGCCGTTGCCGCTCGCGAGATTTGCGAACCCGCCCCCGACCGCAGCGTAGTTGCCGCCGGCGGCGTTGCCCGAGCCGCCGGCGACGGTCGGACATGAAACACTGTCCGCGACGTTGTCCAGCCCGCCTCCGACCGCGGCGCAGTAGCCGGCCGCGACGTTGTACTTGCCGCCGGCAACGGTCGAGTTCGTGCCGCGCGCGATATTGAACTTGCCACCTCCGACCGTGGCCGTCCCGGCGGAGGCCGTGTTTCCCTGACCGCCCGCGACCGTGGCGTACCCCCCGGCTGCGTGGTTGTAACCGCCGCCCGCGACCGTGGCGTACTCATCGCTCGTTGCGTTGTCCAGGCCGCCGGCCACAGTGTTGTAGCTGCCGGCTGCGGCATTGCCGAACCCGCCCCCGGTCGTGCAGTAAAGGTACCCCTGCCCGGCAGTCCCGGTGGTGCACGCGACTCCGAGGTTCACGTGGGTGTGACGGCCGTCGCCGAGCAGCAGATTGGCCGCGCCGCCCCTGGCGATGCCCAGCTGCTTGACAGTGTAGAGCACGCTGTCCGGCGTGCCCCGGGTCCAAGCATTGTCGCCCGACTCGCCGGCAAGCGCATAGTTGGCGGTTTCGGCCTTGAACGCGTAGGCCGAGGAGGCCAGCCGCAGGCGCGGCGTCAACTCCGCGCCGCCGCCGACCGCCATCCCGAGATGGGCCGCGCCCGCGTCCGGCATCGAGCCGATGGGCGTGACCGAGCCGAGCAGGACCGAAAACAGCCCTGCCTTGGTCTGCACGCTCTGCGTCTCGTTCCAGAACGGCGAGCCGCCGGTGGGCTGGGTGTAAAGGCGGAAGCTCACGCTGTAGGCCGTATCCGGAACCGGCTGCCCCAGCGTGTCCGTCAGCTTGCCTTGATAGGAGAGCATCCTCGGTATCGTGATGACGTCCGGGCTCAGCCCGACTCCATCACTCGCGGCCGCCAGAATCGCACCCGGCTGCGGTGCAACGACCGCGTCATCGGCCGCGCCGGCGACCGTCGCCAGCGCGCCGAGCACTGCGCACAACATCTGTCTCATCGTACCTCCTTTGCGTCTCGGCAAACCCGGCCGCATCACGGCAGCCGATTCTAGCACGACCGGCGGCGGACTGTCAATAGAAAACTCCGCACCTTGACTTATGCCGCGGCCGGCCGAGAATCTCTGCCCTATCGAAAGGAGACCCTGATGCGCATCGCCGTCACTTTGCTGGCCGCCCTGCTCCTGACTCTCGCCGCCTGCCCATCGCGGCCCGCACCGGCTCCGCCGCCGGAGCCACCGGGCCGGGCTGAATCCGCCGACTCGGCTCCGGCGATTGCTCCGGACTCCGGCGCGGCGGCCCCGACTGAGGTTTCCGCGGCCAAGCCTGTCCCGCCGCGCAGTGACACGCCGGAGCCGGCCGCGGAGCCTGCGGACTCGACTCAGGCCGTCGAGCTCCCCAAACTCTGGGATTTCTTCGCGACCTGGTGTCCGCCATGCAAGGAACAGGCTCCGATAATCGAGGAACTGGCGCAGGAATACAAGGGCCGGATTGAGATAATCTCGATTGACACCGACCGCAACCCGGCACTGGCGGAGAAGTTCAAGATAAAGGCGATTCCGACTCTCGTCTTCCTCGACGCGAACCAGTGCGAGCTGTCGCGCCACGTCGGATTGATGTCCAAAGAGGAGATCGTCGCCAAGTTCCGCGAGCACGGATTCATCGAGTAGGCACGATGGCCAACCCGCAGAAGTCCTGGCGCGAGAAACTCGCCGACAGCAAAGACCTGCCGAAGAAGATGGTCATTCCGTCGCCGCTGGAGGTGGACGCGGTGATGCGCCGGGTGCCCAAAGGAAGGCTGGTTACCGTCAACGAACTCCGTGCGGCGCTGGCCCGGAAGCACCGGACCGACATCGCCTGTCCGCTGACGACCGGCATCTTTGCCTGGATTGCCGCCCATGCCGCAGAAGAAGCCCGCGCGGCCGGGGCGAGGAAGGTCACCCCCTACTGGCGCACGCTCAAGGCCGGCGGCGAACTGAATCCGAAGTACCCCGGCGGCATTCCCGCGCTCACCCGGTTGCTCCGGGCCGAAGGTCACCGGGTGGTCAGAAGGGGCCGCGGCTGGTTCGTTGCCGGGTATGAGGAGAAGCTCTGCCGGCTGGGCTGAGTGCCGCGCTAGTGCCGGACCAGACGCAGGCCGCGCACCGACTGAAACCACGCCTGCACCCGGATGTCCTGCTGAGCCAGTCTAATCTGCGTCACCTTGACCACGCAGTAGTAGCCGTCCGCGGTCACGAGCCCGAAGCTGACCGGGACGCTCGTACCCAGCGCCAGCGCCTTGCGGAACGCGGTGTCGCCGGCCGCCGGAACCGGCCCTTGTTCGTCAGCCAGCCGGGCAAGTAGGGTGACGCGCCAAGAACCCGGCGGCACGGTTCCGCCCGGGTCGAACGGCGCAGTATCCGGGCTGGCTGCGGAGTAGACCGGGCCGTTTGCGCCCGGCGCGAAATCGGTGCAGAACCAGTCAACCGAGTCAGCGTAGAGCGTATCCGTCATCAGGAACGCCTTGGCAGTGCCGAGGACCCGGTCCCAGCCGCAGCCGGGCTTGTCCGGGCCGGAAAGCTCGCCGACCGTTGTCGTTCCGGTGCGAATCGGCACGGTCGAGAGCGGCAGGGTGTCCTCATAGACCGTAGTGCCGAACAGCGCCGCAATCTTATACGTGCCGGTCAGGCGGTGGCGGTTGTGCTCGACCGCAAGGACCAGGGTCTCGGCCACGACGCTGAATCCCTGCCCGCCGATTTCCTTGAAAAGCAGCCGGTATTTGCTCGGCTCGCCCTCGCTTGGCGGGCTCCAGAAGAGCCACACGGTCGTGTCGCTCGCGGCCGCAAGGCCGAATCCGGTCGGCGGCCCGCCCGGAATCATCACCACGGTTACGAGCAGCGTGTCCGACCAGACCGTCATCTGGCCCCGGCTGTCCCGCGCCCGCACTGCCAGCGCGTAGGTCCCGGCCGTGTCAAACGTATGGCTGGCCCGGTACCAGGAGTCGCATGGAACCGGCCCGTGCCAGTCCGCGACCACTCCGCCCCAGTCAACCTGATACCAGAGGCTGTCGTTCTGCGGGTGGGCGGCGC
>Ga0194112_10012054_pt1 | contig 10611 bp, 12 predicted proteins | sample TA2MahC400mmetaG_FD_146191 | JGI IMG/M metagenome (GOLD analysis project Ga0194112, IMG submission 146191) | Freshwater microbial communities from Lake Tanganyika, Tanzania - TA2015016 Mahale Deep Cast 400m | ecosystem: Environmental > Aquatic > Freshwater > Lake | place: Tanzania: Lake...
CGCGGCATACAACGCGGCGTTCGAGCAGTATGAAAAAGATGAAGGCAAGGCGGCGGCGACGGCCTGGGCGGCGGTGGAGGAGAAGTACGAGAAGGACGACAAAGGAGAATGGCGGGCGAAGGGGGACATAGCGTTCTGTGAGCTCAGGCGGCTTGTCCAGGAAAAGGTGCAGGGAAAATACGGGAAGGACGCCTGGATCTCCGAAATATTCGCTGTCCCTCCCTATGTCGTCTATACGGTCGGGGAGATTTTCGGCATCAGCGATCTCCTGGGGATGTGGGGCGATGCCTGCACCTGTTATAAATCATACATTCAGTGAAAAGGAGGATTTTATATCATGGCGGACGAGAAAAAAGTTGGTGAGCAGTTGATTGCCGAGGCGTGCAAGGCTTACGGGATCGATCCGAAATGCGTCTTCTCCAGTAGGTATGACGCACAAACGGGAGAAGCGATCGTCGTGACGAACGGCGGCGCGAAGGTACGGTTCAAAGCCGGCGACAAGGTCGAACAATTAGACCCCATCGCCGTGACCGGGATCAATCCGAAAGCGGCGAAGAGAAAGGTCATCGCGGGCAAAGCGAAAGAAACAAAAGAATAGGAGGCGGATATGCCGTATTCGATAAAAGACCCGCCGGAGCAGATCGCGGGGCTGCCGACGCACGCGAAGGAGATCTGGATCGCGGCATACAACGCGGCGTTCGAGCAGTATAAAAAAGACGAAGGTAAGGCGGCGGCGACGGCCTGGGCGGCGGTGGAGGAGAAGTACGAGAAGGACGACAAAGGAGAATGGCGGGCGAAGGGGGACCTGGCGTACTGTGAACTTTTGCGGATTGTCAGAGAAAAAGTGCAGGAAAAATACGGGAAGGACGCCTGGGTCACCGAAATATTCGCCGTCCCTCCCTATGTCGTCTATACGGTCGGGGAGGTAAATTTCAAATTGCCGTACACCGTCCTGGAGGGCGCCGTGCAGCTGGGAGATACCCCGGTCGAGGTAGAAAAAAAGTGGATCGAAATCAGATCACGGCAGGCTGAATCCGACGAGGGTGTGGATATTCTCATACGGTTGGGGGCCGCTCTCAACCCGGAAGGGACGGAATGGGAAGTAACGATCTGCGAGCCGGGGATCACGAAAAGCGGCTGGTATATTGACGACGACGTTCTTCGCAACGCAGCGGGTCTCTTTGAAAATGTGGATGTAAATCTCTATGAACTTCCCCAGGGGGCAACCCATGTGCCCGATGAACTGTTCGATGTGAAAAGCCTCCTGGTGAAAAACAAAGTGGGATGGATCGACAAGGTGCGGCACGTGGCAGGCGAAGGGCTGAAAGGGATCCTGCATTTCCTGGAGAGCGCGAAGTGGCTGGGGAAAAACCTCCTCAGTGCGATGAAGACCGGCGTGAATGTATATGGACTCAGCTATGACGCGCCGGTACGGGCGAAGGAGGATGTGATCGACGGGAAAGAGGTGATCAGGATCATCAAGTTCCTGGCCGCCGATTCCGTGGACATAGTAACGAGACCCGCTGCGGGCGGGAAATTTAACAGGGCAGTGGCTTCTGTGCCGGCCCAAACAAAGGAGGTCATTATGAAGAAGAAGTTTTGGGATTTAATTCAGGAAAAGCGGCCGGACCTCCTGAAAGGAAAGGATTTTGAGACGATTTCCGATCAGGAAGTGGAAGCTCTGGCCAGAATGGCGATGGATCCGCCTAACCCCCCGGATACCGGGGTAAAGGACGAAATCGCCGCATTGCGCTGCGAGATGGCGCTGAAGGAGAAATTAGCACAGAGCGATCTTCCCGACATCTCAAAGGAGCGCATCCGGAAGGTGTTCGCCGGAAAGGTATTCAAGGAAGATGAGCTGGATAGATCCATCGCCGAGGAAAAGGATTATCTGGCGAAACTTTCACCGCCGCCGCAGGATGCCGCCATTGCCGGTTCTACCATCACGGGCGGCCTAGGGACGCTGGAGCGGGCGCAGATGGCGGTTGACCGGCTGTTCGGGTTCACCAAGGACGACATGCTGGCGCTTGCCCGGATGGAGACGCTCGATCATATGCCGTTTTTCGGTGATATGCGGAGCACCCAGGATTATCAGGATTTCGACAAAGTCCCCTCGTTCAGGGGTCTCCGCGAGATGTACCTGTTTTTCACCGGTGATGCGAATGTGGACGGGCTCTTCCTGCGTAAGAATCTTCCGGCAGAGCTGCGGTCCCGGATGGACATTAACAGCGCCACATTCACCTACGTCCTGGGGAATACCCTGGGGCGCAGGCTTGTCAGGCAGTACCGCGAGACGGATTTCGGGGAAAGGCTGATCATCAGCATCGCGAAGCCGGTGAAGGATTTCCGCCAGCAGGAAGCCGTCCTGGTGGGCGGGTTCCCGGATCTCTCCACGGTTGATCCGGAAGCTGCGGATTATACGGAGATCGCCGGCGTCACCGACGAGGAATCCACCTATACACTGGCGCAGAAGGGGAACATCCTCACGATCACCAGGAAGACCATCATCAACGATGACATCAGCATCGTAAACCGGTTGGTCGCGGGCCTGGGAAGGGCCGCAAGACGCACACACGGGAAATACGTCTGGAATTTCTTCATCAATAATTCCAACTGCTCCGACGGCACCGCCTGGTTCACCAGCGGCCACGGGAACCTGGGATCAAACGGGTTGTCTTTTGCCTATGCCCTGGCTGCATACGTGGCATTGTCAAAAATGACCGAGAAGGATTCGGCGGAAAGGCTGGGGCTGCTGAATTCGCCCGACGTGAAGCCGACGCTGGTATATCCGAACGATCTCCTGGCGACGGGTGAGTCTATCGTAAACGACGACGTGTATTATTCGTCTAACGACCTCACCACGAAAACACGGAACGCCATGAAAGGCAGGATCAACGGCTTTATGAATGCGCTCCTGACCGATACGAACGACTGGGGCATGATCATGCCGCCGGACGTCGCTGATGTCGTGGAGATGGGATACCTCAACGGAAGGACGGAACCGGAGGTGTTCGTTGCCGATACGCCTCAGAGCGAGCAGGTCTTTGTGGCCGACAAGGTGCGGTACAAGATCCGCCATGAATATGCCGGTGCGGTGATCGATTACCGGAGCGGGTACAAGGCTCAGGTATAACCAATGAACGATAAAAGGGGCGGGTTCTGCGCCCGCCCGGATTCATAAAGGAGGATATTATGAGAAAAGCAGTACACAGATTTCTGGCGGTATTTACAATATTGCTGCTCGTGCTGGTTCTGGCCAGTCTGGCGTCGGCCGCCGCACACTGGAAGCAAAAATATGTCCGCTTTTCGGCGACGGCAGGCGAGACGGTTGCAACCGGCAACGTTGTCTGCATTAAATCGGACGGGCTGGTTTACAAGGCAGATTCGGACGATTCGACATTGCGGCCCGCAGTCGGCGTGATCGGCAAAGGAGGCGCGACAAATGCGACCGTGGAGATAGTCGTGGAAGGTATCATCACAGGGCAGACTGCCGTGACTCCTGGGTTTAGGGTTTATTTATCGGAAACAGCGGGGGCCATGACTACCACAGCGCCGACAAATGCCCAACCCATTGGTTGGGTACTCCCTGGTGATACCTCGGCAACACTGGCAACCTCCGGCATATACTACGTTAAAATCCAGATGCCGGTATCTACTGGAGCGGGATATTAAGCGATTAAGCGCATGAAGATCATCCGGTACATATTATTGTGTGCCCTCCCGGGGCTGATGTTCTGCATCATCCCCGTGGAGGGTACGCCCTTCCGATGGTCGTGGCAGCTGACCGCACTGTGGTTGGGAGGAGCGGCCTTTACGGTATTTCTCTCCAGCTGGTGGTTCCGGGCGTTCTATCTGCTGGTATTGATACGGACGGCGACAATCATGCCGAATTATGATGCGTATATCGCCTTTATCACCCTCACCGTATTCCTGGCCGCCGTGGAGGGATTCAGCCGTATCGATCAAGAGAAAACAATGAACGCCATGTGCATTGCCGCGCTGTTACTTTTGTACTGGATGATTGCACAGAAGCTGGGATGGATGACGGAATATATGACGGGGCAGCCCGCAGGGCCCTTCAATCCGGATACCGGCGGCATTTTTCTGGCGTTGTGTCTGCCTGCATGTTTGCGTGCCGGCAAATATCTCCTTCTTCCCTTGATTGTATGGGGATTAGTGGAGATCGGCACAACGACAGGGATAGCGGCGGCGCTCTGTGCCGCGGGGGTATACGCATATCTCACTGTGACGGATTGGAAAAAGTTAATCGCCGTAGGGATGGCACTGGTGATTTCCGCGGGGATATGGTTCTGGAAGATCGATCCGATAGAGAATACGCTGCAATGTAAACGCTGGATAGTCTGGAAGCATGCCATCATGTCCATGAGATCGGAGATGTTCGGCCGGGGGCTCGGGTCGTGGGATGACATTTTCCCCTTATTGGTATCCGGAGATAAACGGATTTCTGGCCAGGTGGACAGCGTCATTACATATGGAGAGTCGGGCAGAGTGAAAGTGGACATCACAAAAAATAGTTATTTCGGACAGGCACACAACGAGTATGTGCAGGCGGCGTTTGAACTGGGGATTCAGGCGCTCATGCTGGTTATCGTATTTCTCGGCACTGTGGCTTTTGCCATAGTAAGAAAATTCGCGCCGCCGTATGCGGCTGCCGGAGTTGTCGCTCTCGCAGTAAGCTGTTTTGGATTTTTCCCCATGCACGTGGCGCCGACGGCGCTCTTGGGGTGCGCCTGGCTGGGAATCTGGCAGAGAAACGCGTCAGGAGGCTTAAAATGAGGTCATTAAATTACGAGGATAGGCAAAGAGTCGACCGGATCCGGAAAATCCCTTTCTGGGCGATCTGTGCGCTTTTGGCCGGCATTCTTGCGGCCGATTTCATCCTGCATCCACCTGCCGCCCGCGCCGAGGACCGGAAGACTCGAGTCATCACGTTTCTGTCTTCGGGCGTGAAGACGGCGGCGACGGCGCAGTCATCGGCATTCGATGTCTCCGCCTACATGGAAGGGCAGATTTTCATCGATGTCACCGCGGAGGGCGGCACTTCCACCCTGGACATCATCATCCAGGTTTCTCCCGATAATTCCACCTGGTATACCCATACGACGATAGCGCAGGTCACCGCCACCGGGCAGACCAGGCAGGCGGTCACGAACTTCGGGAATTACATCCGGATTTACTACACGGTGGGCGGGACGTCGTTCACCTTTTCTGTGACGGGGGTATTTAAGAACTGATGAGCACACGGCAGGACTACCTCACGGCGATCGGCAACCTGGTGCAGGGGGAATTCCCCTTGGGGGAGACGGAGAAGATCCTCGCCATCAATATGGCCATGAAGGCGCATTCGAAGCACCGCCCCCTGGTCGTGGTGGAGGATGAGAGTGGCGCCGCGGCGTTCGATTACGCCATCACGCTCCTGGCAAGCTGGTCCGAGGGATTCTCGGTGATTAAGCAGGTGGAATATCCGGTGGACGATGACGATGAGACGCCGGATATCCTCCAGGACGACGAGTGGATGATCTATGAAAAACCGGCGGGCAAGTATCTCCGCTTCCTCGAGAACGAGCCAGCGGCGACGGAGACGTTCCGCGTGACTTATACGGCGCTCCATACCTGTACGGACACTACCTGCACGGTGAAAACGTTCGATGAGGAGGCGGTCCAGGCGCTGGCTGCCGCGTTTTTCTGCGACATGCTGGCGACGTATTTCGCCCAGACGCAGGACAGCACCATCCAGGCCGACGTGGTGGACCACAGGAGCAAGGCCAGGGAATATGACGCCCGGGCGAAGGCTTACCGGAAGATGTATTTCAACCACCTGGGCATCGAGGAGGGGAAAACGCCCCCGGCGAGCGTGACGAAAGACCTGGATCTGAAGGGGTCATGGGCGGGGGATAAACTGACGCACCCCAAGAAGTACAGATAATTTTTTGCAGATATCTGGAGTAAAAAAGTGCTGGAACCTAAAATCATCGCTGATCTGAAAGACCTGGAAGGGCTGACGAAAAAGTACCCGGATGAATCCCGGCAGGCCCGGGAGGCGAAGCTCACGGAAGCGCTTTTACTCCTGGAGAGGGCAATCAAGCTGAAGACACCGGAAGGCGCGGGCCCGATGCACATCCGGGACACTATCTTCCAGAAAACCGGCATGCGCGGCGAGAGCGTCTGGGGGATGATCGGGACGCCCGCCGTATACGGCGAGTCCCTGGAATACGGCACGAAGCCGCATTTCCCGCCCGTGGATCCCATCCAGCACTGGGTGGAGAAGAAACTGGGTATCAGCGGGGGAGCCACCCATTCCGTGGCGTTCCTGATCGCCAGGGCGATATCGCGGCGCGGCACGAAGGGTGCGCACATGTTTGAGAAGGGGACGGAGGAGCAGGAAGCCGCGGTGATCCGGATCCTGGAACAGATCCCGGAAGACATCGTCAGGAGGCTGAGCTCATGAGCCTGGCGGATATCAGGGAACAGATCAGGGTCATCCTTGCCGGCGTATCCGGGATCGGCGTGGGGCATGACTATGACCGCTGGGCCGTGGACTGGGGTAAATTTCTCAACCTCTTCAGGGAAGAATCGACCGGCAAAATTAACGGGTATATGATCTCGAGGAAAAAGCGCATAACGAGGGCAGTCGGGCTTAACAATGACAACTTCCGGACACATCATATAGTTCTGCGTTTCATCATGGGATTAAAAGACGAGGATGCTTCGGAAATCGTTTTCCAGAAATTGATCGACGATGTATGTGATGCCCTCGAGGCAAAAGATACGCTGAACGGCACATGCTTTACCATTTCGGATGTGGGAACGGGGGATACACCGGATGGAATCGCCGGGCCGCAGGCGGATGTTATTGATAACCGCATCTTCGGCAGTGTTCTCTGCCATTACGCGGAAATCAATATATATCCCCAGGAGGATATATCGACATGACGGTAAATAAAAAGAAAAAAAATATCACATTGGAAGAGATTGAACAGTTCGTCATCGATGCCGGTTCGGATAATTTAGGCGTATTCGGCGGTGCATATGAAGGGGGCATTCATGTGCAGCAGATACCGGACGAGATCGCACCTTGTATCCTGGCGATCATGGAATCGGGGCATAAAGTGGAATCATATCTGGAAATAGGCGCGGCTTCTGGCGGGACGACGTTTATCATAAATCATTTTTTTAAGCCGAAGGGAATTATCTTGATCGATGACAATAAGCATCACAAGGCCGGACTTCGCCAAACGGTGCTTGATGGCGTAAATCGTCGCGAATTCATTGGCAGCTCTATTTCGGAAGAGATCCTCGATGGCGTGGCTGGTCTGAACATAACGTTCGATCTTATATTTATTGATGGAGATCATCATTACCCAGGGGTAAAGATGGATACGATTTTTTATTTACCGTATCTGCGTCCCAGCGGGTATTTGGCACTGCACGATTCGGCGCTGCCGGCATGGGGAGTGATGCGGGTAGTGCGGGAATTAAAAAAAGACCCGCAACTGCAGTTTGTCGCCGAATATGTATCACAGAAACACTTGGCACCATGCGGACTGGCCCTATTCAGAAAGGAGACGTAATGAGATTTTCTTTCGGTGTGCTGGTCAGCGATATTATGCGATTAGATATGGTACTGAAGCAGTCGGAAATAGATCCGGCCGTTCCCTGCCATTATATTTCAAAACCCAAATCGGCCACAAAAGGCTTGAATATACTCCTCGGGATCATCGAACGTAAAGGCGCGGATGTCGCGGTGCTGACACATCAGGATATGTATTACCGGCGGGGATGGTTGCCGCAGGTGCGGGAACAAATTGCCAAGTTGCCTGTTTCCTGGATCGTCGCAGGTATAATCGGGAAGGATATGCGGGGCCGGATATGCGGGAAATTTCACGACATGAGGATACCGCACCATTTCGATACTTCCGATATCCACGAATTCCCCCAGGCGGCCTGCTGCTTCGATGAATGTTGCATAATCGTGAACATGAAAAAGGGTTTCCGGTTTGATGAAACCCTTGACGGGTTTGATCTCTACGGTACTCTCTGTGTTCTTCAGGCACTGGAAATGGGGGGGACGGCATGGATCATCGACGCCTACGCGGAACACTACTGCATGCGTCCGTTCACCTGGGTACCGGATGAGTCATTCTGCGGAAACTACAAATGGCTGCACGATAAATACGGTGAATTTTACCGGGTAGATTCGACGGCATTCGGTGTGCCCGAAGGGATTGATGCCCGTGAAATATCGGCGGCATGATAATTTAATTATTTTAAAAGGAGGACCATAAAAATGGGGAAAATCAGCGGCAAGAATGCCAAAGTGATGTACGGTTCGGTCGTTCTCGCGAATATCACGGAATGGTCGATGACGGGGGTTTCTATGACGGTAATTAAAAAGGATCCCGCTTTCGGCGATACCGTCGTTGAAAAGGAACCCGACGGCGTCGTCGAACCCGGGCAAATCGCATTCAAAGGAAATTATGATCCGGCGGATCGCCCAGCCGGCCAGGGGGCGATTGCAGAACAATTGAAAGTGGGGGCGAAGTTGACAAATCTTTATCTGTATGCCGGCACAAACACGTTCTGGCGCGTCGGGACAGGCGGGACAATTATCGTGACGAAGGCGGATGCCATCATACTTCCCCGAAGTGGAATGGGCTCGATTGAATTCGCGGGTGAGGTTGAAGGCGCCGCGATGGAGCAGGTGGGAACCGGTTCATAAGCCATAAATAACGGGAGGTGTATATGATCATCAACCTGGACGTAAACCGGGGAGACTGGTTTACGTTTTGCGAATCGCGTATCAACGAGAAAGGAGAGGTCATCTTTGATGATCCGAAGCCGGACGCCGGGCGCGTATGTATCCGCAGTATCGCCCCTATTCTGGAAGAGATACAGGCGGGGAAAAAACGCAAATATGAATTTATCCTGAACTCGTCCACACGGTCGATGGAGCGCGTCGGATATTTCGAGGAAGACACTCCGGAAACCAGAAAGAAGGAGTGGGGAGACGTCTGGGATTATGCGATCACCGACATAGAAAACTTTTTCGACCAGGCGGGGAATCCCATCGAGTGCACCCGGGAAAATAAAATCAAATTAATGAAAGTGCCGGTATTTGATAGATTTGTTGCCAGGTGCCTTCAGGTAATCGCCGGAGCGGGAGTCAAAATCGCGGAGGCCTCTGAAAAAAACTGATCGACTGGGTACGCTGGATGGATGAGTACAGCCTGACGTGCCCAGCGTGTCAGAATATGTATGCAAAACGGACGCCCCCGGGGACTCCCCCATGCGATACATGCCGGGTAATATTGCTCCCGGAAAATCGGGATGCCGCAAAAATATTTATGCTGTGCCGGCGGCAGGTGATTACACGGCTGGAAATCATGAGCGATGGACGGAACATCAGATGTGCCACGAGACCTTATGATATATCTATCCCGGCGATCAATGCCGCTATGGAAATATATGGGGTAAAAGATAAACAGGATTGTCTGGCGAAGGTGATAAAGACATTCCACAATATGCTGTCGGAGACTATCGAGATATAATCAATGGCAACGCGGCTCAGCTTAGAAATCATTGTTGATGATAAAGGCACCGCCACTGTGCGCCAGTTCGGCAAGGAAAGCGAAAAGGCGATGAAGGCCACGGCTGATACGGTGGGACAGGCCTGGAAAGAATTGGGCAAAAAAAGCGATGCCATGTTCAACGAGCAGAGGTCGGCTGCGCAGAAAGCGTATGATACGATTAAGAACTCCGCTACGTCAACCGCTCAGGATATTGTTAAGGCCGAAGAGGCCAAAAATGCGAAGATTGCCGCTCTCAATAATGAACAGATCGGGAAATCGAAAACGATTATAGATCAGCTTAAAAGCCATTGGATTGCCGCATCCGCCGCTATTGTTGCCGCCTGGGTGGCTGTCAATAAGGCCGTCAGTTATATGGATATGGGCGCGCAAGCGCTGCAGGTGGAGTCATCGTTTAAAATCATGGCCGAGGCTGCCGGCGTCAGCGCGAACAGCATGATTGAAAGCATGGAGCGCGCCACACGGCACACCATCGACAGTTCCGATTTAATGCAGAAAGCTGTCAAGCTGATGACTATGGGTTATGACCCGGCACAGATTGAACGGTTTTCCAATGTGGTCGTTACCGCTTCACAGATTGCCGGACAGACCGTCGGTGAGACATACGAGACCCTGGCCGATGCGATAGCCACGAAGATGCCCAGGGCATTGGTCCGCATGGGGGCGGTGACAAGGGAACAGATGAAGGTGGTCAATGCGGCGGTCGCGGCCGGCGCTGACGAAATGTCTCTCTATGAGCTGGCAATGGCAAATCTTGAATTGAAAACCCTGCAGCTTAAAGGCACCCAGGATGCTGAAACGATTGCCATGCAGCAGTTCCATGCAACAGTCAAAGAGTTGACCGAATCGCTCGGCAAGGGCCTTCTGTGGGCGGCCGGCGGCGTCATCGATGCTTTTCGGATTTTTGCATCCGTAGCGATGGCTGCCACAAGCGGTGTTTTCGGCGTGATCGGTGGTGTAAAAGAACTGATTGCGTCTTTTATAGATCTCACAGGGGGGCCGA
>Ga0194112_10012056_pt1 | contig 10610 bp, 8 predicted proteins | sample TA2MahC400mmetaG_FD_146191 | JGI IMG/M metagenome (GOLD analysis project Ga0194112, IMG submission 146191) | Freshwater microbial communities from Lake Tanganyika, Tanzania - TA2015016 Mahale Deep Cast 400m | ecosystem: Environmental > Aquatic > Freshwater > Lake | place: Tanzania: Lake...
ATGTGGCAGGAGGAACGATGATGAATTGGAGTGATGGACTGATGGAGTATTGGAGTATTCGGGCGCGGAAGCTTCGCTCCCTCTCATCGCATCATCACCCCATTACTCCACCACTCCATTGCTCCACTTCTTCACCACTCCACCACTCCACCACTCCAATACTCCATCACTCCATCACTCCACTCTGCGCATGAACCGCTCGCACCAGCGCCGCGAAGGGATGTCCGCGCTCGAACTGATCGAGCAAGCCGTCCATCTCCTGCGCCGCGCGCCGATGAGCGTGCTGGCCGGCTACTACGTCGGCGCGGTGCCGTTTGTGCTGGGACTGCTTTATTTCTGGGCCGACATGAGCCGCAACGCGTTCGCCAGCCGCCGTTGCGCGGAGGAGGCGCTGGGCTTGGCGCTGCTGTTCTTCTGGATGAAATGCTGGCAGGCCGTCTTCGCCAGCGAACTGAAGGCCCGCGTCGCCGGCGCCGAGCCGTCGCGCTGGACGCGAGGCCGCGTCGCGCGATTGGCGGCGGCGCAAGTCATCCTGCAATCGTCCGCGCCGTTCCTCCTGCCGCTGGCGCTGCTGATGGCACTGCCGTTCGGCTGGGCCAGCGCGTTCTATCACAACGCCGCGGTGTTCGGCGACGGCGCGGACGCCGAGGTCCGCCCCGTCCTGCGCCGGGCCATGCAACAAGCGCGGCTCTGGCCACGACAGAACCATGTGCTCATCCTGGTCGTCTGGCTCTTCGGCTTTTTCGTGATGCTCAACCTCGCCACGGCCATGCTGCTCGCGCCGGAACTGCTGCGCATCCTCGCCGGTGTGGAAACCGTCTTCACCCTCAGCGGCACGCACATGCTGAACACGACCTTCCTGGCGGCGTTGTTCGGCCTGACCTATCTTGCCGTCAATCCGCTGATGAAAGCCTGCTACGTCCTGCGCTGCTTCTACGGCGAGTCCGTCCAGTCCGGCGCCGATCTGAAGGCCCAGCTTCGCGCGCTGCTGGCCGCTGGCGCGGTTCTGGTGATCGGGTTGTTATTCGCGGCGCCCGACGCTTTGGGAGCGCGGGCGTCCCGCCCGTCTCTGCTCGTCAAGCCGCAGTTGCCTTGGGCGGCAGATCGCCCGGCTCCGGTCGGGGCCACGTCCGCGACAGCGAAGGCGAAGCTCCGCGAGGGGAAGCTGAATCGCACACCTGCGCAACTGTGCAATTCAATTCTCACGCAACAATCAGCGCCTCCGGGCAGCAAGGGTGGATCGCAGGCCGCATCTCAACCACTGCCTCAACACGCAGCGAAAGACACAGCGTTCCGCGTGACGGGGCCAGTTTGGGGTTGCGCGGCTGCTGGTATCGGGATGAAGACGAGCCGGCTGCCAGTGGGCCGCGAAAAAAACTGGAATTGCACACCTGCGCAGGTGTGCAATTTGGCGTTCGCGCAGCAACTAACGCCTCCGAAAAATTTCCGCAGGTCGTTCGCGGCGTCACGGCGCCTGTGGCCGCCTGTGTCTGCGAACGCCGCGTCTGTTCGCTCAACGCCATCGTCTCGCGCCGCTTCGGCGGACGGGCAGGCCGCGCTTCCAGCGGTTTCCCCCGCCGCGCTGGACGACGCGATCAAGGAGGTTCTCAGCCGGCCGGAATATGCGTGGCGAATGCCGCGCGAGCAGGTCGAGGAGGAGAACGGCCTGCTGGCGTCGTTGCTCGACGACTTTCTGGGCGTTCTGCGGCGGGGATTGAGAAACGTCTCCCAATGGATTCGCGACGCCTTGGAATGGTTGGACGAGTATCTGCGGCGGCACCAACCGCGCGAGCGCGAAGGCGGTTTCCTCGGCCTCGACTGGATGGAGACGGCGCAATGGCTGTTGGTCCTGCTCGCGTGCGCGGCGGTGGTGGCGCTGACCTTGATGTTGCTGCGCGCGTGGCGGCGGCACCGGCGCGCCGAGACGGTGGCCGCAGAGGCGATCGCGTCCATGCCCGATGTCAGCGACGAGACCATCACCGCTGACCAACTGCCCGCCGACGAATGGCTCCAGCGCGCCCGCGAACTGATGGAACGCGGCGAATTGCGTCTGGCGCTGCGGGCGCTTTATCTCGGCAGTCTCGCCACGCTCGCCCAGCAGGAGATGATTGTGCTCGCCCGGTGCAAGTCCAACCACGACTACGAACGCGAACTGGGCCGCCGGGCGCACGCGCGGCCGCAGACGGTGAACGCCTTCACGCAAAACGTCGTCGTGTTCGACCGCGTTTGGTATGGCGCGCATCCCGTGGATGACGAGACGATGGGCCGGTTCACCGCCAACATCGAAAGGATTCAGGCCCGTGCGTAAGGCGCTGCTGATCCTCATCGCCGTGGCCCTCGTTGCGGGCTTGACGCAGTTGTTCTTGCTGCGTTTCGCCGCCGGCGACGTGTATCCGCCCTACTCGACGCTGCGGGCCGATCCGCTCGGCGCCCGCGCGCTCTACGACAGTCTGGCCAGCCTGCGCGCTCTGGCGGTCCGGCGAAACTTCCAGTCATTGGACCGGCTGGCGCCGTCCTCGCCGCCGACGCTTTTCTGGCTGGGCGAGAGCATCCACGAGATGAAGCTCGCGCCCAAGTGGGTCGTCGAGGACCTGGAGTCCATCGTGAAGAGCGGCGCGCGTCTGGTGTTCACGTTCTGTCCATTGGAAGAAGCGCCGAGGAAATCGTGGGCCGAGCGCGAAAAGGAACGCCGCGCGGACGAGAAGAAGGAACGCAAGAAAAAGGACGCGCAAAAGGAGGACAAGCGCCGCCCGGCGAGGCCCGCGCCCCGTCATGACGAAGACGAAGAGGCAACCATCGTGTCGCTGAGCGAACGCTGGGCTTTTGACTGGGATTACGCAGACCTGCCGCAGAACCAGAACGGCACCTTCAAGTCCATCTCGGTCAAGCGCCGCGCCGATGCCGCCACGCTGCCGGAGACAATCAGGTGGCATACGGCGCTCTATTTCACCAAGCTTGACCCGTCGTGGCGGATCCTTTACAGCCGGGGCAAACGCCCTGTGCTCGTTGAGCGCCCGCTCGGCCGCGGCACGATCGTGTTCGTGGCGGACTCCTACCTGCTGAGCAACGAAGGCCTGCGCGACGACCGCGAACCGGCGTGGCTGGCCTGGCTGGCCGGCCCGAACACGACGCTGGTCTTCGACGAAACGCACCTCGGCGTGAGCGAATCGCCCGGAATCATGAGCCTCGCGCGGCAATATCGGCTGCATGGCCTTTTGGCCGGCCTGCTGGTGCTGGTCGCGTTGTTCGTTTGGAAAAACGCCGTCAGTTTCGTGCCGCCGCACGACGAGGAGTCGGGAACGTTGCGCGGCGAGCCAACCGCCGGCAAAGACGCCGCCGCCGGCTTGGTGAACCTGTTGCGGCGAACCATCCCGCAGCGCAACCTGACGCTGGTCTGCTTCGAGGAGTGGAAGAAGTCTTTCGCGCACCGGAAAGAGTTCGCCGCACATCTGGCGCGAGCGCAGACGGTCGTGGATGCCGAACGTTCACGGCCTCCAGGCAAACGCCAGCCCGTGGAGACGTATCGGGAAGTCTGCCGCATTCTGGCGGAACGAAGATGAAACAACTGAATGACTTGCTTTTCGTAGGCCGCCACTCCGTGGCGGTCGAGCTGACGGCCCGCCACGGAGTGGCGGCCTACGATTTGACTGCGGCTACGCCGCGCTGCGAAATATGGAGGATCAACAAGTGAACAACCAAACCAACCAACTCACCGAAACACTGACACGCGCGCGCCAGGAGGTCGCCAAGGTCATCATCGGCCAGAGCGAGGTTGTGGACAAGGCGCTCATTGTCATCTTCACCGGCCATCACGCGCTGGTGGAGGGCGTGCCCGGCATCGCCAAGACGCTGCTGGTGCGCACGCTCGCGCGCGTGCTCGGCTGCGAGTTCGCGCGCATTCAGTTCACGCCCGACCTGATGCCCGCCGACATCACCGGCACCAACGTCTTCAACCTCCAGCGCAATGAGTTCGTGCTCGTCAAAGGCCCGGTCTTCACCAGCTTCCTGCTCGCCGACGAAATCAACCGCGCGCCTGCCAAGACGCAGTCGGCGCTGTTGCAGGCCATGCAGGAACGCACCGTGACGATTGATCGCCAGACCCATCCGCTGCCGCCGAACTTCACGGTGTTCGCCACGCAGAACCCGATCGAATACGAAGGCACCTACCCGCTGCCCGAAGCGCAGAAGGACCGGTTCATGCTCAAGATCACGATGAACTATCCGGCGCGCGAAGAAGAGACCTCGCTCGCCGAACGGACGCTCGGCCAGGACTCGCCCGAAGCCGTCCTCGCCCGCGGCGCCGTGCAGCCGGTGATCACCGCCGAGGCGCTCGTGACGCTGCGACAGCAACTCGAACGCATCCTCGTGCGGCCGGAGTTGACCAACTACGCCGTGGACATCGTGCGGACCACGCGGGCGAACGACAGCGTGCTCGTCGGCGCCGGCCCGCGCGCGACGCAGGCGTTGGTGCTCGCCAGCCGCGCCCACGCCGCCATCAACGGGCGGGATTTCGTCACCCCCGACGACATCAAAGCCATGACCGCGCCGGTGTTGGAACATCGGCTCATCCTACGGCCCGAATTTGAAATCGAGGGCCTCAGCGTCGTCGAGGTTATCCAAAGGATTCTACAGCAGGTCACGGTGCCGAGATGAACTTCATTCGATATTTCCAAGCATCGCCTGGGAGCGCGGGCGTCCCGCCCGCCCGCCAAAGCCAGGCGCATGAAGAGTGCAAGCCAAGCGACACCTCGCCAAAGACGCGCCCCACATTCGCTTGCGCAGCCGCGGCGGGCGGGACGCCCGCGCTCCCGGGGGGCGGCGGGTTGGTTTGAGGGTCGAAACGTTGCCAAAATGATCGTCCCTCGTTCCAAACTGTTGCTCTGGGTCGCCGTGGTGATCGTGCCATTCGCCACGCTGGCCGTTGCGCTGCCGGCGACGGCGACGGTATCGCTGTCGCTGATCGCGGCGCTGGTGGTCTTGGCGCTGTTTGATGCAGTCCGAGCTTGGAACAGCCTCGATGGCGTGGCGGTGGAGCTGCAGGACGTGGCGCGGCTGACGAAGGACCGCGAGGGCGCGATCGAGCTGCGCGTGCGCAACGATTCGCAGAAGGCGCGGCGCGTGCGGTTGGGGTTGGAATTCCCGCGCGAACTGGCGTCGCCGCACGAGGACCGCGTGGCGCTGCTGCCGGCGGGCGCGCAATGGTCGCGGCTGACATGGCCCTGCACGCCGTGCCGACGTGGGTCGTATCGGTTCGAGCGGTGCCATCTCGAAGGCCAGTCGCCGCTCGGTTTCTGGGCGTTCCGCGCGGCGCGGCCCGCCCGCGGCGAGGTGCGGGTGTATCCGAACCTGCTGACCGAGCGCCGGAACCTCGCGGCGATCTTTCTCCACCGCGGCGGCCTAGGCATCCACGCTCAGCGACAGGTCGGCAAAGGGCGCGAGTTTGAAAAGCTGCGCGAATACATCCCCGGCGACAGCTACGAGGACATCCACTGGAAAGCCACCGCCAAACGCGGCCATCCGGTCACAAAGGTCTTCCAAATCGAGCGCACACAGGAAGTCTATGTCGTCATTGACGCCTCGCGGCTGAGCGCAAGGGAGGCGAATGCGGAATGCGGAATGCGGAATGCGGAATCGCTCGTTGACGCATCCTCCGGTCTTCATTCCGCACTCCGCATTCCGCAATCCGCATTAGAGCGCTTCGTCACCGCCGCGCTCATCCTCGGCTTGGCCGCGGAGCGTCAGGGCGACCTGTTCGGGCTGGCGACGTTCAGCGACAAGATGCACGGCTTCGTGCGCGCGCGGAGCGGCCGGTCGCACTTCAACAGTTGCCGCGACGCGCTCTTTGCGTTGCAGCCGCGGCTGGTCACGCCCGACTTTGATGAATTGTGCAGTTTCCTGCGCCTGCGGCTGCGCCGGCGGGCATTGCTGGTTTTCCTGACCAGCCTCGACGATCCGGTGCTGGCGGAGAGTTTCGTGCGCAACGTCGAGTTGATCAGCCGGCAACATCTGGTTCTGGTGAACATGCTGCGGCCTGCGGGCGCTCGGCCGTTGTTTGCCGATGCCAACGTTGCCGCGCCGGACGACCTGTCGCAACGGCTCGGCGGCCACATCCAATGGCACTGGCTGCGCGAGCTGGAGAAGGTCCTGCAACGCCGCGGCGTGCAGTTCGCGCAACTGGAGAACGAAAACCTCTGTGCCGAGCTGGTGTCGCAATACCTGAGCATCAAACGCCGCCAACTGCTGTGATCATTGATCTCGCCAAATTCGTCGCCGAGGAACGTCCGCACTGGACGGAATTGGAGACGGTGCTGAAGAGGCTGGAAACGGATCCGGCGCACGTGCTGGCGCTGGAGGACGTGAAACGGCTCCATCATCTCTACCAACGCGCATCGGCGGACCTGGCGAAGATCATGACGTCCGCTTCCGAGCCGGAGATCCGGCGTTACCTGGAGTCGCTCGTGGCGCGCGCCTACGGCGAAATCCACGAGACGCGCCGGCGCCCGCACCGACTGGCGCCGCTGGCCTGGTTCTTCCGAACGTTCCCGCAGACGTTCCGGCGCCACCTGTGGGCGTTCTGGCTGTCGCTGGCAATTACGTTTGGTGGCTGCGCGTTTGGCGGCTTGGCCCTGCATCTCGATCCCGGCGCGAAACGGGTGCTGATGCCGTTCGAGCAGTTGCAGGGCGACCCGGCGCAGCGCGTGGCGCGCGAAGAAAAAGCGCGCAAGGACCGTCTGGCCGGCGCGAAGACGACCTTTTCGTCGTTCCTGATGGTCAACAACATCAAGGTTTCCATCACGGCGATGGCGCTCGGTATGACGTGGGGCATCGGGACGATCATCCTGCTTTTCTACAACGGCGTGATCCTTGGCGCGGTCGCGGTGGACTACGTGGACGCGGGCCAGGCGAAATTCCTGATGGGCTGGCTGCTGCCGCACGGCGCGGTGGAGATTCCGGCGATCCTGCTGGCGGGCCAGGCTGGGCTGATGTTGGGGCGCGCGCTAATTGGTTGGGGCACTCGCGCGTCCCTGCGGCGACGGTTGCGGGAGATCGGCCCCGACCTCGTGACGCTCATTGGTGGCGTCGCGGTGCTGCTGGTCTGGGCGGGGTTCGTCGAGGCGTTCTTGTCGCAATATCACGAGCCGGTGCTGCCCTACAGCATCAAGATCGCCTTCGGCGTCACCGAATTGGTGCTGCTGACACTATTCCTGACGCGCAGCGGTCTGCAACGCGTCGGAGGGGGATCGTGAAGACCCACACGCTGCTCATCCAGACCCCGGAAGGCATCGCGTTCCCGCTGCTGCTGGCCAGCCCGGTGACGCGGATGTTGGCGTGCACGGTGGACCTTGTCGTGGTCATCGCCACGGTCTATTTGATCGGGGTGCTGGTGGCGATGGTCGGGTGGATTGCGCCCAGCCTGTCGTTGGGGATTCATCTGCTGGCTTACTTCGCCATCACCATCGGCTACGGCATCGCCACCGAATGGCTCTGGCGCGGCCAGACGCTCGGCAAGCGGCTGCTGCGGCTGCGCGTGATGGATGCGCAGGGGCTGCGGTTGCAGTTCAGCCAGATCGTCATCCGCAACCTGCTGCGATTTGTGGACGGATTGCCGGCGTTCTACCTGGTCGGCGGACTGGCCAGCCTGCTCAGCCCGCGCGCGCAACGGCTCGGCGACCTCGCGGCCAACACCATCGTCGTGCGCCACCCCGCGATGGCGGAGCCGGACGTGGACCAACTCATGGCGGGCAAGTTCAATTCACTTCGCGACCATCCGCATCTGGTCGCGCGGCTGCGCCAGCGCGTGTCGCCCGCAGAGGCCGCCATCGCGTTGCAGGCGCTGCTGCGGCGCGACGAGTTCGAGCCGGCGGCGCGCGTGGGACTCTTCGGCCAACTGGCCTCGCATTTCCGCTCGTTGGCCGCCTTCCCCTTAGAGGCCGTCGAGGGTCTCACCGACGAGCAATACGTCCGCAACGTCGTGGACGTCCTTTTCCGTGCCCGCGGCGAGCGCGCTGCCAGCGCGGACAAGTCGGGCCCAACCGCCGCCGTTCCCTATCCGGGCGTCTGACGCGGACGAGGCATTGGTCGGGCGTCAACTTCACCTTCGCCACCCCTTCACTCCGTTCCTCTCCCCTCGACGGGGATAGGGAGAACTCACGCCAGCGCAGCCTGAAAAAAGAAGGCACTTGCGTTTGCGAATCTGCAAAAGGTTCATGGGCACGTGGCATGTGGGCGGCGCGCATGACGGTCTTGCGGTCACACTCCCCCCGGCCGGCGGGGAGAGGGAAGGGGACAGGTAGATGGAGGGTAATCGGTTAAGTGGGGTGAGCTTCCAAGCTCGCCCTGCCTCATCGCTGAAACCGTGGTGGGCGAGCCTGGAAGCTCACCCCACTCAATGGCTGTCCCGCACTCGACCCATTACGATGGAGGCTGGGACACACATAAGACATATAGATAATTATCTACTTAACATAGAAACAAAAAGTGAGCGGGCACTGGGGCTGCAACCCACAGGAACCCCGGAGAGCCTTCTGGACGGCAGGCTTCCGCGTTGCCGACTGCCGCGTTGGTGACTGTCCGCGTTGGCGACTTGCGTTTGCGGGCGGGGTAAGACCAGAATGCCCTTCGGAAAGGAGTCACAGATCATGCGTATTGTCGTGCTGGACGGATACACACTGAATCCCGGCGACCTGAGTTGGGATGAATTGCGCGCGCTGGGCGAATGCATCGTCCACGATCGCACGGCGCCGGCCGACGTCGTCGCGCGCGCACAGGACGCGGGGATTGTCTTCACCAACAAGACCGTGCTGGACCGCGCCGCGATCCGTGCGCTGCCGAAGCTGCGCTACATCGGCGTGCTGGCCACCGGCTACAACGTCGTGGATGTCCGCGCCGCGCGTGAGCAGAACGTCGTCGTGACCAACATCCCGACCTATGGCACGCGCTCGGTGGCACAGCATGTCTTCGCGCTGCTGCTGGAATTGACCCAGCGTGTCGGCTATCACGCCGAGACGGTCCGCGATGGCCGCTGGTCGGCCTGTCCGGACTTTTGCTACTGGGACTATCCGCTCATCGAACTCGAAGGACTGACGATGGGCCTCGTCGGGTTTGGCCGAATCGGCCAGGCGGCGGCGGCGCTCGCCGATGCGTTCGGGATGAAGGTGCTGGCGCACGACGTGCAGCCGCCGCGTGAGATGCCGCCTTATGCGCGACTGGTGGACCTCGACACGCTCTTCGCCCAGAGCGACGTGGTCAGCCTGCATTGCCCGCTCACTGCCGACAATCAGGGCTTGGTCAATGCGCGCCGGCTCGCGCTGATGAAGAAGTCGGCCTTCCTGATCAACACCAGCCGCGGCCTGCTGGTCAACGAGGCCGACCTCACCGCCGCGCTCAACGCCGGCCAGATCGCCGGCGCGGGCCTCGACGTGCTCGCGGCGGAACCGCCGCGCGCCGACAACCCGCTGCTGACGGCCAAACACTGCTACATCACACCGCACATCGCCTGGGCCACGCGCGCTGCGCGCGCCCGGCTGATGCGCATCGCCGTCGAGAACCTGCGCGCCTTTCTCGATGGACGACCGGTCAATGTGGTCAACTAATCCATCGGCAATGCTTTCAATGAACCGGTGATACCGAATGAGCAGGCTGAATGTGGGAGGGGGCCTCAGCGCCCCGACCAAAAGCATTGTGATCCGCCACGACGGTCGGGGCGCTGAGGCCCCCTCCCACATTCAGGGCCGACACACTCCACCAGTTTATGGCCCCGATGCATCCAAAGTTGGAGGTCCATGTTTCGCGCGTTGAGGTTTCTAGCCCGCATATTTCCCACGTCTCGCAGCCGCCGACGTAAGGAGGCGGAAGTGTTCTCGCTGGATACGCGTCCGCCTCCTTACGTCGGCGGCTATGGTCTGTCAGTGTTTCGCACGGCGCGTGGAATTTCCGGGCTGGCAGTTGCGCTGCTCACAAGCGCCGCCGACGCAGCGCCGTTGCGCGATCAGGTCGCGGAACTCTGCCGGGACCATCTGTCGGGATTCGGCAGCACCGAGACGCGCGTGGTCTATCATCATCGGCTGGACGGCCCGCGCGGTTTGGGGGCGCTGAGTTCGCCGGAGGAAATCAAGCAGCGGCTCGTCCGCGGCAAGCCGATGCCCTACGGCTACGGGTCGGGCATCCAGGATGTCGCGTTGGAGAACGGGCATTTCCTCTACGCGCTGTGCGACGCCTATGAAGCCACGCGCGACCCGTTCTTCGCCGAGACGGCCCGGCGCATCTTCGCGGGGCTGAAACTCGTCGCCACCGTCAGCCCCGTCCCCGGCTTCGTGCCCCGCGGACCGCATCCCGATGGCAAGAGCTACTACCCGAATTCCTCGCGCGACCAGCACTGCGCGTTCGTCGAGGCGATGTGGCGATACTCGCGCTCGCCGCTGGCGACGGCGGAGGACAAACGGTTTATCGCCGACAAGCTCGACAACGTCGCGCGCCGCATGGAGAGCAACGGTTGGAAAATCATGGTCGAGGACGGCAGCGCGATGGCCCATGTCGGCTTCGGCTGGACGCAGTGGACGAGCATCGGCTCGCTGACGCTGCTGTCGGCGCTGGCTGAGACGCACGATGTC
>Ga0194112_10012057_pt1 | contig 10608 bp, 7 predicted proteins | sample TA2MahC400mmetaG_FD_146191 | JGI IMG/M metagenome (GOLD analysis project Ga0194112, IMG submission 146191) | Freshwater microbial communities from Lake Tanganyika, Tanzania - TA2015016 Mahale Deep Cast 400m | ecosystem: Environmental > Aquatic > Freshwater > Lake | place: Tanzania: Lake...
AGAACCGCCCAAGAAGAAGTGAGAGTTCCCCCAATGCCTCTGCCATCGGCCAAACCCCCTTCTTCCCCTCTCACTCCTCACTCGCCCCTCGTCCCTCGCCCCTCGTCCCTCACCCCTTTCCCTCTCACTCCTTACTCCTCACTCCTCACTCTCACTTTCTTCCTCGCCGCCTCGGCGCACGCCCAGCTCTCCTGGACCCCGCAGGTCCGCGAGGTGGCTGACTTCGTGATTGCCCAGCAGACGCCCCAGGGCTGCATCCCCGACACCCCCGAGGCCGTGCGGGCGAACGAGGCGGGCGCAATGGCACGCACCCTCCTCGCCCCAGCCTACGCCTGGCGCACAATGTCCCGCATCCCCTACCGCAACGCCTGGCGCGAAGGCATCCGCTGGCTCGCCGCCTCGATGGAGCGTCAAGGCCCCTGGGCCGGAACCTGGCGCTACGCCTACGCGGGAAAGCCCCCACACGTCCCGCTCCCCACCTCGCCCGACGGCATCGCGCAGGACGCCCGTGGCCTGAGCACCGCCGCCGCACTCTTCGCCTACCACGTCGCACTCTACACCCACTCGACCGGCGACGACACCGTGCAGGTCAACTGCCGGCCACACGTCCAGGCCGCGCTCGACTTCATCCTGGAGAAGAACCGCGCGCCCAACGGCCTCTTCTACCGCGGCTGGTACCAGCCCAAGGACAAGCCCGCCGAGCCCTGGGAGCTCTGCCGCAAGCAGTTCGCCACAGACCAGGCCGACGTCCTCCTCGGCCTCTGGGCAGGCGCCTCGCTCCTCGGCCACGCACGCTACAACCTCGCCGCCGACCGACTCGAACAGCGCATGCTCGACCTCCTCTACGACAAGCGCCACCGCGCCTTCGGCATCGCCCTCGATGAGGCAGGCGGACTCATCCCCCCCGCCGAGGACATCGAGACCCACCTCATCCAGGGCTACCTCACCTGGGTCCTCGGCCCCCGACGCGAGACCGAGCAGGCGATGAAGTGGCTCGACGCCCGCCTGGCCCCCGACGGCTCGTTCCGCAGGAAGAAGGGCGACGCTGTTGCCATCCTTCCGTCCGCCGCCTTCTGCCTCGGCGCATCGCGTATCGCAACACTCGCCGACGAACTCCGCCAGACACGTCGCTGGCTCCGCGACGCCGCCATCGCCCCCAAGGGCGGCGTCCGCGAGGTCGCAGACCCTAAGTCCTCAACTCGCAACGACTTAGCCGGCTGGACCATCCTCGCCTGGCTCGCCCCAGACCCCCGCCCCTTCGCCACCCAGCCGCGCGACAAGCCCACCTTGAGGTAGCCCCTGCCCCGTGGATGACGCCCGTCGTATCGTGTAGCCCTACCCTCTCCCCATTGCGCGCCGCTGGCTGCGGGAGCCTGGGCGCCGGCAAACCCCACAGCGGCGTCGAGCCGCCGCACTCCAACGGGCTGTCGCATGTGACTGAGCACCTGCTTGCACATGCGCGTTCGGGGTCTGTTCTTCGCATCGCCATAGAGGAAATGCGGGCTATGGGCGGGAGGGCGTGTCTGCCGCGCTGATCTGAAGGGTGAGGGAGCCGCGGGGGCCGCGGGCCTCGTAGCCCTTGGCCTCGGCGAGGACCTTGCCCGCGGAGAGCGCGACGATGCGGTGCGGGGCGGTGGCGTTCGCGGGGTCGCCCCCCGCGGGGTAGCTGGGCGTGGCGGTGTACTCGGTGAGGATGAGGGGACAGGTGCCGTCGGCCGCCGTCGTGCCGCTGACTCGCTCGACGGGGGCCTGTCCCTCGCTGGTGGCGGCGACCTCGATGCCGGGGAGCGGCTTGCCCGTGGCACGGTCAACTACCTTCGCGGTGACGGTCCAGCGGACGGCCGCGGTGCCGCTGGCGTCGCGGAAGCGGACCTTTGTGCGGCTGAACTGGCAGTCAACGAGCTCGGCGGCGGGGCGGTCGCCGCTGAGGTAGAGGTCGGCCTCGCTGCCCGACAGGCGACAGCGTTCGAGGCGGAGCGGTGCGCCGCCGGCGCCCTCCACCCAGACGCCGTAGCGGCCTTCGCAGAGGAACTGGCAGTCGCGCACGGCCAGCCTTGCGCCGTCGGCCTGGTAGGCGTGGAGCGAAACGTCGTCGCTCAGGGCGAAGGCCACGCGCTGGAGGTCGGCCCGCGAGTGCGCGGTCACGGTCTTGCCACGGGCGCCGGACATGTAGAGGATGCGGCTGTCGGCGGCCACCAGCTCGCCGTCGGCGAAGAAGTAGTAGCCGCGGCTGCACTTGTCTTCCGTGATCACCTGCCCCACTGTTTGGAGGACGGAGTTGTGGATGCGGAGTTGGCCGCCGCGTGCGACCTGGACCTGGAGGTCGCCGCAGACGACGGTGTTGAGGAGGAGGGTCTCGCCCAGCTTGGGGTCGGCGGGGTCGCCGATCTGGAGGCTGCCGTGGACGATGATGCTGGCGTTGGCGGTGGCCTGGCGTTTCTTGGGGTCGTAGCTGAAGAGCTCGGGCTGGCCGATGTCGGCGGCCAGTTGTGCGAGGCGGGCCAGAGTGTAGTCGCGGCCGTGGACCTCGATGGCCTTGCCCTGGAAGGAGACGCCCTCGCGCTTCTCCGCCCCGCTCATCATCACCACGAGGCCGACCACGCACCCCAGGGCCACGAGCGCGAGGATGAGATTGAGGTGCTTGATCTTCATTCTGCTAGTGCCTCGCCCCACAGATCACTGGACAAGATCGCGCAGGCTCGGCCTTTTGCTCCCGAAGGGAGCGCAGTGGGTAGCCGGCGGCTTCAGCCGCCGGACTCGTGCGCCACAAGTGGAGAAGTCCCGAAGGGACGGCAGACACATGCGCTGGGCCGCCTGCCGTGGCTTTCTGCCGTCCCTTTGGGACTGGGCCATGTGTGCGCCCCGATCCGGCGGCTGAAGCCGCCGGCTACCTACTGTAGTCCCTTCGGGACAGCAGTTTGTCCCCTTGTTTGTGGGGCGTTCTACTCAATTCATTCGCTCCCCGGCGCTGTCTCGTGACGGAACCAGAAGACCTCGGAGAATGAGGGGTTGGAGGCATCCACGGCGAGGACTCTCGCCTGGCGGCGCTGGAGGAGGTCGAGGGCCTCCTCAGCGTCGGCGTCGCGGCGGCGGAGCGCGACGATGGCCAGCGCGCGTTCCTCGGAGCGGACGCGCGGCTCGGCCACGAGGTCCGCGAGACTCCGGGCCGGGTTCGGCTCGAGGCGGGCGAGGGTCTCGAAGAGTGCGCGGAGCGCGGCCTGGCCTTTCGCGGGCGCGGCCACGGCCAGCTCCGGGGCGTAGGCGGCCAGGCCGACGAGGAAGCCGCGGAGCATCAGGTCGCGGGCTACCGTGGCGGCGAAGCTCACGGCGGCTTCGAGCGCCGCCTCGCCGCTGGCCGGGCAGCGGGTGTCGAGCAGGAGCAGCGCCCGCTCGCCCGCGAGGGCCTCCATCTCGCGGACGAGCGGCTTGCCGAGCTTGGCCGAGGTCTTCCAGTGGATGCGGCGCGGGTTGTCCCCGTGCCGGTACTCGCGGAGGTTTCGGAACTCCTCCTCGCCGCGTGCCCCGCGCATCCGCTGGGCCGAGGACGCGAGGATGCGCGCGCGGGCGAGGAACTCGCCCGCCACCTCGCCGAGGCGCGGGTAGACCACGAGCTCGCCGGGCAGCGCCCTGGCCCGGCCCTGGTGGAAGAGGCCGAAGGGGAACCGAGTGGAGAAGCTCACGGTGCGGAACGGGTAGACGCCGCGGCGGTCCGCCACCGCGCGATAGGCCAGGGGCACGCTCTGGCCCGCGGGCAGCTCGAGCACCACCCCGCCCGGCCGCTGGGCGCTCAGGCCCGCCGGCAACTCGTCCTGCACCACCAGCCCGTAGGAGGTCAGGCGGCGCTTGCGGCTCGCCACGCGGAGCTCCACCGCGAGCGGCTCGCCCGCGTGCACCCCCTCGGGCAGCGCCCGCGCGAACTCCAGGCGCCGCATCGTCACCCGCGAGAGGACGAAGGAGAGCACGATCGCCGAAAGGAGCATGCCGAACACGAGCACGAGGAAGTTTATCTTCGTGTTCAGCGCCACGATTGCGATGGCGAGGGTGAGGAGAGAGAAGACGATGCCCGTCCGCGTGATGTGCTCGGCGGCGCGGACGCGGCGGCTACGCCGCGCGATGCCCGCGATGCACAGCCCCCCCAGCACCGCCAGGGCGGCTACGATGATCGCGTGGGCGATGGTCTGCCAGGGAACCAAGGCGGGGGACCCTTCCGCTCGGGCCGCCTGATGTCCCTGGTGTCCCTGTGGTCCCTGTGGTCCCTCGCGCGGAAAGGGACCACAGGGACCACAGGGACAACAGGGACCTAAGGGACCGCCCGGCTCTCTCCGCCGCTCACACGGGCACGGGCGTGCCGGCGATGATCTGCCGGACGATCTCGCGCTCGTCGCGGCTCTTGCCCGCGGCGAGGGCGGCGCGGCGGATGACGCGATGGGCCAGCACGGGCACCGCCAGCCGCTTCACGTCGTCGGGCAACACGAAGTCCCGCGCCTCCACGAGCGCGAGGGCCTGGGCTGCACGCGAGAGCGACAGGCCGCCGCGCGGGCTCACCCCGATCTCAAGCTCCGGCGCCGCACGCGTCCGCGAGACGATCTCCAGGACGTATTCCGCAATCGAGTCGTCCACCCGCACCTTCCGCACGGCGTCCTGGATGGCCACCACCTCGTCGCCATCGAGGACGGGCTCGAGGGTGTCGAGCGGGTTGGCCAAGCGTTGGGTGGCGAGCACGCGGTGCTCGTCGGCGCGGCTCGGGTAGCCGATCTCGATCCGCATCAGGAAGCGGTCGAGCTGCGACTCCGGGAGCGGGAAGGTGCCCTCGAACTCGTGGGGGTTCTGCGTGGCGAGGACGATGAAGGGGCGGGGGAGCGGGTGGGTCGCGCCGTCCACCGACACCTGGCACTCGTTCATCGCCTCGAGCAGGCTGCTCTGGGTGCGGGGCGTCGTGCGGTTGATCTCGTCGGCCAGCACCACGTTGGCGAAGACGGGTCCGGGCTTGAACACGAAGCGGTCATCGGCCTCGTTGTAGATGGGCACGCCCAGGATGTCGGTGGGCAACAGGTCGGGCGTGAACTGGATGCGGCGAAACGAGCTGCGGATCGAGCGTGCCAGGGCGCGGGCGAGGGTGGTCTTCCCCACCCCGGGCACGTCCTCGATCAGGACGTGTCCGCCGGCGAACAGCCCGACCAGCACGAGGCGCACCGCCTCCGGCTTCCCGATGAACACCGTCTCGATGTTCCTCTGGAGGCTGGCGACCTTCTCGTTCAATGCGTCGCGGCCCATCATCAACCCGCCACGCGGTGGCTTGAGGCGGAACGGACCTCCTGCATTATAAGTGACCGGCACCGGCATGTCAACAAACGCCGCTCACCAGTAGATGTAGCGGCGGAAGCGGGCGCGGCTGTCGAAGTCCAACTGCTCGATGTCCGGTATCTCGTAGCGGTTGCCGTCTACGTCGGTGATGATGTGGCAGCCGTTTCCGGCGTGGACGCACTTGCTCTGGTCCCAGCGCGCGGTGGGGAACTGGCGTTCGCCCTTGTCGGTCTCGCAGTCCCAGTAGAGGTAGCCGAACTCCTCGCGGAGCGCCTTGATCTCGGTGATGATGTGGATGAAGTAGCGGCGTGCGAGCGCCTCCTTGACCAGTCGGCGCTGGTCGGGGCCGAGGGAGGCGATGGTGCGGATCATGCCGACCTCGCGCTGCTCGGTGGCCGTGGCGCCGGTGCGAACCGAGACGTAGCGGTCGGGGTCCGAGATTGGCCGCGTGCGGTAGAGGAGCACCTCGGCCAGCTCCGTGCCGTCGCCCATCGTGGCGCGGAGCTGGCCGAGCTCATTCACGTGGAAGCGGATGTCGGTCGGCCCCAGGTAGCGGATGCCTTCGTAGCGTTCAGCCATTGGCTCTATCCCCGTTGGGAGAGGGGGATGAGTGGAGGGGTGGATGAATGGATGGATGAAAGAGAGGAGCGCGATCCCTCTGTTCATTCATCCAATCATCCACCCATCCACCCATCCACTTCATACTTTGCCCTTCGCCTTCTTCTCGGTGTCCTCCGTGGCCAGGGCGCGGACGTCGTCCACGCTCTCCTTGTCCTTGGTGAGCTGGGTCTGGATTTTGACCATCTTGGCGTAGAGGCCGTCGCGTGCGAGGAGGTCCTCGTGGGTGCCGACCTCGACGATTTTGCCCTCCTCGAAGACCAGGATGCGGTCGGCGTTGCGGAGCGTGGAGAGGCGGTGCGCGATTGCGATGGTGGTGCGGCCCTTCGTCAGGGCATCCAGGGCCTTCTGTATCTCCCGCTCGGTCACTGTGTCAACGTTGGAGGTGGCTTCGTCGAGTATGAGGATTTTGGGATTGAAGAGGAGCGCGCGCGCGATGGAGATGCGCTGCCGCTCGCCGCCGGAGAGCCCCGCGCCGCGCTCGCCCAGGCGCGTGTCGTAGCCGTCATGCATGCGGACGATGAAGTCGTGGGCGTTCGCGGCCTTGGAGGCCTCGAAGATTTCCTCCACCGTGGCCTCGGGGCGGCCGTAGGCGATGTTCTCCATGATGGTGCCGGTGAAGAGCTGGGCGTCCTGGAGCACCAGGCCGATCTGGCTGCGGAGCGAGTTGAGCTTGATCTTCCGCAGGTCGGCCCCGTCAATCAGGATGCGCCCCTCGGTCGGGTCGTAGAAGCGGCACAGGAGGTTGACGAAGGAGGTCTTGCCCGAGCCGCTCTGGCCCACGATGCCGATCATCTCGCCGGGCCGTATCTCGGCGTCTATGCCCTTGAGGACGGGGACGTGGGGGTCATAGCCGAAGACCACGCCCTCGAACTTGATGGCGCCGCGCATGTCGAGGTTCACCGCGTCGGGCGCCTCCTGAATCTCAGGCTCAGTGTCGAGCACCTCGAACACCCGGTTGGCCTGGGTGGTGAACGAGGTGAGCCACTGGCTGAGGGACATGAGGGTGTTGAGCGGGCCGTAGAACATGCCCAGGTAGGCGAAGAAGGCCATGAGCTTGCCGAGGGTGAAGCCCTCGCGCCCCTCGAGGATGTAGCGCCCGCCGACGAACCAGACGATCAGCCCGCCCAGGCTGAAGACGAACCCCGCGATGGGATAGAAGGTGGTGGACGACATGTCCACCCCGAGCCGCGCGCCGCGCAGCCGGTCGCAGTAGCCGCGCAGGCGGTCGAACTCTTTCCCCTCCTGGGCGAATGCCTTGACGACCCGCACGCCGGAGAGCGCCGCGAACAGCACGTTGGCGATCTTCGAACGGCTGTCCCAATACCGGTAGTGCCTCGGAAGGATGTAGCGCCAGAAGACGTAGGTGGACCCCAGGACGAATGGGGCCGGGATCAGCACCAGGAGGGCCAGGTGGGTGTTCTTGGCGAAGAGCACGGCCAGGACCCCCACGAGCACCAGGATGTTGAGAAGGAAGCCGCTGGTGAGCTGCCAGATGAAGCCCTGGAGGTCCTCGACGTCGTGGGCCACGCGAGTCATCAGCGTGCCCACCTGGTTCTTGTCGTAGTATCGGACGGAGAGGGACTGGAGGTGCTGGTAGACGCGCAGGCGCATGTCGTAGCTGATGCGGGTTCCGATGATGGTGGAGAGCCGCCCCTTGAGGATGCCGACGACGATCTGGCAGATGGAGGCGGAGGCCAGGCACAGGACGAGGAGCAGGAGGCACTGGAGGTCGCTCCGCGCGCCGAACTCTGTGGCGAGCCACTGGAGCCACTGCGGGCGCGGCTGACGCTTCTCGCCCGTCGCCAGCACGCTGTCAACGAGCGTCTGCGTGAGCTCGGGCGGCACGAAGTTCAAGCCGATGGTGATGACGACGAGCGCGACGGCCCCCAGGGCGTAGGGCCAGTAGGGGAGCATGAGCTTGAAGAAGCGGCCGAAGACGTGGCGCTTGGAGATGCACCGCGGGCAGGCGGACGTCCCCTCCGGCAGCATCTTCTTGCACTTCAGGCAGCGGCGTATGTCCGCGTCGTCCGCCGGCGTGCACACCAGCGGCCCCCCCCGCAGCATCGTCCGCAGCTTGCTCGCCGCCTTGGTGAACTTCCCGGCCTGCGCGTTGGAGAAGCGGATGACGTTCACCCACCCGTCGGCCGTCTTCACCTGGAGGAAGCCGCTGCCCACGCGCGCGTCGGCCTGGGCCGCCGTGATCTCCTTCACCGCGAAGCTCGGGCCGGGCTGCGCTCCGTCCCCGTCCAGGGCGAACGACGCCACCCGCTCCCCGGTTATCACCAGCCAGTGTTCGGCATAGTTCCCCTGAAAGTCCAGGTCCGAATCCGTCGCGAGCAACACCTTGTCCTTCGGGATGCCCTGCGCCACGAGCGCCACATTCAGCGGGGGCGGCATCGCCCGGAGGAGACTGCACACGTCTTCAGCCATTTGGCCCTGTCCAACGAGCGAAACGCCCCCACAACCCGGGGCGGGGAGGTTCTCTTTGCCATGCGACGCGCGGCCCCGAAGGCGAGCCGCCCATTCCATTGTCATGTTTTCCCGCAATTATGCAAGTTCAGGGCATAACCGCACTGCGGCCTCCCCATCCTGGTGAACCCTTCTTTCCTCATCGTCCTCGTCCCTCGTCCTCGTCCTCGATCCTCTTGACCCGGGGGGAGGAGTCGAGGACGAGGGACGAGGACGAGGGACGAGGACGATTGAAGAGGGGAGGGGCACAACCGCCTTGAAGCGCGGGGCTGATTGGCGTACCCTGAACGTGAGGGAGGGCACTACTCAGGGGGTCGGCAGATGGCGCGGGCGAGCACTGTCGGCGGCTACCTCGTTCAGCGGCTCGAGGAGGCGGGGCTGAGGCACGTGTTCGGGATACCGGGGGACTACGTGCTGCGGTTCTATGATCTGCTGGAGGCGAGCCGCATGGGGGTGGTGGGGACGTGCTCCGAGGCGGGGGCGGCGTTCGCGGCCGACGCCTACGCGCGGGTGAACGGCCTGGGCGCCATCTGCATCACCTACTGCGTGGGGGGCCTCAACACGATCAACGCGGTGGCCGAGGCCTACGCCGAGAAGTCGCCCGTCATCGTCATCAGCGGGGCGCCGGGGCTCCGCGAGCGCGTCCGCTCCCCACTCCTCCACCACCGGGTGCGCGACTTCAACACCCAGAAGCTCATCTTCGAACAGGTCACTGTGGCCTCCGCCTGCCTTGAGGACGCTGCGCGGGCGGGGCAGCAGATTGACGAGGCCATCGCGGCCTGTCACCGCCACAAGCGCCCGGTCTACCTTGAGCTCCCGCGCGACATGGTTGACCAGCCCTGCGCCGCCCCCGCGCCCCTCGCGGCGCAGCCCGAGCGGAGCGACCCCGCCGCCCTGCGCGAGGCCCTGGCCGAGGCCGCGGCCATGGTGCGGGCAGCCAGGCGCCCAGTCATCCTCGCGGGCGTCGAGCTCCACCGCTTCGGCCTCCAGGAGACCCTCGTGCGGCTGGTGGAGCGGACCGGCTACCCCGTGGCCGCCACGCTGCTGGGCAAGTCGGTCATCTCCGAAATCCACCCCCAGTACCTCGGCATCTACGAGGGCGGCATGGGCCGCGACGACGTGCGCCGAGCCGTCGAGGGCGCCGACGCCGTGCTCATCCTGGGCGCCTTCCTCACCGACATTGACCTCGGCGTGTTCACGGCCCACCTGGACGTCGGCCGCGCCATCCACGCGACCTCCGAGCGGATCGCCATCAGGCACCACCACTTCGAGGACATCACCCTGCGCGACTTCCTTCACGGCCTCCTCCGCGCGCCGATTGGGCCGCGGAGGAGGGTCGCGGTGGCGCCGAAGCAGCCGCCCAGGCCATTCCGCATCCAGCGCAACCGCCGAGTCACGGTGCGGCGCTTCTTCGCTCGCCTCAACGATTTCCTGGAGGACAACTTCGCCGTCGTGTGCGACCCGGGCGACAGCCTGTTCGGCGCGGCCGACCTCACGATTCACCGCAAGACCGAGTTCCTCAGTCCCGCCTACTACACCTCGATGGGCTTCGCCGTGCCCGCCGCGCTCGGAGCTCAGATCGGCAAGCGGCGCCTGCGGCCAATCGTCCTCGTCGGCGACGGGGCGTTCCAGATGACCGGGCAGGAGCTGTCCACCATCGCCCGCTTCGGCCTCAACCCCATCGTCATCGTCCTTAACAACAAGGGCTACACCACCGAGCGCTACATCAACGACGGCCCCTACAACGACATCCCGAACTGGTCCTACCACGAGATGCCGCGGCTCCTGGGCGCGGGCTGGGGCTGCGAGGTGCGCACCGAGGGCGACCTCGAGGCCGCCCTCGCCCGCGCCCGCGCCAACACCCGCAGCTTCTCCCTCATCAACCTCCACCTCGACCCCTACGACCGCTCCGAGGCCCTCAAGCGCCTGGGCCGCAGCCTGGGCCGCCAGATCCGCTAGCTTTGGAGTGCGGCAACGCAGTTGCCGCTTTGGATGTTGGCGAAGCCTGCTTTGGAGTGCGGCAACGCAGTTGCCGCTTTGGTTTCCCGCGAAGCGGGCTTTGGAGTGCGGTAACGCAGTTACCGCTTTGCATCCCAGCGGAGCGGTCAGTACACTGTGGCGAACGGCGGGGAAGATCGCTCCGCGAATATCCAAAGCGGTGACTTCGTCGCCGCACTCCAAACAGGGTGCTTTGGAGTGCGGCAACGCAGTTGC
>Ga0194112_10012061_pt1 | contig 10607 bp, 10 predicted proteins | sample TA2MahC400mmetaG_FD_146191 | JGI IMG/M metagenome (GOLD analysis project Ga0194112, IMG submission 146191) | Freshwater microbial communities from Lake Tanganyika, Tanzania - TA2015016 Mahale Deep Cast 400m | ecosystem: Environmental > Aquatic > Freshwater > Lake | place: Tanzania: Lake...
GCCCGCCCACCCCCCGATCCTGCACCTCGGGATGAACGCCTGCCCCATTCAGGTGGGGGACGGGTGGACCGATCAGGCGCTCCAGTGCCGCAGGCGCCACGAATCGGCCCTCCAGCGGGTGGTGGGCGATCCCCGCGTGGCGGCCGTCGTCATCGTCTCGCGCTGGGAACGCCCCGCGCTGGCGCAGGGGGATGCGCGCTTGAGCGCGGGCGTGGAGCGGGGCATCAACACCCTGCGCGCCGCGGGAAAGACCGTCCTGATGATGGAAAGCACCCCGGCGTTTGATCGCAGCGTGGGCAACGCCCTGCTGCGCTCCTGGAGATTGGGCACCAACACACTGCCCCGGCGCACCTTGGCCGAGCACCATGCCTGGCCCACGCGCGTCCAGGGCCCCATCGAGGATCTGGCCCGCCGGCTCGGCGTGCCCATCATCCCCAGCCTGGACCTGCTGTGCGCGGACCAGGACTGTCCCCCTGTGGTTGGGGACACCGTGCGCTACCTGGACGAGGAGCACCTCACCCCGCGCGGGGCGATGCCCCTGGCGGCGCGCATCCTCTCCTATACCCACCCCTGACGCATGGGCAGCCCACCCGTAACGCATGGGCATCCAGGGGGCAGGCCGGTGCCCCGAACGCCCTGCCCCCTGGATGCCCTGATGCGATACCCTTTCTTGTCCTCCTCGAAAAGTCCCGACGCGGACGCCATCCAGATCTATGCCCAAGCCTGTGGGATGCTGGCCAGCCCCGTGCTGGCCCCCATGGATGCAGGCGTGCGCGACTCACTCCACCAGGTCGCCCTTACCGCCTTTGCGGCCACCAGCGACCGCGCCCTCACCACGCCGGGCCTCACGGGCAACCTGTCCCAGGCCTCCATCCTCACCGCCGCCATCACCAGCGCCACCCCCGCCATCATCTGGGCCGTGGTGGGGCGCCTCGTGGCCCTGCACACCAAGCCGGGGCCTTGTGTGCTGCCCGTCTCCATCGACCCGTATGTGGGCAGCCCCACGCTGGACACCGCCATGGCGGCCATCACCGACGCGGGCGGATACTTCTCCCTCCACAGCATGCTCACCACCCTCGCCAAGGCCCTGGAACAGGACCAACACGCATGCGTGCGCACCCTGCGCGCCAAGGCCACCGCCTTCCGCCTCAGCGGGCGCCAGGAATGGGCCCACATCATCCAGATGCTGTGGAATAAGCCCAAGCGCCACGCCGCCATCCTGCTCGAGGTGGTGCGCACGGCCATCGCCGCCGATCCCCCCCACTGCACCCCCGCCCTGGGCCAGGCCGTGCTCGACCCCACAGGGCTCTCGCTGGCCGTCCTGTTGCGCCTCCACCCCGGCGCCATCGAGGGGGTGCTCCACCCGGAATGGGCGATGCAGCAGGTGGCCCTCCCCTTGCGGCCCTTTGTGCAGACCACCACGAGTGCGCACGCCCGCCTGGCCATCCACCAGTGGGACTGGTCGATCGACGAGCTCATCGCCATGCCCCGCCCCACCGCGCAGCGCGCGGCATGGAAGGCGTTGGGCTTGCCTTCCATGCGCGCCCAACGCCGCGCCCGCAAGCAACAGCGCCAAGCCGAGCGTGGGCGCACCCTCGGCCCCATCGGCGGCACGCAGCGCCCCCCGCGATAGGAACACACGATGCCCATCCTCCACACCTTGCACCGCCTCACCACCGCCTTGGAGGCGGCACGTGCCCTCTACTGGGAGGCGCGACGGTGCCCATGGGGCCACGTCACCGGAGAAGCGGAGGTGGGAGTGGCAATGACAGCCCCAGGCGAGGTGAGCACCCAGTGTTTCTTCTTCTCGTATCTGCCCCATGCGCTTGATGGGGAAAGCGCCCATGCCCGCCTCGCCGCCACCCAGGCATGCGCGCATATCCATGCCCGCATCCCGCAAGCCCAGCAGGCGATCTGCACGGCCCTCGAGGCCCTCGTTCTGGCCATAGGGGCCGGGGATATGGCACAACACCACGGGATCACCCCGGCGGTGTCGTGCCGCATCACCCGCACCGGCCGCACCACCTACACGATTGGCCTGACCCCACAGGGGCAGGATCGGTGTTCCACCCTTGGCCACCTCGATGGCGAGGCAGACCGCGATCTCCTCGCACCCCTGGTACTTGCCGCAGCCGACGCCACGGGCTGGCAGGAAGGCCCCCACTGGCGCGTCGTCTATGGACACAGCGTACGCGAGATGGGCACCTTCGATATCCAGGCCCCCACCCCCACCCAGGCCCTGATCTGGGCCGGTCTTTTTCGCCAAGCCGACATCTTGTCGGCCGGTTATGGCCAACCGGTGGACATCTGGCAACGCGCCACCACCCCCACCACCGCCGATGTGCTGGCATGCATGCCAGCGGCTTGCCTTGGAACCGCCCAATGAATCCCCGCCGTGAAATAGCCCACGAGCCTGCCCGTCTCTACCTCCATGCCTGCCAAGCCTTATCCAGCCCCCTGGTGGCCAGCCTGCCGCCAACGGCCCGGCTCGGGCTGGAAGAGCTGGCCCTGGGGGCACTCCCCCACATCGCCGATTCGCACCTGGCCAGCACCGCCACCTCGCTGACAGGACTGCCGCCGGGCGGGGCCTTGGGGGTGGCGTTCCAGTCCCACACCAGCGCCATCATTGGCGCCGTGCTGGACCGCCTTGGCGCCATGCACAGCCCTGGGCCCCCCAAGGCCCTCACGCCCCGCCTGGGCCAGTATGCCTGTGCCGACACCGCGCTGGCCGTGCTGGGCCACATCCAGCGCCATGGCCACGGCATTATACTGCCCGATCTCGTCGACACCTTGGCGGCGGCGCTGGATGCACAGCATGAGGCCCTGATCGGCGCGCTCGAACAGGCCCCGGGCCTGGCGCGCACACCCCACAGTGCGCACTGGCCCGACACCATCACGGCCATCTGGAAGCGCCCACCCGCGGTGCGTGCGCGCCTGCTGGAGTTCGTCCGCCAGGCCTTGCCCCTGCTTTCAGAGGCCGATCTGGACGCCACCGCGTACGGGGCCACCAGCGAGCACCCCATCCTGCCCCTGGCCCTCCTGTTGCGGCTCCACCCGGAGGCCAGCTCCCGCGTGATCGCGCAGGCGCCACACGCCCTCAAGGAGCAGCAGAATCGCTTCCACAGCACCGTGCTGCTCGAGCGGTTTCTCGACACGCTGCGCAGCGCGCATGGGCATATGGCGATCCGGGCATGGGACTGGGCGCTGGACGATCTCTACAAGGCCGATGCGGCCGCGGCCAACAAGGCCGCCCGCTTCGCCATGGGGCTGCCCGCGCACAGCGACGCGCGCCACGCCCGCAAGGTGGAGGCCCAACAGGCCCGGGGGCGCACCGCCGGGCCCCGGGGCGGCACCCGCCACCCCCACGCCGCCCCGTGACCATTCCCCCGGCCGCCCCACAGGGCGGCCGGGCTTGGTCAGACAGCCGCGCCCAAGGCCCAGTGGGCCACCGAGGCATGCGGGCCCTCCGACAAGGCGCCAACATGGCGGGCCAAAGCAGCCATCGCGGGGTTGTGGGTGGAGATGGTGAGCGTGTAGCGGCGCATCCCGCGCGCCCGGCCCCAGCACGCCGCGGCCTCCAAAAGCCGCCCGCCCCAGCCCTGGCCACGGTAGGGGGCCTCGATGGACAGCGCCAGTTCCGCCTCGCCCTCGGCAAGGGCGAGGATCTCCACCACCCCGCGCCATGCGCCCGATGCGTCCACCAGCGCAAAGGCGCCGGTGGGATTCCAGCCCCGCGCATAGGCGTCCAGCCCTGCATCCGACACCCCGCCGCCAAAGCGGCGGTGGCGGGAGGAGGCATCCAGGCGCCGCAGGTGCGCGCCCAGGGCGGCGCGGTGGTCATCGGTAGAAACAGCAGGAAGAAGGGAGAGCATCATACGGGCCTCATATCTCCCTCCTATATATTGCTGCACCGCAGAAAAACCAGATCCAGGCCTGCATAGCAGCCCTGCACTGTCCGTGACGCAGCGGCACAAGCCTAGGTGTCCAGAAACTCTCCAAACGCCTCAGGCAGGGGCGCGTGCTCGAGGCTGCGCTGCTGCAACAGCAGCCTGCCCCCGCTCTTGAAGCCCAGATCGTCCCAATCCACCGCGTTCAGCGCGGCGGCGAACCGGTGGGGATCCGTCTCCGGGTTGTCCAGGACAATGGCAAACACCGACCCGTCGAAATAGGGGGAGGGGTGGACGAAGAACGGCTGGGCGCGGCGCGTCTTGGCGTTGACATAAATACGCGGACCCGTAGCCCCCTCCGGCACGCCGCGGCCCCATTGCCACCAATTGTGCTCGCCAAAGGGGCGGATGCGCCGGGCCATCAGGGCCGCCTTGTGGGGCAAGAGCGCGTCGGGCGGGGCGGCGCAGGCGTGGCTGTACCACATCGGGCGCGTGCGCCCATCCTCGGCGGTCTTGGAGCACACGAATTCTTGGCCTTGGCCGGGGGGCGCCAAAAAGAGGCGGTCGGCGCCGGATGCCGCGCCCACCTTGACGCGGCCAAAGTCCGCCAGGCGGTAAGGGTAGTCGGTATGCGTGCACACCACCTGCCCCTCATGGAGCGACAGGCGGCCCCCCGTGCTGGTGCGGCGCGAAAAATTGCCCTTGTAAAGGTTGGAGCGCCCGTCAAAGCGCCCCATGTCCAGGCGCACCTTGGTGCTGGGCAGGATGTCCTGGTGGCGCACAAAGGGCGGGTTGCCGATGATGGTATCAAACCCCGCGCTGTCCTCGAAGTCGAAGAAGTCCATCCGCAGCGCCCCGGGCGGGCAGTGGCGGGCATCGACCTCCACACCCACGCAGCCGGGGATGCGGCGGAAAAACGCCCCGTCCCCGCACGACGGCTCGAGCACCCGCCACCCCGGCCGGGTATGGTTGCGCACCAGGCCCAGCATGCGATCCACCAAGGCGCTGGGGGTGAAAACCTGGCCCAACGTGGGCACATCAAAACGCGCCCTGCCGGGCGATACCATACTGGCCACCTTATTCTCCTACCTATATCGTCTTTCCCCACCCAAATAGGGCAGTTCTCTCGCGTTCGTGAACAATGGGGCGCATCTTCACCTCTCGATGGCGGCACGCAGGCCCACCAGACCGCCCATCACGAATATTGCACACCCAGACCCCACATCCTATATCATCAGCCATAGAAAACATTATGGATACAAAATGCACCCTTTCCTTCGCCGCCTCAAGCGCCCCCGCAAGGCCGCCAGCCTCCCGCAAGGCCGCCAGCCTGATAGAATACAGCATGCTTTCCGGACTCATCGCCGTGGCCGCGATTGGCTCGGTGGTGGGTACCGGCACCGAGGTGCGCAGGGTGTTTTGCACCACCGCCGCCACCATCTCCCGGGCCATGGACAAGCCAGCCAGCGACTGCGCCCACACGGGCGGGGACACGGCGGTCGGGGGAGGGGGTGAAGGCGCCGGCCCGGGCACAGGATCCACAGGATCAGAACCCAGCACCGGCTCAGATCCCGACACGGGATCTGATGTGGGCGCGGGCGAAGGCGGGGGAGAGCAGCCTTGGAGCGAGGATGGCGCGCGCCCGCGCAGCTTCGCCTTTACCCACGTTTATGGTGCCGATCCGGGCGCGCTGGTGTTGTCCGAGACCATCACCATCCAGGACCTGGCGGAAACGGTGCAAGTGGCGGCCCTTGATGGCGCGCTTTTGTCCATCAACGGGGCGGGCTTTGTCGCCAAGGCGACCATCGCCAACGGCGACACCCTTCAGGTGCAAGCCACCGCCGCCCACACCACCAAAACCACCCAACGCCACCGTGTCCGCGTGGGCGGGTTTGAAACGGAATGGCGCGTCTCGACCAATGCGGGGCCAATGCCGGTGTATGATCTCGCCATCGACCCATCGACCGGCATGGCCCCCTATGCCACGGTCTACTCCACCCCGGTGCGCATCACCGGCCTGACCCAGCAACTTTCGCTCTATAACGACAGCGGAACTTGGGAAAAATACAACCCCACCGGCAACACCTGGACCATCACCAGCACGGCTATCGATGGCGACCTGTTGCGGGTGCGCACCACAGCTCCCTCCACCGTGGCCACCACCAAGTCGGTGGTGGTGCGCATCGGCACCAACCAGGCGGTGTGGAGCGTCACCACCCAGGCGCAGCTGGATACGCCCAATTTCGATTTCATCGACATTGCGGGCGTCAATAATACCGCCCCCTACCACAGCAACGAGGTGCGCATCACCGGGCTGACCACCCCAGCACGGATGCGGTTTTCCAACCACAGCGCAAACCGCTTCATCCTCCACCACAACGGCAAAGAGATCCTCCTTGGCAACGGGACGGGCACCTACTGGGTCGAAGAGGGCGATCGCCTCAAGCTGACGGGCAGCTTCTCCACCCTGGCGTTTGGCACCACCATCCAGACCACGATGATCATCGCCGGGCAGCAGGACACCTTCAGCATGGCCTTCATCGCCGGCGACCAAGACGTGAAGATCGATCCCCTCGTGCCGGTACAAGACGACATCGGTGTCCCCGTGACCCTCACCCGTGTGGTCAGCGGCTTTGAAGGCCCCGCCAAACTGGGCGGCCAGCACCGCGATTCGATCTCTGTCAACGGGGCCGCAAAGGGCACGATTCCGTTCATCCATAGCGGCGATACACTGACCTTCCATGCCACCACGCCCTCCAGCCCAGGCCAATCTGCCACCTACAACTTCCTCCTCGGGGGCAATGCCCACACCTGGACCGTCAGCGCCAACCCGCTGCGCCTGCCGGTGGTGACGTCGCTCGCAGCGGTGTCGGGCGCCACCGCGGGCGCCACCACCACCGTGCCCATGGCCTTCTCCAATGGAAACGGGACCACCTACATGCAGGTCACCACCAGCTGGGGCGCCACCCCGAGCGTGCGTTTCCTCTACAAGACCTCCGGCGACACCCTCAGCACGCCTCAGAGCGGTGTCCATGCGCTCTACAACCAATACTACAACGGCGCCCGTATCGCCGTCACTGCCCCGCCGGCAGGGACCACGGGCACCGTCACCGTGACGATGCGCAACACCCCGGGATCGACAAGCCCCACGATGAGCCAGACCTACACCACCACCGTCACCTCGCAATAACACCATCGGGGGCCCGCCGCTGCGGGCCCCATTCCACCTTGGCAGACCCGCCCCACGGCCCCACATAAGGGGCATCTTCTTGGCACAGGCTGCTATGTCCCCTCACCCCACCCCCTTGCGCCGCCCAGGCATGCTGATGGCGGGCGCTGCGCTGCTCGAATCGCTGTGCATCCCACTGATCATCGATCTGCTGCTCTTTGGCCTGGTGGTGCGCGGGGCGCCCTTGTGGCGGCTGATCGCCTGCGCCATTCCGGCCTCAGCCCTCGGAACACTGGCGTGGTATGGCGCCGGCCTCCTCTGGGGGCAAGACGCCGTGGCATGGGCCACCACATCCTTTGCCATCGGCCCGGAGGCACAGGCACAGGCCGCCACCGCTTGGGACACCCATTGGCCGTGGGCGCTGTTTATGGCCAGCCTTACCGCCGTCCCCGACCCGCTGATGGCCGGCCTCGCCGGGGCAAGAGGCGCACCCCTGGGGCCGGTGTTGACCATCATCCTCGCCAGCCACACCCTGCGTTTCATCCTGATGGGGGTGGTCATCGCCCTGGCCGCGCGCCTCGCGCGCGCCACCCCTACCCCGATGCGCACCTGGGCCACCCGGCTCTCCATCACCACCAGCCTCGCCATCGGCCTCGTGATGGGCGCCGTGGTGCTCGGGCGGGCTAGGGGAAGAACGCCAAGGCCCCCACAGATCCACACCAACCAGCCACCCCAGGTGCAAACAGGCACGAACGGACCGGCCGGCTGGGATGGGCCGCGCGCGCATTTCGCGCGGTGGGGGCGCTGGCCCTGGCCTGGCTGGTGGGATACGCAGGCCACAGCATCGCCCAATGGCTCTGGCTGGGGCGCGACGCCCAGGCTTGTCCATGGCCCGCAGTAGTGGGCGCGAGCCTCGCCCTGTGGGCCAATCTTTATGCCCTGCGCACTCAGGCGCACTGCCACCCCCACGCAGGCTGGGCCCAGTGGATCGAGACCCGCGTGCAGGCGCGCGCCGGCCTCTGGATGCTGGCGCTGGGCCCGCTTGCGCTGCTCACCCCCTTGCCCAACCCCAGCATAGCCTTATCATGCGCCTGTGGGGTGGCGGCCCTCTTGGGGCGCTATGGCCCCAGCTTTGGCACCAATGGCCTGGCCGCGTGGCAACGCAGCCCCTTGGGCGCGCTCTGGGGCTGGCTTTGCCCGCCCTTGAGCGTGGATGGTTGTCTGGCATGGCGCAGGGTGGTGGCGACGCTGCTGCGGGACCACCCGGACCTGGCCGGGCAGATGATCGTGGCACACCACGCGCCGCGCCTTCTTTATACGCCGGCCTCGATCCACGAGGATCTGCGCCTGCTGATCGGGCGTGCGGATCCGATGGTGCTGCTGCGCCCGGAAGGCAGGCGGATGGGCAGCGCACCGGCCGGCCAGCCGGGCCACCAGATGATCTACAAGATGCACTACGGGGGCGTGTCGGCCCACGGCAACCGCTATGAGATGGCCACCCACCCCGTCTGGCTGGATGGGTGGCTGGCATGCATGCACGGGCGCGATCCCATCCCCGGCGAGGCGTGGTCCATCGCGCGGCCACACACGGCCCACGGCCTCTTGGAAGCGGCCTTCTTGCGGGCAACCGCCGCGTCCCCGCACGGGCAGGAAAAGGCAACACAGGCGCCCGCCCCGGCTTCCGGGGGCTGGCGCCCCCCGCCCCCCCCCGAGCACCCCACCCCTTGACACCATGCACACCATCGCCCACATCGTGGCGCGATCCACTGGCACCGCCGTGGGGTGGCTGATGCACACCGGACTGTTTTGCCATGGAAAGGGAAAGGTCCACAAACAGGATCAAGGAAAAGACCGGCCGCAGCCGCGGCCCCCTGTACATACGCGCATGCGCGTGCCCTTCACAAAGGCTGTTGATGCCCGACTCTACCCACGCCCACCAGGCCCTTTTGGCCACCATCGCCGCCCATATCCCCCACAGCGATCCCATAGACACACACTGGGCCGCGCCACTGCGGGCCGAACGGCTGCACTGGCTGTGCCACACCGCCCACAGCACGCCCATGGCGCCCGACAAGCTCGCGCGCTGGGCTGGCTATGCCCAAGGGGTGGCCACCGCCAGGGCTTGGCCCCTGCCGCCCCTTCCGGGGCCCCTGGCCCCCCTTTCCCACGCCCCTATGCCGGATTGCCACCCGGCCCTGGTGGATGCCCACCGCGCCGTGCTGGCTTACGCACGCACCCTCTTGCCCGCCACGGACACCGCAGGCACCTGGCCCCATGGGGCCCGTGCCGTGTCCTGCCGCGCGCTTATCACCACCCTCCTCGATACGCCTTTTCCCCTGACCACGCTGGCCCGCGCCACCGGCTACGTGCAGGGAATCGCCTGCACCCGCGGGTGGATGGACGCGGACGCCGAGCGGGAACGGACACGGCCCATCTTCCACGCTGCCGCCAAGGCCGCCGGGCACGCCCGCCCCCAAACCTTGGGGCCAGAGCGGGTTTAAATCTTCAGGCCCTTCAGTCCCACTCTTCCACAGGGGGCTGGCCCAGCACAGCCTTCACCACATCTCCGGAAAATCCTGCCCGTGCGAGCGTGCCCATCTCGCGGCGAAACACCTTGGCGCGCTCATCGGGCGTGGTGGGCTGGACGCGCCTGAACCGGCCTATGCGCTTGCGCTTGCACAGGGTTTGCGCCGCCTCCCAATCCGCCTCGCGCGTGCGCAGGGCCTCATCCTCGACATCAACGGTCTCGGCATCCACGGCGCCAAGGGCATCTTGAGCCGTATGGGTATCCATGCCCTGCCGGCGCATCTCCAGCGCGATGCGCCGCTCCCCCCAGCCCTTGGCCCGCCAGGAGCGCGCCTTCATCTCGGCGAAGCGGGCGTCGTCAATGTGGCGCTCGCGCACCGCGCGGGCCACCGTTTCCTCCACCGCGGCCCGGCCCTCGGCCTCTGCCTGTGCACGGGCCTCCCCCTCCAGCGTCATCGCGTAGCGCAGCACCCGGTTGGTCAGGATGCGCCGCAGGCCCGCGCTCGAGGTCTCCCGCTGCTCAATGTTGTAGAGCGCCACGTTCCACAGCCGCTCGAGCGTGGGCGCCCGGGGCGCGCGCCGTCCGCCTGATCGGGCGGTGCCGGGCGCCCTGGTGCCGTTGGCCTTGGATCCAAAAGAGGGCTTTTGCCCCCCTTCTGCCGATGCGGGGGGCCGGGACGGCGCCTCATGCCCGCGGCGCAGCCCCGGCACCCGGGCACGCAGATCCGACAACAGGTCCACCTCGGGAAGGGGCCGGTGGGGGGAATCCTCGGGCATTGCAGCGTCTCCTCTTTGCCCCCTATGTGGGCCCTCTCCCCCCACAATGGGAGGGGGAAGAGGGCCTTTTGCCCCTTGTTTGCGCCCCGTTTTCCCACATATGTCCCCCATACCCACCAACGGAGGCCACCGTGCCCCTTGACTATACCTGGTCGCTCGATCCGGTCTTTCCCGTGGCCGTGTTCGCCCACCCCCTGGCCGGCCCCCTGCTGGCGGGGGCCGGCTGGCCCTATGCCCACCCCGACAAC
>Ga0194112_10012063_pt1 | contig 10606 bp, 10 predicted proteins | sample TA2MahC400mmetaG_FD_146191 | JGI IMG/M metagenome (GOLD analysis project Ga0194112, IMG submission 146191) | Freshwater microbial communities from Lake Tanganyika, Tanzania - TA2015016 Mahale Deep Cast 400m | ecosystem: Environmental > Aquatic > Freshwater > Lake | place: Tanzania: Lake...
TTTTGTGGTACAGTATCATCCCACACCATTAAGGTCGTCCCAGTAGCATAAGAGGTTACCGATGCCTCCACTGTCCCCACAATATCTCCAGTCCTCTTTACCCCAGGCCCCATGACCTGTACTTTCGTCGGAGCATTGTCCCATTCCCCAGCGACCGCTCCGGTGGTAATCTCAATATATCCGATACACCGACAGGCGACATTGGAACGGGCGGTTGTGGAATACATCGTCGTTGCTGAATCTGCGCCCCCCGCGCCGCCTTCTGCGGTGGTGGAAACAAGATTGCCTTCCGGGAAAATATCGGCGGTACGAGATAAAGCAAGTTCAATCGTTCCGGCATTATCGATAGCCCATACATAGAGGCGCCCGGCCTCACCTGCCGTAAACCCCAAATTTGATCCCGAAGACAAAACGACGGAAAGCGCACCGGTGACTGTGCGTGTGACTGGCGTTCCCGTGGCGATCGTTGCATTTCGGAAGATTATTATAACGGGATTCGATGACGAGGGGTTATTCCCATCCGCCCCTTTTAAGGCCACTGTCAATGCTTTTGAGCCGACAGAGGCAGCAAGGCCGAAATTTATCAACCCGAATACTGGCTGTGAAATAATGCCCGCCACCTCAGCTCCCGTAAGGGCGGCAATATTCCCCCCTGTCTTGCGGCCCACAATTCTTTGTTCGTCAATCGTGACGGCAGCAGGGGTGTTGTCGGTGTTAGCAGCCAGGATGGTGTTCGCATCGAAAAGATATTTAGAGACCAGCCCTAAATAATCGTCCGCCAGCGTTCCGATAGTGATCCAGGCATTGTTCGCGGCGTTGCGGATTTTTAGGAGACCGGTAGCCGTATCCGCCCAGAGCATATAGGCATACGTTGTCGATGGGGCAGACGCCCCTGACTGTAAAGAACCAAGCGCCTGTAATGCCGCATTAACCGCCGCCCGGAAGGTGATGCCGCTGTTGGCGTCGGCATTTGTGATTTCAAGGTCGTGTTGTGACATTTTCTATTCCTCCTATTGCGTCTGTTGCATTTTAATATCCCCTGGCCACCCAGTCTAATGTGCGCTGCACGCCGGAGCCTCCGGAGTTTTTGAATATGATGTCGAAGCCGTTCACCGTTTTGTTTGACAGTTCATAATAATCACCCGTCTGAAGCCCCTGGGCGGTGATGCCGATCCTGGGAACAGCCATAAAGGGTGCGGTGAAAGAAATTGAGAGGCCCGTCACCGGGCAGACCACATCCGCAGCGGCCTCCTCGCGGTCCGGCATATCCACGATGAATAACGCATTACTGATTTCCACATAGCTTCGATTGTCCAGAGAATAACAACATAGCCGCGCTTTGAACGCCCGGGCCGTATAATCCCCGGCAATGAAATTCTGCCAGTCGCCCCAGGCGCTCCCGTCCTGGGAAAGAGCTATCTGCGGGATCGCGCCGGCATTGGTATTATCCGCTCCATCCCAGTTCGTGACCGCGTCTATGTCCGAAATGGAATCGAAGTCGTCGTCCAGTCTTTTCACCATGAACGTCAGCTCTATGGAGCACCGGGCCGTCTGGACGCTCCCCAGGTCGATGGCTTCGGTTTCATATGTCCCCGATGAAACAACAGCGTCCTGATAATCCAATTCGGTCACGGCGTCGAAATCTGCGATATCATCGAAGGAAACGCTGGAATCCATGACCAATTTGCCTTCGGCAACCACCGTATTCGTTTTCGTTCCCGGCCAGGACGGCTCCTGTACCTGCTCCTCCTGGACGTTCCAGGCCAGGATGGTCGGGATCGTCGTATCCACTGTGACGGCATTGACGCTTTCATGGCCGGTCGTATCCACCGCTTTCACCAGGTACCGCCCGCTCCTGGCGGCGGGAATGGAAATGGTTGTTGTCTTGGAAATACCGACGTCCAGGGAGTTCGCCCATGCTCCGCTGGCAAGATCGCTCGTCCACCGGACTTTATAGTGTGACAGGTCGATGTCCGTCACCGGCGTCCAGGTGAGTTTCAACCCGCCCTGGGCCGCCTCCGCCCAGATCTGCGTGATGTCGCTCGGCGGCGCGGTTTTCCCGAAAACATACTTCTGTATCGCATGCCACTCAGATGCAACTAACATAGTATTTAGTGAACGAACCCGAAAATCATATAAGCCCGGCTCCAGGGCGAGGATCTTCATCGCCGTCGTCTTCGTGTTCGCCGCGCGGATCCAGGCAGAATCGGATGACAGTTTGTATTCGACCTCGTATTCATGCGCGAAGGCATCCTTCGGCGACTGCCAGGAGATATCGATTCTGCTCAAAATGTTATTCCCCGACGCATCAAAATATATCTCTTCCTTGATGGCGATATCGGTCGGGGGCATGGCGGACGTCACATCCGGAAGGTTCGTGTTCGGCGCCGTGTCTGACGCTTCGATGGTCCCGAAATCGTAGCCCGAGTCGGCGTATTCCCTGGCGGTGACGGTCACCTCGTCGTTGTTTTTCAGTGTCATGTTGAAGATGCGGAATTTCTTTCCCGACCATCCCGGCGTGCTGTGGGTGATGGTGGCGACGTTGCCGACTTCGCACCGCAGGCCCTCAATGAATGCCGAGAACTGGCAGGCGATCTGCTGGCGGGATTGTTTGAGGTTGATCGTCGCAATCTGCTTTGCCGTGTTGATGTTCGCTGTAAAGGGGAGGTCGATCTTCGTTTCCAGGACCAGGCCGTTATCCAGGGCGCGCAGTTCGGGCGAGTCCGCGGGGGCGATGTCCGGCTGCCACGACCTGTCCGGGTTGTAGAAATTCGCCCGGATGCGATTGAACATGTTTTTCTTCGTCCCCAGAGAGAATGTCCAGGATCCAGTGATATTATCTTCATTAAAATCGAACGTGGCGCTTTCCGGCTTGTCGATGATCAACTGATACTGCCCGGCGGAGAAGACCAGCATCCCTCTGCACGAGGAAAGTAGTTTCTGCGTGTTTGAAAGGGCGCTGTCGTCGACGTTCACGACTCCGTCGCAGGTATAGCGGTCCTGCACCACTCCTCCCACCGTAACATCTTCCTCGCAGTAGTTTGCGGCGGCGCTGATATAGGCATTGGGGACCATTGCCGTGGGGATCCCCCGGCCGTAGCGGGTATTGGTAATATAATCCCGGGTGCAGAGAGCCGGATTGCGGGAGAATTTTATCGTTTCATCTCTGGTATCGTAGACCAGCTTGCCGTCGATGTCGGCGGTTATCGTGGGGAGTCCTCCGGAGAAGGCGTCACGATCCCATTTCAGGCATACGTAGAGATACGCCACTCCCCGGAGCCTGTGATTCACCGTCCAGGATGACGGGCAGGCGGCTATCAGATTTTCATCGGCGTTTTGATCGTCCTCTCCCAGATGCTTGTATACGCTCACAAGGCCGGAAAAGCGGGCGTCCGTCGAAGTTACGTCGTTGAGATATACCGTATTGATGGCGGAGATCGGTCCCTCACAGAGGACAAGGACGATATGGAGATATTCGTTCGAAGCACCGGTGGCCTCCATGAAGACGCGGGTTCCCCCGACGCGGCGGCTGCCGTAGATGACGGGAATGGGGGCGTTGTTGCTCGACTGATTGAGCAGTATGCCTTTTTCGTAGTTAGTCAGGTCAAGCCGTGGAGTTTCGTCGTACTTATTCAGTCCTAACAGTTCGGTGCCGGCCATGTTGACGGCCGTGGAGGCAACCACGGCGGCCGTTATCTTCAACCACACAGGTGCGCCTTCGGGAAGTAACACGGTTGCGACAATGGCGGCGGCAACTGTGGCGACCTGTACAATCACTCTTGACGACACGTATACCTCCAGACAGTATAGGGTATCCCTTGCATGTGGGTCATCGGAAATATGAGTACGCCCGTTTCCGGATGTGATGATAACGCCCTATGCCCGAGAGAGACATGCACCATTTCCAGCTTCCCCGCCTCCTCCACAACGAGAATATCCCCGGTCTGCTCAAATCCTTTTGGTATTTCGATAAAGTTTGCCTCCTTGAGCAGAGTGATGAAATTGCCCCAGCGGGACCGGCGGCGGAAGCGGATCGCCCCGCGTTCCGTTTTGTATCTGCCCTTGATCTTTTCCGCCAGGGCTGTGCCGTAGACGGCATCCGTCACTTCCAGGGCAAAGGTGACACAGTCACACTCTCCCCAGGCAAAGGCGCGGCCCAGGTTCTTCTCGATGAAGTGCATGAGATTTATTTCGTGCGTGATATGCATCGTTTATTTCCTTCCCCAGGTGATGTCCTTCACGATCTCGCTGGCGAATTCAAAACCCATGTCGCCGGGGAAAAATATCTGTTGTTCCTCGTGGTTCGTGTGCCTGCCGGATTTCCGCTCGAAATCCACCCAGGCGTTCGTTGCCGTTACCGCTACCGTACATGTCCCGTCGTCGGGATTTTCCTCAATGATAGGGCTGTCCATGCGTCCCTCAAAGATCAGTATCGGGTCGGCGATGACGGCCATGTTGTCATCCAAGAACCCTTTGTGTATCAGGAGTGGCCTGTCGATGTAATTCTCCGCCAGGACATCGGAGATGACGGACTGATCCACGCCGGATAACTGTGCCGTCAGGCTGGCCACCTGCAGCTCGCTCGTCTCCTCGATGTCGGAAAAACCCAGGAAGTGCCCCAGGGCGGTGTAGGTCTTGCCGTTCCATATAATGTTCGTCCAGGCATCGGTGAGGTAGAGTGGACTTGAATCAAAAAGTACATCCACCAGATGAAACGGCTGATTTTTCGACTTGCCCAGCTCGGTGATGACGGCTGCTGTCGCGCCCCGGTCGGCCATCAGAAGACCTCCACAAAAGATACCTTGAATTCGTGCAAAAAGGCGGGTTTGAGGCCGAATTCTTGTACGTCCGAGGCAAAGGCCACACTGAACGGTACGTCTGCAACAATGATGACTTCATCATTTGCGGGCGATGTGAGAAGTGCCGGCTCAATAATAATCGAAGCATTGCCGGATCCGTCGGAATTCGCATTTTCCGTGACCATATACACCTTCGCGTGGCCGTTGAATTTAAGGAAATCCCCCGCCAGGAGGATCCCCGATATATTCGGCGTCCAGCCCTTGGTGTTGACGGTGCGTCCGGTCTGGCTGGCGCCGTTGACTTTGGGCGTCCCGGTGGCGACTCCCCTGGCTGTGGACCACAACGCCGGGGGGATCAGGGTAAAGATTTCATACTGGCCGCGCTGTTTCACGGCGAAGGCATAAATGGGAGCCAGCTCGTCACGTCTCAAATTTGGCGGATACGTTGCCTCGATCAGCCACCGCTGTGCGCCGCCCCGTGAGCGTGCCTGTCTGACCAGGCTGTGAGACAGAGAAATAAGCGTCGGCTGCACGCTCGTAAATTTCATATCGGAGAATCCGGGTGTTGATGGAAATGTGCCGCTCATTGTCCCAGGGGCCCTTTCTTCCCGAGTTTGTTAAACGCCTCCTGTAGCATGCCGACAATTTGATTCTTATGCTGAGCCAGATGCTGCGAGACGCTGCGGCTGTCCATCGCAGTGATGGGCATGCTGAGGTTGACTATATTATATGTGTCCCCGCCGGATTTTCCTCCGCCGCCGGACTGCAGCAGTTCCGCGACTCTCTTCTGCTGGCCGGGAGTGAGGATCATCTCTTCATCCGTGGTGATGCTGTACCGTTCTCCGGGACCGAGGCCGCGGTGGTATCGCTGCAAAAGGCCGGGATTGGGAACGATCCGGTAAAACGTAGGCTCATTTCCCATGCCGCCTCTATGGCTGCCCGGAATTATCCCGATCTCGTATCCCGCGGTGCTGCCCGTTGCCAGCTCAGGTGAAGTATACCGGCCGGTCTCACCGCCGCCGAAAAGCCCGGAAAAAAATCCGGCAATTGGGCCCGTAATCTGCGCTCGGACGGCGATGCGGACAAGATCCCTGATGACGGCGTTCGCAAAATCCTCAAACTTAAACTTTCCCGACATGACGAATTCCGTGAGGGCGTCTTCCATTTTGCTGAACACGCCGGTCACGGCAGTACCCACCTGCTTCCAGACGTCCGTCGCTTCCTCGGCGTATTTGTTCAGACTGGTAAATACAGGATGCAGTTCCCCCCGCAGCTCCGCCAGTTTTGATTTCGTCGCATTAATCGCGCTGAGCTGGGCGTACCAGGAGGCAGGATCTTTCTGTTTGTCCAGGGTGGCCAGGTAGTCTTCCTGGATATCTCGTGACTCTTCCATCAGGGCGATCCGCTCTTCAATGGTATCCCGATGGAAGGTGCCTTCCTTTTCGGCCAGATCTAAGGCTGCCAGGCGGTCATTGATCTCGCCTTCCCGGGCGGCTTTCGTGTCAGATGCCACCTTCTTCCGCCACTCTTCATGTCCTTTCTCGATTTTGAGCCATTCCTCAAAATCCTTCCGGGCCTGTTCCGTGGAAATCTCCCCCTTCATCGCTTCGGCCCAGGTCTCTATCTCTTTTTTCTTTCCGAACTTTGCCCGGAGATCTTCCGCCTTCTTGTCGATGTCGATCAGTTTTTTTTCGAATTCATCCAGCCCGGCGCCGGAGATATCCGCCAGCAGCCCGCGCCTCGCCGTTTCCCACTCTTTTGCTTTTGCGGCCTCCTCTTTCGCCTTTGCTGCTTTTTTCCATTCCTCCAGTATCCTGGTTTTTTCCGCCTCCGCTTTCGCTCGTGCCTTATCCAGCTCCGCCTGGGTTTTCACCTGGCCGGGGAGCCCCTCGCCATATATATTCTGTAAAGAGCGCTTATAAAGCTCGTCTGATGCGGCGATGGCGGCTTCTTTCTGGATGCGCCAGTACTCAGCAGCTTCCTTTATCCCTGCCACCCGATGCTCCGGTGCGATCTTGGCGTGTGCCTCCGCCATCCCCTGCAATAATCCGAAAATCCCTGCAGCGGCACCCAGGGCGACTCCGGCGATGCCCTGGAGGCCCCCCATAAGTTTCTGAAGACCTTCGATCAATCCCTTACCGACAGATTCCTTCAGCTCTTCCGTCTGGGCCTTGAACTGTTGGACGGCGATGGCAGCGTTGTAGGTCTCGACGCCCATCTTGGCCGCCTGGATCTGCGCATTCGCCAGGACCATGTCCAAGAGATTCAGGTTTTCTGCACCGGCGGCAATGGCCTTGTTGAAGAGGTTCATCTCCTCTTTTGATATGAGGCCGAACTTACGGAGCATCCGGGGCAATTCATTGGCGACGGAGTCGATGAGGACATCTGCGACGGCTCCGATATCTTCCCCGGCCTTGACCGCTCCCACCCGTGCCGCCTCGAAGAGCGCAGGTATTTTTTCAGGATCCACATCCTGGGCCATCGCCTTGATGGCCTTCTGCATGAGGTGGGATTCATCGATGGTGGCAGATGAGGCCTTTTTCATGGCCTCCACCATCTCGTCCGCGTTGACCTTCAGAGACTCCGTTGTTCTCCTGTATGCCGTCTCGGCTTGCAGCGCCCGTGCGCCCAGCTCGACGTACTGCATGGCCTTCTGGATTGCCATCCATGCGGCAACGGCGGCGGCGGACAGTGCCATCCAGTTTTCCTTCATTCTGGCAAGCAGTCCGGTGCTGGCCCGTGATGTCCGCGCCGTGGACGTCTCCACATCCTTGATGGCCTTCTCCAGTTCGGCGAAGGCATCCTTCGACTTGTTATATGCCTCGATGATGAGCTGTAATTTATTCTCCGGCATATTTCCTCAGTGCACCGTTATGACGCGGGCCGCACACCTCTTCCGGCACATGCTGCATATCTGCGCGTCGCTGCATTGCTTCTTTTCCCTTATTCCCTTTTTCGACTCCATCCCCAGGGCGGCGGCAACGATCTCCATCCATTGGTATCGCAGCTTCAGGACGTGCCTCGCCCACGACTGCGCCTCTCTCAGTGTGACGTTCCAGAGTATCCAGTCTTTTCTGGTGATGTCCCCTCCGGAGAGGAGGACGCAGAGCTCATCGACCCAATCTCCTTCATCTTCTCCAGTATCTTTCTCGTGAGCTGATCGGTCATCTCCGTGAGATTTCTCAATATCGAAGGGATCGGGTTCAAATCGAAAAAATCGGACATCACCTGGAGGGCCGTCTCCGGCAGGATGCCGAATTCGATTTCAGCGGCCAGGGCATTCAGATCCTTATCTTTCGCCGTTTTTCCTTCCTCGATGAGTACGATGGCCAGGGCGGTGAAAAAGTGGCTGCCGAAGGCCGTGATGAGGGCCCCGGGATCCAGATTCACGGGTAAGACCACCGACCTCATCAATTCCTTCAACTGCCGCCACTGCCCCAGGACGAGGGGGCGCTGGATGAACGTCTTCCCGCCGATCTCGTATTTTCTCTCTTCCATTGTCGTATCTCCTCATGGCAGGCGGGACGCCTGTCCTCAGGCATTACGTGAACGCGATAGACAGCTCATCGTCGCCGGAGTTGCGGTTGAGCTGGCAGTCGATCCCCAGGGAATTGATGCCGCTCTTGTCTTCTTCATCGATCTCCATATACTGCACTTTCGGGGCGGTAATTGTGCAGATGTTGCCTGCCGAGCCGGCGAGAGCTGTCGTAAGGGCTCCCTGACTGCCGCTTCTCCACTTCCCGTAGAAGTCGTAGGTTGCCACGGTAACGAATTCCGGGTCTATGGAGAGCACCGGCTTCCGCTTCGTGATGACGGCGCTCTTATGGCCGCTTGATGCGTTCGCATCCGGTCTTAAGGCGACTGCGTTATTCATTTTGAATTCCATCAGGCCCAGGATCGCCGCATAGGAATCAATGGTGAGCGATGCGTTCTGGAATGCTACCGGGACGGTCGATTCATAGGAAACGCCGGATGACAGCATCGCCCCGTCGGTGACGGAATAGTCCACGCCTGTGAATACAAAATGCAGGATCCCCGGTTTGCCGTGTTCCAGCCTCAGGCTGACGTTACCCCTGGCGCCCCACATCTTTTTGATGACGCCGTCCATGTAAAGGGCAAGGGTCATTGAGATGATGTTTGCCGACGCGGGCAGATACGTGACGGACACGCTCGCTACGATCGTCTCGCCGAACCCGCAAGCCTTAAGTAGTTTTCCCAGTGCCGGTGCCGTGCCGGCCGCGCCGGAGCCTTTAAGCTCTACATCGAACTCCATCACGGCGGAACGCAGACCGGGAACGCCAGCCCAGGGCGAGAGCGATGAGCTGACGTTATCTCTCTCAGACACCAAGGTACTGGGGTTAAATCTTGGATTCATGACCAGCAGGACATCAGCACCGGCCAGGGTCTCCGCCGTCCCTTCCTGGGCTTCAATCTTTGCCGCCAGTTGTGTTCGGGCCTTTATCATTGGCGCTTACCTCCTTTTCCTGGGGACGTGCCCCGGATTTTTTCATCAGTTTTTTATATTCCTCTTCCGTCAATTCCTTGCCGGAAGGGTCAAAGTACCGGGTCTCGCCGGTGTGGTGTTTGTCTTCCATTTTATCCTCCTTCTTTCGCGTCTGTTGCGTTTAATCGCCCACATACAAGTGCGCCTGGGCCGTTTCGTATTCGGCGCTGTATACGGATATGCCCTTACCAAGCCAGACGGCGGCTTCGCGGAGCAGCTTCAACGGATATATTTCCTTGTCGAGACGGCTGCCATAGAGGAGATCGCGGGCGCCGTTCAGCATGGCGTAGGTCCCGGGGTTCTGGCTGCCGCCCCGCCGGGCTTCCTCTTCGGTCCGGAGACTCTTGTCACAGACGAAGAGAATAAATCTCATTATTTCAACTTTACGGGAGCCGTGTTCCTCATATTCCGAACCGCCGTACACCGCCAGGATGGACGGGAACATCCGCGTAGCCCGGCTGATCTCTTCCTCGGTATCCAGTTCCCCCTGATAGCTCTTGATCGTCCGCACCGTCGCGTATATCGCCGGATCTCCCTCCTTTGTTTCATATCCGACTTTGAGAGGCGCAAGTTTGGCGATGATGGCGTCCTCGATCTGTTCGATGGTGTAACTCATCAGTAGTTATCCAATGTGCCCGTCGAGCTGTCCGATTTCTTCCCCATCGTGAAGACACGGTCGTCTTTCGTTTTTGTTGCCTGGGGCAGTCCGTCATCCGGTTCCGCCGGGGCATCCGCGCCCAGGGTAATCAATCCTTTCGCCACGTCCCTCAGGAAACGGACGGCATTGTCGTACCGCTTCTGCCTTTCTTCCGGCATCTTCAGGGTAGAGCGCCGGGTATAAAGATTGTAGATGGCGATATCCACAGACAACTTCCGGATCATCACCGGCACCGGTGAAAAGGGAAGCGTGTACCGGGTGCCGCAATAAGAATCTATCTCCGCGTCGGCGTCGGCGATTGCCCTTGATACGACGGAGGCGTCGATGGAGCCGCTTCCGGCATCATCGGTTAATTCGATCAGCTCGCTTTCCGCGATCTGCTCCAGCAGATCACCCTGAACGCAGTAAGACATACGTATCCTTCCCCCTCTTTGACAGGTGAGACACCTGTCCCTACTTTATTCTCCAGCCTCTCCTCCATCCCCTCCCGCATGGGGAGGGGATAACCTGGGAGCTTTTTCATAGTATCTCCTTACCAGAAGAGGAGCGCCCGCCAGAATTCCTGTCCGGTCTGGCGCCGGTAATAGAGATATTCCTCCCCATCGGACGTTTTTATGTAGCATAATCCATCCCCCACATGTGCCA
>Ga0194112_10012065_pt1 | contig 10605 bp, 5 predicted proteins | sample TA2MahC400mmetaG_FD_146191 | JGI IMG/M metagenome (GOLD analysis project Ga0194112, IMG submission 146191) | Freshwater microbial communities from Lake Tanganyika, Tanzania - TA2015016 Mahale Deep Cast 400m | ecosystem: Environmental > Aquatic > Freshwater > Lake | place: Tanzania: Lake...
AAAACTTCTTTATCATAGTATGACGATATCCAGCCATGGTTTCAGTGCCGGCGGGATGGCAATAGTCCCGTCCTGCTGCTGGAAGGTTTCCAGAAGGGCTATCATTGTGCGTGGTGTCGCCAGACCTGAACCGTTTAAGGTATGGACAAAGCGAACTTTACCATCGTTGTCACGGAAGCGGATGCCCGCTCTGCGTGCCTGAAAGTCTTCAAAGTTACTTACTGATGAGACCTCCAGATAGCGTCCGCTGCCTGGTGCCCAGACCTCCAGGTCATAGGTTCTGGCGCTGGCAAAACTAAGGTCTGCCGTGCACAACTCAATTACTCTGTAGTGAAGTCCCAGTGCCTGCAAAATTGCTTCTGCATTGCCCACCATTTCTTCCAGAACGGCATAGGAATCATCCGGATGAACGAAGCGCACCATCTCCACCTTGTTGAACTGATGCACTCTCTGCAATCCTTTGGTTTCTTTGCCGTAAGATCCCGCTTCCCGTCGGAAGCACGGCGTATAACCGACATATTTTACAGGAAGTTTCGCAAGTGGCAAAATCTCCTCCGCATACAGATTGGTAATCGGCACTTCCGCTGTCGGAATCAGGAAATAATCTTCCTCGTCAATGCGGTACATATCGTTTTCCAGTTTGGGCAGTTGCCCTGTGCCGACCATCGTTTTCCGATTGACAATAAAAGGAACGGCAACCTCTTCATATCCGTGTTTCTGCTTGTGGAAAGTCAGCATAAAGTTGATCAAAGCCCGTTCCAGAGATGCTCCCAATCCGGTATAGACAGGAAAACCGCTGCCTGTGACCTTAGCGCCTCTCTGCATATCCAGCAGATTGTTTTGGGAAGCAACTTCCAGATGGTCTTTGGGTGTGAAATCAAACTCTTTTTTGCTGCCCCATTCTCTGATAAAGCGGTTATCGCTTTCGCTTTTACCCACAGGAACGGTTGCATGCGGAACATTGGGTACCCAGATCAGAATGGCTTTGAGTTCTTCTTCCACTTTTGTCAGTTCGGCATTGATTTGTTTGATTTGGTCTGCCACACTGCCCATCTTGGCAATCAGTTCAGAAGCATCTTCCTTGTTTTTCTTACGCAGTGCAATCTCCTGTGAAACCTGATTCTGACTGGCTTTGTGCTGGTCAAACTCAAACTGCAGTTTACGGCGTTTGTCGTCCAGTGCCAGCAGTTCGTCCAGATTGGCTTTTTCGTTTTTGTTGGCAATGGCTTGTCGCACAAGCTCCACATTGGCTCTGATGAATTTTAGGTCTAACATTTAGCATTATCCTTTATCGTTTCTGCTTTGCCGACGCAGGTCGGTATCCGGTTTTTCTATATTATTACTCAATTCCATGTAACTGGTTTCCGGCCTTCGCCGGAAAGGCGTTATTTATGATACAAAAGTCTATCTTCCTTACTTTGACCGAAAGGCATTTAGTGTGTCGTCCCTGCGCAGGCAGGGACCCATGCTGTTTTATAAAAAACTCACATGCAGCATTTATTGAACTGGATTCCCGCCTTCGCGGGAATGACAAGTAACCTGTTTTCGTACTTCAACGGCAAGGCTATGAACTGGATTCCTGCCTTCGCGGGAATGACAAAGAACTGGATTCCCGCCTTCGCGGGAATGACAAGTAACCTGTTTTCGTACTTCAACGGAAAGGCTATGAACTGGATTCCCGCCTTCGCGGGAATGACAAGTAACCTGTTTTCGTACTTCAACGGCAAGGCTATGAAATGGATTCCCGCCTTCGCGGGAATGACAAGTAACCTGTTTTCGTACTTCAACGGCAAGGCTATGAACTGGATTCCCGCTTTCGCGGGAATGACAAGTGACCGATGGCTTATTCATACTGAGCAGTATAGGGAAATTCACTTCTGCTTAACCACTTCTCCAGCAGTTTCCAGCATGGCGGTAAAGTGTTCCAGTTTTAGCGATGCGCCGCCGATGAGCGCTCCATCGATGTCCGGCTGCAGCATCAATTCTTTGATGTTATCGGGTTTAACGCTTCCGCCATAGAGAATCAGCAGTTTTTCGGAAACCTTGCCGTTATAGTTTTCACTCAGCCAAGCTCTGATAAAGTTATGAGCGTCCTGCGCCTGTTGCGGAGTGGCGACCTTGCCGGTGCCGATAGCCCAGACCGGCTCATAGGCAATGACGATTTCCTTGCCCGTATATAGAGTTATATCGCAAAGTCCCTCCTGCAACTGCCTTTTCAGAACCTCGTTGGTCTGTTCCGCTTCTCTTTGCTCCAGCCGCTCTCCAATGCAGAAAATCGGGATTATACCGTGCTTGAGCACCTTTTTCAGTTTGACATTGACGGTATCATCCGTTTCCTGATGGTACTGACGGCGTTCGGAGTGACCGATGATGCAATATGGCAGATGCAGTGATGCCAGCATCGTGGCGGAAACCTCTCCGGTAAACGCTCCGTCGTCATTGGCGCTAACATCCTGCGCTGAAACTTTGGCAGGAGTGCCTTTGAGCATCTCGGAAGCTGTCATCAGAAAAGGATATGCCGGTGCGACAACAATCTCCACACGGCTTTCCGTATGTTTATGCGCATAGATTTTCAGACCTTGGACAAAGCTCTGCGTTTCCGTAAAGTCTTTGTTCATTTTCCAATTGCCGGCAAGCATCAGGTGTCGCATATCAACTCCTTGTTTTACAATTCATTTCCTTTCATTACAAATGCTTGAATAAGTCAAGTGATTTGTCTTGGTTCCTGCTTAAACGCCGCGTGAGGTCATCGGGAGGGTATCGTGAGCAAAGCCCACGATGACCCCAGGAGGCAAGCAGGCAGGGAGTGAGGAAATCCTGCCAGTTGCTCTCATTAAACGCCAGATTCACAATCATTTGTTTGACGACAGCACATTGGCAGCCATGAAAAGCAAAGACATATTTTCTGAGAGTAACAGAAAAACTCCTCAGGAGTGATATATCTTAGCCTGGGGTGTAAACCCCAGGAGAGGAATGAACGAAACGATATCAACCTCGATAGGGGTGACACAATTCTGTGGATTGATGCTTATTGTGTCACCCGCATGGGGTTCTTTTTCCTATCTGAACACTTACCTGGGGTAAACACCCCAGGCTATATTATGTCACCCTTGCAGGGTTCCTACGCAAACGTCTGGAAAGATTTGGGTTGACAGGGTTAACATTCACAGCCACTTATGATTATCATCATTTCAAGAAAGGATGGTGACTCGTGATGTGGAGCATAATACTCTTTGCAGTGATTGTTGGCCTATTAGCTTGATTAGCTATGGCTACAATCCAACGTTATATATTTCCCAATCTTTCCAAGTCAATAGCCACAATTATTAGTGGAGTCATAATAGCAATAGCAGAAATGGGTTTTAGTGGTATAATAGCTAAAAAGAAAGACAAATAAGACACTACTAAGTATAGCTATTCCATAAAAAAGACGCTGCCCAAGGGACAGCGTCTGATATCTAATCAACTGTTTCTATGATAGATAATTACTTCAGCAGAATCATCTTTTTGCTGGAGGTGTATTTACCGGAATTCATCTTGAAGTAATACACACCGCTGGCAACAGGATTGCCTTTGTCATCATCGCCTTTCCAGGTGATATTGTGCGTCCCTGATTTGGTCTTGCCATTGACCAGAGTGCGCACTTTCTGGCCTTTGAGATTGTAGATTTCCAGAGCAACCTTGTTGTCTGCCTTCAGGTTGAAGGAGATATTGGTCTCATTACGGAAAGGATTGGGATAACTGCCCAGCAGAGCCGTTTCCAGAGAAGGTATAACCTGGTCATCATTGGCCACCACATAGCCGTTTATACCCTGAATCACAACGTCATCCACAAGGAAGATAAAGGCGTCATCAGATTCGCATTTGATGCCGAAGCGAACATTCTGGGCAGCAAAGGTAATCGGCACATTGTAGGTGAACTTTGTCCAATCCACAGGCGCTTCCACATAGTTGGCACCGGAGAGCATGGCAAAAGTGAGAGGTATCGGATTGGGAGCGTTGGAAATACCGACCTTGAAACGCTCCAGACCGTAATCTGCGGTAAAGGACTTCACCCACAACGAAATACGGGATTCCGTTCCCAAATGAATCAGTGGTGAAATTAACCAGTCATTGTTGGGAGGAGTAGTCGCTGCAAAGCTGGCGAGCATCTTCTGCCCTGTATGAGCGGATAGACCCGTCATCGCCGGAGTTGTGGCGGAGGGATTGAAAACCATAAAGGACATCGGGCTGCCTTCGTTGGCAAAGTCATATCCGGTGATGCCCGCAGTAGGGCTGGTGTCTACATCAAGCAAAGACCACATCGGGAAAGTCAGAGCAAAATCATCGTAAGTTTCAAAGCTATCCTGATAAATAATCGGGACTATCGGGACGTTTACCACAGCTATAGTCGGCTCGCAATGCGGGGATTCACCACCATTGTACAAGGCAGTAACTGTGTATGTATGAGTTCCGTTGGGAACTGCTGAATCATTATAATAATAATGCAGGATGTCGTTAATGGTGGCGACAGGTGTACCATTGCGATAGACTTTGTATCCATACATCGGACGGTCATTGTGGTTAACGGAGAAGCTCTTTTCCGCTCTATAGGTTCTGACGGAGCTCAACTGAGCATTGGTAACGGGAGCGGTAATCTCCTGAGGGATAATTTCAGGAGTATGAGTAAGAACCGATTCCCTGCCCAGGAAATTGGTTATAAACGCTTGCAGATTCCAGTTGAAATCCAAATCAGGATTCAGCAGAGTCGTAATTGTCCATTCATTATTCAGATATATCAGATTGCTTTTGTAAGGAATGCTCGGACCGTCATCTACACCGGCAGGATAACCGCCTTGAGTATTGCAGTTATAACCGATTCTCAATTCACCTACGGAAGGGACCTGTATGGGCTGCGGTAAAATCACCACATTCCAGGCATCAATAACTGGATTGACAACCGGAACTTCCGAAACCAGAGTACCGGGATTGACCAGAGATGTGCCACCCGACCAGACTTTTACAGTATAAACGCAGTTCGGTTCGTGAGGGAAGAAACGCACTTTGGTAACATATCTATTCGACAGACCGGTCAATTCTGTCTGAGTAAAACGAGCAGCAACGTCAAAGTTAGCAGCGGAATTTGTTCCGAGAGCATTGGCATTATAACCGTCATCATAACGAAGCCAACTCTGATAAATAGGACCGCCGGGTGGCAGCCAGGTAAGCCCCACATTGTCCATTGCCACGGTGTTTTGCAGATTATAAACCGGAAGCAATGGCTCACCACCGGAAGCAGTAACAGTGTTTGATGGAAGGGAAATTCCGTTTGGATTGGTATAAATGGCTAAAATATAATATGAATATGTCACACCATAAGCCACATCAGTGTCATTATAAGTAGTACTTGTAATCAGACCGTGCCCACTTGGAAAACCATTTTTTACGACTCTGTATCCTACAAGATTCGGCAGCAGAGGATTGGGAGCATTCCATGTCAATAGGATTCCCGATACGCTTCCTACTGCTACAAGATTGGTCGGTGAATAAAATGTGGAAGAAACAGTTCCCACAGCAGGAGCTGTTGGTATGGATTCTCCTGTTGTATAAGTTGCGGTTAAAGTGTATGAATAGGTGCCCGGTAAAAGATTTAAGTCCGTATAGGTTGTTGTTGTTGAGTTGGTTAATGTATGAATAAGAATCGCATCTCTGTATACTTTAAACCCAGTCAAAAAACGCGTAAAATTCACGTTATCCCGACTGTCTCTGGCAATTACAGGCGAAATCCAGTTCAGAATTACACTGGGACCACTGACCGTGGCAGAAAGCTCTGTAGGCGGATTCAGGGCTTCACCATTAACATTGGGCGTAGGCGCAGACTGCCCAACCGGATTCGTATACGTTGCAACAATACTATAAGCATAGGTTGTTCCGGGAACAACACTGTTGTCCGTATATGTCAGAGCTGTAATCAACTGTGGATTTATCATTTCCCCATCACGTAAAACGTTGTATCCGGCAGGACTAAACTCGGTAGGTGCTTGCCATGTCAATACCACCTGATTGATTCCGCCGGCTGCTTGCACATTTGTGGGAGGATTGAATAAAGGTGTGATTGTAACTGTATTTGACGGTTCGGATAGCCCCGTAGGAGATACATAACTGGCAATTACATAATATGACGCAGATACACCTATTGGCGCAGTCGTATCAATATATGAAGTAGTCATCACCACTTCTGTGGAAGCCAAAACCCCGTTTCTGTAAACATAATATCCCCTCAGAGCTCTGTTTAAGGCAGGTGTTTGCCAATTGAGAATTACAGAACCATTACCAGTTATAGCGGTAAGATTTTGCGGAGGATTGAATACAGGAATTACTTCTGCCACAGTGATGTCATCTAACCACAACCAATACATGTTGGCAGCGCTGTATCCATGGAAACCGAAGTAATAGATACCATTTGTAGTCGGTGACATATATGCTTCTCCCAATAAGTAACCTGTATTTACAATGTTCTCATTTACATATATCTGCTCTGTTAAAGCAGTTGGACTATTGCCGGTACCATACTTGATTTCCATTTTTTCCGGGAAAGAAGCATTCTGCGCTTTGTACCTGAACTGGATTCTGTAGAAAGAATTGCCTACTAACTGCAAGGGAGGAGAAATAAGCCAGTCATCCATTGCTACTGTATTGAAAATACAGCGGATGGCATTGGGCGAAGAATATGCACCCGAATTGACCGTTATCCATGTAACGTTATCATTGTTGGCATTAACCACAGTCCAAGATGGAGGAACTGCCGGCGCAGTAACACTATCCCAGTTTTGCGTATAGGGAAAGACAGTAACTGTGGGATCCGGTTGTGTGGTAAACGACCATACAGGGCAGTTCAAAGCATCGCCATTATTGTTTGTAGGCACAATTCTCCAGTTATAGACAGTATTATAAGACAGACCGGGTATCGGTCCATAGGTATTAGCAGTTGTGACAGTTCCATTGACAATATTGGTAGGAGGAGTATCTGTTCCGAAATAGACTTTGTAACCAGTAGGTGCTCCACCGCCTGAAATCCAGTTCAGAGTAGTGTGTATAGATACGTTTGCAGCATTATTCAAAGGTGATACAAGTTGTGCGGGACTGGGAGGTTCCCCGATTCCGGGAGGCGCCCAGGTAAAGATCAGCCCATTTGCTGGAAAGACGGTAGCGCTTAGCACGCAAGCAGCAGTATTGACTGTTCCTGCAGTAGTTGCTGCCCAGTTGGCAGTGGTGGTTCTATTAGTGAATTCCGAATTGGAACTACCTCTCAGACCAACCTGCATATTCTGGTTCAATGATGATGTAACTGCACTGAAAAAACCATAGTTGAAGGTTATTCGATTTGTTGTTTCAAAGAGCTTTATCTGGAAATTCAGGGTATCGTTTGCAGTTGCCACAACCTGACGGCGGTAGTTTTGCCATTGGATTGTGAATACCCTGTTGGGAGCAGTTCCGGACAATGCTGAGATTAAAGTTCCACCCTGACGGGAAGACAGGTTTCTGTTCAGGGCAACAATTACATTATTGGAAGCGCCGGCGCTGATGGCAACATTGGAAGTCGTCACAGTAGGTCCCATGGCAATAAAGCCGTTGCAAGATATACTGACCGTAGTATATTCCACGCCGTTATAGTTAAAGGTAAAGCCAAGCGGAACAGCGTTGAATACCTGTTCATCGTTTGTATCGGTTCCGTGGATGGTTCCATCTGTTAGTGAAGTATAGGTACCAGTGGAAGTAGTAAAGGTATAATCTGTGATTACACTCCAACCCACAGAAGCCATACATAAAAGACTGATGAGTATCAGAAGTTTTGATTTGATATTGCGCATAAGTTCTCCTTCTCCGCAGAATCATTGATATATTTATTTAAACTTATCTGTCTGTCTGCTAACAGAGCATAAACACTATATAAGCAACTTTTTATCCAGTATTTGCTTTATTTTTATCGGCATAACGATTGTCAAGGAAAAATCCTGTAAACTGCGCACATTCCAAAGAACTGCGCTTGGCACTGAACCTTTTATATCATATCTGATTTTTCTTAAGCTGGGAATAGTAGGCAATGATTTTGGACTTGATGCTTTCTATAGATACAGGTTTGGGGATATAGTCATTCATCCCGCTTTCGATGCACTTGTGCCTGTCGCCGTTCATCGCATTGGCAGTAAGCGCAATGATAATCGGTTTACCATATCTTTCGGGTGCTTCCAGAATCTTTTCCGTAACACTATAGCCATCCAGAATGGGTATCTGAATATCCAGAAAAACAAGGTCTATCTTATTGTTTTCCAAAACTTCCAGCGCTCTTTTCCCATTTTCAGCCGTGAGTGGTTCATACCCGAGTTTACGAAGCATCATTACGACCAGTTTAAAGTTTATCAGGTTATCTTCCACCAGCAGGACATTCATCGGGTACTGCTCTGAAATACTTATTATCGTGGGATATATTTTTTTCTTACCGGTTTCATCAGGAGGTTCCGTATCAGGCGTTACCTGATCCATTTTCATTGTTGATTCATAACCCTGCTCATCGCTTTCTGAAACGGGGATATCCTTATCAACGGCAGGCAGATAGGCGGTAAAAGCGATGGTTGTTCCCTTTCCGGGAGCGCTATTGATAGTAATGGAGCCATCCATGATTTCCACCAGACGCTTGGTAATCGCCAAACCCAGTCCCGAACCGCCATAAATCCTTGTGGAAGAGGCGTCTGACTGGATAAATGGTTCAAAAATAGCGGTCTGTTTATCTACATCTATGCCAATACCCGTATCGCTGACTTCCCAGTAGATATAGTCTTCCTTTTCATCAGGTTTTACGGTAAGTTTGATATGACCTTTGGGCGTAAACTTGATGGCATTGCCGATGAGGTTGAGCAGAATCTGCTTGATTCTGAGGTCATCTCCCATCACCTTTTCCGGTACATCGGGGCTGATATCGGTCTGCAGAAACAGGTTTTTTTCCATTGCCTTTCCGCTGACGATATCAAAAACACTTTCTACGCAAGCTTTTACCTCAATGGGACGGGCTTCCAGCGGGTGCCCGTAGTACTCCAGCTTGGAATAATCGAGGATGCTGTTGATAAGTGATAAAAGCGATTCGGAACTTATCAGAATGGATTTGGCAAAATCCACCTGCTCTTCATCCAGAGGAGTGCGCGCCAAAAGATTGCTCATACCGATAATGCCGTTTAGAGGCGTGCGGATTTCGTGGCTCATATAGGTAAGAAACTCGCTTTTGGCAGCCATTGCTTTTTGCAGAGCCAGCAGCATATTATTGATATGTTCCGCTACCAGCGAGATTTCATCCTGTCCGGATACTTTTATATATCCCTTGTGGTTTTTATCGAATGCTATGGCAGTGGCCTGATTCTGCACCAGTAAAAGCCGGTTGAACACATGCCTATCCATCAGTTTATACAGAGCATAACTCAAACTTGCACTGTTCAGAATAAACAGAAGTACAATCCAGATAGTCAGTTGGTTACCTATTCTGGTTGCTTCCCTTTTCGTCTGTATCTTGAAAACAACAACCGGATTATCGTTGATGTCCCGGATCAGCCCCCAGCCGGCAATTTCATTACTTGGCATCAATTCGGCATAAGTATCGGGATGGGCACTGCTTATAACATACTGTGCTTCCTTATCCAAAAGCTGATTGGGTTTGACATACCAAGATTTTAAATTCAGAATGCTGATATCGGGAATTTGCTTAATCTCCGCCTCATCCAGAAACTTACCCATCAACAGATATCCGATTACCGGTCCCGATAAATCGCTTTTCAGAACAGGACAGACGACAAATGCCAGAGGTGCTTCGGGAGCCTTGGTTATCCCTGATACTGGATGCGGAGTTGTCAGAGTATCTATCATAACTTTGGTCTGCAGCAGGGATTGCTCCAGACCATCTTCAATTTCTATCAGCGAATCGGATGACTCGTTTAACCTTTGACCAAGAATTTTCTGATATTTCAAATCATATATTGCCATTACATCAAAGCCCAGATTTACAAGTGTTTCCGAAGTTATATTTTCCTTGATATAAGTGGGATTTCTGTTTTCAACAAAGTAATAAGTAGCGTCCCAGAAAGCCCAGTCTCTGCCTGTGCTTTGCATCCTTTGCGCTATCGCTTCAAAGGCATACCTGACCCTTTCTATTTTGCTGTTGATATTGTTTTTTTCCAGTTTGGAAAAAGAACTGTTTATGGCAATTCTGCTGCTGACGATGACTATGGCAAAAATTGACAGACCTATAATGTTTATCAAAAGTAAAATCTTGTCCCTGATGTTCATTCTTCTTTCCTTGCTGAATCAGCCGTTACTAAACACTTAATAACGATACTTCATTAACTTAAAACTATAAAAGTTCAATAAAAACCAGAACACATTAATTGACAAGAAAAACCTCTTGAATCAAATTGCAACCTGTAAATTTTGTTCGTTTATACAATGCTGGAAATCATAAACTTGCCTAATAGCAACGAGGACTCATCGGGAACATTGCTCTCGATACCTTCACGATGACCCCTCGCAGCAAGCAGGGAAGAATGCTGTTTTTAGGATGCTGAAGTTATTATAAAATAAGAA
>Ga0194112_10012066_pt1 | contig 10604 bp, 9 predicted proteins | sample TA2MahC400mmetaG_FD_146191 | JGI IMG/M metagenome (GOLD analysis project Ga0194112, IMG submission 146191) | Freshwater microbial communities from Lake Tanganyika, Tanzania - TA2015016 Mahale Deep Cast 400m | ecosystem: Environmental > Aquatic > Freshwater > Lake | place: Tanzania: Lake...
ACTCCCCGCTCAAAAATCTCCGAAGAGGTCTTCTCTCCTTTGACCACTTCGACCAATCCCATCAGCGGCACAGGACCGAAGAAATGGAGCCCCAGCACCTTCTCTGGTCGCCTCGTATTTTCAGCAAGGCGGGTGATGGGGATGGAAGAGGTATTCGTTGCCAGTGGGGTCTCTGGCCTGGAAATCCGATCCAGTTCTTTGAAAATTTCCCGTTTTAACTTTTCATCTTCAAAAGTCGCTTCAATGACCCAGTCGGCTTCGGATGCGCTGAGAAGGTCTTTTTGCGGTGAAATCCGTTCAAGTATTTTTTGTGAGGATTCTTTTAGAAGGCCTTTCGCAGCCAGCTTCTCCACTGACCATTGAATCTCTTTAAGTGCCCTGTCCGTGATCGTGGACTCGATATCCATGAGATAGACCTGGTAGCCTGCCTGGGCGGACACCTGTGCAATTCCAGAGCCCATAAATCCTGCACCTACCACCAGAACCTTCTGCATAAGTTATTTCCTACTCCAATTAAGTTAGAATTTTTGACAAAATCCCCTCTAACTCCCCTTTTCCAAAGGGGAGGACCCATAGCCATTCCCTTCTTACCCCGGTTTCTACGGGGGGTATGATAACAAAGAGGAAAATATTTCACCTCCCTTTGGCAAAGGGAGGTTGGGAGGGATTTTATGAAAGAATTATCAAAGAACAAAAGTATTTAAAGATCTCTGAGAGGAGATTTCCTCAAGTCTACGGATTTGGTTTGCGATCCTGAATCCCTGCCAACCTCTTCACCAACTTCTTTTTCGATTCGATATCATACTGCGTTGTAATCGCAATCGCCTCCATGACAGGAGAGCCGCCTCCATGATACGATCCCATCAGATGGATTCCTCCACTGGCAGAGCAGAGGATATCACCAATGTAGCGCCATAACTGGGCAGCATCTTCCGGGTGAACAGCCGGGTTGCGGGTGATATATTTGTAGAGGAGGTCCTTGGTCTCAGGGTTTACAAAATCTTCCTCATAGGGGAAGGTTGCTGGAATACCACCAGCGATGTCGCAGAGAATCTCTGCTTCACGAAAAACCGCTTCGCCGGTCAAGCATCGACCCACGTTCGCATAGATGGAGTGGGGGATATAACTCCCCGGACCGAAAGGTAAGGACCCTACGCCCGGGACATAGAGCTCGGGCTTGCCTAATTCCGAAGCCGTAAATCCAGCCGCATAACCTAATTCAGACACCCGTATGATCTCTGCCAGTTTATCCCGCACGTGCGGAGCCTTTGCAATGCCATTATATTCTGCGGCCAGTGCCACAGCCCCAAGCATTAAATCTCCCAGAGCTGGTTTACAGCCAGAGTAACTATGGCGATGGAACAGGGCAAAGAGAAGGGCACATGCCCCACCATAGATTGTCTCTCCGCATAAGAAGACTCGCTCCCATGGAATGAAGCAATTATCAAAGATGACATAAGAGTCGGTATAGCCCGGAGTAAAACCCCTCTTGAAGTGTTGTCGGTCACGCAGGTTATGGACGGATACGACCTGCTTGAGCCCTTCCCAGTCTGCAGGGACAGCAAAGGCTACAGCCCAGTCCTTCTCCTGCGGGAGTAGTGCGCGTGTGGGCACAACGAGAATCTCGTCAGCCACAGAAGCCTCTGAGATATGCAGTTTGGAACCCCGGACCACGATTCCATCGCTCTTTTTTTCCACCACACGGACATAAAGATCCGGATCCTTCTGTTCGCTGGGCCGTTTCATCCGGTCGCCTTTGACGTCAGTCTGGGCACAACATCCGACCAGGTCCTCTTTTTGAAATCTCTCCAGCCACTTTACGAAGTTCTGATGATATTGGGTGGCTCCTTTGTTCAGTTTGTCGGCCTCGAAGGAAGCGTTGTAGATGGCGTTGGTCGCATCAATTCCCATGCATCGCTGAATGCAACCTCCAGCCACCTGACAGAGGAGCCGGGTCATATCCTGCTTCTTATGCAAATCCTCTTTATTCTGATGGATGTGACAAAACCGATTGATCTTTTCTCCGGTGAGATGAGAGATAGCTGTACACAGGCCTTCATGTCTTGGATCGGCGGCGTAATCGAAGGTTAATCCCATGGTGTGAATCGTGGGCATCTGAATCTCGTCATCCCGGGCAATCTTTTCGCCGTTGTAATAGAGATTGCGGCGCTTCTTTTTTAAATCTTCGATATATTGTTGTTTGGTCCTCATCTTTTCATTCCTCCGCTTTTTGCTCCATCTGTTCTATCTAAAAGCTTCCCAGAGCCGTCGAGACCATGAAAAGCGAATTTAGAGATAAAATCGGCGAGTTCGTTGACCGATACCCCTTTTTTCGGGTGGAACCAGACCCTGGTCCTGGTGATCATTGATGAGATCATAAAGCCAGCCAACTTCACATCCATTTCAGGGAAATATCCAGCCTCTATGCCTCTGCGGATGACTTTTCGAATGATCCGGTCATAATCGTCACGGAAACCTATGATTGTTTTTCGTTTGTCGGGTGAAAGGCTGTCCAGAGCAACGTCAAAAAGCATCTTGGCGGATCTCCGGTAGCTTAAAGTGACTCTCAGGTGGCTTTCAATAATGAGCCTCAATTGTTCGATGGGACTGGTCTGGTGATCGTCTTCGAGATGTTTGATGGGATGGATGATCTGTTCCATTTCCTCTCGAAGCACTTCGAAAAGGATTTCTTCCTTGTCGGAAAAGAAATTGTAGATGTTGGCTGGCCTGCACCCATAGGAAACAGCAATATCACGCATGCTGGTGGCGTTATAACCCTTTTCCCAGAAGAGCCTTCGCGCTGTCTCCAGCATCCTTGATTTTTGGAGACCGGCCTTCACTCCAACTTGATTCATCTGAGAGGTTCTCGATCGATTTGATGAATGAACGACCATTAATCTACTCTGATGATCTTAAACTTGTCAAGCAAAAAATTGGAGATTGCAAAGACCCCTCATGTTTAGTTTCTCCATCCCCCTTTAGCAAAGGGGGATAGAGGGGGATTTTAAATGGTTTTGGAAAATCTCCCCTTACCCCTCTTTGCCAAAGAGGGGGATAAAAGTTCATTTTTATTACTTGGACAAATGACTGGAGACTATAGTTTTCCTCTTAGCCAATTTCATCTGGGACATTAGCTTATTCAGAGCGATGCGATGTTCATCGGTCTTCATACGGTCAAGAAAGGTCATGGCTTCATACTGGATCACCTGTTCCAGAGTGGATTGCATGCCATGGCGCAATAGTTCCTTCGCTTTCTGTATAGCGCCAGGTGGCATGGAGACAATCCTGCTCGCCATCTTCTTGGCCTCGGGCAGAAGTTGGTCATGGGGAATGACATAGTCAACGGCACCTATATCGAATGCCTCGTGGGCATCAAAGGGTCTGGCTGTGAAGATCAGTTCTGCCGCTTTGCCATACCCGATGAGCCGGGGCAGGAAATAGGTGCTGCAGAATTCCGGGGTCGCTCCAATCCGGACAAAAGCACAACTGAATTTTGCATTTTCAGAGGCAAGTCGGATGTCACAGGTGAGCGTGACTGTAAAACCAAAGCCATAAGCCGGACCATTGATGGCTGCGATGAGGGGTTTGGGATACTGTACAAAAGCCCTTGGGAGGTCAACAGAGCCGAATCTCGATTTCTTCCTGTGATCCCGATCCTTTTCCTGGTACTCTTTAAATCGGTTAAGGTCAGCGCCCGCGCAGAAACCCCGGCCCCGGCCCGTGAGAATCATAACCCGGATACGGTCGTCTTCTTCGGTTGCCTTGAGGACGTGAATCAATTCCTCCTTCATCGTTTCACTCAGGGCATTGAGAACTTCAGGTCTGTTCAGATAGAGCAAACCAATCCCATCTTTTCTGATCAATTCGATATCCTTGTATTTCATTACTCCCTCCTTTTATCGGACCCCAGCAAAATTTCAGCGATGATATCCTTATGCTCTTCTTCGGTTCCAAGTGCCGCCCGGATGGCCCAGGCGTCCCTGAAATAGTGTTCAATCGTCTGTTCTGCGATATAACCATAACCGCCAAATATCTGGAGTGCCTCATCGACTACCCTTGCCAATCTCTTCCCAACCTCCAATTGGGTGATGGAGTTGAATCCGGATTCCAGCTTTTCTTGGTCAAACTCCATTGCAGACTTATAGGTGAGCCAACGGGTTACCTCAATATCCACAGCCATGTCTGCAAGTTTATGCCGGATCGCCTGAAATTGGGAGAGTCTTTTTCCAAATTGCTGTCTCTGCTTGGCATGTGCCACAGCCCGATCAAAGGCTCCCTGGGCTGTTCCCAAGGCTTGAGCTGCACTTCTGAGCCCCATAACCTGATGACAATGGTGAACGTGCGCCATTCCTTCTCCTGCATTTCCAATATGGTTATCGAGAGGAATTCGAACATCTCTGAAATTAAGGTCTCCAAAAGGGATCATCTTCAATCCCATCTTCTCAAGCGGATGGATGACGATGCCCTCCTGTTGCCGCTCTATGATTAAGGTGATCCACCCTTCCTTCGGTTCCTTAGAGAGTGTGATGAACCAATCTGCGAGAGAGGCATTAAGCACGTACCGTTTTTCCCCGCGAAGGACATATTCATTCCCCTTCTTCTCGGAAACAGTGGAGACGGAGGAAAGGTCCTGTTCATCTTCCGATTCGGAAAAGGCAATGCTCATTCGTTTTGCCCCCTTTGTTAACGGGACGAGAAATCGTTCCTTCTGATCTTTAGAACCGAACTTCAGGATCGCCTCTGAGCCGATATCAACCACACTCAAAGCACTCCCGATTCCAGAGTCCACCCTACAGAATGCTTCAATTGCGAGAAGGCTTTCGAAAAGACCAAGTCCTTGTCCCCCAAACTCTTCAGGGTAATGAATTCCAATGAATCCTAACTGAGCGGCTTTCTTCCATAACGACTCCGGAGGTTTTCTGTTCTCATCGAGTTCCAGGGCCAGATCAGGATCAAACTCTCCCTGGGCAAACTCCCTGGCTGCCTTTTGTATATCCTTTTGCACATCCGATAGTTCAAAATCCATCGTCTCCCCCATCATGAGTAAATCCGAAATCCGAATAATAGAAGTTAAACCCTAAACTCAAAACCCATTGAGACTCATTGTTGTCATGCTGAACTTGGTTCAGCATCTCGATTTATCCAGTGGGTGAGATCCTGAAACAAGTTCAGGATGACAGATCCAAGAAATATCAAATATTATTACCTGGAAAATACCTTCGTCACCCCCTCCCTCACCCTCCCCCCTCGAGGGGGAGGGGTGGGTGGGGGGGCATTTTCATCATTCGCGGGTGACGAACCCGTCATGTAAAATTTGTTTCGAATTGGTCCTGCTGGACGCTTCGCCCGGATTTCGAATTTCGAGATTATGGTCTTTACAGTCCTAGTCCTGCAGCAATCACTAAATGTTGAATTTCAGAGGTTCCCTCCGGGATTTTGCTCAGCCTTCCGTCAACAAGAAACCTCTGAACTGGATTATCCATGGTCAACCCGGAACTCTTCTGAAGGGTCATGGCTTTCTGGACAATGCTCTGAACCGTTTCGCTGCAGAAGAGTTTAACGATGGAGGCATCTTTCATCGAAGCCAGGCCTTGATCAAAAAGCCAGGCGCCCCGATAGGTCATATATCTCATGGCCTCAAGCGAGGTTGCCATCTCAGCCAGGATGAATCGAATCGTCTGTGATTTTGAAAGGGGTTGGCCCTGCCTCTGGGTTTTCTTTACATAAGAGAGGGTGGCTTCAAATGCTGCCTGTCCGACTCCCGTGCTTCTGGCTCCATAAGTAAGTCTTCCCGATTTAAGGGTGCCTTCTAACTGGCCTAACCCTCCTCCTTCCTGCTCTCCAAGCATTCTCTCTTTTGGAACATAGCAATCATCAAAAGCCAACTCCGCTGTATCCGAGGAATGATTTCCGAGTTTCTTCAATTTCTTTATGACCGAGAATCCCGGATCACCGCTCTCCACAACAAAAAGATTGATGCCAATCCCTCGCTTTGAAGGATCGGTGTAGGCAGCTACGGTCACGAAATCGCAGATCGTTCCGTTGGTAATAAAGGTCTTGAGACCATTGAGCCGGTAACCTCTTTCCCGCCTCACGGCCGTTGTCCGGATTCCAGAGGCATCCGATCCGGCATCTGGTTCGGTCAGGGCAAAGGCACCGATCTTCTCCCCTCGCACTGCAGGAGAGAGATATTTTCGCTTCAGTTCTTCGGATCCGTAGTGGAGAATGGGGTCTGTGGCGAGACCTCCCTGAACCATGATGCCTGCACCAATGCCCACGCAGATCCGGTTCAATTCCTCCACGGTAATACATTCAGAGACTTTGTTCAGACCCGGACCGCCATATTCTTTGGGACATCGGACGCAGAGAAGATGCTCTGCTCCCAGGATCGGAAAGAGTTGAACTGGGAAGGTCTCTTTTCGCTCATACTCCTCGACCAGAGGGCTGACTTCCCTCTCGTAAATATCCCGGACCTTCTTCTGAAAATCTTTTTGCTCGTCATTCAGTTCATAGAGCATGGTTACCGTTTCCTCCCTTTATATAAAAACCTATGAATGGTTCTTTGTGTAAATGAGGTGCTTTTTGGACTATTTTTCCCCTCTTTGGCAAAGAGGGGGGGAGGGGAGATTTTATAAATCACAAATAACTCCATATTCTTTCCATCACTCCGTTCATATTATCAAAGACATCTCTGTCCGAAAACCTCAAAACCCTTAACCCCATTCCCATAAGAAGATCGTCTCTTGTTTTATCCTTTAACTTACCTGTCTCAGAATAATGTTGTCCACCGTCAAGCTCGATTACGAGATTAGCCTTTGGACAATAAAAATCAACGATAAACTTCCCAATAATCTTCTGGCGATAAAACGGATATTCTTTCAGTTGCTTTCTTCTCAATTTTAACCATAACGTCTTTTCAGCATCGGTCATATTTTTTCTGAGATGCTGAGATAGTATCCTCAACTGCTTATCATACGAAAGCACTTGTTCTTAAAATCCCCCTCAATCCCCCTTTGCCTGTCTATGACAGGGAAAAGATTACCAAAGAGGGAGGTTAATAATGATTATTCAATGTCTGTTCGTCTGGATTCCATTCTGCCATCGAAGAGGATCCTTATCCTTATCGACCTCGGTATTGGGGTTTTCTTTTCTCAATGAAGGCGCGAGCCCCTTCTTTCATATCTTCTGTGGCTGTCAGATTGGCCCATAGTTCGGATTCCATTTCCAGCCCCTGTGAAATCGAAAGGTCTCTTGCACGGTTGATTACTTTTTTTCCTGCAGCCACTCCCAATGGACCTTTCTCAATCATTCTTTCCGCAAGACTGATGGAAGCCTCCATACTCTTTCCCGGGGGGACAATCTTCTCGATGAGCCCAAGCGCAAGGGCCTCGGTTGCACTGATCATCTCTCCGGTAAAGACGAGTTCTTTCAGTTTGCCCAGAGGGAGATGGTATAAAGAACGGGCGATCCCTCCGTTTCCGGGAAAGACAGAGAGATTGACCTCGGGAAAACCGAATTTGGCGGTCTCCTCCGCATAACGGATATCGCAGCAGAGCGCCAACTCAAGTCCCCCTCCAAGGCAGAAACCATGGATGGCTCCGATCACCGGCCACTGAAAATTTTCAACGATTGAATAGATCTGGTGACTCCTGAAAAGACGCCTTCTTGCAGTGTCCGGAGTCAATTCTAAAAAGGTCTTGATGTCAGCTCCTGCAGCAAAGGCTTTCTCTCCGGCACCGTGAAGAATAACAACTCTGATCTCCTGTCTTCGGTCATCAAGCTCTTTGAATACCTCTGCGATCGCCTCTTTTGTCGCGGCATCCAGGGCATTCATTGGTGGATGATCCATGGTGACAATCGCAATCTGACCTTTGATTTCGTAATGGGCAAGTTTTTGATCCATCTACTTCTCCTTTTTGCTTCCATCTGGATTATACTCATACCAACCCCGTCCGGTTTTTCGTCCGAGTTCTCCCAATTTCACTTTTCGCCTTAAGAGCTGTGGTGGATAATAGTGCGGGTCCTTACTCTCTTCATAGATGGCAGTGAGCGCTCCATAAGAGACATCCAGGCCCACCAGATCTCCTGTTTCAAGGGGGCCCATTCTCCTGCCAAACGCCAGACGGACACCTTTGTCAATATCCTCAACCGTTCCGATGCCCTGTTCTAAGAGACGAATGGCCTCTATGTAACCCACAAGATTGATCCGATTAAGTAAAAAACCTGGCACATCGCTCTCAACCCGGATAGGCGCTTTGCCGATGGCATTAACGAAATCGACGCCTACCTTCATGGTTTCTTCAGAAGTTCTCACCCCTTTGATCACTTCCACAACCTCCATCATGGGCACAGGGTTGAAAAAATGTAGGCCGAGAACCTTTTCCGGCCTTTTGCTTATAGCGGCGATCTCGGTGATGGGGATAGCGGATGTGTTGGTGGCGAATACTGTTTGAGGGTCACAAACTTCGTCCAGTTTTTTGAAGATCTCATGTTTAATCTGCAATTTTTCGAAAACAGCCTCTATTGCCAGATTTACCCCGGTTGCATTCTTCCAGTCTGTGCCGATTTGAATCCGTCCCATGATCGTTTCAAGAGGTTCTTTCAATTTCCCTTTCTCAATCAACTTGGATACGGACCAGGAGATATTTTTCAAGCCTCGATTCAAGATCTCCTGATCGATGTCAATCAGGGAAACCTGTATCCCAGACTGAGCGCAGACCTGAGCAATACCGCTTCCCATCAATCCTCCACCAACAATCAGTATTTTAGAAATAGCCATCTCTTCCTCCCTTCATCCCTCATCCTTCCCTCTCCCCTGGAGGGAGAGGGTTAGGGTGAGGGGGAAATGACTTTCTCATCACCCCCACCTTAATCCTGGTTTATTCTTGTCAAGTACTTTTTTCAGGAGGTACTTTTTGGAAATTCTTAGGTATCGCACCTTGCCTAACCCTGGTAATTTGAGGGTCTCAATTGAGCCCTAACCTTGCTAATCGAGGCTAAGGTGCAGGCGGAGAGTTATATATGCTCCCCCTGAAGGTCGATTAAATCGCCTTAAATTAGGTAGGTGATAATCTCTCCGCCTCCACGCTAAGAACCCTTTACTTTAAGCTGCCTCCTCGAACTGATAGGATACCGAATCATCTTTGGAAAATTGACTATGGTCACGAACAAGCGCAAATATCACTCTAAGAAGTTTCCGAGATATAGCGACCAGAGCCTTTTTCCGAGGAATCCCTCTTCCAATGTATCTCTGATAGGTCTCCCGCATCACTCCACCCCTCCTTACTGTATTGATCGACGCAAAGAACAACAACTTTCTCAACAGGGACCGCCCTCTTTTGGAGATTCGCCGTTTCCCCTTCCGTTTTCCAGAACTTATCTCAAAAAGATCCAACCCCGCAAGCTTGGTAATCTCCGAAAGGGTTCTAAACTGCCCAAAGTCTCCCACTTCACCAATCAGACCAGCTACGGTCACCTTTCCTACTCCCTTAATCGACAAAATACATCGGCTGTAAGGAATTTCTCGCAGATAATCGGCCATCTCTTTCTCCACTGCTCCAATAAACCGCTCAGAGGCTCCTATCGCCAACAGACACTCTGTTACCTCCAACACAATCCCCCTCCGCCCCTCTTTTATCCCTACGGACTCCTGGGCAACCCGATACAGCTCTTCAGCACGGCCTCTTCCCAGTTTTCCCTTGCTGATCTTTCTGAGAATCTGAGTAAGATCATCCACCCCTTTGGCCAGAATATCTTCAGGGATTGGATACTGGCTCAAAAGATACTGAGAGGTCTTGCCCTTGATGTCTTTCATCACTTGCAAAAACTCAGGAAAGATCAAAAAAACCAGATCCTGAAGCTGATTCAAAAGAGCGGTGCGCCGCTGAAGACTCCTTTCTCTCGCGTGCGTCAACCTCCTCAACTCAGCAGATACTCCCTCAGGAATAACTACGCTCAGAGCATGACCCAGCTCTATAATATCCGCGATCACCTTGGGGTCTTTCTGATCTGTCTTAGCGGGAGAGTTGCCTTGAAGTTCTTTCAACCTTTTGGTGTGAAAAGGATTCACCTGAACCAGTTTTACCCCCTTGCTCTTCAAAAAATGGAAAAGAGGTTCTCCATAAGGCCCTGTCGATTCAAACCCTACTACCACCTCCTCCAATTGATAAACCTTCATCGTTTGACACACCCGACCCCAAAACTCCTGAAATCCCCTACCATTGTTGAAAAAATCAAAGGGCTTTACCTCGGTCCCGTCAGGACATCTGCAGTACCCTGTATGCTTAATTTTACTGATATCCACTGTGACAATGAGTGTTTTTTCGTTGACTCTCCGAACCTTTTTTGTGTTATGATTTTCCATGGCTATACTCCTTTCTTTGTTTTGGCTTTAACCAACTTGCTAATTTACCAAACAAGAAAGAGTATAGCCAACCTTTATTTATTGGCCATCTGTTGCTTTCTATATTATAGCAAGCTCCCCCATCAAGGGGGAGGGGACTTAGTCATATTTTCATGGTTCGCGCCTGTCTGCCGCAGGCAGGGGTGACGAACCTGGCATGTAAATTTGTTAAAAGTCAATCAATGGAGGGTAAATCAGCATG
>Ga0194112_10012074_pt1 | contig 10600 bp, 10 predicted proteins | sample TA2MahC400mmetaG_FD_146191 | JGI IMG/M metagenome (GOLD analysis project Ga0194112, IMG submission 146191) | Freshwater microbial communities from Lake Tanganyika, Tanzania - TA2015016 Mahale Deep Cast 400m | ecosystem: Environmental > Aquatic > Freshwater > Lake | place: Tanzania: Lake...
GTCTCCGGCTTCCAGATAGGCTACAGCTCATCCCTAGATTCGATCGTGACCATCGAAGATTCGGCATTCAACGGGATGAGCTACGGATTCAGCATCGGAACGACGGATGACCTGCTTATCACTGATGTGAGCATGGATAACATCAGCATCACCGGATTCAACTTCGGCAACGTGACCAATATGAGCGGCGACATCACGATGACCAACACCGCCACCCCCTGCGCCTTCTTCGGTGCGAACAGCGGTTTCGTGACCATCAACGGTTCTGTGACCTGCCCTTGATTCAACCCGCGCGGGGAGCTTCACCGGAGTTGCCCGCCTGCGCGAAAAGACTATCCACATCCGCCTGCGAAGGCCCTTCCCCCGACAATGTGGGGCCGCTGAGCAACGGGTCTTCCTCCGTCCGGTGGCCGGACTGGTGGCGCGCGGTCTGGGACAAGCGCAACAACTGCTCTTCCAAGGCGTTCAGGTGGCGAAGCACTTTCTTGATGCGCTGGCCGCTGATGTCCTGAAAACTGCAGGCCACATAGATACGCGTCACTTCATTGGCGAATTCATCCTTCAACTCCTGCTGGCCGATCATCCGCTCCGTCAAGGTGCCGATGGCCGTGGCCGCATCAAGGATGGTGGTCGTCGCTTCCTCGGTCGCTTGCAGCACATCGTTCAGGTGGAGCGTGGCATCCGGCATGGGGCTGGTGGAGATGATGCCCATCGCCTCCCCGCGTATCTCGCGGAAGTGGTTGCAGAGCTTCTCAATCTGCGCATAAAGCACGCGCATATCCGTGGCATCCAATGCATCATTCGACATCTATCCGCTCCTTCAGAATTGGCCGATCACGGCGGTGAGTTTCTCTTTCAGGGTGATGGCGTTGAACGGTTTGACGATATAATTGTTCACCCCCGCCTGCTTCGCCGCGATGATATTCTCGGCCTTGCTCTCCGCGGTGATGAGCACCACGGGGATGTGCTTCAGCGTCGGATTCGCACGGACATGCTTGAGCAGGTCTATCCCCGTCATCGGCTCCATATTCCAATCGGAGAGTATCAGGTCGTATTTATTTGCCTTCAGCTTCTCCAACGCCATCGTGCCATCGGTCGCCTCGTCGATATGCTTGAAACCCAGCTGTTTCAGCAAGCTTTCGATGATTTTCAGCATGGTCTTGAAATCATCCACGATGAGGATGCGCATATTCATATTCACGGGCATATCGGCCTCCTTATATTTATTATTGTTCAGAACAGATCGATTTCACCTTCGATGGGGCGGGAAACCAGCGATCGGGTGTATTTCGCCTCTTCATCGGCGATGCGCAGGTCTTCCTTGCGGCGCAGTTTGCGCATCATCACCTGTCCGGTTTCGGGGAAATAATGGATGCGGCGCGGCAAATCGCCCTCCAAATCCTCGGAGGTGATGCGTAACCCCTCTTCTTGCAGGAATGCGCGGATGAATGCGGCGTTCTTCGAGCCGATGCGTGCGGAATTGTTGATGACATTCCCGCCGCCGAAGACTTTCACCTCCAGCCTATCCTTGCGCCCACCTGCTTTGAGGATACCGTTGATGAGGCTTTCCATCGCGAACACGCCATAGCGGGTGGCCTCGCCATTGCCCACCAGCCCCGGCCCTTCGCCCGGCAGCAGGAAATGGTTCATGCCGCCGATGCCCGCCACCGGATCACGCACACAGGCGGAGACACAGGAACCGAGAATGGTCGCCAGCATCTCCTTGGGCTGGGTGGAGATATAATAATCACCGGAGAAGAGCTTTATGACCTGATGTCCTGTGGTCGCATCGAAATGCGAATCGCCATAGGTGGACTTATAGTCCTGCCTACGGTCAATGATGAGGTTCGGCTGCAACTGCATTAGCGTATCCTCCTGTAGATGGTGCGGCCAAGAAGCTCGAAACGGTCGGTGATGCCGTGCAGGTTCTCGGAATGGCCGATGTAAAGCAACCCACGCGGTTCCATCACATCGGCGATGCGGTCGAACAGCACTTCCTTGGTGGGTTTATCGAAATAGATGACCACGTTGCGGCAGAAGACCACATCGAACTTGCCGCGCATCGGCCAGCTCTCCAGCAGGTTAAGCTGACGGAAGGTCACCAGCCGCCGCAGTTCATCGCCCATGGACACGCGCCCTCCGGCGAGCGGCTCGATGAAGGCTTTCTGGCAGGCGGGCGGCACTTGTTCCACATCTGACGCGCCATATTCCCCTGCCGTACCCTTCGCCAGCATGTTGGAATCGATGTCGGTGGCAAGGATTTTCGCATCCCATGAATCGATGTCGGGAATGGACTGGCGCAGCGTCATCGCCATGGAATAAGGCTCCATGCCCGATGAGCAGGCCGAAGACCACAGGCGCAGACGCTTCTTGCCCTGCCGTTTCCATTCCGCTGCCTGTTCATGCAGATGGTCGAAATGATGGGCTTCGCGGAAGAAGCCCGTGAGATTCGTGGTGATGGCATTCACCAGATGGGGCAATTCATCCTCGAAGGCATCGGATTGGAGAAGATCGCAATATTCCGCGAAACTCCGCAGCCGCAATGCCCGTAATCGCCGCGTCAAACGACCATAGACCATATCGCGCTTCTGCTCGGTCAGCACGATGCCCGTCTTCTGGTTCGCCAGCCCCGCAAGAAAACGGAATTCCTTATCGGTGAAGACGAAATCGCGCGCTTCATTGGTTTGGGATGAACTTAACATGGCTTAGCTCCCCCCTCAAAACTCTTCCCAGCCATCATAAGCCGAGCCTTTCGCCGCTGGACGCGCCACCGCCTGCGCGGCGATGTGCCCATTTGCGTGCCCATTGGCATGGCCATTGGTGTAGGATTTCAGCCCCCGCGCAGCAGGGCGCTTCTGTCCGCCGACGGATGCCGTAGGACGGGAAACCGCGAAGCTGGACGGTGCTTTCTCTTCCAGCTGGTCTTCTTCGCCGACGCGGAAGAAGCCGATGAGCTTCTCCAGTGTGCGCGCCTGTTCCAGCAAGGATTGCGCGGCGGCGGTGTTCTCCTCCACCAGCGCGGCGTTCTGCTGGGTCGTCTCGTCCATCTGGCTCACCGCGGCGTTTATCTCGTCGATGCCCGTCGCCTGTTCCGCACTGGCCGATGCGATTTCAGAGACGATACCCGCCACCTGACGCACCGAACCGACGATGCCCTTGAGCGTATCGCCCGCTTGGTTCACCAGCTCCGCGCCCGTCTTCACCTGCCCTGCGGATTCATTAATGAGGGTCTTGATTTCCTTGGAAGCCGAAGCGGAGCGGCCAGCCAAAGCGCGCACCTCACTGGCGACGACGGCGAAGCCCTTGCCCGCATCCCCCGCCCTTGCAGCTTCCACCGCGGCGTTCAGCGCGAGCAGATTCGTCTGGAAGGCGATTTCGTCAATAACCCCGATGATGTCAGAAATCTTCTGCGAGGATTTCTCGATATTCCGCATCGCGCCCACCGCATCCTCCACCACTTTGCCGCCTTCGTTGGCGATGGCGCTGGCATTGGTGGACAGCTCGTTTGCATTGGTGGCGTTCTGGGAGTTCTGCTTCACCGTGCCGGTTATCTGCTCCATGCTGGCGGCGGTCTCCTCCAGCGAGGATGCCTGTTGCTCGGTGCGCATCGACAGGTCGGCACTGCCGGAGGCGATTTCTCCCGCCGCCACATTCACCGATTGGGCGGAGGCCTTGATGGCAACCACCGTTTCGATGAGCTTATCGACCGTCGCATTCACCGCTTGTTTGATGTCGGCGAATGCGCCCTGATATTCCCCTTCCATCCGCGTGGTGAGATTACCCGTCGCCATGCCGGTGATGACGCTGACGGCCTCTTTCATGAACCGTTCATTTTCGGTGCGGTTACGCACCATCTCGGTGATGTCGGTGGCGTATTTCACCACTTTGAAGGGCTTGCCGTTCAAGTCGCGGATGGGGTTATAGGATGCCTGAATCCATATTTCTTTATTGCCTTTGCCGAAGCGGCGGTATTCCGAAGCCTGATAGATCCCCGCCGCCAGCCCTTCCCAGAATTGGCGGTATTCCGCGCTCTGGCGGTATTCAGGGTCAACGAACATGCCGTGATGCTTGCCCGTGATTTCATCGAGGGTGTAGCCCGTCGCAGCGAGGAAATTGGCATTGGCATTCAGGATCGTGCCGTCGAGATTGAACTCGATGACCGCCTGCGCCTTGCCTATAGCCTCTATCTGCCCCGCATAGTCAAGGTTACGCTGGTTGGCCTCTGTCACGTCGGTCATGATTTCGACGATCTTCACCACCCGTCCAATCTCATCCTTCACCGCTGCATAGACACCTTGCAGCCAGACTTCACGCCCATCGCTGGTGCGACGTTTGAACACATCGCTGCGTCCTTCCCCCTGACGCAACCCTTCCCACAACTGCGCATAGGAATCGGATTTCACCTCGTTCGCATCGAGGAAACCCCGCTGCGGTTTGCCGACGATATCCGCCTGCTGCACGCGGAAGAGGGAGAGGAATTTGTCGTTAGCGGTCAGGAAATTGCCCTGCACATCGTATTCGGCATAGAGATAGCTGCTGTCGATGGCGTTCAAAACACCTTTCATATTATGGCGTTCAAGCTCGGTCTTCGTGATGTCGTAACGCACGCCGATGTATTTGCGGGGTTTTCCATTCGCCCCCATGACCGGCGCGATCACCGCATCCACATAATAAGGCGTACCATCCTTGGCGCGGTTCTTGATGATGCCCCGGAAGGTATTTCCGCGCCCGATGGTCGACCACAATTCCTTGAACACCTCTTTGGGCACATCGGGGTGGCGCGTCGTGTTATGGGGTTTACCCAGCAACTCCTCGCGGCTGTATTTCGATACTTCGATGAATTTTTCGTTGATGCTGAGGATGTCGCCCCGCAAATCCGCTTCCGAAACGATGCTGGTGAGATCGGTTATCGACGCGCGGACACGCAATTCCTCCATCTCGTCGAGCTGTTTCACACGCTCGGTGATGTCGATGGCATTTTTCACCACTTTATAGGCCTGACCTTTTCTGTCGACCAAAGGGGTGTATGTCGCATGAATCCAAACAGCGCGGCCACCTTTGCCAATCCGCTTATATTCCGCGGTCTGGCGTTTTCCTTCCCTGAGGCTTTCCCAGAATTCGCGGTATTCCGCGCTGTTCTTATAGGAAGGCTCCACGAAAATGCTGTGGTGCTGCCCCTTCACTTCTTCCAGAGCATAATCCACGACCGCGAGGAAGTTGTCATTCGCATCGAGAATCGTGCCATCGGGCGCGAATTCGATTATCGCTTGGGAGCGGTTCAGCGCGTCGAGTTTGGCGTTGAGTTCATGCTGGTGTTTGGAGGTGAACATGATGAGATTTCCTGTGTTTCGGGTTAAGCCGCGCTTGCGGAATGGGAGGGGATGTTTGCGGTGTCGATGAGCGTGCCGACCTTGAGCAGCACGACCATGCGTTCATCGCGGGAGATGAGTCCGGTGATGTAATCCTCGCCGGAGGGCACGCCATCCACCTCCGGTGCGGGTTTGACCTCTTCGGGGGTGGTGGAGAGGATGTCGGACACGCCGTCCACCAGCACGCCGATGTTGCGCTCGCCCACCGCGAGGATGATGATGACATGGCTGCTATCGGCCTGTGTCAGCCCTTTTCCGAAGCGGGCGCGCATGTCGAAGATGGGGATGATGAGGCCCCGCAGGTTCATCACCCCGCGCATATGGGCGGGGGAGTTCGGCAGGCGCGTCGTCTCCGTCCAGCCCTTGATTTCGCGCACGGTCATGATGTCCACGCCGTATTCCTCTCCCGCGACGGTGAAGGTCAGGAACTGGCGCAACTCGCCGCCCTTCTCGTTGTCCCGCGTCTTATCGAAATGGTCGGACATAGGCTGCTCCTTCAGGCTGCTTCGGGATGTTTGACGTGTGTCGGCTGAAGAGACTTCAGCTCGTTTATCTCCAATATCAGCGACACTTTGCCGTCGCCGAGGATGGTCGCGCCGGAAATGCCCTTCACAGGGTCGGCGTTGGCTTCCAGACTTTTGATGACCACCTGTTGCTGGCCGATGAGTTCATCCACCACCAGCCCCATTTTCTGATGGCCGCTTTCGACCAGCACGATGAGCGCTTTGCTGGGGTCGCCCTCTGCCCCCGCCACTTTGAACACGCGGTGCAGATAGACCAACGGCACGAATTCGCCCCGCACATTGATGACATCGCTTTTGCCCTGCACGGGATGCACCTCCTGCGCTTTGGGCCGCAGCGATTCGATGATGCTGGTGATGGGGATGATGTAATTCTCCGCCCCCACCCGCACGATCATGCCGTCAAGGATGGCAAGCGTCAGCGGCAGGGAAACCGTGAAGACAGAGCCTTTGCCGGGGTTGTTGGTGACCCGCACATGACCGCCGAGGGATTCGATGTTGCGTTTCACCACATCCATCCCCACCCCGCGACCGGACACGCTGGTGACGGTCTCCGCGGTGGAGAATCCGGGCAGGAAAATCAGGTGGTCGATTTCTTCATCGGTCAGCTGTGCATCCGGCGCGACCAACCCTTTCTCGATGGCTTTCGACAACACGCGGGAACGGTTGATGCCCGCGCCATCGTCGCTGATTTCAATGATGATGCGCCCTGAGCGGTGATAGGCGGAAAGGTGTATCGTGCCTTCCAAAGGCTTGTCGTTCCATGCACGCTGGTCGGGTGTTTCGATGCCGTGGTCAACGGAGTTGCGTATCATATGGGTGAGCGGATCGCCCAACTGCTCGATAACGGTCTTGTCCACCTCGGTATTCTCGCCGGAGAGCACCAGCTGGATGTCTTTCCCCAGCTGCGCGGCAGTGTCGCGCACGATGCGCGGCATGCGCGAGAAGATGGATTTCACGGGCTGCATCCGCACCGCCATCACCGCTTCCTGCAATTCGCGGGTGTGATGGGAGAGTTCATCCACCCCGCGCATCAAATCCCCGAATTGTTCCGGCGGAAGGTGGCGCGCCTGTGCGCGCAGCATCGCTTCGGTGATGACCAGCTCGCCCACCATGTTCACCAGCCTGTCCACCTTCTCCAAATCCACGCGGATGGAAGTGGCGGCGGCGGTTTTCTCTGCACCCTTTTCGGCTGCCTTCTCTGCGGCTTTGGCGACTGCGGCATCGGCCACGCGCTCCAACACGCGTTCTTGCGCCTCCTCGATCTGCTGATGCCACTCGGCAGGAGCAGGTTCGACCACTTCTTGGCTGATGCGGATGTCGGCGATATCCTCCACGAATTCGAATACTTCCTGCACCGCCTCAATCGGCGCTTCGCTCACCAGCTCCATCGTCCATCCAAGGAAGCATTGGGCGGGGTTCAACTCCTCCAGAACGGGGATGCGGGAGAGATCGGCGGTCACTTCCAGTGCGCCAAGACGCGCCAGTTCACGGAGGATGAGCAACGGCTCGTTGCCGCTGGCGAAAAGCTCCTCATGCGGCCTGAAACTGATGGTGTATCGTGATTGAGTAGCAGCACCCACCTCTACCACTTCCGCATCCGCAGCGGGCTGAGGCTTCGGAGCAGGTATGGCGGTCTGGCCATCCGTGGCTGCCTTCAGGCGGGCAAGCACATCCGCCCCGAAATCATCGGCGATTTGCCCTCTTGCGCGGGCGGTGTCGATCATCTGGGTCACGATGTCAGCGGATTTCAGCAGGATGTCGATGGAATCGCGGGTGGGCAGCAGTGAACCATCGCGCATCTTATCCAGCAAGGCTTCCAATGCATGGGTGAAACGCATGATGTGATCCAGCCCGAACGCCCCCGAACCGCCCTTGATGGAATGGGCGCAACGGAAAATGGCGTTAAGTGCCTCGCTATCCGTCACCCCTTCCTTCAGGTGCAGCAGCCGTGCCTCCATATCGGCCAGCAGCTCCGCGCATTCGGTGAAGAAGACCTGTCTGAACTCTTCCATGTCATCCATGCGCCACGCTCCTTAAGCACAGACCTTGTTGACGACCTGCACCAGCTTTTCCGGATTGAAGGGTTTGACGATCCACCCCGTCGCGCCCAGTGCCTTGCCGCGCTCCTTCTGCTCTTGCCCGGCTTCAGTGGTGAGCATGAGAATCGGCACGAAGCGGTGCGCCGCGCTGTTGCGCACGCCGTCGATAAGCCCGAACCCGTCCACTTTGGGCATGTTGAGGTCGGTGATGATGAGGTCGATCTTGCCCGTCTGCTCCAGCAGTTTCAGTGCCTCCTCGCCATCTTCGGCGGAGACCACCTCGAACCCTGCGCCTTTGAGCGTATGCGCCACCATGTCGCGCATGGTGCGCGAATCATCCACCGCAAGAATCGTTTTACTCATGCGTTTCTCCTATCTGTGGCTGTGTATGTTCTGTCTGAGGGGTGTCATTCGAAGTCCAGTCCTGCCAGATGGATTGCAGGCCGAGAGTGCGGAAGGAATCTTCGAGTTCGGGACGGGGATGACGGAGCTTTAATCGACTGCCACTTGCCCGCAGGGAATGGTCGTATGAAATCAGGAGTTGTATGCCCGCGCTGGTCAAAAACTCTGTCGCGGATGCATCCACCCCCTCCTGCGCATCGGAGAGGCCGAGGGATGCAAGATCCTTCGCCACAACCTCCACGGTGTGGATGTTCAGCGAAGCGGGCAAAGCATAGGAAAGCTGCGGTTTTATGGCCGCAGATTTGACTCTGTCAGCTCGTTTTTGAGGTGATTTTTGCTTTGCTGTCTTCATAGAAATTACAACCATTACTAGAGATGTAACGGCATTCTACAGCCTTCAAATTTAACAAATCGTTAAACCAAGCTTAACAATGAGTTAATTTTCGCATAGTCTTGAAAAAATTTCATCAGCCATCGAATCAACCGGAGATTGCATCAAAAAACACGGCAAATTGAAGCGCATTAACAAATTGTAACTGGTGGTTTCCACGCCTTCGCATAAGCTGCACATCATGAAAATTGCAATCATCGGCACCGGCATCTCCGGCAATACAGCGGCTTGGCTTCTTCACCCGCGGCACGACATCACCGTTTATGAAAAGAACGATTATGTCGGCGGCCATTCGCGCACGTTACGCATCCACCACACGGGAGCGGAGGTAGACGTGGACACGGGGTTCATCGTGTTCAACCACCGCTGCTATCCGCATCTGACCGCCCTGTTCAAACACCTCGGCATCGCCACCGCGAAGAGCGATATGTCCTTCGGGGTGAGCATCCATGCACCGAGTAAAAAGGGTTGGCTGGAATACGGCACGCACAGCCTCAATTCGGTCTTCGGGCAGCGGCGCAACCTGCTTCGTCCGGCTTATTGGCGGATGCTGCGCGACATCCTGCGCTTCTTCAAAATCGCCCCCGCCTTCATCGCCCGTGGGGATGCGAGCGTCACCCTCGGCGAATTCATCCGCAAAAACGGCTTGGGGGAATGGTTCCGCGACCATTACCTGCTGCCCATGGGCGGCGCGATATGGAGTTGCCCCACCGAACAGATGCTCGATTTCCCCGCGCTTACTTTCCTGCGCTTCTTCGATAACCACTGCCTGCTGTCGCCGGATGGGCAACTGCAATGGTACACGGTGGAAGGCGGCAGCAAAGTTTATGTCGAAAAGCTGACCGAGGCTTTCCGTGACCGCATCCGCCTCAGCAGCGGAGTGACCCGCGTGGAGCGGAAGAGCGGCAAAGTCGAGGTGACGGATGTCTCCGGTGCGACCGAAACCTACGACCATGTCGTCTTCGCCTCCCATGCGGATGAGACACTGGCAATGCTGGCCAATCCCACACCCGAAGAGCAGCGCATCCTCTCCTGCTTCACCTATCAGCCGAACACCGCTTATCTCCACCGCGACGCCAGCTTCATGCCGCTGCGCCGCGCCAGCTGGTCCAGCTGGGTGTATTTGCGGGATGGTACTGTGATCGGCAGACAGGATTTGTCGCTGACCTATTGGATGAACAACCTGCAACCCATCGACCCTTCCCGCCCCACATTCGTGACCCTCAACCCCGACCGCATCCCCGCGCCGGAACTGACCTTCGACCGCCATGCATTCAGCCATCCGGTGTTCACCTTAGACGCCATCCACGCCCAATCCGAACTGCCGACGATTCAAGGCAAGGAGAACATCTGGTTCTGCGGGGCGTACACACGCTACGGATTCCATGAGGACGGCATGATGAGCGGCATCGCAGTCGCCAAGGGATTGGGGGCGGAAGTACCATGGGAACAGCACTGAATCCCGCCATAATCACCGCAAAAGTGATGCATAAACGCCTTTTTCCGAAGGTGAACCAATTCACCTATGGCGTTTACTATTTGGCACTGCCGCTGTCTCGCCTCGACAATCTCCCCCTCCCTCCCGTCGCGGCGTTCCGCCTGAAAGACCATGGCGCGCGTGATGGTTCAGACCTCAAAACATGGATAGATGATATCCTGCGTGAAAAGGGCATTGAAGCGGATGGGGAACGGGTGCTCATCGCCATGCCGCGCGTGCTGGGCTACGGGTTCAACCCCGTCAGTTTCTGGCTCTGCCTAGACCGACAGAACCACATCCGCGCGATGCTTTATGAGGTGAACAACACCTTCGGGGAAACCCATTCCTATCTCTGCTCTCACGCGGATGGCAGGCCGATAAAAAGCGATGACGTGCTG
>Ga0194112_10012085_pt1 | contig 10588 bp, 4 predicted proteins | sample TA2MahC400mmetaG_FD_146191 | JGI IMG/M metagenome (GOLD analysis project Ga0194112, IMG submission 146191) | Freshwater microbial communities from Lake Tanganyika, Tanzania - TA2015016 Mahale Deep Cast 400m | ecosystem: Environmental > Aquatic > Freshwater > Lake | place: Tanzania: Lake...
TCCAGGTCGCGCAGGCGGTCCTCTTCGATGTAAGTGTCCTCATCCACCTCACAGAAAAATTGCTTCTCGTCGAAGGTGTGAGCCTGGGCTTCGTTGATCCAGATAGTGAAGTCGTACTTTGAGCCGCTTGAGCGCTGTATATAAAAGACACCACCAGCCGGCACCAAGTTGGCGGCGTACCAATCTTCCAGCCCGTACAGATAGCGAGTGTCGTTGTTGAGCCACACAGGGAAGGTCTGCCTAGTCAGCCGGTCCTCGAACTCCAGGCGCACGCGAGCAGGGCGGTTGGGAAAGAGATGGCGCTCACGAGCGTTGACTTTGAGCACACCGGACTGGCGCCAGTGGTAGGGCAGGACGAAAAAAACTTCGTTCAGGTAGTTTTCATCGAACTGAACTTCGGTAGCGTCAGCCTCTTCCTCGCCCACAAATTCAGCCGCCTCAGCCAGTGACTCGGACGGAAGCTCATCTGTTTCTTCGATAATCTTCTCCTCTTGTGGGTTACGCCAGCGAGGGATGGCCACCCGGGCCGGGATCTCCTCAATGTCGGCAGGCAAATGGGCAGCCAGCATCCAGGCTTGCTCCTGCACTTGTGCGAAGGTCTCTGTGTCAGCAGAAAGCGACGCATTGGCCAGAGAGAAAGCTGATGGGAAGTCCGAGTGGTTGGCATCAATTTCCAGGACGTGCTCCAGTATTTCCAGCAGACGAACTGGTTGATCGCGTCGGGTTTCCAAATACTCGGCGGCACGGTCGAGGAAGTCCTCCGCGAGTTGGAAAGCCGGAGCCTGGACTACTACAGCACGCGGTTCGGGCCAGGTTGGCTCAATCCAGATGTATTCTTTCGCATTTTCGTGCAGAAGGTGAAACCCCCGACTGCGAGCGAGAAAGCTGGATATCCGACGCAGGATTCCTCGCCGGTCAGTAGGAAAGGATTGCTTCGTAACCTCGCTACCGAGGCTTTTCCGAATCTTCAACAAGTACTTTTCGGCCAGAGTGACCAGATCAATCGGCGCCCCCTTCAAGCGCAGGGCCTCGGTAAGAACGGTGTTGAGGAACTTGTCCTGGTCGAAGACCTGTATGCCACGGCCACGGAACAGGTGAGGCTGGACCTCGAAACGATGAAAGATAGCGAGGTCCCACCTCTCCTCGTACGGCCAGAATACTTCCGGCTCAGCGTGGAGTATGTCGCGCACCTGGGCCTGAGTGGCCGGCGTGCCGCTATCCAACCGGAAAGCCAGGTCCTGCACCGTACGGTAGCTGGACTCTTCTAAAGCACGATAGATGGCAAGCCGCAAGTCGCTGATGGTCGAAGTGTTGCCGATCATTATCGCCTCCCGCTACTTTGCCACTCGCCGCCGATGGTTGGCAGAGAACGGGTATCTCCCTGTTCCAAAGCTCGGATTCCCTTCTCGGTCACCCCAATCAGCGGCAATAACTTCCCATTGATCTCTTTGTACACCGGAGTCACGTATCCCTGCTTTTCTAGCAACTTATAGAAGTCCCGCATATCCTCGTACCGATAGCCCCGCAGGGCCTTGAAATACTCGGAGTCGGTAAGGGTGCGAGGGAGGGCTTTCTTGTCCCAGGGGTTGAAGGACTGGCCAATCAGAGTGTAGATCACCTTGGTGCGGCCGAACTGGCCGTGGAAGTGGCTGGCGGCCTCAATGGCTACGTAGCCGGGATGGTAGACAGTGAACAGGTCTGGAAGGTCTACGTCAAAGGTCTGGGCCCACGGCACCTCTTCTGGCAGACCGCAGCGATCGCACTTATAGCAGCGGTCGTATCCAGGCTCCTCGCCGAAGTAGCGCAGAATGGCCGCTCGCCGACAACCCGGCGTCTCCAGGTACCCCTCAATGATTTGCTTCAGCTTGCGACGGGCGTTTTCCACATGACTGAGCAACGCCGGCCGGTCCAGGTCCAGCCCCTGGGCATCCGTCAGGCGGGGCTGTTTGAAGATGGTGTACCCCTTCTCCCAGGCGCGGAAGCTGAGCAGTTCGGCCCGGTTCAGTTCGATCAGCAACAGTTCTGCTTCCTCCAGGTCCAAGCCCGTCTGCCGGCAAAGCCGGGCCAGGTTGACACCCCGCTTCTCGCCGTAGTCGGCGATCTTCAGCCCGTCCAGCAAGATAGCCAGCTTCTGGCGACGTTCGGGCGACTCCACCCGGGCCAGCACGTCAGCCATCGGCTCGAAGATCTTGATAGCGCAGCGGGCGGCGAAGTCGTAGCCCCGACGGATGTACCCCTCTTGCTCCAGAATGTGCAGACCGATGCGCAACGCTTGCTCCTCGAAGGGAAGAGCGTCGGCCAGGTCCTCGTCGCTCAGGTAAAGCGCCTCGCCGGGCTGCCGACGAAAGAAGTCGAACAACGCACTCAAGACCTGGGGCGAAGGGACGCTTTTCTTGATGAAATACTCCTGGATACGCCGGTCGCGCGGGGTGTACAGAACGATAGAATAAGCCACAACTTGATCACCCCGGCCGGCCCGCCCCGCTTCCTGATAGAAACTCTCGATGTCACCTGGGAAGTGGTAATGGATCACGTAGCGGATGTCTGGCTTGTCCACCCCCATGCCAAAGGCGTTGGTAGCCACTACCACCCGGATCTGGTCGTTCATGAACATCTCTTGCACCACATCCCGGTCGTAGCGCTCCATGCCAGCGTGGTAGGCCCGGGCGGCGATGCCTCGGTCACGCAACATGCTGGCAATAAGATCGGCGTCCCGCCGGGTGGCAACGTAGACGATGGCTGGCTCAGTGGAACGGTAAAGCAGACGCATGAGCCAGCGTTCTTTGTCTGCCTCAGTACGGCAAGGTTGGACGACAAAGCGCAGATTGGGTCGGTCGAAGGAGTCCACGATCTCGTGACCACGAGATACCCGCATGTGGAGTTGCTCTTTGATGTCGGCTTTGACCGGCGGCGTGGCTGTAGCCGTCAGTGCCACTGCCGGCGGTCGGCCTAGACGGGTCATGGTGTCGTGAATGTACAAGAAGTCAGGGCGAAAGTCGTGACCCCACATGGAGACGCAGTGGGCCTCGTCCACCACGAATTGGATGACCCGGCAGTGGGCCAGGGCTTCGTGCAATCGCCTGTCTCGGAAGCGTTCCGGTGACACGTAGACCAGGCGTAATTCACCGTCCACCATGCGCTGCAGGATCTCATCTTGCTCGGAAGCCGATTGGCCGCTGACCACGTAGTCCACGCAACGGATGCCCTTCTCGTCGCGCAGCTTATCCACCTGGTCTTTCATCAGCGCGATGAGGGGCGAGACTACTAACGTCAGTCCCTCACGCAGAATAGCGGGCAGTTGGAAGGTGAGCGACTTGCCAGCGCCGGTGGGCAGGACGCCCAGGGTATCTCTGCCGCTGAGCACAGCCCGGATAATCTCCTCCTGCCGGCCGATGAAGCCGGGAAAGTCGAAGAAAGCTTGCAGGCCAGCCAGGAGCTTGGGACGGATACGTTCGTATTCTTGAGGAGTGAAGACTGTCTGGCGTAAGGTGTACTCATCCAACAACTGTTCAAAAGGCGTCCGCTGGCGTAGCAAATCGGCTTCAGTCAGCGTGCCGCCGAAAAACTCCTTGATCTGGCGGTAGAGCGCCTCTTCGGACGCTGGGGTGAACGTATGAGCTGGCAAAGAGCCCATGACAACGTCGCGATAGCTGGCCCGGCGTAGTGCCCGATCCATTAGAACGATAACCCCATGATCGCCGTTACGCCGGTAGAGCCGACCAAATCCCTGCTTGAAGTGGATGACCGTCTGGGGCAGGGTGTAACCATAGAAATCGCTGCCGGTCTCCTTCCTGGCCCTTTCCATGCGGGCAGCTACCACCGGATCGAAGAAGAGGGGAAAAGGCAACTTCTCGATAATCACGTAGGACATGCCAGGCGCATCCACTCCCTCCCACATCGTCTTCAGGCCAAATTGTACCCGCCTGGGGTTCCTTCGCAGTTCCTCAATGTCACCTCGCGAGCCGCTCTTTCCCTGGGCAAAGGGCTCCAGGCCCAGAGTCATCAAGTGATGGGCAGTGCGCTCGTAGATCGCCTCCATGCGCACCCGCGCATTGAAGAGCAACAGAGAGCGGTGGGATTGCAGGTGGAGAAGTTGATGAACCTCTTGACTGGCTCGCTCGATGAACTCGGCCGCCCGCCGGGGGTGATAGCGTCCCACATTCTGCGGAACGGCAAAGAGGATGTCCTCTTTGGTCTGAAACACCGAGGGCAGGATGCGGGCATGCACCTTGTCACGGTAGGCGGCCCTATCCAGTCCGAAACGATTCAGGAAGAAGTCAAACCCGCGATTGACGGTCAGCGTGGCCGAGGTGAAAACGATGGCCTGGACTTGCTCGTACAACTTCTGGCGAAGCACCCAGTCAATCTTGATCGGCGCCCGGTGCAGCGCCCACCGGAAAGTCGGCTTCTCCTCTCTGGCCGCCGGTAGCTCAACCCAGTAGACATTGTTAGCGTTCGCCAGGTTCAGGATGTCATCCAGTAGATCGAGGGTGCTCTGAATACGGGCATTGATCGCCCGGACCTCACCCAATGTGGTGCGGTTTACAGTCGAATCCAGGCTCACCTGGTCTATGAGGGTGGTCAGTTGATCCGCCATGCCTTGCAAGTGCTGGCACACCTGGGCATAAGCTGACTTGACTGGCGCCCAGCGGCCTTTGGCGTCGCGCACCACATCGCCCCATTGCAGACGGTAGCGCAGTGGATAGCGTTCGTCGGTCTCACTCTCATAGGTCTGTTGGCGGACAAACTCGACCAGACCATCGCCCAAGGCACGAAGATGAAAGCGCAACTGATTGGCATGATGTCGCAGGGCTTCTCTAACCGGCTGGTAGGCACTGCCTTGAAACTGGCGCAGGAGGTCGGCATCGGGCAAGACAGCGAACGCGCTCAGCGTGCGATCGCTCACGTCAGCCTGCACGGCCAGGGTAGCCGCGTCCTCCAGATTGTGCGCCTCGTCGCACACCAGATAGCCGATGGGCGGACGGGTTTGAGTGCCCCAGTTAGCGGTCAGGAGCAGGGCATGGTTGATAACCACCAGGTGAGCATCCCAGGCCTTGCGCAAAGCTTCGTGGTAAGGGCACTTGGCGTGCGGTGGGTCATGGCGATCACAGATCTCCTTGTCAGCGCACAGTCGGTCATTCAGGTCTGCATTCCTTTCAGCCCCGCCTAGCAGGCGATGCTTGAGTGTCCCCGGAAACTCGTCCAGGGTCCCTTCTTGCGTCTGATGCCGCCAGGAAAGTAGAAACGCTCGCAGCAGTGGATCGGTTGTCTCGTCAACCAAGCGTTGCCAGCGTGGCCAACAGACATAGTTGGCCCGACCCTTGAGGACGGCATACCGGACAGGAAAACCCATGCCCTGAGCCATCTCGATGGCTCCACGAATCTGATCCTGCAACTGTTTCGTATGTGCTGAGATGAAAACCCTCTGGCCTGTGGTTAAGGCCCAGACAATAGACGGGAAGAGATAGGCGTTGGTCTTACCGGTGCCCGTCGGGGCCTCGATGAGCCAATATTGGGCATCGGCAAAAGCACGCCAGGTTAACTCGGCCATGTCAGTCTGTGAAGGCCGGTCTTCGTATCCTGGGCCAAATTGCTCAGCCAAGATGCCGCCAGGAGTGAAGATGTTCCGCACTCCCGTTGCTGAGGCATACGGGGAGACGTCCACGGATGAGGGCATCAAGACCTCTGGTTGTAAGGGAAGGGGTATGGGTTCTGTTGTGTCATCACATAGGACGAAGGGGGCGTAGAAAGCATTGACTGCTCGGCGTACATCGGCCGGCTGTGCAGCCAAGCGTTGCAGTAGCCGTTGGAAGATTTCGGCCAGCGCAGATACGTCGGCTTCGGCACGGTGAGCGGTGAAAGGAGCCAGATGAAGGAGTTCGTTCACCCGGCTTTGGGTTAGGACCGGTTGGGTGGGGAAGAGGACGAGGGAAAGGTCAAGGGTGTCAATCAGGTTGTTCGTGATCTCTGGCAGGCTGTGAATGCGGCACCAATAGTTTAGAGTTGGCAGGTCGAAATCTCTGCCATTGTGCGCCACGAGAGGCCAATCGCCGATAAAAGTCACAAATCGAGGCAATACCTCCTCGATAGCGGGAGCGTCGGCGACCTGCTCATCGGATATGTGCGTCAGGCTCTGTGTAGCCGGATCAATGGCTTGGCCAGGATTGACGAAGGTCTGGAAGCGACCTGTCTCTATGTCACCATCAAACTTGAGGGCACTGACCTCAATGATCCGACGTTTCTCTATCGTCTCGGCCTTGAGCGTTTCTAGGTCGAAGACCACATAGCGGCCTTGGAACCGTCCGGCACGCTGGGGTGGAAAACTTTCTACCAACGCCGCTTGCTCTCGTAACAGAGTGGTTGTTTTGGGAGAACCCTCATCTTCGACGCCGGCGGGGCCTCCATCGGCTGCGACCAGTGACGCGTCCAACCACCGCCCACTGGAGCCTTTAACATACACGTCAGAATGACTGACCAAAAGGTCCACAATCATCTGCTTGGTGCCGCCGTAGTGCATGTCGGTCACCAAGCGATCATAGACCTCTGACAGCGTGAGACCAACTGGGTGAGCTTTGCGAAGGTATTCAGATATCTTGCGGCCTATAGGTGAACGGTGAGATGGCAGCATAATACTTTCAATTCCTCCAGAGGCAATACACACCTACCGCCCCAACCAACTCCTCCACCCCGCCGAAGCGGTGAGCTACGCACGCCGATGATGTTACCCAATGAATCACGCCAAGTACGCCTTGCAGAAGAATCGTGTGCTTAATCGTGTACTTTTTTGCCTAATCGTGTATATTGGTCTCTTCAACGTGGCCGGGGTAATCACGACATGAATCCCGACATTTTTCGCCTGATCCCGACATTCATGTGGCTATGTAATATGCGCTGGGTCCCTCTCCTACTCGTTGAGCGTACCCTACCGCTATCAGACCAGTGAAATCACGTAGGGCGGTACGATCTGTGATGCCAAATATTTCTCGGTACTGGCGGTTGGTGAGCTTTTGCCTCTCATTCACCATCAACCTGAGCGCTTCAATCTGCCGCTCGTTCAAGCCCAGGGTGCGCAGGTCGGTGACGCCCTCCTCCGGGATCAGGGCCAGGATGCGGTTATGTGACCTTGTTGCCCAACAACGGCCAAGGGATTGCTCAATAAATGCCCAATCAATGGTCCGAAAATCGCCCAGAAATGAGCCGGAAATGAGCCGATATGGGCCGATATGAGCTGGATAGCTACTCATTGGGCATATCCAATGCTCTGGTCAATACATAATATGAAGAACGGCCTGTTCCCTGTTGCCGTAAGAAACCGCGTGTCACTAGCGTTTGTAGGTCTCTCTTGGCGGTGCTTAGACTAACGCCAAGAAAAGCCTGATACTGCCGACTGGTCACTCGGCCATGCTGCCTCACGTACCCAATCGCCTTGACCTGTCGCTCGTTCAGCCCACGCACCCACTCTGGAACAGCCCCTTTTTCCATGAACCGGTCTCCTGGGCCAATGAGCGTGACGCGGAACTCACCTCCCAGTTCCTCAAAACGAGGCCGGAGCAGCCCGTGTTCCTCCATGGCCCGGGCCATACGCTGGATGCCGGTGCCCATCTTTTCGATGAAACCACCCAGGTCACGGAAGACTTCGACGACGACCGGGTTGCGTAGCTTGGACTGGCTCTCCAACCGCTGCATCTTCTCCACGGTGACACCGGGGAGCAGGTCGCCAGGGCTGTAGAATTCGATGCGGTCATCGAACAGGAAGATACGGATGCGCCCACCAACGATGCTGTAGTCTCGATGGATGACGGCATTGATAAGGGCTTCACGCATCGCCTCCTGGGGGTATTCCCAGTAGTCAATCCCTTCGAAACCGATCACCTCGTGACCAATACGGATGTGGCGATAAAGGAACTGTTCCGCCGCCATCACCAGGTCAGGCAGCGCCCCGCGCAGGTCTTTGCGGTCAATAGTGCGCAGCATGTCGGTGCCTTTGAACTGAGCACAGGTGATCTCGTTTTGGCGCAGGAAGCGGTAGGGGTCTTCGCAGAACAGCAACACTCCGGCGTTGGTGGGCAAAAGCCGGCCTTCGTCTTCAACCACGCAACCCAGGTTGCGCAGCAATTCCTCGTCGCTGATGTCGAGGGCGCCAGCAGTGTGCCGGCCGCGCCGTTCTCGGTAACGGGTGATGAGAGCTGGGGAGAGGTCAGCCAGGGTGGCTCCACGGCAAGGCAGAGTCTCGTAGCTTACCTCACCCGAGAGCAGGTAGAGGTGCCGGATCTCGGCGTGGGTAGCAACCCGATTGGTGGAACCGACGCGCACGTATGGCCTGGGTTCGCCACGCACGAAGTAGGGCGGATAGGGTCCACGAGGACAGGTGACCACCACGAATTCCCTGCCCTGGTAGGCTACGATCTCGATGGTGGGTGGCACGTCCAGGTCCAGACGGTCACGGATGATGTTGACGATACCGGCCTCCACGCCCTGTGGCTGGTTCACCCCCACCGGCCGGCGTTGGTCGTCCACGCCGATGACGATCGTGCCGCCGCGCGTGTTGTAGAAGGCGCTGATGAGCACAGCCAGGTCAGACGACCCTGGCAGCTCTTGCTTGAAATCCAGTGTCTCGCCTTCCCGTTGCTGGAGCAAACGAGCGAAAGTCTCTTCGTTCATCCCTACTGTTGCACCTCGAGCTGCACACACCTGTTGCTGTAACTCCCCCACCGCCCCGACCAATCCCTCGACGACGCCGCAGCGGTGGGTCCCGCCGATGATGTTGCCCATGCGGTCGAAGGGCGGGTCGTTGAAGTCAGCCAACCATCAGATGGTCGTGCTGATCTCATCACTAATCTCACCAAATGGTGGCCAATCTCATCATGTCGCAACGTAGCGGCAAATCATGTGAACAATCGTGTGATTCTGTCACTAATCGTGTGATTACGAAGCCTCATACTTGGTCGCCCGTCCTGATCCAACCTGCCGGGCCTGGCCTTTTTCGACCAGCTTTGTCAACTCTCTGGCCGCGGTCTGATTCCCAACATTGAACAACTCACGGTAGTCTCTGTTCGTCAGGACGCGTTTCTCATTCACCATCAACCGCAACGCCTCAATCTGCCGCTCGTTCAAACCCAAAGCCCGCAGGTCGGTCACGCCTTCCTCGGGGATCAGGTCCAGGATGCGGTCGCCCGGGCCGTAGAAGGTGACAGCGAAGAAGCTGCCCAGGTCTTCCAGAAGCGGCTCCCTCAACCCGTGCTCCCGCATCAGCCGCCGCATCTTGGTGATGCCCGCTCCCCACTTCTCAATGTAGAAGATATCGTACAGGAAGTTGGCCAGCAGGGTGTTGCGCAGCACGTGCTTGCGCTCGATGTTCTGGAGGGTCACGCCAGGCGGCAGCCCACCAGGGCTGTTAACCTCAATGCGATCGTCAAAGATCATCACCCGCACCACGGAGCCGGTCATGGTGTAATCCCGGTGGCAGACGGCGTTGCAAATGGCCTCCCGCACCGCCTCGTAAGGGTACTCGGTCACCTCGCGACGGCGGAACCCCACCACCTTGGCCGCCAGGCGGGTGTTGCGCCGGATGAACCGTTCGGCTTCGTCAATCACCTCCGGCACTGTCCCCCGCAGGTCGGCCCGGTCCACAAAGTGCATCATCGTCGTCCCCTGGAAGCGGGCGATCCGCACCTCACTGTGAGGCAGGAAGGTCTGTGGATCCCGGCCAAAGAAGAGGACGCCGGCCCGGGTAGGCACCAGTTGCCCATCCCGTTCCACCAGCGCGCCCAGACCGGTCAGAACGTTGGGCAGCGGCGTGCTGGGGACTTCCAGCCCTCGCTTTTCGGCACGCCGGTTCAGGTACCAGCGCACCCTGTCTTCGTCTATGTCCTGCCAGGTCGCCCTTTCCGCCGGCTGGCGATCGTATTCGGAGGCACGCCGCCCCAGGAGCAGGCGTTCGTACTCGTCGCGGCGCAACTGCACGGTCGTGGCTCCCACCCGCTTGTAGGCCCGGCCCCCGGCCAGGTGAGGCTTGTTCTCACTCTCGGCCACAGTAACCACGATCACTGTCTTGCCGTTCACCTTCACGAACTCCACCGAGGGATAAAGCACCGGGTCGGTGCTGGATGTGACCTTGTTGACCAGTTGCTCCTTGCTGGCCTGACTGGCCTCCACCCCTACCATCTCGCCCGACTGGCGCACGCCGAAGAGCACAGTCCCCCCTTCGGTGTTGGCAAAGGCAGCCAGGGTGCGCACGGCGGTCTCCAGTTCAGCCAGCGACCGCTTGAACTCCAGTTGTTGTCCTTCACCTTGAGCAATGAGAGCCTCTAATTCCTCAATGGTCATCTTGGCCTCTCAAGTTGTGTGGATCCGCTGCCGTAACTCCCCCACCGCCCCGGCCAACTCCTCGGTCCCACCACAACAGAACCGCCGAGGGATATCGGCTGCAAAATGCCGTACCCATGCGGCATTTGTAAAGACATTATCTGCGCAAATGACCAGCCAGCACGTAGTATACACCTTTCCGCTGGCATGAGCAACCATCCAATTATCCGCTTCCTATCCGTTGCCCCAATTTCTCCAACATATCCGCCGTCATAGCCGCCAG
>Ga0194112_10012086_pt1 | contig 10588 bp, 12 predicted proteins | sample TA2MahC400mmetaG_FD_146191 | JGI IMG/M metagenome (GOLD analysis project Ga0194112, IMG submission 146191) | Freshwater microbial communities from Lake Tanganyika, Tanzania - TA2015016 Mahale Deep Cast 400m | ecosystem: Environmental > Aquatic > Freshwater > Lake | place: Tanzania: Lake...
TACTCCGGAAAAAGGGGCAGCGCACGGTTCAGCCGGCGTAGCCTTTGCCATAGGAGAACTAAACTACAAAACCAATTACAATAATAAGAAGACATGGTTTATGTACCAGCAATTTGAGAACCTCGATAAAGCGGTAAAAAAGGACTTAGCCGATCTTCTTACGGCAAAAGGGTTTTCTGTGCGCGGGTCTTTTGACTCTTACGATCTTATACCTTACCAGGATAAGAAGGCCAGCGATTTATATCTTCTGCCAACGGTGGAGCTAGCTATCGTTTTTAAGCCTAAGAAAACATCGGCGGTCTGTACCGGCGATATCGAGATTGACGGTAAAATATATCTGGAATTAAGGGAGATCATAACGCGCGAGTTGATGTGGACAAAAAATATCCCTTTTTCAAGGATAGAAATTCCTTACAATATACGTATCCCGAATTATGTGGAGAGTAAATCTTACGACCTTTATCCTTTTATTATGGATGACGTAGCTAAGGCAATAGAGAAGCAGTATCCTGAACTTATGGCTACTGTCTATAAGCTCATTGACCCAGAAGAGATGGGGATCCTTAAGAGACAGTGCCAGGAGCTTAGGAGCAAAAAAGGATATCAATAGAGAGGTTTCCCCTCATGAAGTAAGAGAGGGACCCCAAATCTTGTTGTGAGATTATAAAATCTCCCAGCTGATCGTAAAATCAACGACTTGCGCCGGTTGTTACCCCCTCTCACTCATAGGTATACGGTTATTTAGGGCAGGTCAAAAGCGGAACGCCAGATAAGGAGATCGAATAGATGGTGCAGGAAATACTGTTCAGCATATTAGGCGGCCTGGGCCTGTTTATATACGGGATCCGCGAAATGAGCGAAGGACTGCACAAGGCCAGCGGGCAAAAAATGCGCAAAATCCTTCACTCCCTTACCGGAGGTCCGAAAAGAGGGGTTTTGGTGGGAGCCGGTATAACGAGCTTAGTGCAGTCATCTTCGGCTACGACGGTGATGATAGTCGGTTTTGTAAATGCCGGCCTTATATCTTTAACTCAGGCCATAGGCGTTATATTCGGCGCAAATATAGGCACTACCATAACCGCCCAGCTTATCGCGTTCAAGCTTACTGACTACGCCCTGCCGATTATCGGCATAGGGATGATCATGCTGCTGGTAGCGAAACGCAGGATATATAAGAATATCGGAGAGTTCCTTCTCGGGTTCGGGATATTATTTCTAGGTTTAAGCATACTGACCGGGGCAATAAAACCCTTAGGCGATTCTCCGGTATTCAGGGAAATACTTTTAAAGTTCAGTGCCAACCCTTTTCTTGGGATTCTTGCCGGAGTGTTGGTAACCGCCATCTTTCAGAGCAGCTCTGTCACTACGGGTATGATACTGAGCCTGGCCATGGCAAACTTGATTGACCTCAAAGCAGCCATACCTATGGTACTAGGTTGTAATATAGGCACCTGCTTGACGGCTATCATAGCATCCATCGGGACGAGCATAGTAGCAAAAAGGGCGGCTATAGCCCATGTCTTTTTTAATCTAGCCGGTGTTTTGATATTCATTCCGTTTCTCGGGCCCTTTAGGAATCTGGTATCCTTTACTTCCGCGAACGTGACAAGAGAAATAGCGAATGCCCATACCCTATTTAACGTGATAAATACGCTGATATTCATTCCCTTCATACCTTTACTTGCCAAGCTCCTTAACACATTCGTCAAAGGCAAGGAAGAGGAAGAGGTCGAGTACCTGCCGAAATATCTTGAGAAACACCTCCTGAATACCCCGCCAATCGCCATCGAAGCTTCGATAAAAGAGATAGTAAGGACTTTAGGGCTTACCAAGAAGATGGTTAAGATCTCAGTAGATAGTTTTTTTAATAATGATTTAAGTTCTCTGGATAACGTAACCCGCAAAGAGGAGGCGGTTGACTCTTTAAGGGAGGCCATTACGAATTATCTTGTGCAGTTGATGCAGAACGAGCTTGGCCAGGAAGAATCCAAAAAGATACCTTCCCTTATCCATGCTATAAACGACGTGGAAAGAATAGGTGACCATGCCGAAAACTTGCGTGACCTTGCGGAACAAAAGATAGAGAACAGACTTCCTTTTTCATCGGCAGCTATTGAAGAAATGAAAATTATGTACGATGACATAAGCAGGATGACCGACTGCGCAATCAGCGCGCTTCAAAACAATGATACAAATGAAGCAAGGTTCATCATAGAAAAGGAATGCCAGATAAACGTTATGCGAGACAGGTTTAAAGACAACCATACCAGAAGGCTCGAGGAACGCGGATGCAACGTTTTGTCGGGTGTTGTATTTTTGGACATCATAAGTAATTTTGAGAAGATCGGCGACCATCTGAACAATATTGCCCAGGCAATTACGCAAGGGCTGCGGTGGGATGAAAATAATAAAACATTATGAGTGTCATGAATTCCCGGCAACGGACCTGAATCGTATGGACTGGGGGGAGGAGCATCGCACCCACATTCCTGAAGCGCAAATAGACGTGTCTGACATAATGCCTAAATAATAGAGATGGTCAAATGTCCGCCCATAGGGGGGCATTTTTTATCGATTTGAGCCATAAAGAGTTATATAAATTTGATCCAAAAATGACCGGACATTTGGGACATTCTTCGGCGCGTTTGCTTCGCTAACTTGCTCAGGATATGGTGAGCATTGCCTTGGTTTAACAGTTGGCTGAGCCGAGGCACATTTTGGCGAGCAATAAACCTCTCTAAGTGGAAAATTTCCTTGATAATCGCCATATTCAGCCCTATAATACAAACCCTAAATAACAAGAGGTTCCTCCTTGCGACACTCGAGAGCCGAATCAAGTGCATATTTCCATCAATATCTTGAAAGCGAAGCGCCCAAGCGCATAGGATTTCCCTAAAAAACTTTAATATATGAGATACCGACACGCATTATTCCTAAATCCTTATATTGAGAAGGATGTCACTAATACAATGATGCTTTTTCCTCCTACCGGGCTTGAGTATGTGGCAACGAGCGCCAAGGCAGTAACGGAAAGGGTCACGCTTTTGGATTTGCGCTATGAGCCTAAGTTTTCTGAGATAGATACGCTTAATGCTTTTATCAAGGGAAATGGGATAGATATTATCTGCGTAGGGATTGGTTGGGACCGTCAATACGATGAAATATGTCAGCTGCTTAACCGGATGCCGCAGGATATTACGCTGGTAGTCGGTGGGTACACAGCAACAGAAAAAGTAGAGGAGTTTTTTAATGCCTGTCCCTCAATTGATATAATTGTAAGAGGCGAGGGCGAGGAGACTATACGGGACATCCTGCTCGGTAGGGACCCCAAAGATACTTTAGGCATTTCTTATCGGCATAACGGCACAATAGTACATAATCCAAACCGGCCGCTCCCGGATGTCAATTCGCTGCCTAATCCCGATCGCTCTTTGCGCCGTAGTGATTATTCTTTATCAATAAACGGAGTGAGAGTAAAAAACTGGGGATTTGATGCGGTTTTAAGCGCACGAGGGTGCCCCTTTAACTGCAAATTTTGTACCTTTAGCCTGAATCCTCTCGGTCAGAAGAGAAATTATGCGGCGCGTAGCGTCGATTCGGTAATAGAAGAAATCAGCGGGCTTAAGGCCAACATCATCATGTTCAGCGATGATAATTTTTTTACCGATCCCAGGCGGGCCGAAGAAATCTGTGACCGGCTTATTGCCCAAAAGATAAAAAAACGTTTTTTTGCTCAGGCGCGCATTGATATCGCGCGCTATCCGAGCCTCCTTAAGAAAATGGCTCAGGCTGGTTTTAAAGCTCTTTTTATCGGTATTGAATCACCGCATGACCGGATACTTAAACAACTGGACAAAGGCTTTGATCAGAATACGATAAGAAAGTCTTTTGAGGTCCTTAGAAAACACCCCTTTTTTTACAATGGCTACTTCATCTATGGGAATATAGGAGAGGATGAAAAGGAAATGCTTTATATTCCTCGGTTTGCCAAGGAGATCGGGGTAGACGCCATTACCTGCACCAGATTGCGCATTGAAAAGTTTTCTGCCTTAAGAGAACTTGCGGAAAATACACCCGGCTATCACATAACGAAGAGAGGAGAGCTTTATTCTGATAAGTACAGCTATGCAGAGCTTAAAAAAATAGGGAGAAAGATAAAATTCTCATTTTATACCCCTAGCCGATACGTTAAGATTCTTTGGAAAAATATCTTTATAGTGAAATTCTTTACTTTTAAGGAAATTATTTTTCTTTTTCTTACGGCTCCCGCTATTATAATAAGCGTACTCGTTAAGGAACATAGACGAGGCAGGCTCTACGAATCGCTGAGGCGGACTTTTATTAAGAATACCTAATCCATGCCAGAAATCAGTGAGGGTATGTATCTCTAATAGTTTGCCTTGTGGATTCACAGAGGTTCCTCCTCGGCTTATGGGAGAGAGGCGCCTTGCCCTCGCCATTATTGCTTCAGCCGCATCTAACCAGGAAGAAAATGCTCCGTACGCGGCCGATTTCAGTTATACTCCGGGATCCTGAAGAGATGCGCATGATCAAAAAAGAGTGCCAGGAGCTTAAGAGCAAAAAATGAAATTAGGCGAAGGAGAATAGTTGATGGATGCTGCCAGAAGCGCCTTTATAAAGGGCCAGAACCGCAAGTTCTATCTGTGTATCGCAGGGTTTATGGCAGTATTGACTTTTATCCTCGGCGGGATCGGGGCGGCCCTTTCTTACTATTTTCACTGGGGGCTTACCGGAACGGGAGTCTTTTTGCTCCTGGCAGGCATCATAAACTTTTTTTCCTATTTTTTCTCTCATCTCTTGATTATAAAGATGTCGCGCTCCAGGGCTTTGGAGCGCAGGCAGGCTCCGGAGTTTTTCGATATGGTGGATAGTTTATGCCGGGAGCAAGGCCTGCCTTCGCCTAAACTCTACCTGATTAACGACGATGCGATGAATGCCTTTGCTACCGGCAGAGATAAGAAGCGCGCCGTTGTAGCAGTGACCAGGGGCCTGCTGGAGAAGCTTTCAATCGGGGAAGTCAGGGGAGTGGTAGGGCATGAGTTGACCCATATCCAGAATAATGACATGCGCCTGATGACCATAGTCACTCTTGCCGCCGGATTCATAAGCATATTTGCGGATATGTACTGGCATGGCGTGCAACTAAGTAAGGCTGATGAAAAAGACCGTTCCGGAGTCTTGGCCATTATCGGCTTTATTTTAGCGCTGTTTGCGCCGTTAACAGCCATGTTCATACAGCTGGCTATTTCCCGCAGGAGGGAGTTTATCGCCGATGCCGGCTCGGCAGAGATGACAGACGATCCTCTTGCTTTGGCTTCGGCGCTCGAAAAGATCCGCAAAGATATGCGGCCGCTGCCTTCGGCTGGCGTTACTACGGCGCACCTCTATTTTTCTAACCCCGCAAAATCTACAGATCTGATCGATAAATTATTTTCTACGCATCCCCCCATTGAGGAAAGGATCCGTATGTTAAAAATGATGAAAGGGGCCTGACATGGCAGAGCAGGGAAAAGAAAAAGATGATTTCCAGATTAAAATAGGCGCGAAAGCCGATGAATCAGTGAACTGCGGCCAGTGCCAGGGGCAATTCCCGGCAGCCCAGTGTTATGCATATAAAGGTAAAAAGGGCCAGACAGTTTACCTTTGCGAAAAGTGCCATGAGGCTGCAGAGAAGGCATTCAGAGAAGAAACGCAAAATCCGAATCTGGCTAAGGCTGCGGTCGTGGGTAGCCTTGCTGCCCTGGCTGCGGGTGTAGCCTGGTATTTATTTTCTGTCTTAACCGGCTACCAGATCGGATATGTGGCTATCGGCGTCGGATTCCTTATCGGCCATGCCGTTATATGGGGCTCAGGGAAGAAAAGAGGGCCTTCTTTACAAATAATAAGTGCTGTCATAACGGTTGTGACCCTGCTTGTTTCTCAGTACTTTCTGGTACTTTTTTATTTGCGTGAATATCTGCTTGAACATAGCGCGGAATTCCCGGGATATAACGGCCAGTGGCTCTTTGTTTCTCCCTTTGAGCCCGACGTCCTTAAAGCTATGTTCTCGCCTATCGGCCTTATAATCTGGGGTGTGGGCATATATTTTGCCTATTCTTTGCCCAAAGCCCGCTCTATTTAAGAAAAGCCATGACGATTGATTGCCGTAAGTGCAAAAAGAAGGACTCCTGCTGTGATTTCGGGGCCTGGGTGGATCTGGAGGAGGCAAAAAAGATATTGTCTCTCGGATTAAAGGGAGATTTTTATCATCTCGAGGAAGATAAGAGTTTTCCTTCGGGATATAAAGTCGGAACGAGCTATGAAGATAACCCCTGTTCTTTCCTCACCCCCAAGGGGCTATGTGCCATTCACAAAGTCGATTATAATTTTAAACCGGCCCACTGTAGAGAATTCCCGTACGAAAACGGAAAATTATCGCCGTTTGCGGACGTATTATGCTCGGCGGTAAAATCAAAAAGAAAAATAAAGAAAAGGAAAGGAAAATGACCCCTGCGGATGCCCGCTTGAATAAGTTTGTCTTTGACAAACCCTAAAAAAGACGTATAATAAAACATATTGCATGACACCGGAGATTAGAAAATCTTAGGCCGTAAAGGGGCAGGACTACTAACCTTTACGGTTTTTTGTTCATAGAGTAATTAATGCAATACCCGGGCCTATGGGATGGCACGGTATACCGCTTGTGTTACACCCGAACCTATCGGATGGTTCGGTGTTCCGCTTGTGCGGAAAAAGGAGGGAAAATGCATACGGGTAAGATCAAGAAAGTCGTGCGCGAAAGAGGGTTTGGTTTTATCAGTGATACTGACGGAAGAGAAGTATTCTTTCATCAGAGCAGCCTGGTCGATGCGCAGTTTGACGCCCTCAAAGAGGAAGAAAAGGTAGAGTTCGAGATTGAGGATTCTCCCAAGGGCCCCCGTGCTGTCAATGTGCGCATCGCAAAATAAACCAAGGGCAGATTGCTAAGGACAGCCGCCTAAGACGTTAAAATAACCATGATACAAAAAAACGCTCTGCCAAAAGGGCAGGATAGCCCTGAAAAAAGCTTCTATGGCCTTGGTATCGCCCCGAAGATCCTCGATATACTCGGGCAGATAAAGTTCAAAGTGCCGACGCCCATACAATTTAAGGCGATACCGCTTGCTATCGAGGGCAAGGATGTCATCGGTATAGCGCAGACCGGAACCGGCAAGACCCATTCTTTTGCAATCCCTATGGTGCAGCGCCTGGCGCAGAAGAAGGGAACGGGGCTGGTCCTTGCGCCTACGCGTGAACTGGCGATCCAGATAGACGAAGCTTTTCAAGACATCGCGCATCCCTTCGGGATGAAGACTGCCTGCCTTATCGGAGGCGCGCCGATGGATGAGCAGGTGCAGGCTTTACGTAAAAATGCTAGGGTCATCATTGCCACCCCCGGCAGGCTCATCGACCATATCGGCCAGTGGAATGTCTTACCCGAAGAAGTCACGATGCTTGTCCTTGACGAGGCTGACCGCATGCTGGATATGGGTTTTGCCCCGCAGATAGAGAAGATCCTGCGCTTCCTCCCTAAAGACAGGCAGACCATGTTGTTCTCGGCGACTATCCCTAAAGAGATCATGGAGATAGCCGCTAAGCATATGAAGCTTCCCGTATCTGTCGAGGTCGCGCCGTCCGGCACTACCGCGGAGCTTGTCACCCAGGAGTTATTTATCGTCAAAAAAGAGGCCAAGACGAAGCTGCTAAGTAAGATCCTTGCGCAGTACCACGGGCCCGTGCTTTTGTTCAGCCGCACCAAGCACGGAGCAAGAAAGATCGCCCGGTCCATTTCCGGGTTGGGCTATAGCGCGGCGGAGATCCACTCGAACCGTTCGCTGAATCAGCGCCGTGAAGCGCTGGAAGGTTTTAAATCCGGCAGGTACAAGGTGCTTGTGGCGACGGATATAGCCGCAAGGGGCATTGACGTGACCGGCATAGAAGTAGTGATCAATTACGACCTTCCGGAAGACGCCGAAAACTATGTGCACCGCATCGGCCGCACTGCGAGGGCAGGCCAGCGCGGGCATGCGATCTCTTTTGCCACCCCTGAACAAAAGAGCGATGTCCGCGATATAGAGAAGCTTATCCGGTCTACGCTTCCCCTGTCGAAACGCCCCGAGATAAAACACGAACGATTTATTGAATCTGAGGAAGGCGCTGTGCAGGTAAAGCATAAGCGGCACAGGAATACAAGGCATAGCAGGTTTCATTCCTCAAAGACCGGCCACAGAAAGCCCCACAGATAAAGCATGAAGCAGGCCCTAAAGTCAATCATAATCTGGTCAGTCGGGATATTGCTGACGGTAATGCTCTTTTTTGCCATGGTGATCGTCTCAATAGTGCTTTTTCCTTTTGACAGGAGGAGAAAGGTTGCGCACGCCCAATGTTTCTGGTGGACTGACGCCCTGACCGGGCTGAATCCGTATTGGGACCTGAAGGTCGAAGGCCTCGGCAATATCGACCGCAACAAGACGTATGTCGCCGTCTCAAACCATCAGAGCATGGCCGATATCATATTGATGTATAAGACTAAGATGCAGTTTAAGTGGGTCGCCAAGGAGAGCCTCTTTAAGATCCCTGTGGTGGGATGGAATATGCGCCTCGCCAAACACATCAGATTAAAGCGGGGGGATTTTTCGAGCACAAAGAAGGTCTATAAAGAGGCTTCCGCGTGGCTGCGCAGGGGCATTTCGGTGGTATTCTTTCCCGAAGGCACAAGAAGCAATGATTCAGCTGTGGGGGAATTCCAGAACGGGGCGTTCAAATTAGCCATAAAAGAAAAAGTGCCGATACTGCCGATCCTTATTAAGGGGACAAGAGACGCTATCCCGAAAGGGAGCTGGCGTTTTACGACCAGGATCTCCTGCCTGATCAAGGTCCTTCCTCCTATTGAAACCTTTGAATACCCGCCTTCCGATTACAGCCGCCTGCGGGATCTGGCGCGGGCGCAATTAAGCAATAACTAAGAAGCGGCTGATGTAAAATTATCCGTTAAGCCAAAGGAGCAGGTCATGAGTAAAGAAAGAAAAAATGAAGAAAATGTTCCGGAGGCTCCTTTAGGCGATCAGCCGGGGATTCTTTCGCTACGATTCCATATAAAGTTCTTCCCTGAAGTGTTGCGCAGATGCTTTCTCAGGCGTAAGTCAAAGGGGCAGGAGTACCAGTCGCCTTTTGCAAATCACTTCCCCATAGAGTTTACTTTAGCCATAATTTTTTGTGTTGTCCTGCTTGTCGCAGGGCTGCCCGGGCTTATCGGGAAACGCTCCCTGATTTCGGGCGCAATGAGCCTCTTAGGGGCAGGCGGGCTGATAGCTATGCTGGTCAGCAGTATTCGCAGCGAAAATAAAAACCGGGCTGAGCTCGGGGGAAGGTATACTTTTGATTATTTCGTCACCGGCGTATTCCTTTTCTTTCTGCTCTTAGGCCTTAGTGCGGGAATATCGCTCGGCTACCTTAAAGGCTCCCCGGCACAGATGGTTTTGTATGGCCTGACAGGCATCGCGGCCGGCTATATCGTGGGGCTCTTTGCGGGCATCGGGATAAATTACCTTGGCTGGTTCGGAACGTATGTGGTATACCTTTTTTATTTCCTGATGATCTTTTTGGTCTTATTCGATATCATATTGATCTGCATTTTTGTCTTTAGCGGCCGCCAGTCCCCGGTGTCTTTTAAAATAACCATTCCCTATGCCCTGGTTTCTCTATATAGTCCGGTGTAGCGACGAAACGCTCTATACCGGCATTACTACCGATATCGACCGCCGGATCAAAGAGCATAATAACCAAAAAGGCGCTTTTTACACTAAAAATAAGACGCCGGTTAAACTGGTATATCAGGAACCGGTAGAGAATAGATCTAGTGCCTTGAAGCGCGAGAGAGCAATTAAGAGCCTTACCCGCCTAGAAAAACTGGAATTGATTTCCGGTATTCAGGTTGCTTTACCATCTGACCCCCGCACCAGCAAAAATCGAAATATTTCCGCGTTCCTTAAGCGTCTCAAGAAACGCCCTGCCCGAATCTCCGAGAACCGCCTTGCTAAGGCGTAGAGATATCCCCAGGTCGCGATCCAGCTCATTACGCAGTTTAAACTCTAAGTCCGCTCCTTTGGCAAGGCGGCACTCTGCGCCGAATATGATCGCGCGCACCCTGCCTTCTTCACAAGGCATCTCAAAAGTAAGCCCGAGGCGCGGATTTAGCCTCCAGGAGCCCGACAAGGAGATGCGTTTTCTTTTTGGCGTGATGCCGATACCTGCCACATATTCCATTCCGCGCTTCGCCGGTTTGCCTATGCTTACCCGAAAGTCAAACCCGGAATCCGATTCTTTACTTAACACATATGAGAGCCGGCATTTCTCCCGGATATCCCAGTAGCCTTTGAAGGTGAGGGTGCGGGTGAGTTTTTCCTTCTTTTTAAGCCAGGCCTTGGTATAAGTATAGATAAGCTCATTTCGTTTGTTTACTTCCCAGGAGCCGGTGAAAGTGAGGGCATCCGGTTCTTCGCTCTCACGTGAAACCATAAAATTCAGGCAATTGTATTTGTCCGCCTGC
>Ga0194112_10012090_pt1 | contig 10586 bp, 7 predicted proteins | sample TA2MahC400mmetaG_FD_146191 | JGI IMG/M metagenome (GOLD analysis project Ga0194112, IMG submission 146191) | Freshwater microbial communities from Lake Tanganyika, Tanzania - TA2015016 Mahale Deep Cast 400m | ecosystem: Environmental > Aquatic > Freshwater > Lake | place: Tanzania: Lake...
TGAATTCCTCCTCCTTCGTTGTCAGACCAGTTGTGCATGCCCCTTTTCCCTTCCCTTCCCTTCCCTTCCTCTACCTTTTCTGTTGGCGGAATCGGCAGAATCGCGGCGTCTGCCGCCCCAGACGATATGGAATATCCCTCTTGCCCCGAAATGGCTACGGAATTGCCTTCTTGAGCCGCCAGCAGCGAGCTTCTTCCTTCTGGCAGAGCGGCCAAGCGGGCTCGGATCGCTTCATCCGTCATACTCCCTTTGTCCAGCGTCACGATGGGGAAGCTGACCAAGAAGGGCTTGAACCAGCGCCCTTGGAGCTTCGTCACCGCCCAGCCAACGTCCAGCTTCCCCAGGTAGCCCGCCTGCTCAGAATCCAGGAGCAGGCAGTCCTTGATCATCGCGATGTCGCCCCGGTGCTTGAGGCTCATGGCGAACGTGGCGTAGGTGTTGCCGAGCGCCGGCTTGAACCGAAACGGCGACACGTTCCGCCCCACGGTAAAGACCAGCAGGCCCTTGCACTCGGGCAGGCTCAGCAGGTCGCGGTAGTTCCGCTTCCAGTCGAAGACCAGGAACGGCTTCCCCGCCCTGACCAGGTTGAGCAGAATCAGATAGGCAACGTTCGTCTTCCCCGACCCCGAGCGGCCGAAGATGGCGATGTGCTGGATGAACTCCGCCTCCCGCAGCCCGAACGGATGGAACTTGTCCTCGCCGTAGTGGATGATGCCCAGGGGGTACTCGCCCGCCGCCACGTTCTCGGGCGGCGGCTCACGGAGCAGATTCGTGGGCTTCGGCACGACCTGAGTGCGACCCTGGCGCCGAGATGGAAGAGGAAGCCCTTTTACACTGTGAGGGAGTTGGCGCAGCAGGTGGGCCGATCGCCGTACACGGTAAGACGGTGGATTCGCGAGGGCAAGCTGAACGCCGTCAAGCTCAACGATGGCAGGCCGAAGGACCAGTACCTGATCGAGGCTCAAGACATACAGGAGCTGATCCTCAGTGCAGGGACGGGCGAGCGCACACTGGTCAATACCGGAGCTTCTGAATCCCCTCGCTCTTCTTCTCGGGGAAGAGGTGCTGATAGCGGCTCCGCATCTCCTCGGTCTGATGGCCCATGTAGTGATCGATGAGCCTCGCATCGACCCCCTGAGCGGCCAGATTGCTTGCGAACGAATGGCGGAGGCAGTGGAGGCCGATGCCATCGAATTCCGTGCCTCCGACGAGGCCCTTGAAGGCCCGGTGCAGGTCGTCCGGGGCCACCGGGCTGCCGTCACGGGTAGTGAAGACATGACGGCCTTCTCGGCTTTGCATGCGGTGTTGAGCGGGAACTCCGCGAAGCTTCTCATGGAGGTCGATGTCTCGCCCGGCGAATTCCCGCGTTTGGGATTGCTTGCGGCTCCGAACCCAGAGCTTCCCGGCCTTGAGGTCAACATCGCCCCATTCGAGCGCCACGGCCTCGCCTCGGCGCATTCCGGTGAAGGCCATCGTAGCGAGGATGGGGTAGAGCCAAGGAGAACGCTCTCGGGCCAGCTCGAGCAGCTTCGCGATCTCTTCGCTGTTCAGGTAGCGCAAACGCCGGAGCGTCCTGGCTTCGCTGCTGGAAAAACCGCCTCGGCGGAGCTGCTCTTCGATTTCGGCCTTGACCATGAAGCGGTGCGGCCTCCCTGAGCGCTTGAACCGCGGCACGTTGTACGTGGGGTTGTGGCCGATGGTCCCCTGCCTCACCGCGTAGTCAAAGAGCTGCCTCAGGGTTTGCAGTTCCTTGTTGGCGGTCGTGCCGGTGACCTCACGCCGACGGTGCGTCAGGTAGCGTTCGATGTCAGTCGGCGTGATCTCGGATGCAGGCATGGCAGCGCGTTCGCCCAGGAACCCCGCGAAGTGCCGAAGGCGGATCCCCTCGGTTGCCAGCGAGCTCGGCGCTCGGCGGGCACCGGCTTGTTCGAGGTATGACCTGTGCACAGCCTCGAACGTCTCGTGGCTCCCGACGGCCTCGTTGGCCGCCACGACTTAGCCTCGAACGAGGAACTCGGCCAGATCAGCGCCAGGCGGGACAACGAGGAAGCCGGACTTCAGGTCGGCAAGCCGCGCTTCCACCTTCTGCTTGGCGCGCTGCGCTTTGTGCTCCGAGACTGGCCCCAGGGATTTCTTGTATGGCTTGCCCCGGAAGTAGAACCGGAGGTGCCAGGCGTTCTTCTGCTGGAAGATGATGGCCATGGTTGGCCCTCCGTGCGCGCATGTGGCGGCAACATAGGGCAACTTGTGGCGCGAAACCGTCCCAAAACCGTCCCCATGATAGCCGTCAGCGAGCGGGAAAACAAGGGGGAAAGAAAAAGGCAGCAAGGTTGTAAGCCCTGCGGCCTCTGAGATTTACGTCGTGGTGCCGAAGGGGGGACTCGAACCCCCAAGGCCTTAGCGGCCACTAGGTCCTGAACCTAGCGCGTCTGCCAGTTCCGCCACTTCGGCCGGCGCTGACCCACTGAGTCTAGCCGGACCGCCCCCGTTTGTCAAGCAAAAACGTAGTTGACTCAAGAAGCCGAGTTCGGTAGAATTATGGTTTCCCAAGTCCGACGCCGCAGCATCGGAGTGCAGCGATGACCAAGTGCTTCATGGCCAAGCCTGCCGACGTGACCCGGCAGTGGCATGTCGTGGACGCCGACGGGCAGGTCCTGGGCCGCCTGGCCACCCGCATCGCCACGGTCCTGTGCGGCAAGCACAAGCCCACCTTCACCCCGCACGTGGACACCGGCGACTTCGTGGTGGTCCTCAACGCCGCCAAGGTCCGCGTGACCGGCCGCAAGCTGGACCAGAAGCCCTACTGGATCCTCTCGCGCCGCCCAGGACACATCCGCAGCAAGACCCTCCGCGAGATGATGGCCACGCGGCCAGACCAGGTCATCCGCGAAGCCGTCCGCCGGATGCTCCCCCACAGCAACCTCGGCCGCCACATGCTCCGAAAGCTCAAGGTCTACAAAGGCCCCGACCACCCGCACGCGGCGCAGAACCCCCAGCCGCTCGCGGCGCAGTGACCCTCGAAGGAGACCCCGCTTGACGACCACCGCGACAACCCCGGCCGCCGCCGCCCCCACCGACTTCTGCTGGGGCACGGGCCGCCGCAAGACCGCCACCGCGCGCGTCCGACTCCGCCGCGGCACGGGCCGCCTCCTCGTCAACGGCCGCGAGGCCGACCAGTACTTCCCCGTCGAGCGCCTCCAGCAGGCCATCCGAGCGCCGCTCCGCGCCACCAAGGCCATCAACAAATACGACGTCCTCGTCTCCGTCGAGGGCGGCGGCGTCGCCGCCCAGGCCGACGCCATGGTCCTCGGCATCGCCCGCGCACTCATCAAGATGGACCGCGAGAACCACCCTCGCCTGAAGGACGAGGGGCTCCTCACCCGCGACTCGCGCGAGAAGGAGCGCAAGAAGTACGGCCGCAAGCGCGCCCGCGCACGCTTCCAGTTCTCCAAGCGCTGAGCCGCGCCCCCTGCCCCATTCTTCCAACCCGCCGTTGGGCCGTCGCGGCCCGCGGCGGGTTTCTCTTTCCCCTCTCGTCCCCACGGTCCGTACCTGTGTAGCCAAGCGAGCGCTTGCCCCCTCTCCCTCGGGGAGAGGGTGGGGGTGAGGGTGCTTGTCTGCTCGCCAGTGTGGCGGAAGGCACCCTCACCCCGGCCCTCCCCCCAAGGGGGAGGGGGAAAGAAACCTTTCGCTAGACACGCACGGAGCGTGGGGACGTGGAAAGGGCACCACAAGATATTGGGGGCAAGAGACGCCAGAGGCACTAAATGTGCGACTCGACCGACTCGACCGACTCGGCAGGTTTTTGGGGGGGGAGGGTCGGGTGTTAACCTTTTCCTTTTGCGGGCTATGCACCTGACTCTAGTAGCACCTGCGGGCTACCTCGACGCCCCGCGCGCGGCTTGCGCCCCCACCGAGGCAAGCTGGGTGGGGGCGAGGACACTGCAAGCACAAGCTGCTTCAGACGCCTGAAGTGTTACCAGTTTTTCAACTTTTCCAGCAGCTTCAGGCCTTCTTGCGGGTAGCCCTGCGGGCTTCCCCCCTTGGTGGGCACTTTGGCCGTCCGGGGGCGCTTCTCCTGCCTTCCTGCCTTCCTCATAGACCCTCTTCTCTGTGCCCTCTGTGTCTCTGTGGCAGAGCTCCTCTGACCGCGAATCCTGAACGCGAAACGCGAAACCCGGAACGCGAAACCGATTTCTCACGCAGAGGCAGATGAGGCAGCAGAGAAGAGGCAACTCCCACCACGGATTACCCAGCGCGGCCTTCGGCCGCAACCAAACGAACGTCGAACGCTGAACTTCGAACATCGAACGTTGAACGAGAAGAGGCCTTCCGTTCGACGTTGGACGTTGGACGTTCGATGTTGGACGTTAGGAAATGTGCGCGCGCCGAGAAGATTTTGTCCAATAGTAGCGCGGATGGGCGCGGATGAGAACCCCTGTCTCAGGCCCTGCCATCTTCTTGCGTACCCGAAAACCGAACACCTACAACCAAACACCCGTCTTCGCCTTCACCGCCCTTCCCGCCACTCATCCGCTTCCCAGATCTTCACGGTCTTGTCATCGCTCCCGGAGGCAACACACCTGCCATCATGGGAGAAAGCGACCGACCGCACCTTGTCCTCATGGCCCATGAGCGTCAGCCACTCGCGGCCCGTCTCGGCATCCCACACTCTGATGGTCTTATCCTCGCTCGCAGAAGCGAGCCGCCTCCCGTCGTGGGAGAAGGCGACTGACTGCACCTTGTGCTCATGGCCCGTGAGCGTCAGCAATTCGCGGCCTGTCTCGGCATCCCAAACTGTGATGGTCTTATCCCAGGTCGCTGACGCGAGCCGCTTGCCGTCAGGTGAGAAAGAGACCGACCTAACCATATAGTCCCTGCATTTCAGGGAGAGGACCTCCTCACCCGTGTCGGAGTCCCAAAGCTCGATCAACCCGCCTGCGCAACCCGAGGCGAGTCGCTTCCCATCCGGGGAAAACGCGACCGAAAGCACACTCGTACCGCGCATCTTCAGCCGGAGCAATTGGCGGCCCGTCCCTGAGTCCCAAAGCTTGATCGTGCTGTCATAGCTGCCTGAGGCGAGTCGCTTGCCGTCCGGGGAAAATGCAACACAATTCACCTCAGAATCGTGTCCCCTCAGCGAGAGAACCTCGCGGCCCGTCTGTGCGTTCCAGAGCCTGGGCCACTTCTCTCCCCCGGCGGAAGCCAGGAGCTCCCCGTCCGGGGAAAACGCAACAGACATTACGGGCCGGCGGGACACTTGCAGCGTGAGGAACTGGCCGCCGGTTTCCGCGTCCCAAAGCTTGATCGTACCGTCATTGCTTCCTGATGCTACACGCTTCCCCTGGGGGGAGAACGCGACAGAGGACACACCTAGTTCGTGCCCTTCCAGCGTGAGAGCCTCGCGCCCCCATCGCGCACCCCAGAGCCTGATGGTGTTGTCATCGCTACCTGAGGCGAGGAGCTTACCGTCAGGGGAAAAAGCGACCGATGTCACATCTCGGTCGTGCCCTATGAGTGCGAGGATTTCGCGGCCCGTCTGAGCATCCCAAAGCTTGAGCATCTGGTCCCGGTAGTACCGTTTTCCCGACGACGCGAGCCGCTTGCCGTCCGGGGAAAAGGCGACAGCGAGCACACCGCCCTTGTTGCCCTGCAGGTTCAGGCCTTCGCGGCCGGTGTCAGCGTCCCAAAGTCTGAGCGTGCCATCGTAGCTCCCGCAAGCTAGGCTCCTCCCGTCGGGGGAGAACGCGACAGACGTCACCCAACTCTTGTACTTGTAGGCCCCGAGTGCGCGGGACTCGCGCCAAGTCTGTACGTCCCAGAGTCTGATTGTCCCATCCCACTTGCACCAGGTGGCCAGAAGCTTGCCGTCAGGAGAAACCGCGACAGACATCGCGCCAAGCCCGCGTCCTAGTGTCGGCTTGTCCAGCCACTTCAGGGCGTGGACTTCCTTGCGGGCGTCCGTATCCCAAAGTCTGAAACCGTCGCCGCCTCCCGAAGCGAGCAACTCCCTGTCCGGGATGAACGCCAGGGAGTTCACCGAGCCCAGATGACCCTTCAGGGTCAGCACTTCGCGGCCCGTCTCTGCGTCCCACAGCGTGATCGCCCTATTCGACCCTCCTGAAGCAAGTTGCTTACCATCCGCTGAAAAAGCGACTGAGTTCACACAACCCTCTGGTTCCTCAAGGTTGAGTGCCTCGCGCGCCCGTTTCACGGGGTCCCCCTTGTGCTGCACGACGGGGCCCGCCTCTAGCTGGTCCTCCTGCAGGGTTCGTACCTCGCGCCCCGTCTGTACCTCCCAGATCTTGATCGAGCCGTCCCAACTCCCGGAGGCCAAGCGGTCCCCGCTTGGGGAGAACACAACCGATGCAACACGCCCAGAATGCCCTCTGAGCGTTGATCTGAGCGTTGAGTAGTCAAGACGGCACAGGCGGCTCAACCGCCCCCACTCCCAGTGACGCAAGTCAGAAGGACACCTCCGCAGCATGCTGGTGGCCATGGCGAAGTTACGTTGTCCGATGTACCTCTGGGCAAGCTCGATGTTAGCGGAATATGCCTCCCGTGCAGCGGCATCGCGCTCCCTATCGGCAGGTTCTGCCTCACGTAGGGCTCTCTGCGCTTCCTCTCGGGCCAACCGTCCCTGTTTCTCAGCGCGTTCCGCCTCTCGCACAGCTTTCTGCGCCGCCTGGCGGGCCAGGCCCTCCTGCTTCTCTGCCCGTTCAGTCGCGCGGATGGCCTCATTGCGTTCGCTGTCTGCCCGGCGGGTCTGGCGTTTGAGGGTCGTCACCCAGGCGATGAGCAAGGCGGCGGCTATGAGGAGGGCCGCGGCGGAGACGGCGGTGATGGCTTTGTGGCGGATGAGGCGCTTTTTGGCACGGTAGAGGATGGAACTCGGCCGGGCGGTGATGGGTTCGTGGCGAAGGTAGCGGCGGAGGTCGTCGGCGAGGGATTCGGCTGTGGGGTAGCGGCGGCCAGGCTCTTTGGAGAGGGCTTTGAGGCAGATGGTCTCGGCGTCGGGGGGGACGGCACGGTTGAGGCGGCGAGGGGGAACGGGGTCCTCTTCGAGGATCATGCGGAGGAGTTCGGCGAGGTTGCCCGCCTGGAAGGGGGGGTGGCCGGTGAGGATTTCGTAGAGGATGGCGCCGAGGGAGTAGACGTCGCTTCGGGCGTCGGCTTGCTTGGAGCGGCCGCGGGCCTGCTCGGGGGACATGTAGCTGGGGGTGCCCATGATGGCGCTGGTCATGGAGAGGCTGAAGTCGGTTTCGAGGTCCTTGGCGAGGCCGAAGTCGGTGACGAGGGGCTCGCCGGCCTTGTCCACCAGGATGTTGCCGGGCTTGAGGTCGCGGTGGACGATGCCCTGGGTGTGGGCGTGGTGGATGGCGCGGGCGACTTTTTCGAGGAGTTCGAGCCGCTGGGCGAGGGGGAGCTTGCCTTCGCGAAGGACGCCGCTGAGGGACGAGCCGTCCACGAGGTCCATCGTGAGGAAGTGCTGGCCCTGGTGGATGCCGACGTGGTGGACGGAGACGATGTTGGGGTGTCGGAGGCGTGCGGCGGCCTGGGCTTCGAGGTGGAAGCGCTGGATGTCCTCGCGGCTGATGGCGCCCGAGGGCTTGATGAGCTTGAGTGCGACGTGGCGGCGGAGGCTCTTCTGGTGGGCTTTGTAGACCTGTCCCATGCCGCCCTGGCCGATGAGGGCGAGGAGCTCGAAGTCGTCGCCGAATGGGCGTGGGAGGGCGAGGGGGTCGGGGGCGTGGCCGGGCAGCTCGTCGGGGCTTTGGGTGAGGGTGGGGGTGGAGCTGGCGGCGAAGTCGGACAGGACGGCGTCGAGCTGCGTCTGGCTGAGGAGGCCGAGCGAGACGAGGGAGGCCGGGTCGCTCGCCTGGGGAGGAAGGGTGGCCAGGAGGGTGGTCGCCTCGTCGCGGCGTCCGGGCGGGATGATGCCGCGCTCAATGGCGAGGCGGACGAGGGAGGCGAGGCTGTCCGGCTCGGGTTCCACGGCTGTGCCCCTGGTGTCCCGCGGCGTAGCGCAGGATAGGCGAGCCGCCTGTCCCTACGACCTCTCGCACCGGGGACTGCTCAGCAGCCCCGTCGCGGGTCACTTGTTTCCCTTGCGGCCCTTCTGGGCCGGGGTGCGGCGCGGCGGGGCGTCGCCCGAGCCGGGGATGGGGACGACGTTCTCCTGCGGAATCTCGACCGTGCCCTTCTCGAAGTCCTCGGCGGTGGGCTTGAGAGTGAGGTTGTAGAGGTCGGGGTCCTTCTTGGGGTCCACCATCATGTCGGCCCAGGAGATGAGCTTGCCCGTGTAGGTGGCGACGCGACCGAGGACGGCAGTGGCCGAGGACTCGGCGACGGCCTTCGCCTCGTCGAGGGGCTGGCCCTTGCTGACGGCGTAGAGGACGTCCACCTGCTCTTGCTGGCTGCTGCTGGGGGCCTTGGGGAGGTCGGCGGGGATGGGGGACTTTTCGGGCTTGGGGAGGTCCCTGCCGTTGGTGTGGCCTTTCTCGTAGACGAAGTCGTGGCCCGTCCAGATCCAGCAGCCGTTGATCTGGCGGCACATGGAGTGGATGTGGAGGCCCTTGCCGTAATCGAAGTCTACGCTGTGGAAGTCGTACATGTCGCCGGCGTTTCGGCGTGCGCGGCCGCCGAAGCCTGCGGCGGTTTCGGGGGGATGGCCGACGAACCAGTTGGCGATGTCTATGTTGTGGACATGTTGTTCGACGATGTGGTCGCCGGAGAGGGCGGTCCAGTCCTGCCAAGAGGCGACGAGGTCGTCGGCGGTCTTGGGGTTGATGGGGCTGCGGTGGAACATGTGGGCGATGCAGAAGGAGACGCGGCCTGCGAGGAGTCTCCCCAGGGCGCCCTCGACGGCGACGGCCTGGTGGGTGAGGCGGAAGGGGTGCTCGTGGCGCATCTCGGTGCCCGAGACGATGATGAGGCCCTTCTTCTTGGCCTCCTCGCCTGCGGCGATGACGCGGCGGCAGCCGGGCGGGTCCACGGCCACGGGCTTCTCGACGAAGCAGTGCTTGCCGGCCTTGACGGCGGCCTCGAGGTGGACGGGGCGGAAGAGGGGGGCCTGGGCCATGAGCACGATTTCGACGTCGGTGGCCAGGAAGCCCTCGTAGCACTTGGGTCCGCCGAAGCAGCGCTCGGGCGGGACGTCGTACCGCTTGCCCGCCTGCTCGGCGCGGTCCTTGAAGTAGTCGGCGAGGGCTACGCACTTGACCTCGACGCCGAGGATTTTGGCGGCGAGGAAGCTGTCGCCGAGCGCCCCCTTGCCGCGTCCGCCGCAGCCGATGAGGCCGACCTTGTAGGTCTTGCCCTGGCCCTTGGCCGTGGCGCCGAGGATGGTGAGGCCGCCGAAGGCGGCGACGGCGCCCTTCATGAAGTCACGACGCGAGGTAGTGGGTTTCTCCATTCATGGGCTCCTTCACGTGCTTGATGCGTCCCGCGTCCCGCGTGCCAAGACAAGAAGCCACTCGGCCTGCTTTCTCTTGGCACGCGGCACGGGACCTTCCGCAATCACGCGGTTCCCGGGATGGGCGCCTCGCCATCCTTGGGGTAGACGATGTTGCCGGTCTCGAAGTCCTCCCAGGAGGGCCTGAGCATCTTGTTGTAGATTTCGGGGTTCTTCTTGGGGTCTCCGAACATCTCCTCCCAGGTCATGATTTTGCCTGTGTAGGCGGAGTCGCGGATCATGATGGCGGCGGCGGTGGCCTCCGCGACGCCCTGGGCCTCGTTGAGTTCCTTGCCCTTGGCGAGGTAGTAGAGCATGTTGACGTGCTCCTGGAAGTGCCCGCCGCCCTTCTGCGGGACTTCGGAGTAGCGGACCGGCTCCTGGAACTTGTAGTCCTTCGGGGCCTGCTTCTCGTAGACGAAGCTCTCGCTCTCCCAGTTCCAGCAGTCGCCGACCTGGCGGCACATGGAGTGGACGTGGACGCCCTGGCCGTAGTCGAGGTCGCCGCTGAAGAAATCGTACATGTTGCCCGCCCTTCGGCGTGCGCGGCCGCCGAAGCCCGCGGCGCTCACTGGGGGCCGGCCGACGAACCAGTTGGCAATGTCAATGTTGTGGACGTGTTGCTCGCAGATGTGGTCGCCGGAGATTTCGATCCAGAGCTGCCAGTTGCCGCTGCACACGAGGTCCTCGGGCTTGGTAGGCTTCATTGGGTTGTTGTGGAAGATCCGGCCCTGGCACCAGCCGACGCGGCCGGCGAGGACCTTGCCGACGGCGCCCTCCTTGATGAGCTGGTAGCGCTGGTTGTAGTTCTGCTGGTGGCGGCGCTGGGTGCCGGCGACGACGACGAGGCCCTTCTCCTTCGCCAGCTTGCCCGCCTCCATCACCTTGCGGATGCCGGGCGCGTCCACCCCGATGGGCTTCTCCATGAACACGTTGCGGCCCGCCTTGACCGCGGCCTCGAAGTGGGGCGGGCGGAACGCCGGGGCCTGGCCCATCAGCACCGTGTCCATCGGCACCTCGAGGAGCTTCTTGTAGCAGTCGGGCCCGCCGAAGCACTTGTCGGCCGGCACGCCGTGGCCCTTGCCGGTGTTCTCCGCCTTGCCCTTGAACCAGTCGGCGCAGGCCACCACCT
>Ga0194112_10012094_pt1 | contig 10585 bp, 6 predicted proteins | sample TA2MahC400mmetaG_FD_146191 | JGI IMG/M metagenome (GOLD analysis project Ga0194112, IMG submission 146191) | Freshwater microbial communities from Lake Tanganyika, Tanzania - TA2015016 Mahale Deep Cast 400m | ecosystem: Environmental > Aquatic > Freshwater > Lake | place: Tanzania: Lake...
TCGCCCAATGACCCACTGGTCAAAGAGGCCCGAGATCGTCGCTCCTGGGCCAATTGTGTGCGTTTTCGGTCCAAGGCTGTAACCTATTCCAAACACGACACTTACAGCGGGCCGGCCGAGGCCGCTGTATTCATTCTGTGAACTGCATTCATCAACTGGACGTCTCCTGCCCGTCCGCCGGCCCACTGTTCGTGGGGGCACTGGGGTTGGTGGAGGGCGGGCCGCCTGGTTCCGAGCCCGCCGGCGTGGCCGGCACCGCTGGTTCGCTCAGGTGGCGTCTCAGGGCGGCCATCTCCTCGTGTGTGGCGTGGCGGCGGAGGAGGCGGAGGATGCGGCGGTCGTCGCGCGCGCGCCGCAGTCGCGCGAGCCAGGCGGGCGGGGAGAAGGCGATGCGGGCCTTGTCGAGGTCGAACAGATAGAAGCGCACCCGCTCGGGCGGGCCGTCGAGGCCCGCGCCATAGTAGTAGCGGGGAGACAGGTCGTAGATGCCCACATCGTGGAGGCGGCGGATGAAGCTGCCCAGTGCCGCGGCAAGCGCCATGCGCCGCTCCGGGGGCAGGAGCGGGTAGTCGCGGGCCAGGAACCCGCGCAGGTTCTCCGTGGGCCCGACCCGCTCGGCGAGGAGGATGCGGCCGACGGGCAGCCGGCGCGCGCGCAGGACCTGGCAGGCGATGGGCACCGGGCCGCCCATGCCGCGCGAGTGCATCGTGCTGAGGATTTCCCACGTCGCGGTGCCGTACGCCGGCCACAGGAGGCGCTGGAGGGACTTCAGGTGGCCCGTCCACTTGTAGCGCTTGCCCCAGAGCGGGACGTCCCGGCCCGCGCGCGAGGCGACGGCGAGGAAGACGAGGTGGGTGCGGCGGTCGGAGGTGACGCGCTCGAGCCTCAGGCTCCACGGTGCGGCCTGGCCGTCGGTCCCCGCCTGCGAGCCGAGGAGGCCCATCCTGGCCTGGAACTGCTCGCTCTGGGCCAGTTCGGCCAGCTCCGCGGCCAGGTTCACCGGGCCCATGGCCTCCTGAAGCATGTCCGACGCCATGCTGAGGGCGAGGAGCAGCCCCGCGGCCGCGGCGGCGACCGCGGCCCACATGCCCAGGCGCAGCCAGCGGAGCGCCGCGGCGTGCTCGTTGAGGAGCACGGCCGTGGCGCTGGCCGTGCTCTCCTCCAGCGCGTCCTCGAGCGAGTCGAGATGGTCGCGGAGCCTTCGGGCTGCCGCCAGAAGGTCGTTGCGCCGCCCGGCGGCCGCGGCATCGAGCAATCGGGCGGTGTGGACCTTGCCCTCCAGGGCCTCGTGCTTCACCTGCCGCAGGAGCCCCTCTCGACGCAGGGCTGCCAGGTCAGCGAGCACGGCATCCACGGCCTCGCCGTGCTCCTCCACCAGCTCGGCGTTCACCGCGGAGTCCTCTGCCTCCTGCCGTGCCGCCGCGGGCGCCATGGCCAGCAGCAGGCGCCCTCGCAGCCGCTCCGTCAGCACCAGCGCCCGCGCCGCATCCTCTGCCACCCGCGCCGCCAGCCGCACCCTCTCCTGGACCCTGTGACGTCCCACCAGTTGGGCGAGCACGGACGCGCCCAGCAACGCCAGGACCGCCAGAAGGGTCGCGAAACGCCTGCGCGACAGCTTGGTGTAGCTCACCTCGTGCCTCCTGCGCCGCCGCGCGAGCCGAATGCCGGTTGACCGCCGCCCACGCGGCTCTTATACTGCGTTGCTGGCAGTATCGCAAGTTCGGCGGCCCGCGTCAAGGGAAGGAGGCGGAAACCATGCGGCGGATCGGTGCCCTTCTCATCGCCGTGACGGCCCTCGCTCTGGGAGCCGAGAAGAAGGAGGCGAAGCCGCCGCCCGTCCCGCCCCTCAATGCCGAGCAGGAGGCGGAGTTCCGCGCCGAGCTCAAGAAGGTGCCCTTCAAGCTCGTCTACGAGACCTTCCGCGACGGGCAGTGGGACATCTTCATGGTCAACGCCGACGGCTCCGACCCCGTGAACCTGACGAAGACGCCCGACTTCAACGAGCTGTACCCGCACGTGTCGCCCGACGGCACGAAGCTCTGTTTCGTCGCCGACGAGGGGAAGGGCGAGGCCGCCATCCGCAACACCTACTACATGAACCTGGACGGCACCGGCCGCACGCTTGTGGCGAAGGGCGGCCGCGAGCCCTGCTGGACCGGCGACGGCGCGGGCATCGTCTACCTCAAGAGCGAGTTCGACAAGTTCACCCCCCTCGACTACGCGACGAAGGGCCTCTTCATCTACGACCTCAAGACCGCCACGCACAAGGAGCACCCCAACAAGGGCATCCATCACCTCTACAACATCGCCGCTGCGCCCGACGACAAGTGGTTCGTCTCCACCGTCCACGCGGGGATGAACTTCAAGCACGCGATCCTGGCCATCGAGGCCGACGGGATGAAGGTCGTCAACCTCCAGCTCCCGGGCTGTCGGCCCGACTTCAGCGCGGATGGCAAGCAGATCGCGTGGGGCGCGAACGACTGGGTGCTGCGCGTGGCCGACTTCGACCTCAGCAGCGCCGACCCCAAGGCAACCAACTCCCGCGACGTGGCGACGAGCCGCGAGCCGACGAAGATCTACCACATTGACTTGTCGCCCGACGGCAAGTACGTGGCCTTCAGCCGCGGCCCGGCCCACAAGAAACTCGGCTTCGCCCCCGAAATGATCGGCATCCCCGCCGAGGGCTGGGACATCTGCGTCGGCGACGCCTCGAAGAAGGACCGCTGGGTGCTGATCACGACCGACGGCAAGTGCAACAAGGAGCCCGATTGGGTTCCCCTGAAGCGAGAGGCGAAATGAGAAGCCAAGGCGGCAGCAGGCAGACGACAGACGGCAGACGGCAGACGGCAGACGGCGGGCCTGTAGGGCGTGCATACTTGCACGCGGAACTCTTGTTCGCCGCCATCGCCCTTGCGTCTTGCGAGCGCGCCGAAGCGCCCTCTGTGGCGAAGCCCGAGATCGTCACTACGAAGTCCGGCATCGAGATGGTCGCCATCCCCGCCGGCTGGCTCGAAATGGGCAGCCGCTCGGGCGACCCGGACGAGCAGCCGGTCCACAGGGTCTGGCTCGATGCCTTTCTCATGGACCGCTACGAGCTCACGCAGGAACACTACAAGCGGTTCGTGCTGGCCGACCCAGCCCACTTCAAGGGTGACAAGCTGCCGGTTGAGATGATCAACTGGGGCGATGCGGCGCTCTACTGCAACGCGCGCTCGAAGGCGGAGGGGCTCGCGCCCTGCTACGACCCCGAGACCACGCGGTGCGACTTCGCCGCCGACGGCTATCGCCTGCCCACCGAGGCGGAATGGGAGTATGCCTGCCGCGCGGGGACGACCGGCGACTACCCCTTCGGCAGTGACCCGCGCCTCCTCGCCGACCACACCTGGTTCAGGGACAACTCGGCGAAGAGGACCCGCCCCGTGGGCGAGAAGGCCCCCAATCCCTGGGGCATCTTTGACATGCTCGGCAACGTCGCTGAGTGGTGCAACGACGTCTACGAGCCGGCCTACTATGCGTCCAGCCCCGAGCGGAACCCCACCGGCCCCGCCGGGGGCAAGCTGCACGTCCTCCGGGGGGGTGCCTGGAACTCCAGTCCCGACGCCTGCCGCTCCGCCTACCGCGTGGGCCAGGCGCCGGGCATGCAGGACGCCTGCTTCAGCGACGACGCCATCGGCTTCCGCTGCGTGCGTCGCCCCAAGGCTGCTGCTGAGGGGAGTGCTCTTTCGCGCGAAAGAGCACTACCGCAAGGCGGAGCACCCGGCCCCGAGGGCGCGAGGGGCGACACGGCGCCAAAGACTGGGTTCCTCTACGGCGATGTGTATCTTCAGCACAAGACCGGCCCAGGCCACCCCGACCGGCCCGAGCGGCTCACCGCAATGGTCGAGCGGCTCAAGGAGAAGGGCCTCCTCGAGCAACTCGTCGCCATCGCGCCGGCCCCCGCCGCCATCGAGTGGATCACCACTGTCCACTCACAAGAGTACGTCGAGCGGCTCAGGAATGCCTTTGCGAAGGGCGCGCGCGTCATGGACACGGGCGATTCTCCACTGTGCAAGGACACGTATGAGGTCGCCCGCAACGCGGTCGGCGGCATCCTCGCGGCGGCCGATGCTGTGATGGAGAGCAAGGTCCGCAACGCCTTCTGCGCCGTCCGCCCACCCGGCCACCACGCGCTCAAGGACCAGGCGATGGGCTTCTGCTACTTCAACAACGTCTCCATCGCCGCACGCTACCTCCAGAAGAAGCACAAGCTGGCCAAGGTGCTCATCGTGGACTGGGACGTCCACCACGGCAACGGCACCCAGGCCGCCTTCGACGACGACCCGACCGTCTTCTACTTCAGCGTCCACCTCCACCCCTTCTACCCCCGCACGGGCCTGGCGACCGACCGCGGCACGGGGAAGGCAGTGGGCACAAAGCTCAACGTGCCGCTCCCCGCCGGCTCGGGCGACGCCGAGTACCGCAAGGCATTCGAGGAGCAGTTGCGCCCCGCGGCCCTCGCCTTCAGGCCGGATTTCGTCCTCATCTCTTGCGGCTTCGACGCCCACGAGGGCGACCTATTGGGGCGGATGAAGGTCACGACCCCCTGCTATGCCGAGTTGACGCGGATTGTGAAAGGCATCGCCGAGAAGTGCTGCGGCGGCCGCCTCGTCTCCGTCTTCGAGGGCGGCTACAACCTCGACAACCTGGCCGCCGCCGCCGAAGCCCACGTGCGCGTCCTGATGGAGTAGGCTGTGCTGTCGTCGCCTGTGCGCGTGTTTGCGGGGGATGAATGGATGGATGGATGCGTGGATGGGTGTCAGGCAATCATCCATTCATCCACCCATCCAACCATCCCCTTCAGTTGCGGCCACTGGCTGCATTGAGACGGCGCCATGCTCTTCCACACCTGGGTCTTCGCCGTCTTCTTCCTCATCGTCTACCCAGTCCACCTTGCCACGCGGCGCACGCGGCTCAAGCTCCCTTGGCTCCTCTTCGCCTCCTACGTGTTCTACGGCTGGTGGAACCCGCTCTACCTGCTGCTCATCGTGGCCTCGACGTCGGCCGACTATCTGGCCGTGCTCGGCATGTCGCGCTCGCGCCGCAAGAAGCCCTGGGTCGCCCTCAGCGTCCTCATGAACCTCGGAATGCTCGGCTTCTTCAAATACGCCGGCTTCGTCACCCAGAGCATCAACGACCTTTTTGCCACGCTCGGCATCCGCTACGCCGTGCCTGTGCCCGACATCCTTCTCCCCGTCGGCATCTCGTTCTTCGTCTTCCAGTCCATGACCTACACCATTGACTGCTATCGCGGCCAGATGGACGAGGAGCCGAACTTCATCCGCTACGCGACCTACGTGTCGCTCTTCCCCCAGCTCGTGGCGGGGCCAATCGAGCGCTCGACAAACCTGTTGCGACAGCTCCGCGAGACGCCGAAGATCACGCGGCACGACATTGCCGACGGCCTCTCGCTCTTCCTCGTCGGCCTCTTCAAGAAGCGGGCACTCGCGGACTACCTGGCGATGTACGTAGACCCTGCCTACACTCGGCCCGACCAGCATGGCGGCCTGGCCCTGCTCCTGGCCACGGTGGCTTTCGGCTGGCAGATCTACTTCGACTTCGCCGGCTACACGGACATGGCCCGCGGCCTCGGCCGCATGATGGGCATCCGCATCATGCTCAACTTCAACAACCCCTATCTGGCGACCGGACTCGGCGACTTCTGGCGACGCTGGCACATCAGCCTCTCCACCTGGTTCCGCGACTACGTGTATCTCCCCCTCGGCGGCAACCGCAAGGGCGAGGTCCGCACCTACGCGAACATGGCCGCCACGATGGTCATCTCGGGCCTCTGGCACGGGGCGAAGTGGACGTTTGTCATCTGGGGCGCCCTCCATGCCCTCGGCCGCGTGGCCACCCGCAAGCTCGAGACGACGCGCTTCTACGCCGAACGCATCCCGACCACGGTCAAGCGGCTCCTGGTCTTCGCTTTTGTCACGTTTGCTTGGATCTTCTTCCGCGCGCGCACCGTGGGCGACGCCTGGCTCATCATCCGGCGCATCTTCAGCTCGGCGTGGGCTGACCCGCGCTTCCCGCTCCTCGCCCTCGGCCTCATCGTGGGCGTGTGGGCGTATCAGTGGATCTACGAATCACGCTTGCGCGCCGCGCTCCTCGGCTCGTCGCCCGTGCGCATCGCGCTCGCCGTGTTCATGGCCCTCTACATCGCCTTCTGCTGCGGCTCAGGAGACAAAGCCTTCATCTACTTCCAGTTCTGAGGCCCAGCCCGTGGCTCCAATCGGTCGGATCCGTCGGATCCGTCGGATCGGTCGGATCAATGCTCAGGGGGTTGCGCCTTGTCCGATAAGATCGACCTTCGCTTCGGCTCGAACGACTTGCGGCTCTCCCCCCGCGAGTGGGTGATCGCCCTCGCGATCATCCTGGCCGTCCTCGGCCTTGCGCCCGTCGTCTGGCCCCTCGTCGAGCCGCTGCGGCTCGAGCCCGACCACCGCTTGCCCTTCAGCCTGGGCCACGACTACTACACCTACGCCCGCCTCTGCCGCGCCGCCGCCTCGAAGGGCAAGACCCTCGTCGTCGGCGACAGCGTCGTCTGGGGCCACTACGTGCAGACCGGCGGCACGCTCACCCACTACCTCAACGAACTAGCGGGCGAGGAGCGCTTCGCCAACCTGGGCGTGGACGGCATTCAGCCCGCCGCCATGCTCGGCCTCGTCGAGCACCACGGCGGCGCCATACGCAACCGAGACGTCATCCTCCACTGCAACCTCCTCTGGATGAGCTCCCGCCAGGCCGACCTCCAGGACACGAAGGAGAGGCCGTTCTCCCACCCCACGCTCATCCCGCAGTTCTGGCCGCGCATCCCGTGCTATCGGGAGTCGTTCGGCGAGCGCCTCGGCATCGTCATCGAGCGCCGCCTCCCCTTCCACGCCTGGAAGAAGCACATGCAGATCGCGTACTTCCGCGGCTGCGACCTCGCGTCGTGGTCCATCGAGCACCCCTACGACTGTCCCGTCAAGGCGGTCACGCTCCAGCTCCCCTCGCCCAACGAGCCGCCCTCGCCCAAGCCCGACGCGCGGCCATGGACCCAGCAGGGCATCACGAAGCAGAGCTTCGACTGGGTCGAGCTGAAGGCGTCGCTCCAATGGCGCTTCTTCCGCGACACCGTCGCGCTGCTCCAAGGCCGAGGCAACCGCGTCTTCGTCATCCTTGGCCCATTCAACGAGCACATGCTCACCGACGACAGCCGCGCGGCCTACGCCGCCCGCAAGCAGGCAGTCGAGGACTGGCTCAAGGCCGACGGCGTCCCCCACTTCATCCCCGACCCCCTCCCCAGCGCCCTCTACGCCGACGCCAGCCACCCCCTCGCCGAGGGCTATCGCCTCCTCGCCAAGCAGCTCTTCGACAACGAAGCCTTCGTCACCTTCCACAGGAGACTGAGATGAGAAGCGGCTCTGGTGTGGCGCCCACAAGCCCGACAGGGCGGCAGGCGATAGCCACGGGCGTAAGCCACATGGGGGGCGGGAAGCCAAGCCCGTCAGGGCGGCAGGTGATAGCCACGGGCGTAAGCCACATGGGGGGCGGGAAGCCAAGCCCGTCAGGGCGGCAGGTGATAGCCACGGGCGTAAGCCCGTGGATCGCCAACGCGCCCCAACCCCCAGCCCCCGCAGGGGGCGGCAGAAACCAGGAGACGACGCCACCGCAGCGGGCCTCTGCCGCCCCCTGCGGGGGCTGGGGTGGGGCGCACCCTTCCCACGGGCTTATGCCCGTGGCTACCACCTGCCGCCCGCCATGTGGCGGGCTGGGCCAGCGCAGGCTCGCATGGCTGCGGATGCGGAGGGAAGCGGTTGGTTGGCTTGCGGCGCTCACCATTGCTGCGGGCCTCGTGGCGGAGGGCGCCGAGCGCAAGGGCCGGATCGTCTTCTCCTCCAACCGCACCGACCAATGGCGCATCTGGACCATCAACGCCGATGGCTCAGGCCTGAAACAGCTCACCCAGGGCACAGCCGACGACAACGACGTTGACCCCGTCCGGAGCCCCGACGGCAAGAGCATCCTCTTCACCTCCACCCGCGGCGGGAAGCCGGGCGTGTGGAGAATGGCTGCTGATGGCTCGAAGCCCGAACGCCTCTGCGATGGCGACCAGGCCGAATGGTCGCCGGACGGCACGAAGCTCGCCCTCCGCCGCGGCGAGAAAATCCTCACCCGCGACCTCGCCTCGGGCGGCGAGAAGTCCCTCACCCCCGATGGCTTCCCCCACCCCTCCGGCCCCGCCTGGAGCCCGAACGCCAAGACCATCGCCTTCGCCTGCCGCTGGGACGCGGGCAACGGCCTCTACCTCGTCCCCGCCGACGGCAGCGGCAAGCCGACGAAGCTCTACGACCAGCAGGGCGCCTGCGAGCCCCACTGGTCCCCCGACGGCTCGACCATCATCTACGAGACCGAGACCCACATCGCCACCATCGCGCCCGACGGGTCGAAGAACCGCCTCGTCACCCATTTCGGCGGCGTGCAGCGGTATGGCCGTTTCAGCCCCGACGCCAAGTGGATTGTCTTCTGCCAGGGCGTGAGCGAGCGCGGCCCGTGGGAGCTCTACCTCATCCCCGCCGCGGGCGGCACGCCCGTCAAGCTCATCGAGGACGGCTCCGACATGTATCCCGACTGGAAATGACGGGGGGAAAATGGATGATTGAAGGGGAAAGACGTGCCGCGTCCCGCGTGCCGCGTGAGAAGCCGGGAGTCGAGGAGTAGAGGTCTGGCCGTGGAGACTAGAGACTTTTGCGCAAGCGACGCTGGCGCCACCAGGGATGTCATTCCGAGCGGAGCGCAGCGAAGTCGAGGAATCTCTCTTTCCCGGCGCCCTGAGAGAGATGCCTCGACTTCGCTCGGCATGACCACCCTTATCATTCGTCTTGCAGGGGCCGTTCGGTTTCATACCCTCAGGCTCTGCGTGCTATCCCTCATCCTCGCCGCCTCGGCCCTGGCCCTTGCCGCCGAGAAAGAGGCCGACAGCCCCTTCTGCCGGATCTTTGATACGGGCAAGCTCGGGCCACAATCCACAGAGGCCATAACCAAGAAGGAGGGTTGGAGCCTGGTTCCCGAGAACGATCTCGCACACGAGTTCGCCGGCGACGCGGCGCTTCTCAACGACAAGCTCTTGGTCGTGATTACCCGAAGAGGACGTGGCGATCTGCACGCCTACTCAAGGATGCCAAGCGGCTTGCGGTGGCGAGCGCGGATCCTCTTGGCTCGCAGGAGGGCGGGCGAGGCGTACGAAGCCCTCAATCCGGATCGGTTCAGGATCATAGAGAACGCACCCGGGGCCGTTGTTCTACAGCCCGTGTTCGATGCCGGTTCCGATGCCGCGGTCCGCTTTCGCCTTACAGCCGGCGAGGCCATGCTCGAGATCCAACCGAACGAAGGCGTTGTGGCTTTGTCGGTCAGAACTTTCGCCAGACATGCCATCCTACCTGAGTTCTTTGCAGACGACATAGTCATTGCTGCCCCGCCGGCGCTGCCGGGTGTGGAACTGCCGGTCGAGGCACAATGCATGCTCCTCCTCGACAATGGCGATGCGGCCACGATGTGTTTGTTCCGGGCCACGCCAGCGCGCGCGAGCATGTGCCGATACGGCCCGGAGGAGCAAGACGGCTGTCGGGCTTACTTCGAACCTGTCAAGGGCAAGAGCATCTGGCTGGCGTTTCTCGAGGGGAAGGGGATCTGGCACAGCCGGGCGGCGGGGGCGAAGGATGATTGGAAGCCGCCCTTCCCCGCGAAGTGGCGGTGCAGCGTGGCGGGGAAGGATGGCCTGGCCGTGTCGTATGACTACGAGAAGGGGCCACCCGCAGGGGTGACGCTCCCCGATGGGCCGCCGATCATCTACCCGATTGACCGGACGAAGGCCACGCCGCTGACGACGATCCTGCCAATGGACGTGATGCGGAATACCCTCGGCGTCGGGCCGTGCCAATACGTGCTCCAGGCCGAGGGGCTGGCGACCGAGGACAACCCCACGCCCGAACAGGTCAGCCACGGGGTGGAGCAGCAGTTCAAGCGCAAGAAAGAGAAGACGGCGAAGGACGAGATCAAGGACCGCCTGGCGCAGATGGCGGACCACGTCGGGCGCGTCCAGGCGCGAATCGGGCAATACGGCGGCTCGGCGAAGCAGCTTCGCGCTCTCTGCCAGAAGCATGAAGGTGCCGAGCGGTGCCTCGCGATTGTGGGCCAACTTGAGCAGGCGGCGACGATGAAGGGCGACGAGCCCACGGCCGCGAAGCAGTTGGCGGATGCCGTCGCCGCGCTCATCGGCAAGGAGAATGCCCTGGAGGAGTGCCAGAAGCTCGGCGAGCAGATTCGGGCGATTGGCTCGGCCCAGGACGCCGCCCTCGCCCGTTGCCGCCTGCACGTGCGACGCCTTCGCGCCGAGTGCGCCGCGCGGCCAGAATCGCCGCTGTCGAAGGAGCTTGCGCCGCTGGTCGAGCGGATGCTTCAAAAGAAGTGGCTCTCCGGGCTTTCTTGTGGGTGCCCACAAGGGGGGCGCCAAGCCGAGGAACCCTTCTACCTCCCTCAGCATAGGCATGGCAAGGACTTACGC
>Ga0194112_10012107_pt1 | contig 10574 bp, 16 predicted proteins | sample TA2MahC400mmetaG_FD_146191 | JGI IMG/M metagenome (GOLD analysis project Ga0194112, IMG submission 146191) | Freshwater microbial communities from Lake Tanganyika, Tanzania - TA2015016 Mahale Deep Cast 400m | ecosystem: Environmental > Aquatic > Freshwater > Lake | place: Tanzania: Lake...
CGGATAAAACTCATAATGCCTATATAGGCATTAGCAATATAAAAATATTTCGATACCACAGAACACATATCCGTCGGAAACCAAAAGAAACAGAAAACTAATGCCTATTTCCAAGGGAATTTAGGAAAATATTATTATTTTAGATTTAATAAATCTTTCTAATTCCAAAGCCATTGATATTTTTTATTGAAAGGACTTCGTCCTTTAAGACGCCGCAACTCAAACTCTGCGGACGCAGTTTGACCCCACTCCGCATGGTCAAAGAGCATAACAGCGATTATGTGCAATAATTTCGGGTCTAAAAAGAGAAGGATGGTGTTTAATAAATCACTCGGTTAAGCCAGCCCATTCGCATTTTTTCTTGTTATAAAGATGAGCTATTTCACAAGCTTTTTCTGTAGGAAAATAAACATGTTTTCCGCCATATTTGTTCTTACGAAGGTATCCTTTTTTAACAAGTAGGCCGTATATTTTTTTATTTTTTAGAATCGATCGTTCTTTAAAAAAAGACAATACGCTTTCTTCTAAAGTCATTCCTGTGATATAACCTGTCATCTTAGTCAGAAAAAATACGTGGTGAAGGCATTTATCTTCATTATGATTTCCTGTATTTACAATGCCCTTTCTTGGATAACTAAAAGCGTCATAAGTTTCATCAAGGATTTTACTTATATCATCCCGATAATGTGGCGGAACAGGATTCATGTCATATACGATTCTTTCGATGCTCATATTAAACCATCCTGATTAATGTTGTTAGTTACAATTGCTTGGTTTTTAGTAATTTTCTTCTTTCACTTCATAATAAGCTTGTGGGTGTTTGCATGCCGGGCAGGTTTTAGGCGCTTCTTTGCCTTCATGTACGTAACCACAATTTCTGCATTTCCACTTGACTATTTTGTCTTTTTTGAATACTGCCCCGTTTTTTACGTTGTCTAACAGTTTTCTGTATCTTTTTTCGTGCTGTTCTTCTACTTCTGCTATTTCTTTGAACGAGTCAGCGATTTCTTTGAAGCCTTCTTCTCTTGCGGTTTTCTCGAATTCTGGGTAGAGCGTTCCCCATTCTTCTTTTTCTCCGTCTGCTGCTGCTAGTAAGTTCTCGGCAGTCGTGCCTATCTTTCCTGCTGGATAAGTTGCTGTTATTTCTGCCATTCCGCCTTCTAAGTATTTGAAGAATACTTTGGCATGTTCTTTCTCGTTTTCTGCAGTCTCTAAGAATATACTGCTTATCTGTTCGTAGCCTTCTTTTTTTGCTGTTGATGCGAAGTAAGTATACCTTGTTCTTGCTTGGCTTTCTCCTGCAAATGATTTTAAAAGATTTTTTTCTGTTTTGCTGCTTTTTAATTTTGCCATATCGTCACACTCCTTTATTTTTTTTAGAAGTCTATCCTGAATTCTTTCCCGTGGTCTTTGAAGCCTAGTTTTTCATACAGCCTGTGAACTTCCGGCTTTTGGTATCGACTAGTGCATATTAGTTTGTAGCATTTTTTCTTCTTGGCTTCTTCTACTACTTTGTTGACTAGCTGCGTCCCTATGCCTTGCCCTCTTAATGACTCATCTACGAATACGTCTTCCATCAAGCCGAAAGGCTCTTTGTGCAAATCATTAGTTAGTAAGTATAGGTAGGCTCTTGCTATTTCTTTGCCTCCTTCTTTTATGTAGAACTTGACTCCTTTTCCGGTTATGTTTTTGCTTTTGATTTCCATGAACGTAATATGCCTTATAATAAGTTATAAAGTTTTTCTTTTCAGCTTTTTACGAAGATGCTGAACGCTTTAAGCCCTAATTGTATGACTAGTGTTACTATAAGCCCTGCGATCATCACACCTAAGCCTACTGCGGTGTAAGATTTTTTTCTCGGCAGCTTGAAGAACCATGCTAGTAAAGTTCCTGTGTAGGCTCCTGTTATCGGCAAGGGTATCCCTACGAAGAGCATCAGTGCTATGAACTCCCATTTGGTACCTATATGTTTTTCTAGAGCTGTTCTCTTTTTTTCTATATAATGGGTGAATATTCTTCTGTAAACACTGATTTTCATGAATATGTCATGTAAATGGTCTAGGAAGAAGTAAGTCCATGGTATTACTAAAAGGTTAACGCATACGCAGATGAGATAAGCAGACCATACGCTTAACCCGTTATGCAAGGCTATTGGTATTCCTCCCCTAAGTTCTGATATTGGCAGGAAGCTCCATATTGCTGCTTTTAGTAACGCATCCATTTTAGTGATTCAGTGCTTGAATGTTTATATAATTTATGGAATGAGAACTTCGAAAGCGATGTACTTGTTTTTACAGCCTAAGACTTTGTTGATCATCTTCTTAGATTCAGTAGAATTTTTGGCTTTTGGTGTTATCAGTTTATAGCTTACTTGGGTTAGTATCTCTTCTAATGTTCCTGTCTCGACTTTTCCTATCGTTCCCCAGAGGCTTTCCCCAGAATAACCTTTTCTGACTTCTACTCTCCGGCCAGTATAAACGTGTTTTTCAGTGTATTGCCTTCCGTAGCTTCTTAGTTCGAATGTCTTGCCGTTATGCTTGAAGTCCTCGAAAGGTTCAGTGTTTAAAGGCACGAATAACCTGTCCATGAAATCAGAGAAAAGTTTTTCGTTTATAAAAACTATTATTCTTGGTTTAGAATAGGAATCTTGCACTTATCCTAATGAGATAGCGCCATGCTTGCAGGCACTTACGCATGCTCCGCATTCGATGCACTTCTCTTTGTTAAACACTACTAGTTTTTCCCGTTTCAAAGCCCCGACAGGGCAGGCTTCTACGCAGCCTATGCATGCTTTACCCTTGCCGCAGCCGCAGCTAGTGCATTTGCCGTCTTTCCAACAGCACTTTTTATAGTCTATCTTGATTGCCATTTGTTTAGATGAAGTATTGTTGTTTATATAACTTGCTTAAAACCAGTTTTTTGAAATAGGAAAGTTTTATAAACCTGTTGCCCGACTTAAGTTTTTAGAAAACATAAGAAGACGTCCGTAACAACGATTTCTTTTATGTTTAATTCGGAGGAAGAAAAAAAATGGCAGATTTTAGACGAGGAGGCGGTTTCAGACGAGATTTCGGACCGCGAGAAATGCATAAAGCCACTTGTTCTGAATGTGGGCAGGAATGCGAAGTTCCTTTCAAGCCTACTGAAGGCAAGCCAGTTTATTGCAAAGAATGCTATAGAAAGAAGAAAGGATTCTAAGTTCTAGAAGCAATCTTTTTTAGATAAAAGAGGATTTTTTATTTTTTTGTTCTTTTTATTAAGAAACTAATAGTGGTGTCTGTATCTTTCTTCTCTTCTCTTCTGTATACCTGCATTAGACTGGTATATCTTTGACATGTCTACCTTGCTTGCCTGGTCGAGAATGGCTTGTGCCTGTTGTGCCTGTATCGATGTAAGTTTAGGCTGTTGTGGCGTATTGTTTTGGAAGCAGATAGGTGTGGCTTGAACGTTAGAAGGCTGTGCTGTGACTGTTTGCACATTAGATTGTTGTATTTCTAACGCTTTTTTCAGCTTTTCAACATCTAATTCTTGCTGTAGTTCTAATAATTTTTTCAACTCTTCAAGATCTACGTGTTTTAAGATTTCTATGACTTTTTCCAGGCGTTCTAATTCCTCTTTTTCAGCATTAAAACTTACCTGCATATTCTTTTTTATACCTTTGGAGTTTTAAAATATGATTATTCTCAAATTTATACATTTTTTTAGAAAATTTTTTTTCCAAAAAACTTATAAGCTCTGACAGTTAGTCAAAATCTTAACATGGCTGGAGAAAAAAATCATGCGGCAGTATTGTGGAGCGGAGGGCTTGACAGCACTGTGATGACTTACTTGTTAGCTTCTAAAAATTATCATGTAAAGCCTTATCACTTGTTGATACGTGGCGGCGGCGGAAAAGATTTCAGGGAAAAAATCGCTGTTGAAGAAATATTCACTGATTTGGAGCATAAATATGGTAACGTGGAGAGGCCTTTGCACGTAAGGTACAACATCAAAGCTTGTGATTCTAGAAATCAGAAGATGATAAGTTTTTTGAAGGAAGAATTTAAGGAGAATATCATAGCGTTAGGATCGTACGTTGAAGGCTCAAGACACCCTTCAGATAATGACAAAAACTACTTATCACTCATGACTGGCTGTGAGATAATCACTTTTGACACTTTTAACATTAAGAACAAGTCAGACATAGCATCGCTAATACCAAGTTTAAAGCTTGAAGAAGCGATTAAGAAGACATGGTCTTGCCAGTTATGGTTCAAGAACCCTTGCGGCAAATGCTACAGCTGCAAGCAAAGGGAAGAAATACTGAAAAAATACGCAAAATAATGTCTTTTAAAAAATGGTTAAGAAAATACTTTTCGTATGCACCGGGAACATCTTCAGGAGCGTAGCGGCAGAATACTGCCTCAGGGATTATTTAGAAAAAGAAGGTGTTAAGGGTGTTATAGTGAAATCTGCCGGCACTAGGAAGTTCAAACAAGTAAACCATCCTCTCGTGTTAAAAACCTTGGCTTCCCTCGGTATAGACGCTAAAAGGCATGAGCAGGTTAAGTTGAATAAGAAGATGCTTTATGAACAAGACTTAGTCGTTGCAATGGCTGAAAACCACCAGGATATTATTAAGAAAGAATTTGGTATGAACGTTCCGTTGTTTAACGAGCTAGTTTTGAAAAAAAAGGTTTCTGTACTTGATGTTTGTGAAGCAGTCCCAGATTACGAGACTAATCAGGAAGCTTTTGAAAGACATGTTGACACTACTGTGAGATATATTCATGAGATGATTCCGAAGCTTAAAGAAGAGCTGGTAAACAGAAAGATTATATTATCTTAATTTCTGACGTTTCTAAACCCTTGCTTACTAAGTGTTCGATTCTTAAGTTTTTTTCAACATCAGTTATCTGTTCTATCTTGGCTTTAGTCTCTGGATGCTTGTCTATTAGGAATGAGCAGCAGTCAGAGTAAGGAAGTATTGATAATTCGTAAGTTCCTATCTTCCTGGCAGTTTTGATAATGTCTAACTTGTTTTCTCCTAGTAAAGGTGTGAGTATTGGATGTTCAGTAGCCTTGTGAATCACATTAAGGTTTTCTAAAGTCTGTGATGCTACCTGCGCTAAGTTATCTCCAGTTACTAAAGCGTCAGCCTTTTCCTTCTCTAAAATCTTAGAAGCTATTCTTAACATCATCCTTCTCGTTATTATCATTCTTAGTTTGCTGGGTATGAATTTTATTATCTCAGTCTGGACTTCTTTGAAATTTATCAGGTAAAGCTTAAGTTTTGGCTGGTATTTGCTGAGGACTTCTGTTAGTTTTACAATCTTTTCCTTAACAGCAGAGTCATTACTGCTATAATTATGGAAATGGACTAGTATTACTTTGCAGTCCAGGTTTATCATCTGCCATGCGGCTACCGGACTGTCTATGCCACCGGACATCAAGACTATTAGTTTCATCTTTGCCATAAGACTGAACTGCTCAATAAGGTTTATAAACTTTTTTCACAAACTATAATTACTATGATTAAAGAGAACATAGATAAACTACAAATCCAGTCTGATGTTAAATTAATAGCTGTTACTAAGACTAGGACTGTTGAAGAGATAAAACAAGCTATCAAAGCTGGGATTGCTTGTATTGGTGAGAATAGGGTTCAAGAAGCTGAAGAAAAATTTCCTTTATTACCTAACGTTGAGAAGCATATGATAGGTAGCTTGCAGACTAACAAGGTTAAACTTGCTGTTAAACTTTTTGACATGATCCAAAGCGTGGATTCTTTAAAATTAGCTAAAGAGATTGACAAGAGATGTAAAGCTATTAACAAAGTTATGCCTATACTGGTAGAGATAAACATCGGTGACGAAGCCAGCAAGCACGGAATAAAGCCAGAAGATGTTGAAGGTTTTGTAAAAGAAATTTCTAAGTTAAAGAATATAAAAGTTTATGGTTTGATGTGCGTAGCTCCTTTAGTAAATCCTGAAGAGGCTAGGCCTTATTTTAAACAAATGAAACGATTGTTTGATTCTATTGGCAATATGAAATGGTTGTCCATGGGAATGAGCAACGATTACAAGATAGCTATTGAAGAAGGCAGTAATATGATAAGGATAGGTACTGCAATATTCGGAGAGCGTAAATAATTAGGTTTTTAATTTTTCTTGTATCCAAACCTTTTTTCGTATCCTTTATGGTCGAACCATTCTATTATTAGGTTTATTATTTTAATTTCATCAGTTTCGATAGTATATATCAATCTCCACGCATTAGGTAAGTCATACTTCCAAAGGTTGGTTATTTTGTATTTTTGTATGTGAACTACTCAAGGGCTGAAGCCCTGAGCGTCGCTCGAAAGCGACTTCTTGCTTCACCGACGTTCCCAACGGAACATCTCTGACAAGCGTTGATTCCCGCGGTTCCCACGGTATATCCTTTCAAAGCTAATGCTTTGATGATTATTGCTGACATGACATCTCTATCTAAGTTTCTACCACACTTACTACACTTATGCTCTCTTTCTGCTAATGATTTCTTAACTTTATTCCCGCAGATACAGTACTGGGATGTTCCTCTGGCATCGACTTCTATGATTCGTCCTCCAGCTTCTTCCGCTTTGTAAGACAAAAATTGCAGAAATCTCCGCCAACCAGCATCACTAATCGATTTTGCCAAGTAATGATTCTTGACCATGTTCTTAATTGATAATTTTTCAATAGCAATCAAAGAATAACTATTAGCTAACTTTCTTGATTCCTTGTGTAGAAAATCATTTCTCTGGTTAGCAACCTTCTCATGCAACTTAGCGATTCTTAATTTTGATTTTTTGCTATTCTTACCCACTTTCTTTTTTCTTGAATGTTGCCTTTGTAAAAGCTTTAACCTTTCTTCCGACTTCCTCAACCATCTAGGATTTTTTACTTTGTTGCCTTCGCTGTCAGCATAAAAACTCTCAAGACCAACATCGATACCAACACAATCACCAAAATCTTTATCAAAACTCTTCTGTTTTACTTCGATTTCTTTCACAACTGAAAAACAAGCAAACCACTTACCAGTCGAAGACTTGTTAATCGTCAAAGTCTTGACCTTACCTTCAATTTTCCTGTGCTGCTTGATGTTCATCATGCCAATCCTTGATAATTTTAACCTGTCATCCTCGAGCTTAAAACCAGACTGAGGAAAAATAAAACTATCATACCTCCCCCTAGACTTGAATCTCGGAAAGCCAGCCTTCTCACCACGCTCAACCCTACCAAAAAAGTTCTGAAAAGACTTAACCAACCTATCACTAACATTCTGCAAAACCTGAGAATGAACATGCTTCAAATCAGGGGTTACGCTTTTCCAGTCAGGAATCAAAAGATTAAGCTCATCCCTACCAACAAACCTCTCCTCAGAAAACCATAACTGCTCCTCATACTCAAGCTCAGAATTATACAAAAACCTACAGCTGTCAAGAACCTTATCCAACTTTTTACCAACAGTTTTAGAAGGAAAAATCCTAAATTTATAAGTACGAGTCACCAACTTTTTCATAACAAAACAAAAAATGTTTTCTCCTTTATAAACCCTCGCCACACACTTGTCGCACTGTCCACTACTCAAAATTTCCGACGCTGAGAAAAGATTTCCGAAACAAGAAAACCTCTCACAGGCTCGGCTTCCAAGAATCGAAATTCATCTCAGGACTAAAAGCCCTGAAGTGTTCTTTCGATAGCCTCGCCATAAACTTTTGGCCAAAGGTTTTTAGGTATTTTTGTTCCGCATACAGGGTCTTTTTTAAGGTTGTCCATTGCTTTGTCAATAAAACTGTAAAGTTCTTTGTCTTCAAATTTGCCTTCTTTTAAGGTTTCAAACTCTTGCTTTAGTTTTTTATTTATGAAGGCGACAAAAATCTTTTTATTCACTTTGCTATCAGCCCGTCTTTGATAAGTTTTTTAATCCTTTTTGGGTTGTAAGTCCATATTATTATGCCCTCTTTGTCGATTATTATTTTTCCTGATTTTTCTAAGTAGTCTAGTATTGTTTGGAATGTCTGGTACATCATCTTTTTTGGTAGTTTTTTCCATAGCTGGTATTTGCCATATTCTTGGCTGTGTTTTTGTATGATTCTTTCTACCATGATTACAGATTCTAAGGTCGGGCTGTGCAGTATATTCATTTTTTTCATATTATATAAGTTTATATAAGAACATGTATTTAAGTTTTCCGCTTTTGGCAAGCTACATTTAACCATGAAATTTTGGTGTAACAACTAGTATAAAAATTCTCGTTCGGATTTTGGGAAGATTTTCCGGATTTTTGTCGGAGTTTTTAAATTTTTTTATGGTTAAATATTCAGCCCCTAAACAGGCCATAGTTCAAAAGGTTTTTAAGCACTCTTAAGGCTAATAATTTCTTATGAAGACAATATTTGACGTTTACTTGCAAGAAGAGATAGAACAGTTAATATTTGAAGTAGAAGACTTGCTAAGGAAAGGATATGATATTAATAAAATCAAGGAAGAGGTAGTTGTGGAATGTTTTGAAGAACTGTTAAACATCACAAAGGCAAGGATGAAGAATGACAAGACAAAAGAAAAGCTTTACATGACATTAGAGGATTTAAGGTTCGCGACTCATGAAGCAGTTGCTGATTACAGGGCAAAAAGGCTAAACTGTGACATTATAATTGATGCTGGCTGCGGCATTGGATTGCAAAGCATTGCATTCGCCAAGACTTGCAAAAAAGTAATAGCAATAGAGATTGATGAGAGAAAAGCAAGGTACGCTTCTGAGAATTTCAAAAAATTAGGAATAAAGAACATAGAACTTGTGAACGGAGATGCTCTTAAAGCTGTTAAGGATATTAAAAAAGTAGACATCGTCTTTTGTGATACTGAAAGGGCTGCTGAGGAGACAGAAAGAAGCATTTCAACATTAAAGCCTGATGTCAAAGGATTACTCAAAACTTATGGCAAGATCACTAAAGATTTTTGTATTGAAGTCCCTCCGCAAATAAAAGATATAGACTTGAAATGCGAGAAAGAATATATCAGCCTTAACGGAAAGCTCAACAGGTTAAACCTTTATTTCGGAAGCCTTATGAAATCTGATTTTTCAGCGGTAAGCCTTCCTAAAGGCGATCGTATTGAAGGGAAAGAAGGAAGTCTTCCTAAGAAAAGCACAAAAGTGTTAAATTATCTTTACGAGGTTGATGAAGCTTTGGTTAAATCAAGTTTATTGTCAAAGGTTGTTCCTGAAAAGATGCTCCTTTACAATGCTGACAAGCAAGTGTTGTTAACCTCTAACAGCCTTGTTAAGAACGGTTTTTTCAAAACTTACAAATTAATTGCGAAGTGCAGGCCTACCTCTGCTGAGATAGTCAAAGAATTGAAGAAAGCCGGTGCCGGAAGCATAATATTAAGGGCTAAAGTCAAGCCTGAAGATTACTGGTCTGAGAGGAAAAAGTATGAGTCAAAGCTAGATGGTGACAAGAAATTTCATCTTTTTATAATAGGCCGAGAGGCTTTGATAGCAGAACTTTTAGTTTAGAATATTTCTACTATTTCCCTAATCTTTTTGTTTCTAGAATATAACTTTGGCGGTCTATGGGCTACGTCTTCTTTAAACTGAGTGGTTTCTTTCACCAGGCCTAAAGATTTTATTTTCTTCCTGAAATTCCTCTTGTCTATTTTCTTGTTGAAGATTATTTCATATATTTTTTGTAATTCTGTCAGTGTAAACTCTTCCGGAAGTAAAGAGAACGCGACTGTTGTGTATTCCAGCTTAGCCTTAAGCCTTTTCAAGGCGTATTCTAATATTTTCTTATGGTCAAAGGCTAATTGCGGTAGTTCATATACTGAGAACCATCTTACATCCTTAACATCTGTGCTCGCTTTTAATTTGAACTTTTCAGAATTCACCAAAGCGAAATAAGCTACTGTTATGACCCTAGTCCTAGGATCTCTTTTAGGCTCGCCGAAAGTGTATAATTGTTCTAAGTAAACGTCTTTTACGTTAGTTTCTTCTGATAGTTCTCTTTTTGCAGCGTCTTCTAAGCTTTCATTCACTAGTGTGAAGCCTCCGGGTATGGCCCACATGTCTTTGAAAGGGTCAAACGCTCTCTTTACAAGCAAGACCTTTAAGTTTTCATCTTTGATAGTGAACAATATTATATCTACTGTTACAGAAGGCTTTTCAGGCATCTGATATTTCATACATAGTGTAACGTTTACAATATTTATAAACTTTTTTAGTATCTAAAATCTTTTAACAGAAAGGCTTAAAAAAGGTGCAAATAACCACAAAACTTATTCAACAAAAACTTAACAACTAACCCTTTACGGGTTTCCGACCAACGCAGATTCTAAAAAAAAAGAAACAGTAGATGACCTTTTACTTTTTTAATTCTGTTTTGTTGATTTGTATGTTGTATGTTTTTATTTCTGTATTGTGTTTTTTTAGGAGTTTGATTACTTTTTGATGGTCTTTTTCTTGTATGATTAGTGTCCCATTGGCTGGTTTGGCGTATGTTATGGTGTCTAGTAGGCCTTTTCTGTAGTATTTGTATTTTCCGCCGTGTGAGGCGTCGTTGTGTCCGGATA
>Ga0194112_10012108_pt1 | contig 10573 bp, 12 predicted proteins | sample TA2MahC400mmetaG_FD_146191 | JGI IMG/M metagenome (GOLD analysis project Ga0194112, IMG submission 146191) | Freshwater microbial communities from Lake Tanganyika, Tanzania - TA2015016 Mahale Deep Cast 400m | ecosystem: Environmental > Aquatic > Freshwater > Lake | place: Tanzania: Lake...
AAGAAGCGATTCTTGAGGGCGAAGCGATTGCCTATGATACTCAAACAGGCGAGTATTTACCTTTCCAAGAGACGGTGCAGCGGAAAAGAAAATATGATATTGAACAAATGGCCCAAAGTGTACCACTAAAACTTATTTGTTTTGATTGTTTATATGTTGATGGAAAAAATTTGATTCATGAAGGCTACCTTGAAAGGAGAAAATATCTGGAGAATATTATAAAGACCGGAGAGACTTTAATCGTGAACGAAATGAAAATTGTTGATGACCCACAGGAGCTGGAAAAAATGTTTCAAGATGCCATTTCTCGGGGTCTTGAAGGAATTTTTGCCAAAAGACTTGATGGTGTTTATCAGGCAGGAGCCAGGGGCTGGAATTGGATTAAATACAAACGATCCTATCAGGGGAAGCTGGAGGATACGATTGACGCGGTGGTGATGGGTTATGATTACGGTCAGGGAAAAAGAGCCGGGTTTGGCATCGGTGACTTTCTTATAGGCGTTTATGATCAAAAGACCGATACCTTCAAAACAATCGCCAAGATTGGTACGGGCTTGACTGACGAGGAATGGAGAAACTTAAAAGTTCAAAGTTCAAAGTTCAAAGTTCAAAGTAAGCCGGCGAGATATGACGCGGATAAGGGGATGGAGTGCAATGTTTGGGTAGCTCCGGCGATGGTAGTAGTGATCCGCGCAGATGAGATTACCCGTTCGCCGGTGCATACCGCCGGGAGAGTTGGAAATAATCCTGGTTTTGCCCTTCGTTTCCCCAGGCTGATTGATTTCCGTGACGATAAAGCCCCCGAGGATGCCACGAGCGTCAAAGAAATAGAAGAAATGTACCAGTTGCAAGGGAAAAAGAAAGTGGAAACGGCTTAAAAATCAACTTACTTGGCAAACGGCCGTATGGTTGATAAGTGAGTTTCTAGGATATGCAGAAAAGGGAAGAGTGGGGGTAATGATGCAGCCAGAAAGCAAGGACTATCAATTTCTCCAGAGACGTAATGAAGAGTTAGGGGAATTCCCTGATTCGCCGGCCCTGGAAGTTATTCGTGGTTATAACAAGCAACTCTTGCACAGGGCTAACAGTGGAGAGCTGCCTCTCCCAGACGCAATTCTTTTTTGGTCGGCCTTGACGATTTTGTCTTCAATTTTCATGAAGGGGTATGCCCAGCCGGGGGCAATAGATGCTTTGCATAGGAGTATGGTGGTAGTGCCTGTGGTGGTAGGCTGGATCGGATTTGAGCTTGGGAAAACTAAATTGTTGCAAAAGATCCCGGAAAAATTGGGAACTGCACTGTTTTTGTTGATGGCTGTCATGGCGATTTATAAGGTGAACTCTTTTGACAGGTCAATCAGGTTTACAAACCATCGTTCTCTGGGCTTGGTAAAGGATATTTTGGATTTTGATGTATCGGAGGTAAATGTTTGGGTGCCCAATGTACACATGACAGTTGCGAGTCATTACCTGAAATACTTTAGACCAAATCTGCTTTTTTATTGGGAACCCGGGTGCGGTCAAAGAAAACAAGGAAGAGCGCTGATTTATACCGATAATGAGGCGTGTGCGCCTGCTGGGGGAGTAAATTTGGGAAAATTGGTAATTGGTCAGCCGCCAGACGGGACAACGCTTGTAAGATATTTGGTGGAGGAATTATGAAGATAGGTATTGATGTTAGCCGGATGGTTGTTGGGGAAAGGACGGGAACTGAAAACTACACGTATTGGATGACTAAGAAAATCTTTGAAGGAGAAAGACACAAGCGACATGAATGGGTCTTGTATGTGAGGTCTCTGGATACGAAGTCGGGAGAAGGAGAGTTTTGGGCGCAAATTCGGAAGCTGACAAATGTAAGGGTGGTGGAGATTCCTTTGAAACACTTGTGGACACAAGTTGGATTGGCATGGCGAACTTGGATTGATGGGATCGATGTTTTGTGGATACCTGCACATACACTGCCGGTGCTTAGAAGCCCGTTTGTAAAGACAATAGTGACAATCCACGGAATTGAGTATGAATGGTTGCCGGCTTTTGAAAATCGGCTTCAGTCCTGGTATCTGCCTCTGTCAACCAAATATGCTATTTGGTGTGCTAACCAGATTATTGCGGTGTCTGGATTTACTCGTAGTCAGATAGTGGAGAGGATGGGGGGAAACCCCAAAAAAATCAAAGTTGTTTGGGAGGGGGTTATTGAGAATGGGACATCGCTGAGGTCAAAGTTTTTGCCATTGGGGCAAAAGTATGGAATTTCTCAGCACAAGTATCTCTTGTGTTTGGGAACTGTTCAGCCAAGAAAAAATCTGGTACGACTAGTGGAAGCATTTTCCCGGCTTTCGAATCGGTATCCGGATTTGAAATTGGTGATCGCTGGAAAGTTGGGGTGGAGTTATGACGAAATTTTGGCGTCGCCAACAAAATATGGGGTGGCGGAAAAAGTAATCTTTTGCGGATATATTAATGAAGCAGAAAGATATACTTTGTTACATAATGCTGTATTGTTTGTACAGCCAAGTATTACCGAAGGGTTTGGGTTGCCGGTGATAGAGGCATTTGCCGCCGGAATTCCTGTGGTGAGTTCTTTTGGTGGGGCGTTGGCAGAAATCGTTGGAAATGCCGGAGTTCTGGTCGATCCATATGATGTGCCGGATATAGAAAAGGGAATTGAGAAGTTGATCGGCAATCGTAAACTGCGAAATCAATTTGTTGAACGAGGAAAGGGGAGGTTGGGGTTGTTTGACTGGAATTTGGCTGCCAACGAAGTTATTTCATTAATTGAGACCCTATAAGTGTTATTTGAATGTATATAGTAAATAAGTTATTTATGGCTATCAAGTGTTGATTAAATGTGTATAAGCATATCAATTAGCTTTGTTCCATTAGAGCAATAAATGTTAGCAATAATAAGAACTCATGGTATTATTGGTATAATGTACTACCCTGTAGTATATATGGCCCGGTGTCTGTTTCGACCTGTGGTTATCCAAAACGTATAAAAAATGAAAACAAGAAAAAATGTGCTAAAAAAAATTGAGGCTAATTTTGAGTTAGCGGGTCTGAATAAAGCCCAAATATTGGGTATCAATGTGTTTGGCGGTCCTGTTGATAGAGTGATAACTATTTTGAGCGACGTTTTGAAAGTTAGGCCTTTAAATAGACCTTTTTTCGTTACCACTGTTAATTCGGAATTTGTAGTGAGAGCTGAAGCAGATATCAAATTCAGGACAATTCTTCAGAAATCCGATTTGGCGTTGGCAGATGGATTTGGGCTTAAATTGCTGGGAGCAGGCTCGATTGTTCCGGGTAGGGTGCTGGTAAAGAAGTTGTTGACTGTTTTGGGAGTGAAACCGTTTTATTTGGGAGGTGTTTTGGGTGTGGCAGAAGAGATGGTGAGGTTGTATGGGGGTGATGGAGAGATGGGATATGAGAATGTCAGAGTGCCTGATTTGGCTTTGGACAGACGGCTGGTGGATAGAATCAATCAAAGCGGGGCTAATTTGTTGCTGGTGGCTTATGGGGCGCCTTGGCAGGAGGAGTGGATATCTAGAAATCTGGACAAACTCAAGGTTGGGATTGTGATCGGGGTGGGAGGGACATTTGATTTTTTGACGGGCCGGGCTGTGGAACCGCCGATGTGGATTGGTGTTTTAGGGCTGGAGTGGGCGTGGCGATTGATATTGCAGCCGTGGAGACTTGGTAGACAATTGAATCTTATAAAATATATATATTTGATTTTGGTGGGTCGGTTACCGTAGAAATTGACTGGCTCAGTCTTTGATTTTGATGTGATGGCGGTTTCCGACCGAGATGACAGTACCTGGCTGGGGAACATAGTCGTACGATGCAACTTTTATTTCGCGAATCACTTCTCCCTGATCTCCGAGAATTTTGTTTATGACCCCACCTTGGTCAATTTTTCTGCGTGCATCAGAATTTGAAATTGCTGATCCTGAGGCGACCATGAGAGGGACGGTTGCGTTGGAACTGTAGGTGGGCATGTTTTGTGGGAGTTCCTTCTTTTGGACAGTTGATACGAAATGTTGTTTGGCTTTATCGGCATCTGTCTTGGAGTGGAGATCGTGGACTATTTGCCAGGCGAGAAGATGTTTTCGCGCCAGAGGGGGCTCGTGGGGTGCAAATTTGGACTTGGGTAGTGAGGTGGCGAGCAAAAAATATTCGTCTATAAGGTCATCCTTGATGGACATGATTTTTCCATAGACATCGTTGGCCAAGTCATCCAACCAGATGGCGTTGCCCCAGCTTTTGCTCATTTTCCGGCCATCGGTGCCCGTCAGATATTTGTTTACCAAGATGAAGCTCTCTTTGTTTCTTAGTTGTTTTTGCAGAGTACGACCGGCTTGCATATTGAATGTTTGATCAGCTGCGCCGATTTGCAGGTCGGTATCTAAGGTGTAAGAATCCCAACCTTGCATGAGTGGATACAAGAGTTCGTCGAGCCGGACCGAAACACCTTTGTCCAGCTTTTTTTTCATAATTTCTCTGCTTAAATAGTCGTTTAGGGTGAAGTGTTGGCAAAGTTTGAGGATGTCCTGGAAGACCAATGGAGATAGCCACTCGCTGTTGTGGCGAAGTTTTACCTTGGAGAAGTCCAGAAATTTTTCTGCCTGAGTTTTGTATGTCTGAAAGTTTTCGGTGATTTGGGTATCGGTGAGGATGGGGCGCTCAGTTTCTTTGTCAGAATTGTCACCTACTTTGGCTGTGAAATCGCCGATTAGGAAGGTTACGTTGTGTCCCAGATCCACCAATCGTTGGAGCTGACGCAAATTGACTGCGTGACCCAGATGAATGTGGGTGGATGTGGGGTCGATGCCTAGATAGACATTTAATTTTTGGTTGGATCTTAGGACTGTTTCCAGAGAAGATTTGGAGGGGATGATATTTGTGACTGTACGATCAAGTAGCTCTGTGATGGGGTCCATGGACTGATTGTACACGCTAGAGGATGAGGAGCAAACCCCCCAGGCCTAAGATGAGCAGGCCGCCGAGACCCATGAGCCAAGTGGAAGATTCCGATCCTGACTTGGGAAGTTGGGTAATTGGAGTTGGAGTAATGGTTGAGCGTGAGGTGGTTGTCGAACAGGTGGAGCTGGTGGGATTGCTGGGGTTTCGGCAGATTCCACCGTAGCAGACCAGGCCGGATATACAGTTGATGTCTGATCCGCAGGTGCCGCCGCAAGCATTGGGATTGCCTTTGTTGTTGCAGTTGGTGTCAGTTGGATTGTTGGGATTTCGGCAGAAACCGCTGTAGCAGACCAATCCAGATTGACAGTTGATATCTGAGCCGCAGGTGCCGTTGCAGGAATTTGGGTTGCCCTATACTCGGGAGAGAATGGGCGTGATCTTGCAGCCGCGAGTGGTTATCGTCCCCTGGGATCATCAGGGCCCTAATCGTCGTTTTACTGGTGAACTAATGGGATTGCCTGAGGGCTTTCAGCATCCATTTCTTGGGTATATAAAAGGGAGAGACTTTCCGCCCTTCCGCTTATATGGTCGAGAAAATAATAGTTCTTCTGCGTACGTAGCCGATAAAGTTGCAGCCGGAATTCCTCAAGAGAGAGCATTCCAGGAGTTGGGAATCTCGCCAGGCGTGTATTTAAAATACGCATTGCCGCTGGTTAGTCTTAACATGACGGGCAACCCTTATTGCTGGTTATCTAGAGGGTTAATGCAGTATTTTGCCGAGCATGAGATTACTCGCATACAAAGATTGCGCGCTACCAGAGAACCTAAGGTTGATGATACGTTAAGAACTGCTGATTATGGTGCAAGCCTTCTGTTGACGATGGCGCTGGCAGCAGGAAAGGAAGGCTCAATGGCAACCGTTCCGCAAGGCATGGAAAGAATAATGAATATGCTTATTGACAGGGCATGGCAATTTACAAAAGGGAGAGTGACAAGATGCGATTCTCCGGAAAGTCTGTTTCTGGCCATTGCCCCAGAGCTTGGGGGCGCGGGCGAGATAAAACAACTCGAAGGCCAGATGAGAAGAATTAGAGAACAGATACTGGGATAGAGAACCCCAAAAAATTAACTTATTTGACAAACGGCCGTGTGGTTGACAAGTTAATATTGGATGAGCAGAAAAGAATTAAGAGAAGTAATTTTAAAAGTTAGCGAAGGGACACTTGAGAAGCTAACTGACTTTCTTCTTTGGCTCTTTTTTCTCCAGGGCGCCTCGCTTGGTAAAACAAAAACCAGTAGGGATATGTACCGGATTTTTAGCGAGGCAGAAGAGATGCTTAGAGAAGTAAATTACCAAAGCTTTAAGCGGGCGGTTGATAATCTTAGGAAGAAAAAATTACTAACTTGGGAAAAAATAGGGGGCGGCTTGGAGATAGAGATCACTAAACAAGGAGAGGAGCGTCTCGAAGCAAGCCTGCCGGCCTATCAAGAGAAAAGAACGTGGGATAAAAAACTCTACCTTGTCACTTATGATATCCCCGAGAAGAGACATCGAGACAGGGATATTTTGCGCGAGTATCTAAAAAGGATCGGTTGCGTTAGCTTGCAGGAATCTGTTTGGCTGACCCCCTATAATCCGACGCAAATCCTGGCTGATTTTGTAAGAGAAAGAGAGTTGGAGGGGATGATTTTGGTCTCCGACTTGGGGCCACAGGGAACGGTCGGGGGAGAGGACATTAAAGCCCTGGTTAAGAGAGTTTATCAGTTGGAGGAGATAAATGAGCGTTATGGGGAATTTATCGAAAAATACTCAAGGGGAAATTTTCCCAGAACAGAACTTACCTTTGCCTTTTATAGGATTTTGGAAGATGACCCTCAATTGCCGTTTGAGCTCTTACCGGGGCAGTGGCGCGGAGATGAGGCTTACCATCTTTTTAAAAAATTAACTTATCAGGCAAACGGCCGTATGGGTAGTAAGTGAGATTTTGAGGCTGACAATAGCAGGGTGTCCTAAGTCGGGAAATAGAAGAAATGTATAAGCTGCAAGGGAAAAAGAAGACGGAGTGAGCACAGCCCAGACTAGATCACTATCGGCAAGGCGGAAAACAGGCGGGAGTCTGTTTTCACTCGTCAAGAGACTCATCAAGACGGGGAAGTTTTGCTAAAGTCTCGAGCTCCTCTGGGGTAAATTCAACTGCCTTTAGCAATCCCCTTAAGACCATTTCGGCCTGTAGCGCCCTAAGTGCGGGATTGCTATTGAGTTCAAAGCTAAAACCCGGTTCCCATTCAAGGGCTTTCCAGGCACTAAGTTGGGCTCTTAACCGTTCGCCAGAAAGTGTGGTTAAATACTTATGGCGTGCTCTTTGCTCCGCCGTCGGACCAGGAAAATCAGCATCTCCCTCTCTTCTTACCATAATAGCTTACAAGATATCATACTATAGGGGGTCTGTCAAGAGTTGGGTGTGGTAGAATGGAATTGATCATGAAAGTCGTATCTGATCTTCACTTCCATAGCAAATACTCACGCGTGGTTTCGCCGCAGATGGTTTTGCCGGAAATTGCCAAATGGGCGAAACTGAAGGGAATTGATTTAGTTACTACCGCCGATTTTACCCATCCACTTTGGTTTAGGGAACTCGAGGCAGGGTTAGTGGAGGTGGAAGAAGGAATATACCAATTAGGGAATTTGGGGGATTTGGGGGAGTTGGGGGAATCAGGGGAATCGGGGGAATCGGGGGGATCGGGGAGATAGGGGAAATGAGCAGATGGGGCTGTTTTGAGAAATTGACAGGACATTATAATGCGAGTATCCTGAATATTAAAAAGGAGGTGATTAAATAATGGCTGAAGAAAAAGGTTTGACTACGGGTTTGCCCTCCAATACGGCAGCTGCCCTTTCCTATGTTTTGGGCCTGATTACGGGAATTGCCTTTTTGATCTTAGAGAAAAACGACAAAGTGGTGCGCTTTCACGCCAGCCAATCGATAGCCTTTTCGGTAGTAAGTATAATCGGCTGGGCAATTTTGTCAATCATTCCGGTGATCGGCTGGTTATTGCTTCCTCTCTGGGGGCTTGGCTCTTTCGTTCTTTGGTTAGTGCTGATCTTAAAGGCCTATCAGGGAGAGAAATTTAGCCTGCCATATCTTGGCGAGTGGGCAGAGAAGCAGATAAAGTAAAATAAAGTCGCCCACCAAAATTTTGCTGTCGGCTTCAGTTTCTCTCGTGAGATAGCGAGTGTTTTTTAAATCAGCTCTTTGGCACTCGCAAAATGAAGCCTCACAAAATTTGGCGGGCTCTTTTGCTCTTGAAAAATTGGTTATCTTCGCTTAACTAAATCTGATTATGGTTTTTCAAAATCGAGAACAAGCAGGGAAATTGTTAGCGACAAAGTTGCAAAGCCTCAAAGCGGCAAAGAACCTTATAGTTTTAGCCATTCCCCGAGGAGGCGTGGCAGTGGGCAAAGAAGTTGCGAGTGCCTTAGGTTGCCCTTTAGGAATTCTTATTACGAAGAAAATAGGGGCGCCTGGAAATGAAGAGTTGGCGGTTGGGGCGATGGGGCCGGACGGAGTGGTAGTTTGGAATAAAGATCTTCTTTCCCAGTTGGGCTTCAGACCCGAGGACCTAAAAGAGAAAATTCAAAACGCAAAACTCAAAATGCAAGATTACAGGGAAAAGTTTGGGGACCTTGGGGATTTTGGAGGAGGTGCGGGAGTGGAGGGGAGGACCGTAATTTTGACTGATGACGGGGTGGCGACAGGAGCGACGATTGAGGCGGCGATTATTTGGCTGAAGGCGCAAAGGCCGGCGAGGGTTATTCTCGCCGTTCCGGTGATCGCGGCCGATACGCTCGAAAGGCTAAGGCCCCTGGCAGATGAAAATGTTTATTTAGACGCACCAGAAATGTTTTACGCCGTTGGCCAATTTTATCGCGAGTTCCCCCAAATTTCTGATAGCGAAGTGATAAAATTACTGAAGAGATGATTTTAATTGTTGGTTTGGGCAATCCGGGGCAAAAGTATGCCAAAACCAGGCATAATCTGGGATTTTTGGCCGTGGATCATTTTGTGAGGAAACAGTTGGAGGCTGGCAAGAGCGAGAAATGTTGGAAGCTTGATCCTAAATTTAAGGCAGAGGTTTGCCAAGTCGGCCCAGAAGTTCTAGTCGCGAAGCCGCAGACATTTATGAACAATTCCGGGTTGGCAGTTTCCTTGCTCCAAAAATTTCTAAGTGACTTAGGTGACTTAGGTAACTTATGGATTGTCCATGACGATTTGGATTTGCCCATTGGCAGGTTGCAGATCGTCAAAAATAGGGGGGCAGCGGGCCACCGCGGGGTTGATTCCGTTATTAGGGCTTTAGGGAGGACCGACTTTGTCAGATTTAGGCTGGGAATCGGCGGCGAAGAGGGATTTTCACCCAGTATTGGCAATGCCGACGAATATGTTTTGCAAGAGTTTTTGCCCCAACAGCATAGCGAAGTAAAAAAGATGATTAAAAAGGCTGTTTTGGCGATTGAGGTGGCTCTCGCGAAGGGGATCGAAGCGGCCATGAATCGATTTAATAGCAAGTGAAAAAATTTCCTGGACCTGAACTTAGGGCAGAAATTGGCCTCATGCCGGTTTTCCTTACCGATTCCTTTCGCCACGCGGCGAGCTCTCTCCTCTCGCTATTTTCTTCGATTTACATTTATAAGCAAGTGGCCTTCCTTACGAAAGACGAGCATTTTGCCATGGTCGCGGTTTTCGGTTTCTTTTTAGTCGCTTACGCCATTAAGTTTTTTATCAATCCCGAAGCGGGGAATCTGTCCCGGCTCTGGGGTTTAAAGAGGGAGATCTATTGGGGAGAGTTGCTTTTTATTTTTACCCTTTTGGCTTTGTTTTTCTCTGCTTGGCACCCCGCGCTTTTTCTGTTAGCGGCCGTACTTTACGGCCTGTCCAGCGGCTTTTACTGGTTTGGCCATCATTGCCTGATGGCAAAAATTGGGCATAACGGCCTGTTTGGCCGGGAAATCGGTGTTAATAATATTATCAAGGCGGCTATCTTGGCCGGCCTGCCGGTCTTCGGCGGAGTGATAATTGCCTCCTTTGGTTATCAAGGACTATTCCTTGCCTCTTTGTTTTTGGTGGTTTTATCGATTTTGGTTTTGCGGCCCGCAAGTGAGGAGAAAACCCATCATCGCACTTCTCTCAAAGAAGTATTGGCGGTTTTTGGCCGCCATAAAAAGGCATTCTTGGCCTACTTTGGCAATTCCGCCGCCGGCATGATCTATTCTCTCGCTTTTCCTCTTTATCTTTTTTTAATCTTACGAAAGGAGATTTCCTTAGGACAGTTTTTTTCTCTCTCTATCATTTTGGTGATGGTAATCAATTACTTTGTCGGCTGGTGGGCGGACGCAGGAAAACGGCAGTTGCTATTGACCTTTGGGCCGCTTTTTTCCGCGGCTATTTGGGCGGGGCGAGCCATAAGCAGGCGAGTGCCTTTCCTTTTGGCGCTGGACGTAGCGGCGCGGTTGACCGGAGGAATGAGCGATATTCCCCTTAATGTCTTAAGTTATAAGAAAGCTCAAGACGGCCATTCAACTGGGCGGGCGATTCTTTTCCAGGAGACAGCCGGCACTTTGGGCGAAGTTTTTGCCTGCCTTTTGGTTCTCTTA
>Ga0194112_10012110_pt1 | contig 10571 bp, 8 predicted proteins | sample TA2MahC400mmetaG_FD_146191 | JGI IMG/M metagenome (GOLD analysis project Ga0194112, IMG submission 146191) | Freshwater microbial communities from Lake Tanganyika, Tanzania - TA2015016 Mahale Deep Cast 400m | ecosystem: Environmental > Aquatic > Freshwater > Lake | place: Tanzania: Lake...
GGGAAGCCGCCCGCCAGGCCATCCAGCAGGGTCTGGCCCTGGTGCCCGAGACTCCTGGCCAGAAGCCCTGGCTGCGCCGCCTCCTGGAAGCCAAGCTGGCGCGGGTGGAGGGCAGGTAACGCCCCTTGCTCGCCCGGGGGTGCGGCGCAACCGCCCGCAGTGACACAATGACTCAGTGACCCAGTTCTTCCTCGGGGTGGACGGCGGGCAGTCCTCGACCACGGCGCTGCTCGGCGATGAGACCGGGCGGGTGGTGGGCGCCGGCAGCGGAGGCCCCTGCAACCACGTGGGAGGTCCTGGCGGACGCGAGAAGTTCGTGCGCGCCATCGAGGGCTGCGTGGGGCAGGCATGCCGGGCCGCGGAGCTGGATCCCGCCGCCGTCGTCTTCGAGGCCGCCTGCCTGGGCTTCAGCGGCGGGCCTGAGGACAAGCGGCCGTTGCTCGAAGTGATGCTGCGCACGCGGCGCTTGATCGTCACCACCGACGCCCCCATCGCCCTCACCGGCGCTACCGCGGGCCGGCCCGGCATCATCGTAATCGCCGGGACCGGCTCGATCGGCTTCGGGCGTAACGCCTCCGGCAAGACCGCCCGCGCCGGCGGCTGGGGCTACGTTTTCGGAGACGAGGGCAGCGGCTTCGACATCGCCCGGCAGGCTCTGCGCGCCGCGCTGCGTCTGGAAGAAGGCTGGGGCGCCGCCACCAGCCTTCACCCTCGCCTGCTCGAGGCCACCGGGGCCGCCTCGGCCAACGAAGTGCTGCACCAGTTCTACACCGCGGAGTGGCCCCGCCACCGCGTCGCCACGCTGGCCCCGCTAGTGGACGAGGCTGCGCGGGCCGGCGACCCCGCCGCGTCAGTGATCCTCGCCAACGCCGCCGAGCAGCTCGCCACGCTGGCCTCGATGGTGCGGCGGCAGCTCTTCGCGGAGGGCGAGCCGGCGCGGGTGGCATATATCGGCGGCGTGTTCCGCAGCCAGATGCTGCTCCAGCGGTTCCGCACGCTGGTTGAGATGGAGCCGGGCAACGCGTGCGGGCCTCCGGTCTACGGGCCGGCGGCGGGGGCGTTGCTGGAGGCCTACGGGGCGGCTGGACTAGCGCCCGAGATGAAGGATTTGCCGGAGTTCAAGACATGAAACGACTTGGTCTGTGGTTGGTGGCTTGCTGCGTGTGGGGCGCGGAACCGGATTGGGCGACGCTGGAGCGCCGGGCACTCGAGCTGCTCCAGCAGTACGTGGCCATCGAATCGGTGAACCCGCCCGCGGACACGCGCGCGACGGCGGCGTTCCTCAAGGCCGAGCTGGACAAGCACGCCATCCCCACGCGCCTTCATCCCAGCGGCCCCACCGGGCAAACCAACCTCACGGCCCGCGTGAAGGGCAGATACAGCAGCAAGAAGCCCCTGCTGCTGCTCAACCACATGGACGTGGTGCCGGTGGACCGCAAGGCCTGGAAGACCGATCCCTTCCGTCCGGTGGTGCGCGACGGCCACCTGTTGGGGCGCGGGGCGCTGGACATGAAGAGCATCGGCATACAGCACCTGATGGCGCTGATCGCCCTGCGGAAAACCGGCACCGTGCCCGCCCGCGACATCGTCATGCTCTCGACCGCCGACGAAGAGACGGGCGGCGATCTCGGCATTCGCTGGATGATGGAGAAGCACTACCGCGACATCGACGCCGAGTACGTGCTGGACGAGGGCGGGTTCGGCACGCGCGAGATCCTGGCCGCCGGCAAGCTGGTCTTCGGCATTATGGTGGCCGAGAAGCAGACCCTGTGGGTGCGGCTGCGCGCCACCGGCACGGCCGGGCACGGCTCGCAGCCCATGCCGGACAACGCCAATATGGTCCTGCTGGCGGCCCTGCGGCGGGCCATGGAGCTGCCGCCCGCCAAGCCGCATCCGCTGGTGGCGGAGATGACCCGCGCCATGGGCGCGCCGCTGGCCAAGAACCGGTACACGCTGGCCATTCAGGGCAACACCGTGTCGTTGACCTCGCTGCGCTCGGGCGTGGGCAATCCGGTCAAGGTGAATGTGATCCCCTCGGCTGCCGAGGCCACCCTGGACTGCCGCCTGCTGCCCGGCGAGGATGTTAAGCAGTTTCTGGAGGCGATGAGGGCGCGGATCAACGACCCGCGGGTGACGCTCGAGGTGGTCAACACGCCCGAGGACGCGGGGGTCAGCAGCAGCCGCACGCCGCTGTTCGACGCGCTGCGCCGGGCCTTGGTGAAACATCATCCCGGCGCCGTGGTGACCCCCATGCTGGTGCCTCACGGCACGGACTCCGGTAACCTGCGGCGCCGCGGCGTGATCGCCTATGGCTTCACCCCCATGGTGCTCGACCTGGCCACCAACAACTCGGCCCACAGCGACGCCGAAGCCGTGCCGGTGGCCGAGTTCCTCAAGGGCGTGCGCATACTGTTCGACGTGCTACGATCAGAGTTTTGAAGGCGGGGACAGCCCGCATGTTTCCTGCGCGTTTCCCAATGGGGGGAACATGCGGGCTGTCCCCACCGTTTGAGAGGAGCTTATGGCCAAACTGTCGATCCGCGATCTGGACCTCAAGGGAAAACGCGTTTTCATGCGCGTGGATTTCAACGTGCCGCTGGCCTCGGGCGGGCAGGAGATCACCTCCGACAAGCGCATCAAGGCCTCGCTGCCCTCCATCAAGTACGCCCTCGAACAGGGAGCGCAAGTAGTGCTCTCCAGCCACCTGGGCCGCCCCAAGGGCAAGCCCAACCCCGAGATGAGCCTGAAGCCCGTGGCCAGGCGCCTGGAGGAGCTGCTGGGCCAGCCCGTGGTGATGGCGCCCGACTGTATCGGCCCCGAGGTGGACGCCCTGAAGCAGGGGCCCGCGAAGGTCATCCTGCTCGAAAACGTCCGCTACCACCCGCAGGAGGAGAAGAACGACGCCGAGTTCGCGCGGCAGCTCGCGGCCGGCTGCGATCTCTACGTCAACGACGCCTTCGGCTCGGCGCACCGGGCCCACGCCTCGACCGTGGGCGTCATCCAGCACCTGCCGCAGGCCGCGGCCGGGCTGCTCATGCAGAAGGAGCTCGAGTACCTCTTCAAAGTCACTCAGGACCCGCCCCGCCCCTGCCTGGGCCTGCTAGGCGGCGCTAAGGTCTCCGACAAGATCGAGGTCATCGAGAACCTGCTCAAGATCGTGGACAAACTGCTGATCGGCGGCGCCATGGCTTACACCTTCTTCAAGTCGCAAGGGCGGCCGGTGGGCAAGTCACTGGTTGAGGAAGACAAGGTGGAGTTGGCCGCGCGCGTCCTCGAGCAGGCCGGCGGCAAGCTCGTGCTGCCCGTGGACACGGTAGTGGTGGCCGAGATCAAGGGCGGTGTGGACTACCAGGAAGTGACCACCATCCCCGAGGACCTGATGGGCGTGGACATAGGCCCCCAGACCATCGAGCTGTTCACCCGGGAGATCGCCCAGGCCAAGAGCATCATCTGGAACGGCCCCATGGGAGTCTTTGAGGTCCCGCCCTTCGACCGCGGCACGGTGGCCGTGGCCAAGGCGGTGGCGGCCTCCGGCGCGATGTCGGTGGTGGGCGGCGGCGATTCCGAGAAGGCCGTCAAGGCCGCCGGAGTGGCCGACAAGATCTCGCACATCTCCACCGGCGGCGGCGCTTCACTGGAGTTCCTGAGCGGGCTGCTGCTCCCCGGCGTAGCGGCGCTGACGGAGAAGTAGCCTCAGGACTGGTGGTGGCGGGCTGGTGTTTTTCCGCCACCAGCCACCGCTGCCTTCCCCACTGTGGTAAATTCCCCTCCATGAGGCATATCGTCCTTGTGCTGACCGGTCTGTCCTTCTGCGCGCAGGCCCAGATCTTCACCTTTTCGCCCGAGCAGATGAGAAAGTACACCGCCAAGAACCCTTACGAGCGCTTCGAGGACGGGCGCCCCAAGGTGCCTGACGCCCTGCTCCAGAAGTTCCACCGGCTGTCCTCCGAGGAGGTCTGGGGGGTGCTCACCTCACGCCAGTACCGCAACCAGTGGGAGGGCGGCTGGCAGATCCTGCACCCGGAAAAGAGGCTCGTGGGCCGCGCCGTGACGGCGACCTTCATGCCCGTCCGCCCCGACGTAGTGGAGGTGATGAACGCCGAGGCCAAGGAGCTGGGCTTCACCGGAAGCCAGAACCAGCGGGTCATTGACCGCCTCCAGGAGGGCGACGTCATCGTCGTGGACCTGTTCGGCAAGATCGAAGGCGGCACTTTCGTGGGCGACAACCTGGCCACCTACGTCGCCGCCGTCACCAAGGCCGGGGCGGTGATCGACGGCGCCATACGCGACCTACAGGGCATCTTCCCCATCGACATGGGGTTGTACTTCCGGGGCGCCCACCCCACCGCCATCCAGGACGTCATGCTGGTGGGCTACAACATTCCGGTCCGTATCGGAAAGGTTACAGTAATGCCAGGAGATGTGGTCTTCGGGGACCGCGAAGGGGTGACGTTCTGCCCGCCCCACCTGGTTGAAGAAGTCCTGAAAAGGGCCGAAGAGACACATATCCACGATGAGTGGACGCAAGAGAAGTTGAAGTCGGGAAAGTATAAGTCGAGCGAAATCTATGGCAGCCCACGGGATCCGGCCCTCAAGAAGGAGTACCAGGAGTACCGCGACAAGCGGCTAGGCAAGAAGCCATAGGGCTGGCGCGCGGGCAGCGCCGGGATTGGCAACCCGATTGCTTCTCTGGAGGTTGCCATGTCTCAGCAGTCAGAGCCTCTGGCCTTGCAGCTTTACCGGCGCTTCCGGAGCGGGAAGAGCGTCGAGCAGTTGGCGGCGGAAACCGCGATCCCGATCGATCGCGTCCGCTTGAGGGTTCAGGCCGGCGCGGCCTTCTGGCAGCGTTGCGCCCAGTCTGATCCGATGGCGGAATGCAACTTCAGCCTGGTTTCCCTGTGCCAGCAGCTTGGCGAGGCGGCATAGAAATGCCCCTGCCCTACCCCTCGCCGGCTATGCCGCTCTGGGGGTGCGCAAGCGCCCGCCCAGCATGGGGATAGCAGCGTCCAGCACGTCCTCGATCCTCTCGACCAGAACGAATTCCGTCTCGGCGCGCACCTCTTCCGGCAGATCCCGAAGATCCTTTTCGTTGGTCTTGGGCATGATAACCCGCCGTATGCCCGCCCGCCGCGCCGCCAGGACCTTTTCTTTCAGCCCGCCGATGGGCAGCACCAGGCCGGTGAGCGTGATCTCGCCGGTCATGGCCGTGTCGTTGCGCGCCGGACTGTGCATGTAGAGTGACGCCAGGGCCGTGGCCATGGTGATTCCGGCCGAAGGTCCGTCCTTGGGGATGGCGCCCGCCGGCACGTGCACGTGTATGCCGGAGTCCTTGAAGACCTCCTTGTCGATGCCCAGCCGCTCCGCGTTCGCCCAGACGTAACTGCGAGCCGCCTTGGCGGATTCCTGCATGACCTCCTTCACCTGCCCGGTGATAGTGAGGTCTTTGCCGCCTGGCAATAGCGTGGCTTCGACGTAGAGCACTTCCCCGCCCGTCTCGGTCCAGGCCAGGCCGGTGGCCACGCCCGGAGGCATGTCCTTGCGCATCTCCTCGGGCGCCGGCGTGGGCGGGCCCAGCAGCTCCAGCAGGTCTTCGGAGCGGATGGTCAGCGCCTCGGTGTTCCCCTCGGCGTGACGCAGGGCGATCTTGCGCGCCACCCGGCCGATGCCACGCTCAAGCTGCCGCAGCCCCGCCTCGCGGGTGTAGCCGGTGATAATCCCCCGCAGCCCGTCCTCGCCGAGCACGCACTGCTCCGCGGTGAGGCCGGCCTGCCGTAGCTGCCGCGGCACCAGGTAGCGCCTGGCGATCTCGAGCTTCTCCTCCTCGCTGTAGCCGGCCAGCCGCAGCATTTCCATGCGGTCCAGCAGGGGCCGCGGCACCGTGTCCAGGGTGTTGCCGGTGGTGATGAAGAACACCTTGGAGAGGTCGAAGGGCAGGTCCAGGTAGTTGTCGCGGAAGCTCTTGTTCTGCTCCGGATCCAGGATCTCCAGCAGCGCCGCGGCGGGATCCCCGCGGAAATCACGGCCCAGCTTGTCCACCTCGTCCAGCATGATCAGCGGGTTCATCGAGCCGGCGCGGCGGATGGCCTGCACGATGCGTCCGGGCATCGCCCCGATGTAGGTACGCCGGTGACCGCGCAGCTCCGCCTCGTCGTGCATCCCGCCCAGGCTCATGCGCTCGAACTTGCGGCCCAGAGCGCGCGCGATGGACTGCCCCAGCGAGGTCTTGCCCACCCCGGGCGGGCCGAAGAAGCACAGGATGGGCGCCTTGGCCCCGGGATTCAGCTTGAGCACGCCCAGGTGCTCGAGGATGCGCTCCTTGACTTCCTTCAGGTTGAAGTGGTCCTCGTCCAGGATCTGCCGCGCCCGCGCGATCTCCAGATGGTCTTCGGTGTAGGTATTCCAGGGCAGCTCCACGACGAAGTCCAGGTAGGTGCGTATGACCTGGTGGTCGGGCGCACCGGGGGGCAGCCGCTCGAGGCGGGAAAGCTCGCGCTCGGCTTCCTTGCGCACCTCCTCGGGCAGCTCCAGCTTGTCCAGCCGCTCGCGCAGCAGTTGCACTTCGGCCTGCTGCGGGTCCTTCTCCCCGAGCTCCTGCTGGATGGCGCGCATCTGCTGCCGCAGGACGTACTCGCGCTGCTGGCGGCTCATTTCCGACTGCGTCTCGCTGGCGATCTTGCTGCGCAGCTCCAGCACCTGGACCTCGTGCGCCATGTAGGTGTGCATCAGGCGGAGCGCTTCACCGCGGGTCTGCGCCTCCAGCAGAGCCTGCTCCTTGGCCAGCTCCAGGCTCATCATCCCGGCCAGCAGGTACACCAGCCGCAGCGGATCGTCCGCCGTCATCAGGAATTGCCCCAGCTCCGCGGGCGCCTGGGGCTGCGCCAGCGACAGCGCCTTGCCCGCCAGGTCCACCACGGCGCGATGGAGCGCCTCGACCTCGGCGCTACGTTCCTCCGGCAGCGGCCAGGGTCGCACCCGGGCCTGCAAGAACGGCTCGGACTGCTCCAGCTTGAGCAGTACTACCCGCTCGACGCCGAGCACGATCAGCTCCAGCCGGCTCTCGTCGGGACGCGCCATCTTCTTGATCACCGCCCGGGCGCCCACTTCGTAAAGGTCCTCCAGGCGCGGCGTCTCGGTGGAGGCCTCCCGCTGCGCCACCACCACGATCTCCTTGCCCTCGGTGGCCAGGGCCGCCTCGACCGCCTTCACCGAAGCCGGCCGGCCCACCGCCAGCGGCATCAGCAGATGCGGAAACAGCACGCTGTTCTTCAGCGGCAGCACGGGCAGTATCTGGACGCTCTCGTTCTCGCTCATGGCGCCTCCTCTTCCGGCTCCAGGCGCACCGTCAGGATGCCGTTGCGATAATCCAGGCGAGTCCGCGGATGAGGCACGTCGCAGGGCAACTGCACCGTGCGCTCGAAGCGGTTGTAGGCGATCTCCATCGAATAGTGCCAGTAGCCTTCCTCCAGCACCCAGTCGCGCCGCACACCCCGCACCGTCACCCGGCAGCCCTCCACCAGCACCTCGACGTCCTCCAGCCGCACGCCGGCCAGGTCGAACTTCAGCAGCCAGCCGCGGCGCGAACGGTAGATGTCCAGCGGCGGCTGCCAGCAGGTGGCCTCCGCGGCGCCCGAGCCGGCAAACAGGATCACCGGCAGTTGCTTGGGTTTTTCCGGCATCGAAGGCCTCTCTCCTCGCCTGGCTGTCTCCTCAGCCCGGAGCGTCCTCTTTCATTATGACGCTCCCGTTCACCCCTGGGCCGAGAAGGTCAGCCTAGTGGCCTCCGCATCGAAACCCACTTCCACGCGCTGGCCGTCGCGCACCTTGCCCTCCAGCACCAGGCGCGCCAGCGGGGTCTCGATCTCCCTCTGGATGGCGCGCTTGAGAGGCCGCGCGCCGTAAACCGGCTCGTAGCCGGCCCTCACCAGGTGAGCACGCGCCCCGTCTTGCAGCTCGACTTGGATGTGCCGGTCCCGCAGCCGTCCGCGGAGCCCCTCCAGTTGGATGTCCACGATGCGGGCCAGATGTTCCTCGTTGAGCGAGTGGAACACGATGATCTCGTCGATGCGGTTCAAAAACTCCGGCCGGAAGTGCCGCCGCATCTCCTCGAGCACCGCCTCCTTCATGGCCTCGTAGTCTCGGCCCTCGAAGGCCCCGCGGTAGTCCAGGATGCGGTGGCTGCCCACGTTCGAGGTCATGATCACGATGCTGTTCTTGAAATCGACGGTGCGGCCCTGCCCGTCGGTCAGGCGGCCCTCGTCCAGGATTTGCAGCAGCACGTTGAAGGCGTCATGATGGGCCTTCTCGATCTCGTCGAACAGGATCACCGAGTAGGGGCGCCGGCGCACCGCCTCGGTGAGCTGCCCGCCTTCCTCGTAGCCGACGTAGCCTGGAGGCGCGCCGATCAGCCGCGCCACGGTGTGTCGCTCCTGATACTCCGACATGTCGATGCGGACCATGGCCCGCTCGTCGTCGAACAGCGACTCGGCCAAAGCCCGCGCCAGCTCGGTCTTGCCCACCCCGGTAGGCCCCAGGAAAATGAAGCTGCCGATGGGCCGGTTGGGATCCTTCAGGCCCGAGCGGGCGCGGATCACCGCCTCGGCCACCGCCTGCACGGCCTCGTCCTGCCCCACCACCCGCCTGTGCAGCTCGGCGTCCAGGTGCAGCAGCTTCTTCATCTCGCCTTCCAGCAGCCGCGCCACCGGAATGCCGGTCCAGCGGGCCACCACTTCGGCGATGTCCTCCTCGTCCACCTCTTCCTTGATCAGCCGGGCCGCACTGTGCTTCTGGCTCAGCTCATCCTCCGCGGAGGCCAGCTCCCGCTCCAGGCCGGTCAGCTTGCCGTACTTCAGCTCGGCGGCGCGGTTCAGGTCGTACTGCCGCTCGGCCTGCTCGATCTCCAGCTTCACCTGCTCGATCTGCTCGCGCAGCTCCCGCAGCCGGGCCACGGCCTGTTTCTCTCCCTGCCACTGGGCCTGTAGGGCGTCGGCCTCGCCCTTCAGGTTGGCCAGCTCCTTTTCGATCCGGGCCAGCCGCTCGAGGGAGGCCGCGTCAGTCTCCTTGCGCAGCGCCTCGCGCTCGATCTCCAGTTGCATGATGCGCCGCAGCCGTTCGTCCAGCTCGGTGGGCATCGAGTCCATCTCGGTGCGCAGCTTGGCGGCGGCCTCGTCCATCAGGTCGATGGCTTTGTCCGGCAGGAAGCGGTCGCTGATGTAGCGGTTCGAGAGCACCGCCGCCGAGACCAGTGCGGCGTCCTTGATGCGCACCCCGTGGTGCACCTCGTAGCGCTCGCGCAAGCCCCGCAGGATGGAGATGGTGTCCTCCACCGAGGGCTGGTCCACCAGCACGGGCTGGAAGCGCCGCTCCAGCGCGGCGTCCTTCTCGACGTGCTTGCGGTACTCGTCCAGCGTGGTGGCCCCGATGCAGTGCAGCTCCCCGCGCGCCAGCATGGGCTTCAGCAGGTTGCCCGCGTCCATGGCGCCTTCGGCCTTGCCCGCCCCCACCACGGTGTGCAGCTCGTCGATGAACAGAATGATCTCGCCGTTGGAGGCCTGCACCTCCTTGAGCACCGCCTTCAAACGCTCCTCGAACTCGCCGCGGTACTTGGCCCCCGCGATCAGCGCGCCCATATCCAGCACCACCACGCGCTTGTTCTTGAGGCCCTCGGGAACGTCGCCCCGCACGATGCGCTGTCCCAGGCCCTCGACGATGGCGGTCTTGCCCACCCCCGGCTCGCCGATCAGCACCGGATTGTTCTTGGTGCGCCGCGACAGCACCTGAATGACCCTGCGGATCTCGTCGTCGCGGCCTATCACCGGGTCGAGCTTGCCCTGGGCGGCCAGCCTGGCGAGGTCGCGCCCGTAGCGCTCCAGCGCCTGGTAAGTGGCCTCGGGGGTCGCCGAGGTGACACGCTGGGCGCCCCGCACCTCCTGGAGCGCCCGCATCAGCCGCTCGCGGGTCACTTGGAATTCCTTCAACAGGCGGCCCGCCGCGCCTCCGTCCTCGGTCATCACCAGCAGCAGGTGCTCGATGGAAACGTAGTCGTCCTTGAGCCGCCGGGCCTCGTCTTCAGCCTGGGTGAGCAGGCGGTTCAGCCGCCCGGTGATGTACACCTGGTCCAGAGCGCCGGTGGTACTCGATACCTTGGGAAGCCGCTCCAGTTCCTGGACGAGGCGCCGGTAGAGGCCCTCCAGGTTGACTTCGGCCTTGGTGAGAATGGCGGTGGCCAGGCCGCCGTCCTGGTCCAGCAGGGCTGCCAGGAGGTGCTCGACATCCAACTGCTGCTGTCCGAGGCGGGTGGCAATGGACTGGGCCGAGCGAAGAGCCTCCTGAGCCTTTTCGGTGAAACGGTTGAAGTCCATGGGGGCCTCGTCACGATCTTAGCATAGTATTGTCAACTATGCTTAGTGTAGCAGTGTAGGAGCCCCGCGTCAACCGCCCAGATTACTCCTTCGCCCCCTAAGGCGCGAGCATGCCGCCGTTCACCTCGATGGTCTGCGCGTGCACGTAGCGGGCCGCCTCCGAACACAGGAACACGATCACGTCGGCCACATCCTCGTTGGTGGCCAGCCGCC
>Ga0194112_10012111_pt1 | contig 10570 bp, 2 predicted proteins | sample TA2MahC400mmetaG_FD_146191 | JGI IMG/M metagenome (GOLD analysis project Ga0194112, IMG submission 146191) | Freshwater microbial communities from Lake Tanganyika, Tanzania - TA2015016 Mahale Deep Cast 400m | ecosystem: Environmental > Aquatic > Freshwater > Lake | place: Tanzania: Lake...
TGGGCTTGAAAAGATAAGAGTAAGAGAGCATATGAAATCAGAATTGTCACATTATTCATCAGCAACATTTGACATTGATTATGAATATCCTTTTGGAAGCAAGGAAATTGCAGGAATTGCAAATAGAGGAATATTTGACTTAAATCAGCATATTAAAGAATCTGGAGAGAAACTTGATATTTTTGACGAGAAATCTGGAAAAAGAATTATTCCCGAGGTTATAGAGCCTACTTTTGGAATTGAACGAGTGTTCTTGGCTTTATTGTGCAAGGCTTATGAGTATGATTCAATTAGAGATAATATTGTACTCAAGCTCCCGGCATTTCTTGCTCCAATCAAGGCAGCTATTTTTCCTATTGTGAAAGTTGATGAAAAGATTGTGAAGATGACAAGACAAGCATATCTTGAACTGAGAAAAGAATTTAATGTCAGATATGATGAATCTGGCTCTTTGGGCCGACGCTACTCACGCGCAGACGAAAATGGCACACCAATGTGTGTTGTATGTGATGAGCAATCTTTAAGAGACAATACTGTTACAATCAGGTGGAGAGATACCACTGAGCAAGTTAGAGTTAAAATAAATAATCTAAAAGAAGTTGTAAGAAAAGTAATTAATGGCGAGGACTTGCTTAAACTTGGCAAAAAAGTGCATACTCGAGTTAAATAATTTTTGCAGATTTTCTATCTATCTCTTCTATATTATTTCTAAGTGATTGATACATTTTACATTTCAGCATAAAAACTTAAAAATAAGATAAACTATTAAGCAATGAAAAAGTTTGTCAGATATACCTTCCATATCTTATATATTATTATTTAACAAAAATAGATGAAATAATTATATTCAAGAAATTGAATTATAGATAGTTGTAATAATTAAGATATTTTTTATGCAGTTCTCATCTCTATAATTGCTTTTTATCTTTTATCCCAATTAATGCAATTATAGATAATAAAACAATTTATAGTGGCAATTATTGTTCTGTGTAAGAAGGGCAATTTAGTCAGATTATACTAATCACCTAAAAGAATTCTTGCTTTTCTAACTTTCATTATGGGTAGGCAATTTTAAAAAGCAGGATACGATTATGCATGTTTTTTAAATATGACCTTTATGATAACCAAAAAGTTTAAAAATATGGGTATACTAATGTTCATATGGAAATAATAGATTTAAACCCTTGGTGGAAGACAAATGAAGTTGAGGAAGAATACAGAAATTCTTTAGAAAGAGCTTTATTAAAAGATGTTCTTAAATTTATTAGTGACAGACAAATTTTGAGTTTGGTAGGTTTAAGAAGAGTTGGTAAAACTACACTGCTTCATCAAATAATTAACTATCTTTTAAAAAGAGGAATTAAAAAAGACGATATTCTATATTATAACTTTGATATGGGGGCTGTTGAGATAGATGAACTTTTAAGTAAATATGAAGATGTGACAAAACTCAAAATTAAGGATGAAAAGAAAATTTTTGTTTTTCTTGATGAAATTCAAAAACTTGGTGAATGGCATAACAAGCTGAAATTAATTTACGATACTAATAAAAACATCAAATTTTTTATAAGCGGTTCTGCTAGCTTGTTTATAGAGAAAAAAACAAAAGAAAGTCTTGCAGGAAGGACATTTAGCTTTCAACTTTCTCCGCTTTCCTTTAAAGAGTTTTTGACATTTAAAAAATTTAGTGAAAGAAACTTGGAATTATGGAAAAAAGAGCTAAATGAACTTTTTCTTCACTACTTAAAAACAGGTGGTTTTCCTGAGATTATCAATGAAAAAAGTGATGAAAAAATAAAAGCTTATGTTAAAGAGTCTGTGATTGACAGATTAGCCTACATTGATATTCCACAGGTTTTTAGGATAGAGGAGCCAGAACTTCTTGTAAAATTAATCAGCATTATCTCATCAAATCCAGGTATGATAATAGATTACAATAACCTTGCTGATGATTTAGGGAGGGACAGGAAGACAATATCATCTTATTTATTTTATTTGGAAAAAGCTTTTTTGATTAAGAAATTTTATAACTTCAGCCAGAATCTCCTGACAAGCGAGAAAAAAGGAAAAAAATTTTATCCTGCTTCAACTGCATTTTCATATTTTTTTAGTACTGAAATTTCAAAAATTGTTGAGTCACTTATAGCAATTTCTTTAGATACAAGATTTTTCTACAGGTGGCAGAATCAAGAAGTAGACTTTGTGGTTGCTAAGGACAAGAGATTAGAACTGATTGAAGTAAAATACAAAAATAAGATGAAAAAAGATGACATTTCTGCATTAAAACATTTTTTTAACAGATTTAACAAAAAGTTTAGCATGAAGTTTACTATAATTACAAAAAATAAGGGAGACAGGATAATAATAAATGATTTTAAAATCAATTTTGTTGATATTTTAAATTATTTATTGAGATTACCTGATTAAAACTGGAAAAATAGTTGAGACAAGAGTTAAGCAAGAGTAGAACTTTGTGGGGGTAACTGGCTTTTATTATTTCTTGGTATAGGAAGATATTTAAAATCAATATTCTAAGTATAGTTATATAAAAAAGAGATGGCTTACAAGAAGTATATAAAAAGAGGTAATAAGAAGTTTGGTCCTTATTATTATGAAAGTTACCGCGACAGAAATGGAATTGTCAGAAAAAGATATATTGGAACAAATTTAGATAAAAAAAATGTTACCCCCACAAATTTTAAACTTTATTTAGCAATTATTTTTGTTTTTATTTTGTCTTTCATATTATTTTTTGCGTTTAATCATCAAATTAGCGGAAGAGCAATCCTTGAAATTAATGATTTACATTATGCAGGAGAAAATATTTCCGGAAATTTAAGCTTAATTTTAAAATCTGGCGAGTTAATTCCTGTTAATTCTAAATTAATTATATCTCAAGATAATTATATTCAAGAAATTCCTATTTCTAATATTCTAAATTCAAATTATAATGGAAGTTTTTATGTTGAGAATCAACAGATTTCTGGGGAGGGAGAGGGTTATGGTTTTCTTGGCAAAATAACAAATTATACTGATGTTTATTTTACATTACGAATTTCTGAGATTGGGGAAAACATAACAGAAGAAACAAAAGGAGGAGAGGAGAATATTCCTGAAATTTCTGAGCCATCTAAACCATTCATAGAAGAAAATCAGACTCCAGAAATTCCTATAAAAAATATAACCCAACTTCCCGGACTGCCTCAAGAGAAAACTAATGTTTCAGAGCAACCTGCTCAACAAGAAACTCCAGAAATTCCTGCTGAAACTCTACAACCTGAGTCCGGGCAGCAAGAAACCCCAACAGAACAAACAACAGGGCAGACTCCTAAAGCAGAAACTCCTGCTCAAGAAACACAACAACCAGCACAAGAAACAAAAGAAGAGAAGAAAGAAGCAAAATCAGAAGAAACAAAGCAAGAAAAAACAGAAGAAAAACAAGAGAAAGAAACAACAATAACAGGAGCAAGTGTGAAAGAAAGCAAGAAAGAAGTTTATGGAATTGTAAATAATAGCAAGAATTTTATTTATAATTTAGAAGAGGGAGAGAAAGCAGAAATAAAAAAGAACAGCGTTGAAATAGAAAAGGATGGAAAAAGAGAAAAAATTTCAGAAGATAATCTCAAGCTGGAAGTGAAAGACAGGGAAGCAAGAGTTTCTACTGAGTACAAGATTGAAGAAGAAGGATTTGGACAGGAGTTTTTGCAAGATGAAACACATAAACTTGAAATTGATTTAAATAAATTAAGAATTCAGATGAAGCCAGGAACTCTCAATATCAAACTGGTTTATAATGATATTATATTGTCAGAAACAAGCAAAAATATAGAAGCAGAAAGCAGGAATATTTCAGCAATTAATGAAACTGGAAATATCACAATTGAAAATATACCTGTTTCTAATCTATCTAAGTTTAACATTACAACAAGGCAGTATAAAGCAGTAATAAACAAGCCTGTAAAATGGCTGAAAAAAATAAAAGTTGAGAATATTTCAAGCTTGCAGGTTGAATTGCCCAAGGAAGCTGAAAACATAACAATAAAAACAGGAAGCGAGATTGAAAAAGCTGAAAAAGAAGTTGAAAATTCTCAAGAAATTGAGAATATTTCAAGAACAAGCTTATTGACTGGAGAAGTTATTTCTGAAAATAGCAAATCAGGAATACTGGTTAGATTTTGGAATTGGCTTACTAAAAGAAGAATAACCGGGAAGGTTATATCTGAATCAGAGTTAGAAAATAATATAATACAAACTTCTGATAGCAAGATTATTGATTTATCAAGCATAAATGAAACAGAAATTGCTGTTGAATATTATACACAAGCTCCTATTGCAGAAGAAACTAACTTAAGCAATGGAAAGAGAATTGTAATTTCAGATCCTTCTGAATTGAATTACACTGATATTTTAGCTTATACTCAAATAGAAAATAAAGTTAAGATTGAGAATACTGAAAAAATTAAGCTTTATCATTATGTATGGAAATCTTCACAAATCATCAATCAAACAGAAGAAGAAATTGTAGAACAACCAGCAGAGAGCAATATAAGTGAAATAAATGAAACTGAAAAAAAAGAAATTACTAATCAAACTTCTGAAAATATTACAGAAGAAGAAAAAACTCCTGAATTATCTGAAAATATAACTCAGAAGAATAATTCAGAAGAAGTTAATATTAATAATAGTTTAGGCGAGCAAAATAATTCTGAGCAAGCTGAAGTTAATATTACAAACTCTGTCTTGACTGGAGAGATTATATTAGAATTATCTGATAATAACTCAATTAATAATACAATAATTGAAGATGCAACTGAGCAAGCTAAATTAAATAATAGCCAAGGATATTGGAGCAAGGAGCTTGTTGATTTTTCAGCTTATGACTTGGATAATGATGGCATGATAGATTATGTTGAGTGGAATGTTCCTCATCTTTCAAATGAGACATATGAATTGATAATTGAGATAAGCAAGGCTGAGCATTTGGATGAAAATTATACTTTTGTTGAAGATGTTTATGAAAAAGTTAAAGCAAAAGACGGAAATTATACTGAAATTCCCTCTGGACATTATTTGAGAGTTACATTCAAGCAAAATTTGACTCAGGATAGAGATATTACAATTTATGCAAGGGGAAATAATTCTCAAATTAATGTGTATAAGGAAAATGATAATAAAGAGATAGCAAGGTTTGAAAATGTTAATCTTGAAAGATATTATAAAATTTATCTTACAAACTTATCAGAAGGAGAATCATATTCAACTTTTGATTTACAAAGCATAGGAAATGTTGAGTATGATTGGGTTGTTGACCCTGTAATAACTGCGCAACAAGCCTATGCAAACTCTACATTCAATAATATAACAGCAGAAACTGGCTTTTCTCATCTTTCAATAAACAATTTATCAACTAATGCTCCTTATGATAGTTTAGTTGGCTATTGGAATTTTGATGGAGATGTAAACAATGCCACAGGCACTTTAACAACTGCTTATGATTTTTCCTCTTATAATAATGATGGAACTGGATTTGGAAATGCTAATGTTTCAACTTCTTGTGGAATTTATGGACAAGGAGGATGTTTTAATGATGATGGCTATATTAGAGTTCCAGATTCAAATAGCCTTGATATAATAGGAGATGATATAACTGTTTCTCTTTGGTATTATCCCAAAACCTTAAATCCATCAAATTCCGTCTCAGATTATCTTGTAGTTAAAGGTAGTCCAACTGGCAGTCCACAAAACTATCAATTATACCAGAAAACTAATAATAATGGAGTTATAGAGGTAGATTATTATAATTTAGCATGGAATACCTGCACTACTCTTTCTGGATTTTTAACAATGAATGTTTGGCAACATATTGTTTGGAAGAAAAATGCCACAGGGCATTATATTTATAAAAATTCAATTATGAACAAATCTTGTGCATCAACGACTGACTTTATTGCTGACACACAATATTTATGGATTGGTGGAGTTAATAAAACTTATAATAAGGTTAATGGAAGTTTAGACAACGTCATGATTTTTAATACTTCTCTTACAGATGCACAGATTTTAGCTATTTATAATAATCAATCAGCAAGATATTTTTCTCAGGGAACACAGGATATTTTAAATATAAATTTATCAAGTGCTGGAGATGAAAATAGGGTTAATTTGAGTTTGGCTGATTGTCAGACAAATTTTGGAAGCAGTTTATCAGGACAGATAGGGATTGCGGATGGAGCAAGTTATATTTACAATGGAAGCATAGTTAATTTCACTTCTTGTGCAGCAGATAACTTAACAATTGCTGGAAATCCAAACAATGTAAGCTTGAGGATAATTTTTTCAGCAGGAAATTCGACAAATCCTTTTTATTCTCCTTTAGTTATTGGAGATATAACTTTGAACAGCTGGGCAGAAGAGACTATTCCATCAGACACATCATATCCAATATTTTCAAATTACTGGGACAATAATGCAAGCTTGATTGATTCTGGAATTGGGTTGTTTAATGTTACTGTTACAAATACAAATGGAACTGTATTCATGCAGATAAACAATACAAACATAACTGCAACAAACCTGACTGCAAATGTGTATAATGTTAGCTATAATTTCACTTCAAGCGGGACTTATTCTTATTACTGGGGAGCTTGGGGTAATGGTTCAAATCATTTGTATAATGTTTCTGAAACCAGAAATTATGTTGTGAATGAGACAGTATTTCCCGGAATTAATTTCACATATCCTACTCCTGCAAACAATACTCAGACAACTAACACATCAATTGAGATAAATGTGAGCATAGTTGAATCAAACTTAGCTAATGTAACATTCAACTGGAATGGTACAAATTTCCCTATTTATGATAACAGCAGTTTAGTTTTAATGATGAATTTTAACAATTTCTCAAGCTTGGGTGAAAATGATACAAGGGTTGTTGATGTGAGCAGATATAGCAATAATGGGACTGTGACAAATGCAAAATTTAATACAACAAACTGCAAATACGGAAATTGCTATTATTTTGATGGGAATGATGATTATATCTCATTGAGTAGTGCTCCTCCTATATCAAGCACAGGTAATTTTACATACTCTTTTTGGATTAAAGTCAATAGCTATACAAATGGCAGTTTAACTGATGGAAATGGTTCTTATTTCATTGATAGAACAACTGCAACAACACCTCTTGTTAGTTTGAAAGCAGTCAGCGGAGGGTATGGCTTTCAAGTGAGATATGATGATAGTTCTGGATTAGGTGGCCCGTCAGGTGGCTTGATTACAGGAAACTGGCGGCATATTGTGATGCTAAGAGAGTATAATGTTAATTTCAGATTATATGTTGATGGAGTAAATGTTGCAAATTCAACTGATACAGGAAGCAAGGCTCTCACGGTACCTATTGCTAAACTAGGATGCCATGCTAGTGAATCTACAAGAGCTTTAACCGGCAATATTGATGAATTCCAAATATATAATAAAACTCTTTCTGCAGCTGAAATTAACCAGCTTTACATGTCTAATTTATACAAATATAATCAAACAGGATGGAACTTATATGTAAATCAGAGCAAGAATTCCACAACTGGTTTAGATTATGCAACTTACACATATTTTGCAAGTGCAAAAGATGCTGCAGGAAATTCAAATCAGACTGAAACTAAGACAATAACAACTGCAGTAGATACAACTCCACCTTCAATCAATTTCACATATCCTACACCTGCAAATAACACTCAGACAACTAACACATCAATTGAGATAAATGTGAGCATAGTTGAATCAAACTTAAATGAGGTAAACTTTAATTGGAATTCTACTAATTTTACAATCTATAATAATTCATTAGTTTTAATGATGAACTTTAATAATTTCTCCTCACTTGGAGAAAATTCAACTTATGTTGTTGATGTGAGCAAATACAGTAATAATGGGACTGCTATAAATGGGGCTTTCTACAATTCTTCAGGAAAATTTGGGGGAGCCTACCAGTTTGATGGAGTGGATGATTATATAAATACAACTATCTCTTCAAATGCTAATTTCTTAAATAATACATTTTCAGTTTCTTTATGGTTTAAGACAACACAGACAGGGTTAAGTGTTCCTATTGGCAAAGGTGCAGATGGGAGTACTGGAGGATGGCAATTTGGATTAAACTTTGTTACAGTGAATAAAATTGTTTTCAGAACAAAAAATTCTGCAGGAACTGTGGCATTAGTAAGAGAAACTTCATCTACATTAAATGATGGAAATTGGCATTATATTGTTGCAGTTGCTACTACAAATTCTAGCGGGACTTCAGGGCAAAATATTGAATTATACCTTGATGGTGCTTTAAATGAAGGGGCACTAACAAATTCTCTTGCTTCAGCTATGACTTCAGACACTGTTCAAATAGGCAGACGTCCAACAGGTCTCAATTTCAACGGCTCAATTGATGAAGTTCGAATATGGAACAGAAGCTTATCAGCTTCTGAAATTAACCAGCTGTATATGGCAAATCTATACAAATATAATCAAACAGGATGGAACTTGTACATAAATCAGAGCAAGAATTCCACAACTGGACTTGATTTGGGAACATATACATATTTTGCAAGTGCAAAAGATGCAAGCGGGAATTCTAATTCAACTGAAACAAGATATGTGACAATAACAACACCAACTGATACAACATATCCACTATTCAGCAATTATTATGACAATAATGCAACTCTGGTTGGAAGTGGAATCGCATTATTTAATGTAACAGTAGAAAATACAAACGGAACAGTTTTTCTAGAAATAAACAACACAAATTATACTGCAACAAATTTATCCTCGAATGTCTACAATGTTTCTGTAAATCTTGGAAATGGAACATATTCTTATTACTGGGGAGCTTGGGGTAATGGTTCAAATCATTTGTATAATATTTCATCAATAATGTATTATACTGTGAATGCAACTATAGATACAACTGCTCCTAATATAAACATAATATTTCCAACAAATAACTCTAATTTTTCATACTCAAATGTCAATGTTAATTATAGTGTTTCTGATGCAAACCTGCAGGCATGCTGGTATTCAAATGATACTTATTCAGGAAATATAACTTTAAATAATTGTGCAAATATAACAACAGTCTCATGGAGTGAAGGCTATCATAATGTTACAATATGGGCAAATGATACATTTGGAAATAAAAATTTCTCGCAAGTAACATTTTTTGTTGATTCTATTGCTCCTATTGTAAGTTTAATCTCTCCTGAAAATAATACATTAAATTATACAAGCAATACAATTGATTTTAAGTATAATGTTTCTGATGCAGGCAATATAATTAACTGCTCGCTTATTATTAATAATCAAATAAATAAAACAGTTAACTCGCCTGCAAAAGACACGGAAAATAATATAACAATTTATCTTCCAGACGCAGATTATTTATGGAGCATAAACTGCACTGATTATTTAAATAATCAGGGAGCAAGCGAGACAAAAAATATTTCTATAAATGTAGAAAATGCAATTTCGATTTCTTTATCTTCCAAGCTTTCTCAACAAATAAACTGGAGTATTGAAAGTCTGCCTATATTTAATCAGTCAGCAAGCGAGAATAATAATAGCGGGGCAACTAATTACTGGATAAATATCTCAGTTACAGGAGGAACAGCTGACTTGTATGCAAAGGCATCAGGAGATTTAATGACTCAGGGTTTAGATGTTTTAGGATTGGGAAACGAAACTTATTCATATAATTTAACAAACTCAAGCGTTCCTTCTCAAAATAAATTTTTATTAACAACAAATTATTCAGATAATAAGATTGGAGACAGCTTAAATGACAAGAGTGTTGTTTACTTGAAATTCTTCCTTTCTGCACCTGCATCACAGGCAGCCGGAACTTACAATAATTCTTTGCTGTTTAAGGCAGTTCAGCATGGACAGACACCATGAAATAATTAAATTAGCTCTTTACCAAATTAATCAACCTTTAATTACCATAAGATACTGTCATTGTCATAAATGGCAAGAGCATTAATATTGTTTCCTTCAATAAACTATTTTTCAATTATAATCATCAAAGATAGCTTTAATAGAGTAAGATAAAGAATTTTGATAATTTCCATAAAGTTTATATATCTTAAAATATTAAGGATAAAATGTCAAAAGAAAATAAATTGCTTGCTGTATTCAGCTTAATTTTTATTTTTTCTATAATTATGATTTTTGTTCAGCAGTCAGGAATTACAGGATATGCCACGACAGGAACAACTGTTTCAAATGTTACAATTTCTTCATATCTTTCAATAGCCATGTCAACAAATCTTCAGGCAGGAATATTGTTTGGAACAGTAGATGCACTGCCTGCAACCGACTTAAATGCATCACATAATTATGATGGAGCATCATCTGCTTCTACAATGTTTATAAATGTCTCAACAGACAGCAATACTGCTGTTGATTTTTGCATTCAGGCAAATGCTGCTCTTACAGATAGCGTTGGCGGGAATATTATCGGAATAGGAAATGAGACATATTTAAATTCAACAATAACAAATTCAACCCTTCCAGGGCTTTCAACAAG
>Ga0194112_10012126_pt1 | contig 10564 bp, 8 predicted proteins | sample TA2MahC400mmetaG_FD_146191 | JGI IMG/M metagenome (GOLD analysis project Ga0194112, IMG submission 146191) | Freshwater microbial communities from Lake Tanganyika, Tanzania - TA2015016 Mahale Deep Cast 400m | ecosystem: Environmental > Aquatic > Freshwater > Lake | place: Tanzania: Lake...
TTTATAAAAAATCTTTTTTTTATTTGATAAGTTTATTCATTTTAATTGCGGCCCCCCTATTTTTATTTGCAAAATCTTTGATGTATACCATTTATAGTGAACAGTTTTTTAGTTCTATTTATTTTTTAAAATTGCTTCTTTTACCATCTTTATTTATTGTGCTTGGTCAAAACATATCCACTTATTTGAATTCTATAAATAAACAAAGAATTCCAGTTATATTCGGTTTAATATCCTGTAGCCTTAATATATTCCTGAATTTTTTTCTCATTGGTACTTATAAAGTATTGGGGGTTATAATCTCTTTGATAATTTCTCATGGTATTTTTTTAGTTTTAATGATGGTTTATGTGCAAATTCATTCTAGAAATAATATTGTTTAAATTTTGTAATCAAAGATCCATTTATATTGCATGTAGCAATTGAACAATTCTTTTTGCATTTGTATAATTTTTTTCTCATTTGTTTGTTCTTTTTTGAATCCCATATATCTTTTGGGGTTTTTTGTAATACGTTTCCGACTTTTTTTGTTTTACAGATGGTCACATATCCTGATGCGTTTATCATAAATGACCTTAAGGGGCTAGAGCATTCTTCTTTGATTGAATCTGGGTTTTTGTAATATTTCTTGATTAGCCGTAAGTGTTCAAACGAATTTGAGACTGGGTAACCTTTTTTTTTGTATTCTATCACCCGGTCTATAATCGTTTCAACTTTTTTATAGCTCGGCCATAAGTAGCTTAATTCTTTCTTTGCATCACCATTTATAATAACCAACGCATTAATATTCGCATTTAGTTTTTTTTGTTTTGCGAATTCGATTAACAGGGGTATTTCTTTTATATTGTGCTTGGTTATTACTATGTTGATAGATACGTTTGTATTTTTGGTATTATTTTTTAGCAGGTCTATGGTCTGTAGTACTCTTTTTAAGGAGTTTATCCCTCTTATCTTTTGATATGTTTTTGGATTCAGGCTGTCTAGGCTTATCTTTACGTCATTTGGGTTAGAATTCATTATCTGTGGAATGTTTTTCTTTGTTATTGTCGTACCATTCGTTGATAAAGCAGTTCTTATTCTTAAACCGTTTGCAAAAGCTATCAACTCCCAAATGTCTCTCCTCAAAGTAGACTCTCCACCTGAAAATGTCAATGTAAAAGGTCCCAACCATTTTTTTAAACTAACGATTAATTCTTTTGCTTGCTCTGTTGATATCTCTTTCTCTAAACTATCGTGTTCAAGAAAGCACATACCACATTTAGAATTGCATTCTTTTGTGAGAAATAAAGCGATAAAAGTTGGCTTTGAATAGGTTGTGCCTAAAACCCTATCTACTTTTTGGAGAAAATAATTGTTAAGGAAATTAATCAAATGATGCAAAGGAACGTCCATTATCCCCCCTAGTAATAATAAAGTTTAAAAACTTTGCTGAACAAAACAGATTAAATGTTGCAAAATACTCAGAATTTTAATTATCCCTTATGGCAAAAGATAATCAGCGCGGCTTATACATGGGGTTATAACTCAAACGGTTTGAACACTTTTCAAACTTTAAAGGCTTATTCATTCCTCAATAAATCTCAATGGGAATCGAGAGAAAGATTAGAGAATTATCAACTGTCCCGATTGTGTGCCATATTAAAATACGCCGATAAGAACGTCCCATATTACACGCGGTTATTCAAAAACATAAAATTTAAACCTGAAAATTTAAAATCTTTTGAAGACCTTGAAAGACTACCTATACTAACCAAGGAAGATGTGATCAAAAATTTTGATCGCTTGATTTCCAGGCAGCATGTGGATAAAAAAAATCTTATACGGCGGACTACAGGGGGCACCACTGGAAAACCTTTGCCCCTTTTTTTAAGCTATGACACGCAAATATTTTTTAATGCGTGTAAGATTAGGGGATTTTCCTTTGCGGGAGTTAAAAATTATCACAAGAAGATTAATCTCGGAAGCTCAACAATCCCATACCCCTGTAAAAGCGACCATTATGGGGTCTATAACATTTTTGAAAGAAGCTTAGACTTTTCGTCTGTACATATGTCTCCTAAAACCTTAGAAAACTATGTTGGTCAGATTTTGAGCTTTAAACCGAAGTTTATCCGGGGTTTTTCTTCAGCAATTTACTTACTCGCTCTCTTTTTAAAAGAGAAAAATATAGCCTTAAACTTGGAAGCAGCGATAACAAGAAGTGAAAAGCTGTTAGAATTCCAGAGAAAACTTATCTGCAAAGAATTTGGGTGTGACGTTTTTGATTATTACGGTCTTAACGAAGACGTTTGCTCTGCAATGGAATGCTGTAAACACAATGGTCACCATATAGACATGGAAAAAGGGATTATAGAAATAGTTAAGAACGATGTTTTAGTGAAACCGGGGATTAAGGGAGAGATAATAGCGACTAGCTTGCACAACTTTGCAATGCCCCTGATAAGGTACAAAACTGAGGATTTGGGCACAATCTCTAAAAAAGAATGCTCGTGCGGAAGAGGGCTAAGCTTGCTAGGCTCTGTTGATGGGCGGGTTGCAGACATAATGGCACTAGAAGGGAATGTTACCGTGCCTCCGACAGAGTTTACCATTGTCGTAAAAAATGTAAAAAACATTAAAGAATGCCAATTTATCCAAATATCTGAAAAAGAAATACTGGTCAGGCTTGTAAAAAGAAAAGAATTTACAAAAAAAGACAGGGCAACTTTGATTCAGAATATCCTACGGCTTGTAGGGCATAATATCAAGGTATCTTTAGAATTTACTGATTTTATTAAAAGGGAAAAAAATGGGAAGTTCAAATTTGTTATTTCAAAACTTTCTTCTGAAAGGATAAAAAATATTGTTTAGGAAGATGTTAAATTCTAAAGGCCCGCTGTAATAGCAGTCATTACACCCGGACATATCGGGCAGATATTCAAAATCCGTTTTAAAACTATTTATCGTGCCTAAACTTTTCGGTTTGTATGAAGAGAGTTTTGCACAGCAAGGAACAATATCCCCTTGGGGGGTGATGTTACAATAAGCTTTAGCAGCCCAACATTTTTCGTGATGCTTATTCAACAAAGCGTTCTTTACAATCTTGAAATATTCTGTTGAGGAGGTTATAAACTTTTTATGCTTTTTTTGAACCACTAACCAGTCGATTAGACTACTAAACTCTTCATTGTTTGGAAAATACTTCTTTGCTAACCCTGACTTATCCTGTTCATGAACACTTATCAACTGAAACCTGATTCCTGCTCCAAACTTTTCTGCAAGGTCAATCAAATCATTTATGTGCCTTATGTTCCCATTAAAGATTACTGTTAAAATCTCTGTGGGGATATTTTGATCGGACAAGACATTTAATGCTTTTACTACCTTTTTATAGTGCCCTCTACTTTTTATTTTGTCCTCAATTTTTTCTGGTCCTAAAATGTTAATTAATACCTTATCCACTTGTTTCAATTCATCAATCCTTTTTGGGATGAGGACCCCATTTGAGATGAGAGTACAATAAAAATTCAATTTTTTTGCGTGTTGTATAAGCTCACCTATGTCATTCCTGAGTAAAGGTTCTCCCCCATTAAACATCCAGTAAAGACAACCTATTTTTTTGAATTCTCCCATCATGTCCTTTATCTGCGTGGTGTTTAATTCTGGAATATTCTCTGATATTCTTTTACAGAACGCACATTTAAGGTTACACTTGTAGGTGATATGATGATTCACCTTTAATGGAGATTTTTTATTTAAATACAGCCTTGAAAGCCCATTCATAAACTTTAATCTTCGAACTAGCTTATTCATCAAGATTAAACCACCAACTTCTTCTTTTACCTCTTCTTAAATAGATACTAACATGTTTTATATTCGTAAATTCTAAGATTCCTTCTTTAGCTAGGCTTTTTCCAAACCCGCTTTTTTTTACTCCTCCCCAGGGAGCGTCAACTAATCTTATCATTAAATCGTTTATGCATACAGTCCCGGCCTCTATCTGTTTTGCTATTTTTTGAGCTCTTTTAATATCTTTGGACCATATACTCGCGGTTAAACCATATTCTGAATCGTTAACTAATCTTATTGCTTCTTCTTCATCTTTTACAACTTTAATCGGTAGAACTGGTCCAAATGTTTCATCTTTCATTATTTTCATAGAATGATTAACGTTAGTTAAAATTGTTGGAGAAAAAAATAATGGCCCGAATCTTTTTAGACACTCCCCCCCGACCAATATTTTAGCCCCTTTTTTTTCTGCATCTTTTATATGGTTCATGATTTTTTTTAATTGTTTAAAATTTATAACTGGACCGATATGGACTTTTCTATCGAGAGCGTTACCCACAATTAATTTTTGGGTCTTTTTAAGGGTTTTTTGAATAAATTCATCTGCTATTTCTTTAACAACATATACTCTTTCAACTGAACAGCATACTTGTCCAGCATTCATAAACGCACCCCAAACAATACCATTCGCAGTCAATTCTAGGTCAGCATCTTTACAGACTATCGCTGCGTCTTTACCTCCAAGTTCTAAGACAAGCGGGTGAAGCCTTTCAGAAGATTGTTTCATTACATCAATGCCTGTTTTTAAATCCCCGGTAAAGTGTAATTTATTAATGTTTGAGGCGACTAACTGTCGTCCAGTTAAATGATCTCCGATAATCATATTAAAAACATTCTTAGGTAAGTTCAATCTTTTTATTAAAGTCTCAATTTCTAAGGATACTAGAGGTGTTAATTCTGAAGGTTTCCAGATGACTGAATTGCCGGTTATTAGTGCTGCACAAATTGTGATTAATGGTTCAAAGGGGTAGTTCCATGAAGAAATAATCCCTACAACTCCGATGGGTTCGTAGAGCAAGTAATCTTTTCTAAAAAATCTTTTTAAAATATTCCCTTTTATTTTTTTAGGTTTTAAAATATCATCTATATTTTTTAGAATGTAATTAATATGTTTTTTTGTATTCTGAACTTCTTTAATAGAATCAGATAAAGTTTTCCCTGTTTCTCTTGTTATAATGGATGCAAGAATGTTACTGTTTTGTTCTATTTCTCTTTTAATCTTACTTATATAGGTTTTTCGCTCTTTTATCGATAAATTTTTCCAGGTACAGAACGAATCACGCGCAGATTTTACAATTTTCTTAATCTTATTTTGTGAACAAATCATTTAGTTTACTTTTTTCCTTTTTTAATAGTAAATCTATTCCTTTTTCTAAAAAGTAACATTCTAACATATTTTTATCAAAAAATTGTTTTTTTAAACGATACATTGCTATTGGTTTATATGTTTTTAGTAATAACATTGGAAAATCCTTCAGCTTTATCTCTTCTGTGGGCCAAAAGAAATGGGATAGAAGGTATATAAATTTTAATCTTTTTTCAGGAATGTTTGATACTTTGCTGAATATTGGTAAATAGGTTTTGTATCTTCTTGAAAAATCTTTAACTGTGCTGTGTGGCTGGTAACCTCTTTGGACTATTTCGGAATAAGCTTTAGTCCCAGGAAGCGGTAAAAAAAGGCCTAGGAACCAGATTTCGGCATTTGGATTTTCTTTTTTCAGTTTAAAAATCGTTTTTAACGTTAGTTTTAAATCTTGTTCTGTTTCACCAGGCAAGCACATTATTGGAGTATATTTAATTTTGATATTAGTCTTTTTTAATTTTCTGTTAAACTTGAACACGTCTTTTAATGGTATGTACCTATCGACGTTCGTCCTTAATCTCGGTGAGCCAGTTTGCAATCCATAGCTTATCCTTTTGCATTTACTTTTTTCAAGTAAGCTAATCATCTCTTTGTCACAATTCTTTATCAAATCATCTCCTACTTGAGACCACCAAGGAATCGCAACTTTTTTTTGAATAACTCCCTTTAAAATTCTTTTAAAACGGTAAATATCTGAAGTAAAATTATCATCCACTATTTTTAATTCTGAAGCTTCATATTTTTCTGAAATTTCTTCTATCCATTTAACTGTTTTATCAGACGATAAACCCCTCCATCCTGGTCTTATTAAATTGTGACAAAAAGAACATTTCATGTTACAACCTCTTGAAGTTTCGAATGATATGGCATTGTGATAAGCTTTTAAATCTAATAGGCTGTAGTCAAAAAGAGGTAATTTTTCTAGATTAATAAATGGTCTTTGGGGGTTAATTTTGATTTTTGATCCGGTTTTATAGCAAATTCCTTTTATTTTGGAGAGCGGAATTTTTCCTTCGAAGGATTTTATTAGTTCATAAAAGGTAAGTTCCCCCTCTCCTTTTACTACGAAGTCTACGCCATAATCTAAAAAATATTTTGGGTCAACAAAAGATGTTGCAGTACCCCCGACCACAATCTTTGTTGTTGAATATTTTTTAATAAACTGAGAAATATGTATTACCTGGGGTAGGTAGAGCTGGCTGGGGCAGGTTATACCTACACATAGGGGGTTTTTCTTTAATTCATGAACCAAATCAGGTTCCCAGTGCTGATGAAATTGTTGGTCTATTATTTTAATATGATAATTTTGAGGAATTAATCTAATCATAGCAAGAAGAGAAAGAGGCATGAAATGGGATCGTTGTTTATGAAAAACATAATGTCCAAATGTCTCTTTTAAATTTAATAATACTATGCTATTCATTTTAACCAACATATCTCTGGATAATATTTTTTTTTGTAAAAATTTGTATAAAATTTATATACAATTTTCAAGAATTTGTTTCTATAAAAATCTTTCGTTTGGAATAAAAAGTATAAGAAATAAGGCATTACTTTTTTTCGTTTCTCATTTTTAATCATATATTTATATTCAGTTTTTAGTAAGAGAGAAAACGCTTTCTTTTGAAATTTCTGCTTAACAGACCAGTTTAACCCATTTGTTTCATCAAATTTATACTCAATTAAACTAAACATGTCTTCATAAAGGGGTGTAACGTTTTTAATTTTGAAAAAAGAAAAATTGTTCAAAATTTGAGAATTATAAGATAGTCTAAATTTAGAATAAATGATGGAATTTATATACTTAGAATTTTTGATTATAAATTTCTGAGTTTCTTCTACGTCGTTCATATTTTCATAAATAAACCCATAAATTAGCAACACATCATTTTTAATGCCTGCATTGTAAGAATCTTTCAGAATCTTTGAAGCTTCTTTTAAAGCAATATTTTTATTCATAGTTTTTAATATTTCTTTACTTCCGGATTCAATTCCAAATTTTAACATAAAGCAGCCACTCCTTTTTAATTTTGATAAAAGATTCTTATCTAAATTTTTAGGGCTGATAAATAAAGAAATCCATTCAATGTTTAATTTATGTTTGATAAACGATTCTGTTAAATTTTCTAAATACTCGTGGCTTATATTTAAATCTGAATCATTAAAAACAAATAAACTAGTATTATATTTGTCGCTTAAATATTTTATATCTGAAGTCACTTTTTTAATGGGTTTTACATATCTCTCTTTTTGAAAATTATGGGTGCAAAATGTACAACGATTATTACACCCTTTAGAAATTTGATAAGGCAACATAATTTGCCATTTACCATCTTTTAAAATGTGATACGCCTCTAAAGGTAAACCATTAAAATCTGGAATAATACTAGAACAAGTTATTTTTAATTTTATATCGGATTTAATAAAACAACCATCCTTTTTATATACCAGGCAAGGTATTTTTTCAAATTTAGGTTTCTCTTTTTTAAAAGAACAGCAAAGCCGGTAGAACGGAATTTCTCCATCCCCCAGTATAATAAAATCAACAAAAAACAATTTTTTTAAAAATAAATCAATATGCGCGGTGAGATACGGCCCGCCAAATACCACATAAACGTTGGAATAAATCTCTTTCAATTTTTTTGTAAGCAGACAAGAAAAAAGAAATTCTGCAGGGCTATGTATTGAAAAACCAACAATATCGAAATTTTTAAAACATGTAAGGTCCAATATTTTTTCTAAAGCAATATCAAACTTTTTTGTTTTCTTATTATTAAATAAATGGCTAGAAACTTTTTTTGTATCTCTAAATTGTTCAAGGTTAATCTTTGGAAATAATATATTTTCTCTATTTTCCACCCTAACTTTTTCTAATAAATCATCTTGGTCTACGATTAATTTTTTTCCCCTAAGAAACGCTGTTAAAGTAGCAATACCCAGGGGGGGAATTCCTCCCGGAGTGTCATCAAATGCTGGGGGGCGTATTAGTTTGATTTTCATATAATCACTTTTTTCATTAGGTATCCCAAAAGTATTTAAAACTTACTCATTTCTCTCATAAAAAAGATGCCAAATTCAAATCATTATTGAAAAAATGCTACAAGTAGATAACATAACAAAAAGGTGTTGGGTGCATTTAGGTTATAACTGTAATAACAAGTGTCTTTTCTGTTATTACCGAGATTCATTGAAATTAAAAGATAAGTCCACAAATACTATTAAAAAAGTTCTAAGAAAACTCAAGAATAAAGGCATAACGGATATTGAATTAATCGGTGGTGAACCTACAATAAGGAAAGATATTTTTGAAATACTTCTTTTTGCTAAACATTTAGGTTTTAAAGATATTCGTGTGATAACAAACGGTTCAAAAACATATAAAACCAGTTTTTGTAAAGAGTTAATAAAAAATGGCACAACAAGTTTCTTATTCTCTATAGAGGGAGATAACCAAGAATTGCATGATTCTTTAACACAAACGGAAGGAAGTTTTCAAAAAATAATAGAATCCATGAAAAATATGAAAAAATTACGAATCTCTTTCCAAACAAATACTACAATCACAAAATTGAATTATGAAAATTTACCGGATTTGGCAAAACTTTTACTCAAATTTAAACCGAGGATAGTAAACTTTTTGATTTACTGGCCTTTTGATGACGGAAAAAACCATTACTCCGACATGGCGCCCAAGCTTTCTGTTGTTAAGCCTTTTTTAGTATCTTCCATTGAAATATTAAAAGAACGTGTTGAAGATATTAACTTGCGATATTTCCCGTTCTGTGTATTAAGCGGTTATGAGCGGTATATCTGTGGTTATCATCAAAAACTTTATGATCAAGAACAATGGAACAACTTGGTTATGGACCAAATAAAATATGGGGGGATTATTAACTTTTACCATATCCTAAAAGGGATATTAAGCTTTAAAAATAAGTTTAGGATGCTTAAATTGCCTTTTAAGAACTTGATTAACGAATCGGTCGTAGAGTTCATCGTTTCAAAACATTTTACACATCCAAAAAGTTGTAAACCCTGTAGGAATTATTTTATTTGTAACGGTTTTTGGAAACAGTATATAACCTTATATGGGGCAAAAGAAATTCGACCTGTTTACGGACAAAAAATTTATGACTCCCTTTTTTTTAGAAGAAGAAAATGAAAGTATCAATAATAATCCCTACTTATAACAGGCAAGGTTTGGTAAAAAATTGTCTTGAAAGCTTGTTTAATCAAAAAATTTCAAAGAAAATTTATGAAATAATAGTAATAGATGATGGTAGTATTGACCAAACTCAGGATTTGATCAAAAATTTGAAAAAAAAATATAAAAATCTTAAATATTTTAAACAAAAACATTCTGGACCTGCTGCGGCTAGAAATTTAGGAATAAAAAGGTCTAAAGGAGAAATAATAGCTTTCATAGATGATGATTGTATCGCAAAAAAAAACTGGGTTGAAAATATAATAAAAGCCCATAAAAAATACTTTTTATATGCAGGAATTGGAGGAGAAACCTATAACATTTTAAAAAATAATCGTATCGCTAACATTAGACAGTTTATTTGGGAATATTCTATACAAACACAAAATGCATGCAACCCAATTTTAAAAAGGCTTAAACATTATGTATGTCCTTTTTCTCTTGGAAAAACATTTGAAACTTTTATGCTCCCATCTAACAATGTTTCTTACAAAAGAAACATTTTCAATAAATATCTATTTGACACATCTTTTAATACAGCCTCAGGAGAGGATTCTGAACTAAACTGGAGGCTAAAACTTAATGGTTTTAAGCTGCTATATAATCCTTCTATAAAAATTTATCATAATCATGTTTCTTCATTGAAAATTTTTTTAATTCAAACGTTTAATCATGGAAAAAATGTTTATAAAATAAAATTAAAACATAACAATTTCTATCCAATATTTTTTGATAACTTTTTTCAAACAGGTTTATTCATTTCTGCCTTTTTATTAATGCCTCTTTTAAAATCGTTACAAATCAGGAACATTAAAGATTATCTTATCTATATACCTTATCTTTTTTTATATGAGTTTGTTTACAGATTAGGAATAATATCAGGGGTTATGTTTTATGGAAAAAAACAAAAAATAATTTAATATTTTTCTAAATTTTTGATTTCTGAAACTGTGTTTTAACTGCCTGTATCTCCAATCCATTTCTTTTTCACTTATCTTAGGGCTGATTTTGTAAGCTTTCGTTCTAGGTCGAGGAGAAAATTTTTGGACCTGGATGTAGTCAAAGTTGACTTCATTAATCAAGTCTATAGAATCTTTAAATTCTGAGATTGTTTCTGTTGGAAACCCGACCATTATGTGAGTTTGTAAACTAATACAGGGGTAATTTAA
>Ga0194112_10012129_pt1 | contig 10563 bp, 9 predicted proteins | sample TA2MahC400mmetaG_FD_146191 | JGI IMG/M metagenome (GOLD analysis project Ga0194112, IMG submission 146191) | Freshwater microbial communities from Lake Tanganyika, Tanzania - TA2015016 Mahale Deep Cast 400m | ecosystem: Environmental > Aquatic > Freshwater > Lake | place: Tanzania: Lake...
ACGTTTGGTTCACCGACCGCGAAGGCGACGCGGTGGGCTATCTCTCCCCGGCCCGAAACGAGATCGCCCTGTACCGGATGCCTGCCAACTCCCACCCTCTGTTCCTGATCCTTGATCCGGCGGGGAACGTGTGGTTCACCGCGGAGCGGGGGAACTTCGTCGGGCGCCTCTCGATCCTTCCCGTGCTGGGAGAACCGCCGACGCTGCCGAGCGGCGGGTTCCGGTTCCTCGGCTACGGCATCAGCCAGAGTGGGAACCGGGCTTGGGCAAGCGTGGCCTATGCCTACGACGGAAGCGCGGGAGCCGAGGTCTTCATTAGTGCGGAGGTCTTTCGGGGCGGTGCCGCACTCACCGGGTTCACCTCAGCTCCTGTGCGGGTAACGGCGGGTACGGGCACGACGGACCTCATCATCCAATACCAAGGGACGACCCCGGTGACCTCGGATCAGATCAGGTTCATCGCTTCCCACCTCCCGTGGCCACCGCCGCTCGCGGTGCTGGAGGTGGACTTCGCCACGACCTGGATACCGTAGCAGGAACTGCTTGCGACCAACTGGCCCGCGCGGCGGGAGCGCGGGCCAGTCGCTTGTCAGGGGATGATCTTGTACACGCCGTCGCCCACGCGAACCCGGTCGTTCACCCTGACCGCCACATCCTCGCCGGGCCGCGCCTCCGCGACTGACTTGTGCTCGATCTGCATGGACTCCACCCGCTGAGTCAAGTCGGTGGTCTGGCCCCGGACGCGGATCGTATCGCCCACCCTAAGCGACTCGGTGAGGGAGAGCGCCGCCACCCCGATGCGACCGAAGAAATGGGTCACCTTACCAATGCGAATCTCTTCCATCGCCGATCACCCACACGATGATAGCCGGTCCGTTTCGGTCGTGCCTGCAGGCGTTCGTTAGCGGCGACCCGCATTCACTACATACCGCCCAAGGACCGGGAAGAGGCCCACCCCAAGCAGGAACAAGACGGACGTGATTGCGGCGAGCTTCATGACCGACATGTCCGCGACCCCGGTCACGAACCGCATCGCCTCCACCATGTACGTGAGGGGGAGGGCCTTGCTCAGGGTCCGTAGGAACGACGGCATGATCTCTACTGGGAAGTACACGCCGGAGAGAAACATCATCCCCTGCGCCACGATGCTCGCCACGGTGCTGGCGCTCCCCGGCCGACGCGCCAGGAGGGCGATCAGCGTCCCCAGACCCATCGTGCCCAGGATCGCCGCCACGACAAAGCTCGTGTAGAGGAGCCAGTTCACCTGGAATCGCACCTGGAATAGGGCCACCGCCACGCCGAGCGTGCTGAGGGTGGCGACGTACCCCACGACAAGCCTCACCCCAGCGATGGCGGCGAGCAGCGCGGCCGGGGACATCGGGGTCACCAGCAGGCGGTCGAGGAGCTTGCGCTCCTTCATCTGGGTGATCCGCCCGGACACGGCAAGGAGGCCCGCAGTCAGGATCGCGAACGCCATCACGCCCGGCACGAGCATGTTGAACCACCCGGTGGCCACGCTCCGCCCCACGTCCACCTGCTCTGCCCTCACCACCGCGGACAACCCCTGCCGGCGAAGGTCGAACTCGGCGGCGATCCCTCGGGAGAGCTCTCCTAGCGCGTAGCCCTCTTGAACCCGCGTTGGATCTTGGAGGAAGAGGAGGATTCTCCCATCCCACACCAGCCCGAGGTCGAGCTTGCGCATAGCAAGGTCGGCCTCGAGCGCCGGGCGGTCCGGGTAGCGGCTCACGCTCACCGTCCCCTGATCGGCGAGGACCCGCTCGATCACCTCGACTTCCGTCTCGGAAAGTACGACGAGGCCCAGGTGCGTCGTGCGGGGACCGTCAGCCCCTCCCCACACGAACCCGAAGATGAGGACGAACACAATCGGAAAGAGGGCCGTGAAGAAGAGCATCACCTTGTCCCGTAGGAAGACAAGGGCCTGGGTCCGCAGGAGAGCCCGAAACCCGGTCATCGTCCCACGTCCCAGCGCAACCGTCGCCCGGCGACGGCTACAGACAGGGCGATCCAACCAAGCGGGACGACGAACGTGAGCGGGACGGGCAGGATGGCCTGCGCTACCCCAAGCGATGTCCGCAGCCCTTCGGCGAGGTAGCTCAGCGGGTTCAGGAACAGGATCACCCGCAAGAATAGGGGCAAGTCCCCCACCGGGAAGAACAGGCTGCTCAGGAACATCACCGGCATGTTGACGATGTTGGCGATCGCCATCCCGGACTGAGCGGTCTTGGCAAGGGACGCCACCAGGAACCCGAACGAGAGGAACGTCGCCGCGCTTAGCGCAAGGTAGATGACTACGAGCGGCTGCGCGAAGCGGCTGGTGGCCCCGAACCCGAACCGGCCTACTGCCCACAGGAGGGCGAACTGGAGGAGGCACATCGCGAGGTACCCCAGGGAGAATCCCGCGAAGTACTGCGGGATGCCAAGTGGGGTGACCCAGTACCGGCGCAAGATCTTCTGATCGCGCGCATAGAGGATGGCCCCGGACACACTGAATAGCCCACCCACGAAGAACGCCATGAGCACGATGCCGGGGAGGAGGAAGTCCACGTACGCGACCGGGGTGTCCGCTTGCCCCACCCATGCCGTCGTCGTAACGACAGCGTCTTCTGCTCGGTACAGGCTCGCCAGGGCGAGAAGCTCCCGGTTCACGCCCGCCAGTACCTGCTCCACAATCTCCGCGGATATGCCCGACGCGGCGTTGGCCCCGTTTGTGTATACGCGGAGGCGCGCGCCGCTCCCCCCCGTGAGCCCGGCGCGCACCTCGGCTTCGAATCCCGCTGGGATCACGATCAGGACGGCGAGGTTCCCCAACCGCACTGCTTCCATCTCCCGCGCGATGAACCGCTCTACGTCGGCCCCTGCCGTAGGCCGGCGCACGGTGAAGAGCGGTTTCTTTCCCGTCTCTGGCGCGACGCCGAGAGAGAGGAACACCTCTTCCACGACCGCCGCGAAGCCGGTCGGGGTTGTCGCCCCATGATCGCGGTTCACCAGGGCGACCGTGAAGGTCATCTCTCCCTCCTGGCCGAGTTGGCCGAAGACAAGAGTGAGGAGCGAGAGAAGCAGCAGGGGGAACACCACGAACCAGAACAGGGTCTCCCGCTCGCGGAGCGCGGTAACCAAGTAGACCCAGGCCAGGCGCACGACCTCTCTCACTCGCGCAGCCTCCGCCCGGTGAGGGACAGGAACACGTCCTCCAGGTTCGGCTGGCGCACGACCATGTTCCTCAGGGGAACCCTATGTTGACGAGACCACTGGAGGAGCCCCTCCAGTGCCGCAACGAGGTCGGCCGTCTCCAGGGTGACAACGCCCTCATCCTCATGGGTCTTCGCCGGGAGGGCCGCCAGCACCCCGGGATCGAGGCCGGCGACCTCGAACTCAATGAACGTGTCCTGGGTGAGGCGCGCGGCGAGTTCCCGGGGACTTCCGTGGGCGATCACGCAGCCGTGATCCATGATGCACACCTGGTCCGACAAGGACTCGGCCTCCTCCATGTAATGCGTCGTTAGGACGATCGTCTTCCCGCCCGCTTTGAGGCCCTCGACAATCGCCCAGATGTTGCGCCGGGCCTGAGGATCGAGGCCAGTGGTGGGTTCGTCGAGGAACACGAGATCGGGATCGTTGATGAGCGCCGCACCCAGCGCCAGGCGCTGCTTCTGCCCTCCCGAAAGGTGCCGCACCAGGGCCCCAGCCTTGTCCTCCAGGGCCACCGCGGCCAGGATCTCGCTCACCAATCGGGGCCGGTCGAAGAACGACGCGAACAGGGCCAGCACCTCGCGCACCTTGAGGTACGGTTCGAAGCCCCCCTCCTGGAGGAGGACGCCCAATCGGCCCTTCATCGCCGCCGTCACCCGCCGCACCCGGATCCCGAACATCTCGATCTCGCCCGAGTCCGCCTCGCGGATCCCCTCCAGGATCTCCAAGGTCGTGGTCTTCCCGGCCCCGTTCGGGCCAAGGATCGTGAACACAGTCCCCGCGAGGACCGAGAACGAAATCCCATCCACGGCCCGCACGCTGCCGTAGCTCTTTCTTAAATCACGTACGGAGAGGAGCGCCCTCCCTTCGTTCGACACCCTCGCCCCCTTTTTGTGTTCAGCCTCTCGCGCCTGCCCAATCGCGCAGTTCGGGTCGGCCCGCAATTGTAGCGAGGACAGCTCCGATCAACAATGACCAGACCGCTAAACCCGTGCCAAACGGGCGAAGGTGGGGCCGACGACCACCTCGTTATAATGCGATACCCCCGGGGAGGTGGGAGACGTGTCCGAAGAGGAACGCAGACTGAGCGCAATCCTGATCACCGACATCGTCGGCTACACCCTTCTGGGCCAGACGAACGAAGACCTCTCGCTCAAGCTGCTCGAGGAGCACGACGCGATCCTGCGGCCCCTATTCTCCAGCCACGGCGGCCAGATCGTCAAGGGGATGGGCGACGGGTTCATGGTCGAGTTCCCGAGCGCCCTCCAAGCCACGCGCTGCGCCATCGCGATCCAGGAGGCCCTGCACCAGCGCAACGTGTCCCAACCGCCGGAACGACGGATCCGCATCCGCATCGGCGTTCATGTGGGCGATGTGGTACACCGCCAGGGTGACCTATTCGGGGACGGTGTGAACATCGCGTCGCGCATCGCCCCGTTTGCCGAGCCGGAGGGCGTCTGCATCTCTGCCCAGGTCTACGACCACGTCTGGAACAAGATCGGCTTCCCGCTCGTCAGTACGGGGAAACAGGCCCTCAAGCACGTCCGCCTGCCCACCGAGGTGTACTGCGTGGCGTTCCCGTGGTCGGAGGTGCGCCCCGAGGAGCCGCGCCCGGTGGACCGTACCCGGATCGCCGTGCTCCCCCTGACCAACATCAGCCCCGACCCCGCCGACGCCTACTTCGCCGATGGGATGACGGAGGAACTCATCTTCACCCTGTCCAAGATCCGGGGCCTGCGCGTGATCGCCCAAACCTCGGTGATGAAGTACAAGGGGACCCAGAAGTCGGTGGCCGAGATCGGCCAAGAGCTGCGGGTGGCGACGGTCCTCGAGGGCAGCGTACGCAAGGTGGACCATCGGCTGCGGATCAACCTCCAACTCGTTGACGCTCAGAGCGAGGAACACCTGTGGGCGGAGGCTTACGACCGCAATCTCGAGGACGTGCTCGCTATCCAAAGCGAGATCGCCCGCAAGGTGGCGGAGGTGCTCGAGGTGAAGCTCGTCGCCGGAGAGGACCGGGGACTCCAGGCCAAGGCGGCGCGCGACGTGGAGGTCTACATGCTGTACCTGAAGGGCCGCCACTTCTGGAACCAACGGTCGGAGACCGGGCTCCGAAGGGCGATCGAGCTCTTCCAAGACGCCATCGCCGCGGATCCGAACTACGCCCTGGCCTATGCCGGCCTGGCTGACTCCTACAGCGTGCTCGCCAGCCGGGGGTCCCTGCCTATGCACGAGGCCATGCCTAAGGCGAAGGAAGCGGCGCTCAAGTCCCTCGAGAGCGATGAGAACCTCGCCGAGGCGAACACGTCCCTAGCCTTAATCGAGTGGTTGTTCGAGCACGACATCGAGAAGGCTGCGGCTCGGTTCAAGCGAGCGATCGAACAAAACCCGAACTACGCCACCGCACGGCAGTGGTATGCGAACGCCCTCAGCGATATGGGGCGAACGTCCGAGGCTCTCGCCGAGATCAAGCGCGCCCTGGCCCTCGACCCCCTCTCACCGATCATCAACACGGCAATGTCTGGCATCTTGTGGGAATCCGGGCAGTTCTCCGAGGCCCTGGACCAACACCGGCGCGCCCAAGCCATCGCCGCCGACTTCGTCGAGGGGCACCTCTCCCTGGCGTCGGTCCTCCAAACCGCGGGGAGATGGGGCGAAGCCGAGGCGGAGCTGAACAAGGCGCTTGAACTGGACCCCACGAGCAACGCGGCGCGCCGGGCACTCGCCGAACACCTCGTGTTCCTCGGGAGATTCGAAGAAGCCCTCGACGTCTTCCAGAAGGTGCTGCTCCTCGAGCCCGACTCGCCGGTCGCGAACCACTCCTACGGAACGGCGCTGTTCCTGGCTCGACAGTACGAGGAGTCCATTGCGCAGCTCACCCGCACGCTCGATCTCGACCCAGAAGGGATCCACCCCCGCGTCACCTTGGGCGTCGTTTACACCTGCACTGGGCAATACAACGAGGCACTCCAGGTGTTCCGCCAAGCGGAGGCGAAGCTGCCCAACACTGACCGGTTGCGGATGGGGATCCAGGCCCACCGCGTCGCGACCTACGCTGGAATGGGTGAGACCACGACGGCGGAGGATATCTTGGGGGCGCTGGAGTCGAAGGATTTCGGGCTCGGGCACGCGTTCATGGTCGCCTGCGCCCATTTCGCTCTGGAGCACCTCGACAAGGGACTCAACTGGCTGGAGCGGTCCTACGGCGCACGGGACCCCGGGCTGCGCTCGCTCAAGGTCCACCCCCAGTTCGACAACGTCCGCGCCGACCCGCGATTCCAGGACTATCTCGCCAAGATGGGCCTGACGGAGGAGAGACGCCCGCAGGATGCAACTGCAACCCCGGGAATCACGTAACCGTTCCGTACAGCCGGCCCTCGTTGAACCGATTGCCCCGTTTGAGCATACTGCACGGCACAAAACCCGATCCCGGATTGGGGGGGGTGCGAGGAGGTCTTGCCACGGATGAGCCACGCCACGGTCGCCATCAAGAGAGCGGGGGCCTACGACGCGGCAAAGATCCGTTCCGCCGTCGAGGCCGCGATTGCCGAGATTGGGGGACTTGGCGAGGTCGTCCGGCCTGGGGCCCAGGTGTTTGTGAAGATCAACCACCTCTCCCCGCCGTCCCCTCCGGAGCGAGGGATCGTCACCCACCCCACGTTCACCGCGGCGGTGCTCGCGTTCCTGCGCGGTATCACGCCGCACATCACCGTTGGGGACGACATCCACCCCTCCACCCCAGACGGGTTCGTGGTTTCCGGGTACCGTGCGACGTGCGACCGCCTTGGGGTGCGACTCGTGAACCTGCGCGAGGTCGGGTTCCAGCGGGTTCCCTGCGATGGGGCGATCCTGAAGGAAGTCTATCTCGCCCGGGCGTTGATCGAGGCGGACGTCGTCGTCAACCTGCCCAAGCTGAAGACCCATTCCCTGACCCTGTTTACTGGCGCGGTGAAGAACATGTACGGCGCGATCCCGGCCGGACTGCGGACCCGGTTCCACGGCCAGTACAAGAACCCGTCCGAGTTCAACCAGGTGCTCGTGGACATCTTCTCCGTCGCTAAACCTCACTTCACGATCATGGATGGACTCGCCGCCATGGAGGGCGCCGGCCCAGCCAACGGATCCGTCCGCAACCTGGGCGTGATCCTCACCAGCCGGGATGCGGTGGCTCTGGACGCCGTGGCCACCCGGATCATCGGCCTCGATCCGCTGGCGGTGGGCTCCACCCGCTACGCCCACGAGCGCGGCCTTGGCATCGGAGACCTTGATGGGATTAAGGTCGTGGGCGAGCCGCTCGAAGCCGTCACGGCCTCCGACTTCAAGCTCCCGCCGATCCAGGCCAGCGAGATCGTGGGCCGGACGCCGCGGTTCCTGACGAAGTTCGTCACACGCCAGCTCGTGGTCCGCCCCGAAACCGTGCGCAAGCGCTGCGTGGGGTGTGGGGCGTGTGCTCAGATCTGCCCGACCGGGGCGGCCGTAGTCGTGGCCGGCAAAGCCCGCATCGCCCGCGCATCCTGCATCCGATGCATGTGCTGCCACGAGGTATGCCGGTTCGACGCCGTGGCCCTCAACCGTTCCGCTGTCGGAAAGGCGTTGCGCCCCCTGATGGTCGCCCGGCGCAGGGCCCGCCGGCGCGCCCCCTAGGAGGCCCGGGCAGGCTCTATAATGCTCCGGGCAAGAGGGGGAAAGATGAAGCACCAGCTTCCCGAGTACACGGAAGGCGAAGAGATCGCCAACGCGATCACCCATGCCGTGGCGACCGGGCTTAGCATCGCCGGTCTTGCCGCCCTCACCGCGCTCGGCGTGCTTCGGGGAGGAACCATTGGGCAGATCGCAAGCCTCGTTGTGTACGGGACGACCCTCGTCCTGACCCACCTCTCCTCGACCCTCTACCACAGCTTTCGGAGCCGCCGAGTCAAGGCGGTGTTCCGGATCCTCGACCACGCCGCGATCTACCTCCTCATCGCCGGGACGTACACCCCGTTCCTCGTGATCCGCCTGTGGAACCCGTGGGGGTGGGCGCTGCTGGGGATCGTGTGGGTGATGGCCATCGCCGGGGTCCTGTTCAAGTCGCTCTTCCTCGGCCGCCTGCGCAAGGCGTCCGTGGTCACCTACGTGGTAATGGGGTGGCTCGTCGTGGTGGCCGCGGGGCAGATCCTGGCCCATGTTCCGCTCGGCGCGCTGGCGTTCCTCCTCGCGGGGGGACTGATATACACCTTGGGGATCGTCTTCTACGCCTGGAAGCGTCTCCCGTTCAACCATGCGATCTGGCACCTTATGGTGCTCGCCGCCGGAATGTGCCACTACTTCGCGATCTTCCTCTACCTCCTCCCTAGTCGCTGAGGCTCGCCTCGGAGCGCGCCGAAACCACAGACAAGGGATTGTCGAGAGAAACAATACTTCCACCCAGTGATCGCGCTTCCCAGGATCGAACCAACCCGGAACTCGGAAACACCTCTGCAGTGAAAGCGGGGTTGTTGGGGGTCTTGTACCTGGGTGGTGGCACGATTGATGCAGTATCTGGGCTAACATAGGGATCCGATGCCGAACTACCACCTGCGCCGAACGGAGCGGGAGATCTTGAACCAGGCCGAGCTCGATGCCGTGCTCGCGCGCGGCCGATACATGACCGTGGCGATGTGCCGCGACGGGGAGCCCTACGTGGTCACGTTGAGCTATGGCTACAGCGCTGCGAGGAACGCGCTCTACTACCACTGCGCCCGGGATGGACTCAAGCTCGATTTCCTCCGCGCGAACCCCGAAGTCTGCGCCACGGTGGTGGAGGATCTTGGGTATAAGAGAGGCGAGTGCGCCCATGCCTACCGCTCGGTGGTGGTGCGGGGGCTAATGGGCGTGGTGGAACAGCGCGCGGATAAGGTCCATGGGCTGCGGGTGCTCCTCGCCCAACAGGAAGACGATCCCCGCGAAGTCGAGTGGCGGCTCCTCCCCAACGATGCCGCCTACGACCGGGTGACCGTCCTCCGGCTGGACATTCGGGAAATCACCGGCAAGCGGTCTGCTTAGAACCGCCTCGCGGAATCCGAGAAGCCGCCCATACTCTGCCCTCGGCACCGACACCGTACTTGTGGCGATAGACCAGCGGAGTTGATCGCCCGCTTCGGCTCACTACTGCATTCTCCCCGTGACCCGGTACGTCTCCACCTCGCCCGTGGTGGGCTGGATCGTTCCCCACACGTCGGGCACGAGGTAGATGCTGTAGCGGTACCCTGGGCTCTTGGCCGCGTCGCGATCCGAGACGAACACCAGGGACTTGCCATCAGGAGCCGGGGACCACGCTGGGGCGCAATCCGCCCCGGGATGCTGGGTCACCGGCCGCTCCTCCTTCGTGAACGGGTTGATCAGGTACACGTTCCAGTCGCCGGTGCGATCGGACTCGAACGCGATCCAGTACCCCTTGTCCCATTTCGGGCACCACTTCGGGTTCTGGTCACGCTTGGGGTGCGACGTGATCCGCTGCACGTTCCGCCCGTCGTAGTCCATGATGTAGATGTCCGTGTTCCCGCTCACATCCATCGTATACGCGATGTACTTCCCGTCCGGCGATACGTGCGGCGACGAGATCGGATACTGGCTATACGTGATCTGGGTCCACGTCCCGGTGGGAATGTTCACGCGGTACAGCTGGGGAATCTGGCTGTAGAGGTCCGAGCACAGGATGAGATCACTGTGCTGGCCCTGACCGTCCTTGAGGGAGCTCCAGACAGGCATCGAATCGAGCCCCTGCGGGCGGTAGGTGATCCGGGTATGGGTCCCCTTGGAGATGTCGTAAAGGTAAAGGTAGATGTTGCCTTGGGCCTGCCCATGCTTGTTCGAGACGTACGCCACGCGCCCCCCGTCGGGGGCCGCCGCGGGTTCCCGGTCATCGAACGTGTCCAGCGTGATCCGCGTCAGCGCCTCCTCCATCCCCACCGCGGGTGGGACCATGAATAGCTCCCGGGGGGTGTTCCGTTTGGACAGATCGGCTCGGTTCGACACGAACCAGATCGCCGTGGTCTGCTTGCGCTGCGGGTCCTTCGGGTCGGTGTACCAGCCCCAGGAAGGTTGAACATCCTCGATGCTTACCTTCTGCCCGCTCTGCCACACCACGACAAGACCGACAGCTAGCACGACAGCCAGGATCAGACCGATAGCCTCCAGAGCCGCCTGCCCCATAGCCTCCTCCTTTGCCCACACGAGATGGGATCCTAACCAGACTACAACAGCAGTCTAGTGTAGTGTCTCTAACATGTCTTTCCAGAGCGCCGCCGCTCTCTGCACCAACGCACCCATCACCCTCTTCCTCCTCCCCAGGGGATGGGAAAAGGACATTCGCTGGGCGGGTGGGCGGATGGT
>Ga0194112_10012137_pt1 | contig 10560 bp, 10 predicted proteins | sample TA2MahC400mmetaG_FD_146191 | JGI IMG/M metagenome (GOLD analysis project Ga0194112, IMG submission 146191) | Freshwater microbial communities from Lake Tanganyika, Tanzania - TA2015016 Mahale Deep Cast 400m | ecosystem: Environmental > Aquatic > Freshwater > Lake | place: Tanzania: Lake...
CACTCATGGCAGACCGATCGCGTTTGCTTTTGGGATCAAGATGGGACTTCCCAACAAGAAGGTGATGGTGGTGAGCGGAGACGGAGATCTCGTGGCCATTGGCGGAAATCACCTGATTCAGAATGCCCGAAGGAATATTGAGATGGTGGTGATCTGTTCCAATAACGGGATCTATGGCATGACCGGGGGACAGGCGGCTCCGACCACACCCATGGGAGTGAAGACGACCACGACTCCATACGGGACATTCGAGAATTTTTTCGAGGATATTTCAGGACTGGTCATTGCCGCAGGAGCTTCGTTTGTCGCTCGCTGGACCACTGCTCATCCACGACAGCTCACGGCCTCGATCAAAAAAGCGATTCAGAAAAAGGGGTTTGCCTTCATCGAAGTGATCTCTCAATGCCCGATTCAGTTCGGGAGAAAGATGGGAGTAGGAAATGCGGTCCAGATGCTTGAGGATTACAAGAATAGATCAATCACCCTCCAGGAGGCTAAAAAACTTTCCAAGGAAGAACTACAAGGTCGAATCGTTGTTGGAGAACTGGTTGACGTGGATAAGCCTGAAATGGTGGAAGAGGTCACCAGAATGAGGAAGAAGGCCATGGGAGGGGCGGAGGCAGCGGTCGATGCAGGAAGAGGGTAATTTAGCCAAAAATATTTGAAATTTCCCAGGCCTGTCATCCTGAACTTGTTTCAGGATCTCTCTCCTTTGAACAAAACGAGATGCCGAACCAAGTTCGGCATGACAACTTTTTGTTGTTTTAATGTTAGAGATAAATTCTCAAGTTATTGGTGAAAGTATCTAATGGCGTTATATTGAACCCGGCCAAGGATATATCCAAACCCTTGTAATTGAGGTTATTCAAAAATGAAAGGTTAAGCAAAGGGTTCGAAGATAGGAGCGAAATAAAGTTCGGGAGGTTTTGAATGGGTCGAACAGAGATATTGATCGGAGGGGTAGGAGGGCAGGGTGTGGTGTTATCCGGGATTCTATTGGGGACAGCTGCTTCTCTCTATGATGGTAAACAGGCGGTTCAAACACAGTCCTATAGTTCGGAGTTGAGGGGAGGATCAGCAAGGGCAGAAGTGATCATCTCGGAAAAAAAGGTAACTGACCCTGAAGTAAGAAGAGCAGATATTCTCATCCTCATGGCAGAGGATGCGGTCGCAAGATATATGCCCAAGATCAAACCCGGAGGACTTCTGGTCATCGATTCGGATCTGGTTAAAGGAGTGAAACTTGGAGAGTACGAGATTCTCTCCATCCCTGCTACGAGTATTGCAGATAAAGAGATGAATAATATTGTTGTGGCAAATCTCATCATCCTGGGTGCAATCCTGAAGAAAACGGGCCTTCTCTCCATTGAAGCAATGGAGAAGGCAATCGAGGTGAGCGTTCCCAAAAAGGCAAAGACCCTGAACCTCAATGCCTTCCGGAGAGGCCTTGAGCTTATTTCTAGAATGGGGGGATAAAGATGGCTGTAAAAACGTTCGAACAATATGTAGCAAGTTTGAGGGTACTGAAGCCCACCGTCTATATGTTCGGGGAAAAAATAAAGAATGCGGTGGATCATCCTCGAATTCGTGCAGGGATCAATGCTACCGGGGCCACTTATGAACTGGCGCAGCATGAGAGGTGCAAACATCTCATGACGACCGTGTCTCCTCTGACAGGAGAACCCATTAACCGGTTTACCCTGCCTCCGCAATCGATCGAAGATCTTGTGGCGAGAGTGAAGATCAACCGGGCTCTGGGAGGATATGTGGGGACGTGCCACCAGCGATGCACGGGCCTGGACTGTCTCTGTACCCTGTCGATTGTGACCTATGACATCGATAGAAAATATGGGACCCAATACTACCATCGCTTTAACGAATTCCTGAAGTATGTGCAGAAAAACGATCTCACTGCAAATGCCAGTGTGACCGATGTGAAGGGAGACCGTAATCTCGGCCCCCATGAGCAACCGGATAGGGATATGTACCTTCGTGTCGTGGACCAGACCAAAGAGGGAATCATCGTCAGGGGAGCCAAGGCCCACCAGACCGGTTCGGTCAGCTGCCATGAGGTGATCGTCCTTCCAACGCGTACAATGGGGAAGGGGGATGAGGATTATGCCCTGGCCTTTGCCATCCCTTCCGATACAGAGAATCTCATTCATGTGGTCGGAAGAAATTCGATGGACACCCGCGAGATCGAAGGGGTCGATTGCGGAAATATCCGGTACAGCAAGTATTGCCCGACCCTCATCTTTGACGAGGTTCTGGTGCCCTGGGAAAGGGTCTTCATGTTCAGGGAGGTGGAGTTTGCAGGGGAGATGGTGAACCGCTTTTCTGCCTTTCACCGTCAATCTCACGGCGGATGTAAATCAGGAAAGATCGATGCCATGACCGGCGCCGCCCTGATGATGATGGAGTATAATGGGACATTAAAGGTGAGTCACCACAAGGAGAAGGTGATCAATATGATCCATATGGCGGAGACCCTTTACGGGTGCAGCCTGGCCGCCTCCTATGAAGGGAAGAAAGAGCCTTCGGGGACCTATTTTATCGATCCGGTTCTGGCTAATGCCTCCAAGATTCATGAAGGGAAAGAGATGGCTGAAGCCACTCGCCTGATGATCGATATTGCCGGTGGTTTTGTGGCAGATCTGCCCTCTGACAGGGATTTTGAAAATCCTGAGATCGGTGAACTTTTGAAAAAATATTTAAAGGGAGCGACCGGCGTAGCGGTCGAGAAAAGGATCAAGATGCTCCGGCTGGTTGAGAAAATGGCCATGGAGAGCGCGGATACGATTTCCGACATTCATGGAGGAGGCTCGCCAGCCGCTCACCGGCTGACGATCTACAGGGAGTCGAATATCGACTACAAAAAGAACTGCGCCAAACGCCTGGCCTGCATCGAAGATTAAGGAGGAAGGCCAGGAAGGAAGGCCATGATCATGGCCAAACAACTAAAAAAGGAGGAAGAGAGATGAAGATGAAAAAGATGTTCACAGTGTTACGGGTAGCGGTTTTATGTTTAATTTTTCTGATGGCCTTAGTTGTTGTAAAACCTGTGACTGCCAGAGAGATTCGTGTAGCCACCGTAGCCCTTCCTGAAACAACCGTCCATCAGGGCCTCGATAAATGGAAGGCGGTGATAGAAGAACGATCTGGCGGAAAGATCACCGTGAAGGTTCTTGGTCGTGCGGTAATGGGAGGTGATCGCGAAATGATTGAAGGTTGCCGTTTAGGCACTCTGGATGCTGGAATTGTGAGTGGATCGGTACTGGCTACTCTTGTTCCCCAGTATATGATGGTGGCCATGCCCTATCTTTTCAATAGCCATGACGAGGTGAATCAATGCCTTGACGGACCGATTGGCCAAAAACTCTTCAAAATGCTGGAGGATAAAGGATTGGTGGGTCTTGGTTGGTCGACATGGTCTTTCCGCGGCATTTGGAATAATGTCAGACCAATCGCAAAGCCAAAGGATCTCAAAGGTCTGAAGATACGGACCGTGGAAACGCCTCTGGATGTTTCAACCATGACCTATATGGGAGCCATTGGTACACCAATCGCCTGGAGTGAGTGTCTGATCGGCCTTAAGCAAGGAACCGTCGACGGAATTTCCACAACCTACGGCCTGGGCTACCATCTCAAGCTCTACGAACTTGCCAAATATGCCTCTCAGACAAATCATTACCATGAAACCGCTCCGCTCATCATGTCTAAAAAACTATTCGATTCCTTCACACCCGAAGAACAGAAGATGATCAAGGAGACTGCGGCAGAAGCCTTGCTCTGGGCAAGGAAGGAACAAGCCAAATTTGAGGACAGGGCGCAGGGATTGTTGGAGGAAAAGGGTGTGAAGGTGAATTCCTTGAGCCCAAAGGCGTTTGAGGAATTTAGAGAAAGGACCAAACCTGTTTATGAACAGTTCCGAATCAAGATTGGTGCGGAGTTTATGGATGAGGTGTTCGCCTTTATCAAGACAGTAAGAAAGAAATAATTGTATCCTATCGATTACCTGGGGCAGGAATACCTTTCCTGTCCCAGGTCCCTGAGGCTCCTTTGAAAATGACGCAGAAAATTGAAAAAGGATTTGACGTCTTCGAAAAAGTTCTCAATCTCGTTTCGATGACATTTGTCAGTGGCATCGTTGCCATCATCTTCTATTCGGTCGTCATGCGTTATGTGTTCCAGCGTCCTCCCTTCTGGTCCGAAGAGTTGAGCCGATTCATTTTTATCTGGACCATCATGCTTGGAGCAGTGCTGGTTACCCGGGAACAAAGCCACATTGAGCTGGTCCTCTTTGTGAATCTCCTTCCGAAAAAATGGAAGGCCGTTTTATCCATCTTTACGCGCTTCTTGATGATGGTCTTTTGCTGGGTCATGGTCCAGCAAGGGTTTAAAATATATCCGATCGTGGCGGAGGCGTCCTCTCCCACCTTTGGCATCTCCATGGGCTGGTTGTATTTATCCATCCCAGTGGGAGGTCTGTTGATGGGACTCTGTATTTTGGAGAACATTACGAAATCCTTATTGAGACGAGGTCATTGATTTTCTTCGAGGAGTAATCCATATGTTAATGGTCTATGCATTGGCCATTTTCATTTTGCTCATCTCGTTGGGAGTGCCCATCTATTTCTCCTTTGGATTGACAGCCACCTTTGCCTGTATCATAGGAGGTCTTCCCTTACAGATCATTGCCCAGCGATTGATGATCGGGATGGACTCCTTCGCCCTTTTAGCTGTTCCGGGGTTTATCCTGGCTGGGGAGATCATGTGCCATGGAGGAATATCGAGGCGGATTGTCGATTTTTCAAATGCGGTGGTAGGCCATCTCAAGGGCGGGCTTACTATGGTGACTGTGATGACAAGCATGATCATCGGCGGGATAGCAGGTTCAGCCGTAGCAGAGACAGCGGCTACGGCCTCAATCCTCGTTCCCTCCCTCGAGAGAGAGAAATATCCAAAGGATTTTTCTGCTGCATTGGTTGGGTGCGCCGGACCGGTGGGCAATATCATTCCCCCGTCGATTCCTATGGTTGTTTACTCGATGGTCTCAGGTCTTTCCCTCCTCGAGCTTTTTCTGGCTGGTTACTTTCCAGGGATGATTATCGGATTCAGCCTGATGGGATATTGCTACCTGGTTTGCAAGAAGAGAGGTTACGGCCGATCCACGACCCGTTTTTCCAGCCGCAATCTCATCGGTGCCCTTAAGAGATCCATCCTCGCCATCCTGATACCGGTCGTGATTGTTGGAGGTATTGTAACGGGTGTCTTCACCCCGACAGAATCCGCCATGATCGCCGTTATCTACTCATTGATTGTTTCTATCCACATTTACAAGGAGATGACCTGGGCCAGTATGCCGGAGATATTATTAACAACCGCCAAGACATCAGCAAAGCTGGTGATGATCATGGGTGCCGGTTCTGTCTTTTCCTACATTTCGATCAACGAAGGGATCCCTGAGCTTTTCAAGAGTTTTATGCTTGGCGTTTCGGATAACAAGTATGTCATTCTATTCATATTAAACATAATCTTTCTATTTGCAGGCTTCGTTATCGACATCCTGGTGGCAACGATCATTTTTATTCCTGTCTTAATTCCCCTACAACAGGCCCTGGGACTCGATCCATTACACATCGCCATGGTCTTTATCATCAACCTGTCGATTGGCCTTTTGACCCCACCCGTCGGTTATTCCCTCTATGTCTCATCCGCCATCTCCGGTGTGCCCGTAGAGAAGGTTTCGCGTCGTGCCATTCCTTTTGTGGCCATCATGTATGCAATCCTTGCCCTGATGACGATCTTTCCGCAGCTGACGATATATTTCCCAAGGTTATTCCGTTAGGGGAGAGAAGAAGACCTCCAAGTATTTAAAGGAGGGAGGACTCCAATGCACTATGTGAAAGAAAAAGAGATAGACGGAATTCAATTGCCGGGCAGGCTTTGGAAGAAGTTAATCGGACCTGAAAATGGGGGATGCAAAAATATGATCTTCGGAGTGGTGACCTTCCCTCCGGGCAGCGATCCCGGCCCCCATATTCATCCGAATGAGGAGGAGATCATCTATGTCCTTTCTGGACGGGGGGAAACAAGGGTGGCAGGGGAGATTTATCCTTTAGAGCCTGGAACAGGAGTTTTTACCGAACCCGGGGTAGAGCATGGGGTCAGGACCTTAGGAGATGAACCTTTGGTTCTGATAAGCGTATTTAGTCCTCCGGTGAAACCAGGATCTTACGATAAGCGATAATAACCAAGCTCCAAGCACCAATAACCAGATAATAACCAATGGCGAAATTCCAACATCGAAACGTTTTTGAAAATTGAGTAATTGGATCTTAATTTGGGATTTGGTTATTGGAATTTGATACAGCATGATCGACATCTCAGTTTAAGGAGGAATAAGATGGAGCGTAGTCAATTATTAGAAGAGGTCAAATCTTACTTTGCAGAGTCGGATCACTGGAGACGGCTCTGTGCAGCCCTCCAGGACCCGGACCCCGAAGGAACTCATATCCATGCTTATGTGGAGACATCAGTGCATCCGGCTTCTCTGGAAGCAATCATGAAGGGATATTTTGAGAAGAAAGGCTGGCCATCGAGGCGAAAGATTGACCATATGGCTCCCAAAGCAGGAATGGGAAGCCTGCACGGAGTGGAACCGAAGGGCAAACCTCATTTCGATTTCCAGTGGTTTTTCAATAAAGATGTGGGTTTGAGGGCATGCGATGGAGGAGAGTCAGGATGTAATCTCCTCGTTTGGAATCGGTACTATATCAGCCAATTCTATCGCCAGTTTCCTTTCCGGAAAGTCGGAGCCCAGGAGAGAAAAGATTTGAAAGCCTACTTTGAGTCGGATCATTTTTTGAAAGGACTCGAATTTCCCGTCATGCCCTCTACTAACCATATGCATATCAATGTCCATACCAGTGTCCATCCGAATACGATCACGAAATATGCCGAAGAGGCATTGGCCCGCGAGGGGATCAAACTCTATTACACCTGCCCGAATGTTTATCTGGTCGGCGGAAAGTACCGGGGCAAACTTGTATTCATGTCAAAGAAGCCAGAGGTGGTCTTCGACCTCGGATGGCAGTTTGTTCCTGATGTGGTCATCGAGCCTGCATGGGAAACGTGGATCTTTGAGGCCAACCCCGGCTATGATGTCTGGACCTCTGAGATGTTAGCTGAGGTCATGAATGCAGATTACGTCACCCTGGATAAGAAAGAGATCAACGAAGTTCTCAAATCCTGTTTGTAAGGAGGAGGAAATTTGTATCAGTCGCTGGTAGAGATCTTTGGACGGGAAAGAGTATCGAGGGAAGAGTTTGAGCTCCTCTGTTATTCAAGAGATGCGGGTTCACTCTCACCGAAGGCCCCGGAGTATATCGTCGTTCCGACATCGAAAAAAGAGATTCAGCAACTTCTGCAACTGGCGCGGCAGGAGAAGAAGCCGGTGGTGGTCAGAGGGGCTGGATCGAGCATGTGCGGAGCTCCTATCCCATTAGTGGATGGAGCGATCATGATGGATTTAACCCGCATGCGGAAGCTGATTGATCTGAAAGAGGACTCCATGTCCGTCCTGGTTGAGGCGGGAATCACCTGGACAGAGGTGATCGATTATTTGGAAAAGAGAGGCTGGGAATTGGGATTGGAAGGTCCTTGGTCAGCCCCCTCTGCAACCGTAGGGGGCTCCATCGCTGTCGCTGCCATCAGCATGGGAGCCGCGCGATACGGGGGGCTCGGCTCCCAAATCCTCGGACTGGAGGTCATTCTTCCGGATGGGGAGATGATCAGGACCGGAGCAGGAGCCAATCCGGCGAATCTCATGGTGGCAAGGGATTGTAACGGAGTGGATATGGCAGGCCTATTCATTGGATCCCATGGCACCCTTGGAATCCTTACCGAAGTTGCCTTAAAGATCTATCCCCTTCATGAGGCAGAGGATTATTTTGCTTTCTCTTTTTTACATTTGAGTGATGCTGTGGAGGCTCTTCATCGCCTTGCAAAATATAGGATCCCTTATGATACCCGTATGTTTGTCTCTCCTGTTCCTGAAGAGATTGGAGGGAAAGTGGGTATCGTCTCCATGCTCAAAGGCAGAAAGAGAGAGGTGACTGAATTAGGAGAGTTCGGCCGGCAGCTGGTGAAAGCCGCTCAGGGGAAAGAAATTCCGGGATTTGCAAAGACTTATTATCAGGGGAGGTTTACAGCACGGGCTGAGGCATTTGGAAAAGCCGGGCCCGGTTGGCTTGAAACCGCAGGGTTTATTCCCATTAAACGGTATCCGGAAATTGCCGAACCGATTTTAAATTACTTCGCCGAAAGGAAAAGAGAGATCGAAGCCCTTGGGATCAAATGGAGCCTGGGAGGTCTTCTCGAAACGAATGCCGTCAATATCCCCATGGCCCTTTTTTGTAACGAATCAAATTCGAAGGCATGGGAGAAGATTCAGGCCTATCTCTGGGATTTGACCGACCTGATGTTTGGTCTTGGAGTGAGTCCCTACTGGATTGGTCATTTAAATCCATACTGGAAAAGGAAGGTTGGGAATTTTTATCAAGTCTATGAGAAAATCAAGAGGAGCTTAGACCCGGATGGGATTCTCAACCCAGGACTATTATGATGAGTAAACATCGTGAGCTGGAAAAGTATAAAGAAGAGATCTACCACTGTTTTCGGTGTGGCTTTTGCAGGGAATTGGTTCTCGGAGGAGCCCGCCGAATCTGCCCCATCCGGGAGGCATTGGGATTTGAAACGACTTATGCCAGAGGCCGAATCGGAGTTGCCCGGGCTCTTCTCGAAGAGAAGATCGATTATTCGGATCCTCTCGTGGAGAGGATTTATACCTGTCTGGGTTGCTATAATTGCAAAGCCCATTGTCCAACCAAAGTGGACACCCCATCGGTTGTAAGGGCGCAGAGAGAGGAGATTCACCGGAAGGGCCTTCGAAAAATTAAGGCCCTTGAAGAAATCGATTCGAAAATCGATCGCTATAAAAACCCTTACGGTCTGGGCAAGAAGACGAGGAGTCAGTGGGCGGAAACCCTCCATCTTCCCGAAAGCGGCGAAATCCTATATTTTGCAGGATGCGCCACCTCTTATGACCGACCGGAAGTTGCCCAATCGATGGTGAGGATCTTGAAGAAGGCGGGAGTGGAGGTGGCCTATCTCGGAGAAGAGGAATGGTGCTGTGGTATCCCAGTCTTATGGAATGGGAATCTCTCCTCTGCCAGAGCGTTGATGGAGGAGAACCTCAAAAAGTTTAAGGCCTCAGGAGCCAGATCGATCATCACTTCCTGTCCGGACTGCTTCAATGCATTGCATAAACATTACCCTTCGGTTTTAGGAAGCCAGCCATTCAAAATCGTTCACATTCTGGACATGCTCCTCGAACTTTTGAAGGAAGGAAAGATCCATTTTGTCAAAGATCTGAGGAGGAAGATCACCTATCACGATCCATGCCGACTCGGTCGAGAGGCAGGAATCTATGATCCTCCGAGGGAGATTCTCAAAAGGATACCGGGAGTGGAACTAGTGGAGATGGAAAGGAACAGGGAACATTCCTGGTGCTGCGGAGGAGGAGGGGTCGTTAACCTTGTCTATCCAAAGATGAGCATTCAGATTGCAAAAGATCGGGTTCAGGAGGCCCTCGAGACAGGAGCGGATACCCTGGTGACATGCTGTCCCCTTTGCCATCGGCAGTTCGAGAACCGTTTGTGGGAGAAGCAAATGGATGTGAAAGATGTCATCGTTTTGGCTGCGGAAGCGATGGGAATCGAACCCATCGACCCTGCTTCTTCTTAACTTCGTCCTTGGCTATGCGGTGACCAACTCAGCTCCGATGGTGGCTCCCTACGGCGGTCGGGAACGGATCTTAGGGAATAATCCACTTTCTTTCGCATTTCCGAACAGGGATCCAGGGAACCTGCCATTCCTTCATGGCCATTGATCCGGATTGCTTTGTAGGAAGATAGGTTTTTAAAAAAGAGATGGACCGATATATTCAGACGATTAAAGAGAGCAGAAAAGCAGATAATGCTGCAGAAATTTTGATGCCAGGAGAACCGGAATATCGAACCGAAACCCAGCGCCTCAAAGAAGGCATCCCTCTGCCCCCCGCCACGATAAAAGAATTGGTTGCCCTGGGTGAGTCCTTTGGAATTTCGCTACCAATGATGGATCGTTAGGTAAATATTTTTAACTAATGACCTTTGCATAAGTAATATAACATACCATTTTAATCTGCCATTCACCTCGGTTGCGAGTCGAAGCGACCTGAGCCTGTCGAAGGGTGCGCTTGTCATGGTTCGACGAGCTCACCATGACCGGGAGGGGGGTAAAACTTTTCATTTAGAAAATATATAGATAGACCTGATATAGAATCACGAGGGCGCTGATGGAGGTTATCCCGTATAAAACGGGCATGACAAATCTGAATTTACTGTGGACACATAATAGAGGCAGAGGGATAGAAACCAAAATAAATTTCCAGATCCAAAATCTATCCCCATAAACATGGATGGCGGAGCGAACCACAGGGTTAATCTCCCATCCGCC